>ERZ802822.60-NODE-60-length-79472-cov-10.154896_pt1 | contig 79472 bp, 76 predicted proteins | sample MGYA00345649_ERZ802822 | MGnify/ENA primary metagenome ERZ802822 (study PRJEB30503, sample SAMEA104212359) | marine metagenome | biome: Westerlies Biome; feature: [SRF] surface water layer (ENVO:00010504) within the epipelagic zone...; material: water... | reverse complement strand
ACAAATTAAAAATTAATATAAAAATAGTTACAGCTATTTTTTTTTCAACATTTTATAAACATATTAAATTTAACTTTGTTAATAATAAAAATTATATTTTTATATCAATAAAATAACTTTTTTGACTATTTATTAACATATGAACCCTATTATTATTAGTGTTTATTTTTATATATATAAATACTTAATAATAAGAATCATTTTTTTAGAGATAAAACTCATTAAAATAGCTCAAAAATCAATTTTCTTTTATTTAGGCTATATAAGGTATACCTAATTAAAACTTGTTAAAAACTAACTATCTTTTTATAATTGATAGCTAAATATGAACATTTCAACCACAAAAAAAGAACTTCAATCTGCTTTTTCTAAATTAACAAAAACTACACAAGTCAAATCTCAAAATCCTTTAGTTAACTATACTTACATATCATCTGGTGCTCATGGAGTTACCTTACACTCAACTGATATGGAAGTTGGAATAAAAACACAAATAACGGCTTCTGTAAATACAAACGGAGAAGGATTATTTCCTACATCAGAGGTTAATGATATAATTTCTGTAATAGAAGAAGGTAGGGTTGATATAGATATTGCGGGACCACATATAAATATTAAATCTGAAAAAGGTATATCATTTGATATTCCAACAGTTCCTTTTCAAGAGTATCCTGAAATCCCCGAAAATAAACATGAAGCTCTATTTACAATAGAAACTAATAAACTTAAAAATATTATTAGTTCTTTATTATATGCAATAAATGCAGAACCAACAAAACCTGCACTTAATGGAGCTTATTTTAATTTTTCTCAAGATAAAATAGATTTTGTAGCTACCGATGGACATAGATTGGTTAAAATTACTAGACAGAATGAAACCAATATTAGTCAAGGGTATATTATTCCAAAAAAATATTTAAATATATTAAATACTTTTCTCGAGGGACAAAAAGAAACATCATTAATTTTTAGTGAAGATCATGTCTTTTCAAATAATGGTAAAGATGTATTTTATTCTAAAATTATAGACGAAAAATTTCCAAATTATAATGCTGTAATTCCAGAGAGTAATCCAGAAGAATTAAATGCACAAAAAACAGAAATGTTAAATAATATAAAAGCAGCATCTATTGCTACTAATAAAAATACTAATCAAATATCTTTAAATTTTTCAGAAGGTAAGGTTTATTTTAAGAGTGTAAACCAACCTGAAAGTAAAACAGTATATGCTCCAATAAAATCTGCTGAGTATAAAGGAGAAGAGCTAGCTATAGGATTTAATGCACTATATTTAAAAGAAGCGGTCGCTAAATATCCATCAGAAGATATTTTTTTTACTTTCAAGGATGCAAATTCAGCAACACTTTTTTTACCGAAAGAAAATGATCAAAAAACAATAATTTTATTAATGCCTGTGAGGATAAATGAGCAATAAAAGCAATTATGGTGCAGATAAAATATCTGTACTAAAAGGATTAGAGGCCGTAAGAAAAAGACCAGCTATGTATATTGGTGATGTTGGTAAAAGAGGATATCATCATTTAGTAAGTGAAGTTGTTGATAACAGTATTGATGAAGCTTTAGCGGGTTTTTGTACAGAAATTATTGTAACCATCAAAGAAGACGGCACAATATCTATTGAAGATAATGGAAGGGGAATTCCTGTAGAAATTCACAAAGAAGAAGGTAAGCCAGCGCTTGAGGTAGTTATGACTGTTTTACATGCAGGAGGGAAATTTGACAAAAACACTTATAAAGTTTCAGGTGGATTGCATGGAGTTGGTGTTTCTGTAGTGAATGCGCTTGCTGAAGACTTAACGGCAGAAGTACATAGAGACGGTTTTCACTATAAACAAGAATATAAAATAGGAGAAGCCACAACCCCCGTAGAAAAGATGGGCAAAAGTTCAAAAAGAGGAACAATTATAACATTTAAACCAGATCACTCAATTTTTACACACAGAGGGTTTCAGGAAGACACAATTAAAGGAAGATTAAAAGAATTAGCTTATTTAAATAAAAATTTATCAATAACCCTTAAAAATGAAGTAGAAAACACATCAGTAGATTATTGTTTTCCTGGGGGATTATCAGATTTTGTAAAATATTTAGATGGGGGAGAAGATTTAATACACAACGAAGTTATTGTTGTTTCAAAAGACGACATTGAGGTTCCTGTTGATTTGGCCCTTAGATATAGTACTAATTATAATAATAATATATTTTCATTTGTTAATAATATTAATACGGTTGAAGGGGGTACACACCTTTCGGGGCTTAGATCTGCCCTAACTAGAGCACTAAATAGCTATGCCAATAAAAATGATTTAATTAAAACTAAAAAAAATGAAAAATTTAGCCTTTCAGGGGACGACTTTAGAGAGGGTTTAACTCTTGTTTTGTCTGTTAAGGTTCAAGAACCTCAGTTTGAAGGTCAAACAAAAACAAAATTGGGTAATGGAGAAGTAAAAGGTATGGTAGATAATGTTGTCTACGACGGAATACAGGCCTTTTTAGAACAAAATCCAAAAGTGGGTAAAAAAATTATTGAAAAGGCTGCCGAAGCAGCAAGAGCACGAATAGCAGCAAAAAAAGCAAGAGAGTTGGTCAGAAAAAAGTCTGGACTAGGATCAACTACACTACCAGGGAAACTTGCCGACTGTTCTAATAAAGACCCAATGCAGTGTGAAATTTTCTTAGTTGAGGGAGATTCTGCGGGAGGTACCGCCAAACAAGGAAGAGATAGAAGAACCCAGGCAATATTGCCGCTAAGAGGTAAGGTTATTAATTCTGAAAAAGCTAGAGAGGACAAGCTTTTAGCTAACAACGAAATTCAATCAATAATTACTGCGCTTGGGTGTGGTTTTGGAGAAGATGAAGAAGACCCAAATAGTTTTAATCCGGAAAAGCTAAGATATCATAAGGTTGTAATTATGACAGACGCAGATGTTGATGGTAGTCATATTAGAACTCTGCTGCTTACATTTTTTTGGAGAAAAATGAAAAGCCTTGTTCAGGGAGGCTTTGTATATATGGCAATGCCACCACTTTACAAAATTAAACAAGGAAGAAAAGAAAGATATGCATATACGGACGAAGAAAGGGATGTTGTTATCCAAAGACTGGAGTCCGAAAATGAAAGCGCAAAAATTAATATTCAAAGATATAAAGGGCTTGGTGAAATGAACGCCGAACAGCTTTGGGACACAACAATGAATGCCGAAACAAGAAGCTTAATGCAGGTTACGGTTGATCACATCCAAGAGGAAGAGACAAATGTTAGGTTTAGAGAGCTAATGGGAACAGAAGTAGAACACAGAAGAAAATTTATAACAGAAAAGGCTAAGTTTGCTACAAACATAGATATATAAAATGGACCTAGGAAGAGACAACATATTAGATAAACAACTTTTAACAGAGCTAGAAGAAAGCTACCTAAATTATTCGATGTCGGTAATTATGTCGAGAGCACTCCCCGATGCAAGAGATGGCCTAAAGCCAGTACACAGAAGAATTTTATTTGGAATGAACGACCTAGGATGTTATTGGAATAGACCATATAAAAAATCTGCAAGAGTTGTTGGTGACGTTTTGGGTAAGTATCACCCACACGGAGACAGTTCTATTTATGATGCTATGGTTAGAATGGCACAAGAGTTTTCTATGAGACACCAGCTGGTACAGGGACAGGGTAATTTTGGATCAGTAGATGGTGATAGGGCTGCGGCAATGAGGTACACCGAATCAAGAATGTCAAAGATAGGAGGAGAGCTTCTAAGAGACCTTGACAAAGAAACCGTAGCATGGACAAACAATTTTGACGAAACGCTTAAAGAGCCAGCTGTATTACCAGCAGTTTTTCCAAATCTTTTAGTAAACGGATCTGAAGGTATTGCGGTAGGTATGGCAACAAAAATTCCACCACACAACCTTTCAGAGGTTATTGGAGGTTTAATAGAGGTTATAGAACACCCAGACTGCCAAGTAGAAGATTTAATGAAACACATAAAGGGGCCAGACTTTCCAACAGCAGGAAAGGCACTAGGGTTAGATGGAATAAAAAGCGCCTACGCAACCGGAAGAGGAAAGGTAAAGATGCAGGGAACTGCACACGTTGAGCCAAATAGCAAAGGAAGAGATTCTTTAATTATAACAGAAATTCCATACCAAGTAAACAAAGCTAATTTAATTGAAAAAATAGCACACTTAGCCAGAGATAAAAAAATAGAGGGTATAGCCGAGCTTAGAGATGAATCAGATAAAGACGGTATGAGAATTGTTATAGAAACCAAAAGAGATGCCGTCCCGGAAGTAGTTTTAAACCAGCTTTATAAGCAAACACAACTACAAGACACGTTTGGAATAATTTTATTAGCTCTTGTAGACGGAACCCCAAAGGTAATGTCTCTAAAGGAGCTTTTAGAGGTTTTCCTTGTTTTTAGGCAAGACATTGTTGTAAAAAGAACAGAATTTGATTTAAGAAAAGCAGAAGCAAGGGCGCATATTTTAGAAGGACTAAAAATTGCTCTTGATAATATAGATAGCGTTCTAGAAACAATTAAAAAGAGTAAGGACCCAGAGGCGGCAAGAACAGGATTAATTGGTGGTTATGGTTTGTCAGAAAAACAAGCACAAGCTATACTGGACATGAAGCTACAAAAATTAACCGGGCTAGAAACAGAAAAAATACTAGCAGAATACAAAGAAATTATTCAATACATGGCTGAGCTAAAAAGTATTTTAGATAGCAAAACCAAAAGAATGGAAATTATTAAAGAAGAACTTCTCGAAATAAAAGAAAAATACGGAGAAGAAAGAAGAACTGAAATAATTGATAAAGCAACAGACCTAAACATAGAAGACATGATCAAAGAAGAGGACATGGTTTTAACTATTACTCACAATCAATATATCAAAAGAACAAGCGTTAGCACCTACAAAAGTCAAAGAAGGGGAGGGCGTGGAGTTCAGGGCCAAACAGCAAGAGAAGAAGATTTTACCGAACACCTGTTTGTAGAAAACACACATAGCTATATATTGTTTTTTACAGACAAAGGTAAGTGCTATTGGGTAAAGGTTTATGATATTCCAGAGGGCGGAAGGGCTGCAAAGGGAAGAGCTATTGTAAATCTTATTGGGTGTGAGCCCGATGAAAAAGTAAGTGCCTTTATAGGGGTAAAACAAGACCAGTTCCACGACGATCATTTTGTGGTAATGGCAACAGAAAAAGGAATTGTTAAAAAGACAAAGCTTTCTGCCTATTCAAACCCCAGAAAAAAAGGAATATATGCTGTAGAAATTAGAGAGGGTGACAGTCTGATTGAGGCAAGGGTATCTAATGGAGAAAACGACATTCTTTTAGGGACAACAAACGGAAAGTCTATCAGATTTTCAGAAGAACAAATAAGGCCAAGCGGAAGAAAAACGATGGGGGTAAAGGGCATTACCTTAAGCTCCAAAGACGATAAAGTTGTTGGAATGTTGTTAATTAAAAGAGAGGGTACGGTGCTTGTTGCAACAGAAAATGGCTTCGGAAAAAGAACGGAAATTATTCAGTACCGCGCTCAAAAAAGAGGTGGTAAGGGTGTTTTAACAATGAAAACCACAGACAAGATAGGTAAAATGATTACAATTAAAGAGGTGGTAGGAACAGACGACTTAATGATTATAAGAGATGATGGCGTTTTAATAAGAATGCCAGTTTCACAAATAAGATCTATTGGAAGAGCAACACAGGGAGTAAAACTTATTAAGCTTGCAGAGGGAACCAAGGTGTCTGCTATTACAAGAATAATATCAGAAGAAGAAAAAACTGCAGATGAGCCAGAAAATAACCCAGAACCTCAAGACGCTTAGAAATCAAATAAGAAAAAAGGGGAAGCCGAACCAAACAATTAAGCTTGTAGCGGTAACAAAAACAAGATCCGCAGAACAGGTGTCGGTAGCAATAGAAGCAGGAGTTTCTTCTATAGGCGAAAACAAAGTCCAAGAAGCAGAAGCCAAGTTTTCCCATATTGAAAAAATTAAGTCAGTAGAAAAAAGGTTGATAGGCCAACTACAATCAAATAAAATAAAAAAGGCTATAAAGCTTTTTGACACCATAGACTCAGTAGACTCAACAAAATTAGCAAAGAAAATATCAAAAGCGTCTGCGCTTATTAAAAAAAAACAAAGAGTTCTAATTCAGGTTAACACTAGCGACGAAACAACAAAGGGTGGATTCGAAAAAGAAAGCATTGATGAAATATTGTCGTGTTTTAATTTAAAAAATATAAAAATTGAAGGCTTGATGACAATTGGACCCACCGAACCAGATAACAGCAAAAGAGAAAGAGCCTTTATGTTGCTTGGGAAAATATTTTCAAAAATAAATGCAAGGTTGCCAGAAGATAAAAAAATGACGGAGCTATCAATGGGAATGAGTGGTGATTTTTTACTTGGAATTGAAAACGGATCCACAATGGTGCGAGTGGGAACGTTGATCTTTGGAAAAAGAGAAGAATTTGTCGGGCGCTAAAACCCAACCCAAATCAAAATATTACAAAAAACTCTGGAGAATTGGTGCGGCCGGAGCCCTGATAACCACACTGGCAACTCTTTTAATAATCATAACAGAAAATAGGTTTGGTTTTGTAAAAATTGGAATACCGGTTAGGTTGATAAATATTTTAATATTTTTAACAACGTTGGAGCTTTTAATCATTTTAATTTGGTCAACCCTCAGCTTTCCACTAAAAAACAACAGTAAAAATTTTTCTGTAAGAGGAATATATGTCTTTATTAGACACCCAATTTACACAACACTTATGTTTCATTTTCCAATAATAACCGCCCTAAACCACAGGTCTTTTGTATTGTTGTTCTTTATCCCAATATACTATTCTTTTTGGTCGAGGCTCGTGGAGAAAGAAGAAGAATACCTTGTTGGTATTTTTCAGGAAGACTATGTAGATTATATGGCAAAAATTCCAAGATTCATTCCTTGGAGATAAGAAAATGCTTTTGGGTTTTGGGGAAACCACAAAACAGACAAGTAGGAAAAAAATGAAAAAAATAACACTAATATTATTATTAATTGTAGGAGCGGCAATGTCTCAAGAAAAACACCACGGGTTTGAATACATTAAAGAGTCTGGGGGTATCAAAGAATATCGCATGACATCAAACGATCTTACCGTTTTAATTAAAGAAGACAGAACTGCGCCAGTTGCTACTTTTATGGTAACATATAGGGTTGGTTCGGTCAACGAGGCAACAGGACACACCGGAGCAACACACCTACTAGAACACCTCATGTTTAAGGGTTCTAAAAACTATAGAAACGGAAAAGCAGACATTATATTAGATGCGGTTGGCGCCAGAACAAATGCAACCACATGGACAGATAGAACCAATTATTTTGGCACATTACCCAGCAAGCACCTTGATACAATTATTGACATAGAAGCCGATAGAATGAGGGGGGCAATAATTGTAGAAGAAGACAGACAGTCAGAAATGACAGTTGTCAGGAACGAGTTCGAAAGGGGTGAAAACAGCCCACAAAGAGTGCTAGATCAACACATATGGTCTATGGCGTTTCAGGCTCACCCATATCACCACTCAACAATAGGTTGGAAGTCGGACATAGAAAACATGCCAATAGAAAAGCTGAAAGAGTTTTATGACACGTATTACTGGCCAAACAATGCGACAGCAACAATCGTTGGGGATGTGTCAGTTTCTGAAGGACTAAAAATGGTTAAAAAACACTTTGGTCAAATAAGAAAAAGTAAGCACGAAATACCCGAGGTGTATACAACAGAGCCAAAACAAGAAGGACAAAGGCGTGTTATGCTAAACAGGGTGGCACAACAGGGCGTTGTTGGGGTGGCATATAAAAGCCCACCAGCTTCAAGCGAAGACATGGCACCCATGATAGTTTTAGGATCAATTATGTCTTCTGGTAAAAACAGTAGATTTTATAAACAAATAACCGACAAAGGAATGGTGACGTCTATTTCAGCATCACCAAGCAAGTTTAAATATGAAGGACTGTTTGAAATTTATGCAAGCTTAACTCCGGGGGTAAAACACGAAGATGTTGAGCAGGCAATTATCGAAGAGCTAGAAAAGGTAAAAAAAGACGGGGTGAATGAAAAAGAAACAGAAAAAGCAAAAACCAAACTAACAACAGCCCGCCTCTTTTCTCAGGACGGTTCATACGCCGTAGCGGGGGGGCTAAATGAGGCTATTGCAAGCGGAGACTGGACCCTATACACCACCTATGAGGAGAAAATTAATAAGGTAACGGCAGAGGACGTGAAGAGAGTAGCAAACAAATATATTTTAAATCAAATGAGCACTGTTGGATATTTTATTCCAGAAAGTCCAGGAGAGAGTGAAAAGGGTACAAATGAGGCTGCAGCACACAGGCACCACAATGGGCCATATATGCTTAAAGAAGAAAACAAAGAGATGGCCAGCGCGTTTACAAACAATGTAGTAGCATCAGAACCAACAAAGGGGGTTTTTTTATATACGCTCAAAAGAGGTTCGGGGGTGGTTACCTTAAGTGGGAGCATGTTGGGTGGAAGTAATTATGCTGAAAAAAAACAAATGATACCATCGCTAGTTGTTTCAATGTTAGACCAAGGAACAAAATCAAAATCAAAGTTTGAAATAAGCGACCAGCTCGAAAGCGTAGGAGCAAGGCTTGGTTTTGGGGCCGGACCAGCAAGGATTTCTTTTACAGCAAAGTTTCTAGAGAAAGACACAGATTTGGTGCTAGGGTTGTTAGCAGAACAAATTAAAGAGCCAGCGTTTAAAAAAGATGAGCTCGATAAGGTTTTAAAAAGGAGGGCGGCCGGTCTTAAAAAAAGCAAAGAAAGCACATGGAACAACGCATTTAACGACGTACTCAGAAGTTTTTATGGGTACAAACATCAAAATTCACCTCTTTTACCAGATGACGGCTTAAAAGAACTGAACACAATAAACGTAAAAGAACTAAAAGATTTTCATGACAAAAACTACGGCAAGGGCTCTATGGTTATTGTGGTTGTTGGGGACGTAGATCATGAAAACATGTCTAAAATAATTGAAAAAAACTTTGCTAGCTGGAAGACCTCTCCAATTGAAGAAAAAAAAGAGAGACGAGCTGGCACACCAAAGGTTGGACAAAAATATATAACCATGAAAGACAAAACAAGTTCGGACCTTATATATGGTATACCGCTTAACATAAACGAAGATCACGAAGATTTTTTACCGCTAACGGTTGGAACAAGGGCGCTCGGTGGAGCCTTTACGGCCAGACTTATGAGAAAGGTCAGGGTAGAAGACGGGTTAACATATGGAGTATATTCATCACTAACAGGCACAACAAATAAAAGCCCTGGGGCATGGATTGCGTATGGTACATACTCTCCAGACCTACTAAAAAGAGGAGAGGCTTCAATGGAGGGGGTTCTTAATAAGTGGGCGAAGAGTGGCATCACAAAAGAAGAGCTTAAAGGAATGAAAAGTACAATTGTTGGATCGATGCAGGTAGGATATGACACCACAGGAGGTCTCGCCAGAGGTATTTTGTCCGCAGTGGTCAATAGGGGTGGAGTAAAATATCTTGATGACTATGCTCAAAAAATAGAAGAGGTAACTCTGGAGCAAGTAAATAACGCCATAAAAGAACACATAAAAATGGAAATGGTTTATAGGGTAGCGGCGGGGTCGATTGACAATAAGGGAATCCCAACAAAAGAATAGGCATAATAATTAAAATGATTAAAGCAATATTGGCGTGTGACGATTTGGGGGGTGTAAGCAAAGACGGGACAATGCCCTGGCCAAAAAACTCAAAAGACCTAAGGTGGTTTAAAAACAACACAGCTAAAAATATTGTTGTCATGGGATCAACAACATGGGACGACCCCCTTATGCCTGGCCCCCTACCAAAAAGAACCAACGTTTTAGCAACAACCAGAGAAAAAGACTACCCTGGCGCACAAAAATATATTAGTGGAGAAATAACAAAAGAAATACAGACAATTGCAAAAGAAAACAAAAACATTACAACCTGGATTATTGGCGGACCGAACATTATTAATCAAACACTTGACATTATTGACGAGTTTTATCTTAGTAGAATTCCTGGAGAATATAACTGTGATACTTTTTTGCCTCTCGATAAAATAGAAAAACTCTTTGATAAAACCTGGTCAGAAGACCACGGCGCCGTAGAGTTCCAAATATGGAAAAAGAGGGGGGTATATTGAAACAATACCTTAGTGCATTAGAACATATTTTTAAGGAAGGCAAAGACAGAAAAGACAGAACGGGCATAGGTACCAGAGGGATTTTTGGTCATCAATTGCGCTTTGATCTGCGAAACAGCTTTCCCGCAGTAACCACAAAAAAGCTTGCATGGAGAAGCGTAGTAAGTGAGTTGTTGTGGTTTCTTGAGGGAGAAACAGACGAAAGAAGATTAGCTGAAATTCATTATGGACAATCAAGAGAAGAGCTCAAAGAAAAAAAAACAATTTGGACAGCAAATGCCGATAAGCAGGGTAAAGAGCTTGGTTATAAAAACACAGAAACAATTAAAGAGCTTGGCCCCGTATATGGAAATCAGTGGAGAAGTTGGAAGGGCAAAGACAAAAACGTAGATCAAATTAAAGATGTATTAAAAAGCCTATCTCAAGACCCCTATAGCAGAAGACACATTGTTAGTGCTTGGAACGCGGGTGAAGTACACAAAATGGCACTACCCCCATGCCACACAATGTTTCAGTTTCACGTACAAGGTGGAGAGCTGAGCTGTCAAATGTATCAGAGAAGCGCTGACATGTTTTTAGGTGTTCCGTTTAATATTGCATCATACAGCCTATTAACATGCATCATGGCCCAACTACTAAACATGACCCCAGGCGACTTCGTGTGGACTGGAGGAGACTGCCACATATATCAGAACCATTTTGACCAAGTAAGAGAACAAATTAAGCGCTCTCCAAAACCACTCCCCACAATTTCAATGCCAAAGTTCAATACAATAAGCGACGTTATAATGGCAAACCCAAGAGACTTTAAACTAAATGATTATGACCCCATGGAAAGCATCAAGGCTCCAATGGCTGTTTAGTATGCACATATAATAAATATGCGACCAGCCCATATTTAGTTTTATATTCCTATCAAATTACAACACAAAAAATGAGAAAAAATAACTTTAGAAATATTGCAATCATAGCACACGTAGACCACGGAAAAACAACCCTGGTAGATGGTATGTTACAACAAAGCGGAACCTTTAAGGCCCACCAAGAGCTACAAGACAGGGTTATGGATTCAATGGACCTTGAAAAAGAAAGAGGGATAACAATAACCGCTAAAAACACGGCAGTATATTACAAAGATATCAAAATTAATATCATGGACACGCCGGGTCACGCCGACTTTGGAGGAGAGGTTGAAAGAAGTTTAAACTTAGTAGACGGAGCTCTGCTGTTAGTTGATGCAAGCGAGGGCCCCCTACCACAAACGCGCTTTGTTTTAAAAAAGGCGCTAGACAAAAATATACCAATAATTTTGGTAATTAATAAAATTGACAGACCGGACGCAAGAATTGAAGAGGTTGTGAGCGAGGTGTATGATTTATTTATAGACTTAGACGCAAACGATGAACAAATCGAATTTCCAATTATTTATACTAACGCTAAGGAGGGAGTGGCACACACCAAACTAGAAGACGGGTCAGAAACGCTGGACCCCCTCTTTAATACAATTTTAAATAATATACCAGGACCAATAGCAGATGATCAAAAAACACCACAATTTCTCATTACAAACCTAGACTACGACTCCTATGTTGGACAAATTGCAATTGGAAGGCTCAACAACGGTACACTGGAAATGAATAGACGCTATTCTCTTTGTGGTGAAGAAAAGACTACATCTGGGCACAAGTTTTCTGCACTATACACATTTAAAGGTTTAAAAAAAAACAAGGTTGACAAACTAGAGGCCGGAGATATTATAGCAGTAGCCGGAATTGAAAATATTACAATCGGAGACACTATTTCATCGCACGAAAATCCAGAGCCTCTTCCAAGAATCGAAATAGACGAACCAACAGTTTCTATGTTGTTTTATGTAAACAACAGCCCTTTTGCGGGAAAAGAAGGAAAATACCTGACAACCAGACACATTAACGACAGACTTGAAGAGGAAATCTTAAGCAACGTTTCATTGCAGGTTTTAAAAACCGACAGGACAGATGCATATGAGGTAAGAGGAAGGGGAGAGTTACAAATGGCAGTATTAATTGAAACCATGAGAAGAGAAGGGTACGAGTTTATGGTTTCTAAGCCTAAAGTAATTACAAGAGAAGAAAATGGTAAGACTGTGGAGCCCATGGAAAAAGTTTTTTTAGATGTTCCCGAAGATAAGGTTGGCGTTTTAACAGAAAAGCTTTCAGCAAGAAAAGGTAGAATGACAAATCTGCAGAATCACGGTTTTGGTAGGGTGTCATTAGAGTTTTCTATACCCTCTAGAGGCTTAATTGGTTTTAGAAGCCAGTTTATTACAGATACAAAAGGCGCAGGAATAATGAACAAGCTTTTTGATGGATATGCGCCATGGTTTGGTAGAATACCCCAAAGAAACACAGGGGCACTAATTTCTGATAGAAAGGGACGGGTTACAACTTATGCCTGTATTAATATGGCGGATCGTGGGGAGCTTTTTGTAAGTGTGGGCACAGAGGTTTATGATGGAATGGTTATTGGAGAAAGGAACAAAACAAACGACCTCGCACTTAACATTACTAGAGAAAAGAAGCTTTCTAATATGAGAAGCTCTGGATCTGACAACACGGTAACGGTTAGGCCGCCAAGAGCTCTATCGCTTGACCAATCCATCGAGTTTATTTCAGAAGATGAGCTTGTAGAAATAACACCAATATCTGTTAGGTTGCGTAAAATGGAGCTAGATCAGCAAAAAAGAGAAGCAACACAAAAGAAAGAAAGACTTGCTGATCAACAATAAACTAGTCTCCAAAGCGCACCACTAAAAAAACACCACACAAAGTAATTCCACCCCCAAGTATTACTGCAAAACCAATTGGTTCACCAAAAAGCGCCAAGGCGCCTAAAGAAGAAACTATAGGCTCACCCAAAGGAACGGCGGCAACGGTTGTGGTGCTAAGCGTTTTAATTAAATAATAAAAAATGTTATGTCCAACCATAGTTGGAACAAGTGCTAAAAAAATAAACCAAGGAAGCTCTTGTGATGAAAAAGAAAAAACAGAAACGCCGACGATTAAAGAAATCACCCACAATGTACAGGCGGCAAAAAAGAACAGCCACCGCGTGTATTCAAACAAACCAACACTTGCCCTAATATCTTTACCCACAACTAACACAAACGAGATAGCAACTGAACATAAAATAGCTAATATGTTTCCGAGCATACCCGTTTCGCTAAATGAGCTTTGACTTACTAAAACACCAGCACCCAAAAAAGCTATTAGGAGACCAAAAATAACAACAGGAAGAACTGGCTTCCTTTGAAATGTAATTGCATAAATCTCTGTGAAAATTGGGGCCGTAGTTCCAAGGAGCGCAGCCTCAGCAATAGATGTTAACTGAACACTTCGAAAAAATAAGGCAAAGTGTATACCAAGAAAAAACCCCGCAAACAGTATTTTTTTATCGGGAACAAAAGATAAGATATTTTTGTAAGAAACAATGAAGACCATGATACTTGCCAAAAACATTCTCCAAAAAGCTATAGTGATCGCATCGGTATCTGGCAACATTCGCACCACCAAAGATGCAGAGCTGACAGAAAGAAGGGCTATGGTTAATAGTAAAAATTTATTATTTATCATACCAGCTTTCACAATGTTATTAAATTTGACACTATGAAATTAACGATTAAAACAACACTATATATTTATTTTTGTTTTTCTTTAGTGGTGGGGCAGGTTCCAGGTGAAAACTATAAGGTGTTTAATAGACTCATAAATGAGACAAAAATTCAAGATTATTATAGCATAAATGAGATCAGAGAGATTTTTGAAAGCCCCCTATTAATACAAGAGCCAATGGTTCTTGAGAGGTTTAATAAAAAGCCAGAAAAAATTAAAACATACAAACAGTATAAGGCTATTTTCTTTACTGAAGAGAGGTTAAATGGGGGGGTGGATTTTTATTTCAAAAACAAAGATCTTTTAAACAAAATTATGTTAGAGTTTGATATTGATCCTCTTATTTTAGTTTCAATTGTAGGAATAGAAACAAACTATGGAAAGAGATATGCAGAATACACGGTATTTAATTCTCTTTATACACAAATAGTAAACCTACCAAAGCGCGCCACATGGGCAACAAAAGAACTCTATCACTTGCTATTATATTCAAAAGAACAAAATATTAATCCCTTTCAGCTTGAGGGGTCGTATGCCGGGGCATTTGGGTATGGGCAGTTTATTCCATCAAGCTTCAATAAGCTTTCAATAGACTATAGCGGAGACGGTAAGAAAGACCCATACAATTGGGAAGATGTTTTGGGGAGCATAGCCTACTATTTAACTGAAAACGGATACCCAAAAGATAACCATAACTTTTCCTTTAGATCACAAATTTGGAGAAGTATTCGCACCTATAATCGATCAGACAAATACGCAAACACTGTTATTGATTTTAGAAACGAGCTTTCTAGGAGAATTTTTTTATCATATTAACCAAAGAGTGTTTTCTTTTGGTATAGGGGGGGAGCATTAGCCTGAAAGGGGACCAAGCACTGCTTTTCAAAATAGCCTTCTCATGCGAAAAGGCATCAAAACCATATTTTCCGTGGTAACTCCCAAGACCGCTATTATTTATACCGCCAAAGGGAAGGTGTGGGTTTGTGTGGTGAATGACACAGTCATTAAAAACAAGAGCACCACTTGAGGTTTCCTCTGTGAGTCTTTTTTGATTTTTTTTATTATAGCTAAACAGATAAAGAGCAAGTGGCTTTTCTCTTTTATTGATAAACCCAATAGCTTCGTCCATAGTTTTATAAGTAACAATCGGCATTAGGGGACCAAAAATTTCTTCTTTCATTACCAAAGAATCCATTGAGACATCACAAAGAACCGTTGGAGCAATAAACCTTTTGCTTCTGTCTGTGTTTCCGCCGGCCACCACCTTAGCACCCATTCCCTTGGCGTTTTCTAAATATCCCTCAATTCTATCAAAGTGTGTTGTGTTTACAATTTGACAATAGTCGTTTGAAGGCCCACCATCACTTCCACTAAAAAAGGTCTTAAAGTTTTCTCTTAGCCCCGAAACCAGATTATCTTTTTTACTTTCATGGCATAAAATATAATCAGGAGCAGTACAGGTTTGCCCAGCATTTGCAAACTTGTAGAAAGCTAACTTCCACGCAGCTTCAGAAATATTTGCACTATTATCAACAATCACGGGAGACTTTCCGCCAAGCTCAAGAGTAACGCCAGACAAGTGTTTAGCCGCTGCAGACATCACAAGCTTTCCAGTTGATGGGCTTCCCGTGAACATAACGTGATTAAACGGATGAGATAACAGTTCAATAGCAGCTTTCTCGTCACCCAAAACAACAGCAACTTCGCTAGGATCAAATGTCCTCTCTATCAATTTTTTTAAAAAAGCACCAGACGCAGGAGTAAACTCAGAGGGCTTAATCACAGCCGTATTTCCTGATGCAATTGCAGCAATGAGGGGATTAAGGCACAGCAAAATAGGATAGTTCCACGGAGAAAGGATTAATATGCTTCCTTTGGGCTCAGGTCTTACCCACCCAGAAGTAAATAGTATTGTTGAAGGAGAGGGCACCCTTTTTGAGCGCATCCACTTTTTTAAATTTTGTATTGCAAAGTCAGCTTCAGCTTTAACGCCCAAAACCTCACTTATAATAGATTCTGTTGGACTCTTTTTCATATCTAAAGACAGAGCATCGATAGCCTCTTGTTCCATTGACATAAAATTATTCAACAAAGTTTTTAGTTTTTGTTTTCTATCACCATGAGTAGACTTTGCTAAAGAGGAATGTTTCTCTAGCTGAGAACTAAAAAGACCCTTAATTTTAGATAAATCATCATTCATTGAGAACAAATATAGACAATTTTGAAGACATGTTAAAAGAAATAGATATAGGACACACTGGTCACAACGTAAGCGACGCAATTACCGAGCTAGAGGTGGCAATTAGTACAGCCAAATCTGATTCACAAACTACGGCTGTCAAAATAATACACGGGCTTGGAAGCGGAAGGGTTGCAACAGAGGTAAGAAGGTGGGCAAAAGCACAAAAGGGTAGATTTAGAGGGGTCATTAATGGCGAAGACTATGATATGTTTAATAGAGGCGCCGTGGAAATGAGATCTGAATTTTTAACTAGTAATGATGAGGACTTTAATCGCAGAAACCCCGGTATCACTATTATTTGGCTTTAGAGCTAAAGCTCTATTTCTTTAAAAGAAACACCAATTTTTTCTAACCTTTTAATTAAAACATTGCCCAAACCAATAGATGGGGTTAAAAGACCCCCAAAGTTTTTTCCACCGGGTAAAGCTTCAAGATCTTCAACAGACAAACAAAGGGCGCTTTCACAAGCCATTCGCGATGTCATTTTATATCCCGGGTCACCACTTGCAGACATAGAAAAGGCTTGAACACCATCTTGCGTTTTTACCAAAAACCTGCTTTTAAAAAACCCAGAATCCATAGCCTCTTGTGATGGACCCTCACCAGGCTTTCTAAAAAAAGGCCTTAAAAACTTCCTTAGGGGTGAAAAAATCATAAGGCCAAGTACCAAGGTCATTATTGACACCTTTCTAGCTGCACCCTTATTGCTGTAGTATGCCCCTTCGGAATAAACAAAATTTTCCCCATAATATTTTCCTATTTTTTTAGAAAGAGCTGCAGATCTTCGTACAACCCTCGTGTTTGGAAGCGCCATTATAAAGGGGCCGGTCCAACCACCAATGTGAGGGATTTTTTTAATTTTAATTTTGTCATTCGTCATCTTTTTTTGGTGAACTGAAACGGTATTTTCTGGGTTTAGCGAAAACTTTCCAAGACCACCCTTTGTAAGTTTTGCATCAACAGATGAAAACATAGTTTCCATTGTTCCACCAGAAGATTCACCTTTCCAGGCCTGAAAACAGTGGACGCTCTCCACCTCTCCAACAACTTTGTTGACTGCATAAAAAACGCCTAAATCAGATGGAGCAGAATCAAACCCACACGCGTTTATTATTCTAACACCTTTTGCTTCAGCATCCTTATGGTGTTTTTCTATCTGATCCCTAATCCAAAAGCTTTCACCGGTTATATCAACATAGTGACAACCAGCGTTAACACAAGAACGAACAAGGTCTGAACCGTACTTATGATAAGGGCCGGCTGTTGACAAGATAACTTCAGCGTCTTGACACATTTTATCTAGCGCTTCAACATCAAAGGCATCTGCCACAACTATAGGACAAGACAACCCGTGCCTGCTTCTAACCATCTCTAGCTTTTCTTTGTTTCTTCCGGCTATAGCTATAGAAACATCAGGATATTTCTCTGACATATATTTAACACAAAGCTCGCCGGTAAATCCGGTGGCACCAAAAATAACGATCTGATATTTTTTATTCATAATTCAGCTTGTGCAGCCGCTAACCTCGCAATAGGAACTCGAAAAGGAGAACAGCTTACATAGTTTAAACCAAGTTCTCTACAAAACCCAATGCTTTCAGGTTCTCCTCCATGTTCTCCACATATTCCAATGGAGATAGATTTTTTTGTTTTTCTACCACCCTCAACAGCGAAACGCATTAACTTACCAACTCCATCCTGATCAATTTTTTCAAATGGATCCCCAGGCAAAACCTTTTCTTGAAAGTATGGTTCAAAAAATGTGCTTGTGTCATCTCGACTAAAGCCAAAAGTTGTTTGCGTGAGATCGTTAGTACCAAAACTAAAAAAATCAGCATGTTTTGCAATTTCTTCAGCAATCAAGCAGGCTCGGGGCACCTCTATCATGGTCCCAATTTTATACTTCAAGCTCAAACCATATTTTCCAGAAAGCCTTTTATAGACACCTACAACAATATTCTTTTGATGTACAAACTCATTTACATGAGATACTAGTGGAATCATAATCTCTATTTTGGGATTGTACCCTTCTTTTTTAAGCCTTAAGGAGGCTCCCAAAAGAGCCTCAGCCTGCATCTCTGTAATTTCAGGATAAGAAATACCAAGCCTACAACCACGATGCCCTAACATAGGGTTCGATTCTTTTAAAAATTCAATTCTTGCTAAAATTGAAGCTTTAGTTTTATTTAAATCTAAAGCAAGACGATCCAGTTCTTTGTTACCAATATTTATAAACTCATGAAGTGGGGGGTCTAATAACCGCACCGTCACCGACTTTCCATCCATCGTCTTTAAAATGTTATAAAAATCCCTTGTCTGAAAGGGAAGAAGCTTTTTTAAGTGTTTAACTCTAGAATTTTTATCCGAGGACAAAATCATTTTTCTAAACTCATGCACACGCGTCTCTTCAAAAAACATATGCTCGGTACGGCACAAACCAATACCCTCTGCACCGAAATCTAAGGCTTTTTGGCAATCTTCTGGTGTGTCAGCGTTTGTCCTAATCTTTAATTTACGTATCTGATCTGCCCAAGAAAGGAGCTCACTTAGTGGCCCAGACCTATCAATAGGGTTTTGAAATAAGCGCATCTTTCCAAGAAAAACCTCCCCAGTAGATCCGCTTAGCGTTATCCAATCACCCTCTTTTATTTTTATATCACCTATAAAGCCAGAGCGAAGATTGTTGTTGATGCGCAAGGTTTGACAGCCTACGATACAGCTTTTACCCCAACCCCTAGCAACAAGAGCTGCATGACTAGTTAGTCCGCCGCGTGAAGTTAAAATCCCCTCTGAGTAGTGCATACCGTGAATATCTTCAGGTGAGGTTTCTTCTCTAATAAGAATAACCTTTTTGCCCTTCTTTCCTAAAAGCTCAGCTCTTTCAGCTGTAAACACCACTTCACCAGAAGAGGCTCCCGGCCCAGCTGGTAAACCGCCTCCAATTGACGACACACCCAACAAAGAGTCAGGGTCTATATTTTTTAAAAGACTTTCATAAATTTGGTTTGGGTGAACACGGGAAAGCGCAGTTTTTTTATCAATCAACTTTTCATGCACCATATCGGTCGCAATTTTAATTGCAGCAATACCCGTTCTTTTTGCGGTTCTTGTTTGTAGCATCCACAGTTTTTCATCTTGAATTGTGAACTCAATGTCCTGCATTTCATCAAAATGTTTTTCTAGTTTTTTTCTTACACGATCCAGCTGTTTAAATGCGCCTGGCATTTTATGTTCAAGGCTTTGTTTTGAACCAGAGTCAGCTAGAATTGGGTGTGGCGTGCGAATGCCAGCAACCACATCTTCACCCTGAGCATTTGGAAGCCATTCACCATAGAATTTATTTTCTCCACTAGAAGGATTTCTTGTAAAAGCAACTCCGGTTCCACAATTTTTACCTAGATTACCAAAAACCATAGCCTGTACACTTACTGCAGTGCCCATTGAGGTTGGAATATTTTCAAACACCCTATACTCTTTTGCTCTTTTGCCATTCCAGCTAGAAAAAACAGCTTCAATAGCACCAAATAGCTGATCGTGTGGATCGTCGGGAAACGGAACGCCAAAGTCCTTTTTAATTAAGTCGAGATATTCTGAAATTAATTCCTTCCAGTGATCTGCGGTTACTGTTGCGTCGCTCCTATGACTATATTTTTTTTTCATTTTTGAAAGTAGACTCTCCATTTTAATTCTGATTGGGCTTTTAGTTTTATTAAGTTGTAATGACTTTTCCATAACCACATCAGCATACATCATAATTAATCTACGATAACTGTCATATGCAAACCTTTCACTTCCGGAGCGAGCAATTAGGTATGGCAATGTTTTTGATGTTAAACCAATATTTAAAATAGTTTCCATCATCCCGGGCATTGATACGGGAGCACCAGACCTGACAGACAAAAGAAGGGGATTTTTTCCACCAAAAGAACACCCAACAATTTTTTCGGTTTTTGTAATATAGGTTCTAACATTTTTTTTGAGGGCTATAGATAGCTTTTTATTTTTTAAAAAATCATTACATAATGAAGTCGCAAGCGTAAATCCAGGAGGTACAGGAAGTCCCAGCTTGCACATTTCAGCGATATTTGCGCCCTTACCACCCAAGACTGCTGACATAGATTGATCACCATCGGTTTTAGTTTGTGAAAAAAAATATATTTTTTGTTTAAAGTTCATTATGAATACATTATTGCTGTTTAAAAATTTTACGGCAAAATCAAAATAAGCCGCACCAATTTAAGGAGAGGGTATGAAAAAAACATTTATAATATTTGTAATGGCATTCATGATTTCTTGTTCAGGCGAAATTTATGAAGACCAAATTATCATTAAAGAAGACGGTCTTGCATACAACAAAGAATCAGATAGCCTGTTTTCGGGGGACGTCCTAGATAAGTATGGAGAGCTACTTGGGGTATATAAAAGAGGCCTTAAGGATGGCGAATGGTTTGAGGTAGACATTCGAAAAGGTACACAAAAAAAGGCAAAATACATCAAGGGAATTCCGGATGGTGAGCAAGTTACTTATTTATTTCCAGGCCCTAGAGAAAAAAATAAGAGACTAGAGTATATTAAGTACGAAGATGGGAAAATTGTTGGAACATGGACAACCTGGAGCAAAGATAGTGAAGGGCGATTAATAACTAGGGGAGAAATAACTTTTGAAGATGGCGCAGGTAGATGGAAAGAAAGAGACCCAAATACACGAGCTCTCATTAGAGCAGGAAATTATGAAAACTGGGAAAAGTCAGGGCTGTGGAAAAGTTGGGACTCCCAAGGGGTAATGGTAAGTGAGGGAGAATATTCAGAAGGAAAAAAATTTAATACATGGGTATGGTATGAAGATGGAAAAGACACGGGGTGGAAAGAAAGCTACATTAACGGACAATTGAATGGAGCATTTTATAACCTATCTCCCCACTCCCCGAACAGAGGAAAAGGCACATACAATGAGGGTATCAAAACCGGAGACTGGAAAGAATATTTTATCCTAAAAGAAGGTTCTTTGGCTCTAAAGCAGTCAGGCTCCTACCAGTTTGGTAAAAAAGAGGGTATCTGGGCACACTACAAAAAAGAAGATAATAGTATTATTGAATCAAATATTACAAAATCAAGAAAGATAGCATCGGGACCCTATGAGCAAGATATAAAAACTGGAGAATGGATAGAGGGCCCAGACATTGATTTTGGATCTCGCTTTTACGGCAAAGGGGAATACAAAAATAACAAAAAAAACGGAGTATGGAACTATGTTGCTCCGCAAGAAAACCCTACTATAAGTGGAAGTTTTGTTGATGGAGAGCCATCGGGAAAGTGGAAAGCAAGATATAATAAAAAAAACTACGAAGGTACCCTAAAAGAGTTAATGATTAAGGTTCCCAAGCTCAACGAATATAAATTTTAAGAGCAGTTTTTTGAAAAAAGCTTTAGTTGGAATTAACCCTTATGATTTAGAGCAAAAAGGCTCTTCCTGGAACGCCACAAAAAAGGCATATTATCAGGCTATTTGGGCAGCAGATGCATGTCCGGTAACAGTGCATCATACCAAAAATTTAAGTCAAATAAAATCGCTTGTTTCCAATATAGACGCACTGTTAATGGTGGGAGGCCCAGACATCCCTGCAAGTAAATATCAATCTATTAACCCACATCTTTTAGATAAAGATGTTATGTCAGAAAACAGAGAAAATTTTGATAGGGTACTCTTTTTAGAGGCTATGAAACAAAACAAAAAAGTTCTAGCAATTTGTGCGGGTGTACAACATGTAAATGTAATCTATGGAGGGAGTCTCATTGAAGATATACCAGCGCTAGTAGAAAACCATGTTGATCACGGGGTTTTTAATGGGGCGGCCAGCGTTCACCCCGTAACCATTACAAAGAAAAGTTCCATGCTCGCAAAAATTGTTAAAAAAAGGAAAATAGATATTAAAAGCAGCCATCATCAGTGTATAAATGTTTTAGGAAAAGACATTATAGTTACTGCAAAATCAGATGATGGTTTAACCGAAGCAATAGAAATAAAAGGCAGAGAAAACTTTATAGGAGTACAATGGCATCCAGAAATAATGTTTAATAGCAAAGAAATGAACCAATTATTTTTTTGGTTGGGCAGCCATTGATATTTTTTGCTTCACTATCAAAAAATATAATTAATTAAATGGAAGCTCCATCCCTCCTTTTGTCAGCAAAAGATTCAAAAGGGCTACAAGCATTTACGCCACCAAAATACATATTCTTATCTTCCCAATAGACAACATTTTTTGTTTTATATTGCGCTTGGTTTGTGTTTGGCTCACAGTGCAAAATATCGCCCTCGAGATGAATTCTTGGTCTAGAAATAGACTCTTTCAACGACATTTTACCACTAATTAAATTATTTATTACAGACAGCGTTGCAGAAATGATTCTACTGCTACCAGCAGAACCTAGAGTAGTTGGACTGTTATTTTTATCAATAATCAATGTTGGACAAATATTGCTTGGTATTCTTTGTTTAGATTGCCAACTGTGGAAACCATTAACATTTAAGTGTTTTTCACCTAACATATTATTGGGCATAATTCCAGTACCTGGTACTATAAAGCCAGCACCAACACCGTTTGTTGTTGTAACTGAAGCCACATTGTTGTTTTTATCAATAATACTGAGGTGGGTAGTAGAACCAACCATGTCTTGGTCTTTATAATTCCTTATTTTGTGTAAAGCAGTTTCTATATCTTGTTTAGAGGTACTATCTAATTTATTTAAATGTTCAAGTCCTGCACTAATTAGCATGCCACCGGTTGATGGGAGTGGATTCATAAAAATATCGTGACCACAGTATTTTAGCTCAAGAGGAGATCTTTTTATGGGAGAATATTCTTGTAAATCTTTTAGTCCAATAATACCTCCATTTTTAAAAGATTGATAAAAAAGCGGGCAAACCTCATGCTTATAAAACAGTGATGGATCTTCATACAAAAACTGATCTAAAAAAGACGCAAAATCAGCATTAACAAATAGACCCCCCTCTTTTAACAAAGATCCATCTTTGCTAAAAAGAGACTCTAATGCCCTAGAAGAGGATATTATTGGAGATAATACTCCCGACAAATACTCTTGGTTTTTTGATATGGAACTTCCTTTTTTTGCTAGATCTATGGCTTGTTCAACTAAAATAGAAAAAGGCAAAGACCCATAATCTTTGTGTATTTGAATTAGCCCAGGAATAGTGCCGGGTATACCAACAGAGCCTGCGCCAATATTAAATTCTTGTTTTGTGTCACCAAAATCAGCATATATCGCTTTGAAATCTCCAACATTAGACTGATCAATTGAAGGTGTTTCAACAAAAAAGTCTATTATTTCTGGATGGAAACCATTCTTTTTTACCAGCATTGCACCACCGCTGGCAGCACCTGTATACAGATACTCGCAAGACATAGAAGAAAAGACGCCCGCAATTGCAGCGTCAAAAGCGTTTCCTCCCTCCAATAAAATATTTTTTGCTGACTCCGCGGTGTTCCTATGACCGCCAGCAATTTTGAAATTTTCTACCATACCTTTTTTTGTCTTTACCTTTATCTAAACGGGTTATAACATTGGCTTTAGCACTAGGTAAATTTATGTCCATATTTCAAATATTAACATCTTCAATTGGAAGAAAAATTTTAATGGCAATAACAGGACTGTTATTATCTTTCTTCATGGCATTTCATTTGTTTGGAAACCTGTTTCTTTTTGTAGGTGAAGCAGCATTTAATGGATATGTTGAAAAACTACACAAACTAGGTTTCTTGATTAGGATTGCAGAATTCTTTTTATTGGCCTTTGTTTTAAGCCACGCTTACAGCGGAATATTATTGTGGTGGAAAAATAGAAAAGCAAAAAAAAATATTGACTCATATAGCAAAGAGAACACTTCGTCCTCTGCTAGATATGCGGCGTTCACCGGGAGCTTCATTTTTATATTCTTAGTAACTCACTGGGCTACTTTTTGGTATAAATTTAATTTTGATATGAAAGAAATGACCTATTATCAGGTAGTTTTAGGAGATGAGGTAGGTTTTGCAAACCCATTTTTTTCAGTGTTTTATATTGTTGCTATTGCCCTACTTGGGTATCATCTTAAGCATGGATTTTCTTCTGCTGGTCAGACCCTTGGGATTGTTGGAACACCGTATGAAAAATTATATAGTAAGGTATCAATTATATTTTGGTTTTGGATTCCACTTGGATTTATATCTATACCATTATGGTTTGGTTTTATTATAAGGCTAATATAATTATGAACAATTTCAAACTCAATTCTAATGCCCCTAATGGAGAGCTTCATACTAAGTGGGAAGACTATAAAAAAACACTTAATAAGCTTACTCCAGAAGAAGCAAATAAATATAAGGTTATTATTATTGGTACTGGTCTGGCGGGAGCTTCCGCAGCTGCCACACTAGCAGAAAAAGGTTTTAATATCCACGCTTTTTCCTATCACGAATCACCTAGAAGAGCGCATAGTATTGCAGCCCAAGGCGGAATTAATGCAGCAAAAAACTATCAACAAGACGGCGATAGTGTCATGAGACTTTTTTATGATACAATTAAAGGTGGAGACTTCAGGTCACGTGAGGACAATGTATATCGTCTTGCTGAGCTCAGCGTTAACATAATTGATCAGTGTGTAGCACAGGGAGTGCCTTTTGCTAGAGAATACGGAGGGCTATTGGATAATAGGTCTTTTGGTGGAGTTCAAGTTTCGCGCACTTTTTATGCCAGAGGGCAAACCGGACAGCAGTTGTTATTGGGGGCATACTCTGCTCTTAGCAGACAAACCAATGCTGGTAAGGTAACCTTTTATCCAAGGCATGATATGCTAGATATTGTTACTGTTGATGGAAAAGCAAAGGGTATTGTGACAAGAAATTTATTAAATGGAAAGATTGAATCACATTCGGCTGACGTAGTTATTCTGGCCACAGGTGGATATTCTAATGTGTATTATTTATCGACCAACGCAATGGCTAGCAATGTTACTGCAAATTGGAGAGCACATAGAAAAGGAGCTCTTTTTGCCAACCCAAGTTTTACTCAAATACATCCCACCTGTATCCCAGTAAAAAACGATTTTCAATCTAAGCTTACCCTAATGAGTGAAAGTTTAAGGAATGATGGAAGGGTTTGGGTGCCAAAGAAAAAAAATGATACAAGAAAAGCGGTTGATATACCAGAAGATGAAAGAGACTATTATTTAGAAAGAATCTACCCAGCTTTTGGAAACCTCGTACCAAGGGATGTCGCCAGTAGAAGAGCAAAAGAAGTTTGTGACAATGGACAGGGAGTGGGTAACACGGGTGTTGCTGTTTATCTTGATTTTAAAAAAGCAATAAAAGAAAAAGGAGAACAGTTCATCAAAGAGAAATATGGCAACTTATTTGATATGTATCAAAACATTACTGATGAAAACCCATATAAAACCCCCATGAAGATATATCCAGCTGTTCACTATACTATGGGAGGGTTATGGGTAGATTATAATCTTATGACCACCATCCCAGGACTTTTTTCTATTGGAGAAAGTAACTTCTCAGATCATGGAGCAAACCGTTTAGGTGCTAGTGCTCTTATGCAAGGATTGGCCGATGGTTATTTTGTAGCACCACACACAGTTATGGACTATTTAGCCAAAGAAAAAGCAGACTTTTCAAATAAAACAGACCACAAGGAGTTTACTGACGCCGTTAAAGAAACAGAAAAGGATATTGAAAATATAATGTCTATAAAGGGGGATTTGGTGGTAGACGAAGTTCATAGGGAGCTTGGTAAGATAGTCTGGGACAAGGTCGGAATGGCTAGAGATAAAAAAGGCCTTAATTATGCCATTGATTCTATTCCAAAAATTAAAGAAAAATTTTGGAATAATGTTTCCATCCCAGGAAGTGATAAGGATATGAACCAGGAACTAGAAAAGGCACTAAGATTAAAAGATTTTATTGAGCTTGCAGAACTAATGGCACATGATGCGTTAGATAGAAACGAATCTTGTGGTGCGCATTTCAGAGAAGAGTACCAAACACCGGAGAATGAAGCCGAAAGAAATGACGATGATTTTAAATATGTGGCAGCTTGGGGATATAATAAAAATGGTAAGCCAAGCCTATTTAAAGAAGATTTAAAATATAAAAATGTCAAATTAAAAACTAGAAGCTATAAGTAATGAATATAAATCTAAAAATCTGGAGGCAAGCATCCGGTCAAAATGAAGGTAAGTTGCATGATTATCGATTAGAAAACGTAGATCCAAACATTTCTTTTCTAGAGATGTTAGACATATTAAATAATAAGTTAGTGAAAGAAAAAAAGGACCCCGTTGCATTTGATCATGACTGCAGAGAGGGAATATGCGGTTCCTGTGGATTTATGATCAATGGCAGACCACATGGCCCACAAAGGGCTACAACAGTTTGCCAATTGCATATGAGATCTTTTAGCGATGAAGAGGATATTTTATTAGAGCCATTCAGAGCAAAATCATTTGGTGTTATTAAGGACCTTTCGGTAGACCGAAAGTCATTTGACCGTATTATTTCCTCATCAGGATTTGTATCTGTAAACACTGGAGAGGCCGGTGAAGCTAATTATATTCCAGTTGATAAAGGCAATGCAGATGAAGCATTCATGTCGGCAGCATGTATCGGGTGTGGTGCGTGTGTTGCAGCATGTAAAAACTCATCAGCCATGTTATTTACTTCAGCTAAAGTATCACACCTAGCTCTTTTACCACAAGGAGAATCAGAGCAAAGTGATAGGGTAAATAAAATGGTAGCAACTATGGATGCAGAAGGTTTTGGAGCATGCACTAACACGGGAGCATGTTCTGCAGAATGCCCAAAAGAAATTTCACAGACTAATATAGCCCGATTAAATAGAGAGTTTGTTAAGGCTCAACTCGGTAGCTTTATTAAGAAAAAATAAATTTTGTATGAAAAACTATACTGTAAAAAAAGAAAATTGTGATGATATAATAGTAAAAAATATTTATTGTATTGGAAGAAACTATAGCGAACACGCAAAAGAGCTAGGAAACCCCAAACCAAAAGAACCATTTTTTTTCCAAAAATCAATTCCATCTTTAAATACGTCTCAAGAAATTATTCTTCCTGAAGATAAAAGTATAGACTATGAAGTAGAGATTGTTCTGCTGATAGGGAGGGACGGCACAGGAAAATCACTTGAAGATGCACTATCATTTATTGATGGATATGCTATAGGTATTGATTTAACAGATAGGGAATATCAGAATAGTCTAAAAAATAAAAAATTGCCATGGTTATTATCCAAGTCTTTTTTTGGATCAGCAGTAGTTTCAGATTTTTCTTCAAGACCAATTGAAGATAATTTCTGGTTAAACCTAAACGGGAAAAGAAAACAACAAGGCAGTTTTGAACAAATGACGTTTTCTTACGCAGAACAAATTTATTTCTTATCTAATAAAATTCCATTAATGAAAGGTGACCTGATTTTTACTGGAACCCCTAAGGGTGTAGGCAGTTTAGAAATAAATGATAAGGTTGAAATTGGCTATGGAAACAGAACTTTAAAAACTCTTGTAGTTAGTTCTGTAAAGTAAAGTTAATTGGAATTGTAATCCACACACCAACCTTTGTTTCTCTTTGTTTCGCAGGTCTAAATCTTGTTTTTCTAAGCGCTGCAATTGCTGATTCATTTAACCCGGTATTTGGAATTCCTTTAAGAATAATTGTTTCTGTAACCTTACCTTTTTTATCGATAAAACACTGTACAATAACCTGACCTTCGATTCCTGCTTCTTGTGCAATATCTGGGTATACGGGCCTAATAGGCATTAACGGCACGGGTGCTTTATCATAAGGAATAAATTTCACCTGTGGACCCGAAGGAGGAGGTGGTGGTGCATCCCATGCATCAAAATTATCTAAATCAGTTTCCTCAATTGTTAAATCGTCTGCAAGATCGTCGTCTTCTGATTCTACAGGTATAGAAGGTCTTGCAGGAGGTGGAGGTGTTTCAAATTGTTGTGTCTCCGGTATTTCAATATTTTCAATAATAATTTGACCTTCTGTTTCGATATCAATGTCATTCTCAAAACGCTGTAAGCTGTAGAAACCTAACAACATGAAAACACAGCCAAACAAACCACCTATTCTTAAAACAGAAGAGTATTTTTGTTTTAAAGTGCTATTAGAAAGATTTGCACGGTTTAATAAAAAATTAACAGTGGAAGAAACTGGGGTAACCTTCGAAAGGATTTTTTTTATAGCTTCAAAATCCATTAATTAGGCACCTTTACTTTAGTTGAATAGTTCAGTTTCAAAGCATCTGCTTTTCTTAGTTCGTTATGTACCCCAGAAATCACTTCCATACGTGCCGATTGATCTGCCTTTAGTGATACGGTTAATTGGGGGTCAGCAGCTCTTTTTTCATACATAATGTGACGGACATCATCATTATTAAATAGTTTATCTTCAATAGAAATTAAACCATCTTTTGATACCCATATGTCTGACGTGTGCCTTTTAGATTCTAGTTTTTCAATACGCTCTGCCTTAGGCAAAGACACCGGAAGTCCTGAATATTCTCTTAATACAGTTGTTACCATAAAAAAAATAAGGAGCATAAAAATAATATCGGGCATAGAGGAGGTTGATATTTTTGATTCTACACCAGATTTTCTTCTAAATTTCATTCTGTCTCCGCAATTGATATTCGAGTAGCTTTTGCAAGTTTTAGTTGATCTAACACCTCAATATATACATCGTATTGTGCTTTTTCATGAGCTTTAACTGAAACGATTAATTTATCATTCTCTCTAAGCTCTTCTTGAACCCTACGGCTTAAGTCTTTTAGCTCCACAGGTTCACCACCAAGTAAAACAGCACCAGAAGAACTTATTAAGCAATTAAGAATATTTTTTTTATTGATTTCAAGCTCTTGACCTTCAGCAGGCAAAATAATACCAAGCCCTTTATCCATATCAATAGTTGTAGTTACCAAGAAGAACACCAACAATAAAAAGGCAATGTCGGCCATTCCACCCTCAGGTATAGCGCCGGTTCTGGCTTTTCTCTCTCTTATAGCCATTTAAATTATTTAGCGTCTCTTAAAAGATCTGTTAGTTCAATTGATCTTTCTTCCATATCTAAAACCATACCATCAATCATAGAGGAGAAGAAATTTTGACATATTTGAATGATCATCGCAACAATTAGACCAAAAGCAGTTGTTAACAACGCCTGTGAAATACCTACAGCTACTACTGCTGGTGAAATATCGTTTGCTGCTGCAATTGCATCAAACGCAAAGATCATACCAGCTACAGTTCCTGTAAAACCCATCATTGGAGCAATAGCGATAATCGCAGTCAACCAACCCATATTTTTTTCTAAGAAAGCCATTTCTAGAGACCCTGCATTTTCGATAGCTTTTTCAACTCTTTCACTCCCTTTTCCAACTCTTGATAAACCAGCTTCACAAATATTTGATACTGGACCATCGTGCTCCGCGCAAACATCTAAAGCTTTTTTCGTACCACCAGACTTAAGAGACTGCCTTAGTGCATCCATAAAGCCTTCAGAATCAGCTTGAGATTGATTTAGTGAATATGCACGCTCTCCGACCAATCCTAAGCCGGCTAATAAAAGTAACAAAATTGGCCACATAAACGGGCCACCTTCTAAAAATAATTCTACCATTTAAATCCTCCTAATGTGTTAAATGTTCAAAAACTTAGCTTATAACCCATGCAAAGTCAATAATCTAGAAAATATTTTACAATAGACGTAAAATTGACTCTTCAATATCTCTGTTTAGGCTATAATTAAGCCTTATAGCATAAATAGGAATCACTATATCATCCATAAAACTTATTAACTTTACCCAATCTTTTTCAGTACAAATAATAGCTGTAATACCATTTTTTTTAATTTTTCTAACAAGGCTATCTATATCCTTTTTGTTAAAATTGTGATGGTCGGGGAAGGTTAAAGACTTTAATGGTTTGATATCTAAAGACCTTAAACTATTGTCAAAGCTTTCGGGCTTTCCAATACCACAAATAGATAATAAGCTGTCTATTTTAGACACCTCTTTGATATTTATTTTAGAATTCTTCATTGAACACAATAGTTGATCATGAAAGTCAGTTTTTAGAGAAAGAACAGATTTTGCTGAATTTTTCCCATTATATAAATTTGCTTTAGTACTAATTATTAGGTCGGCTCTATCGATATTAGAAAATGGCTCCCTGAGTAACCCGTACGGAAAAGTTTTTTGATTCTTATGCATTAGTTCATCTGGACTTAAAAGAACAATATCAATGTCTCGAAAGATTTTACGATGTTGGAAAGCATCATCTAAAACAATAATATCACAACCCATCTTAGACAACTCTTTAGCTGCATAAATTTTGTTTTTTGATATATACACCGGTATTGATTTTGATATATTATTTTTAATAACTAGCGCCTCATCCCCGCACTCTCTCCAAGAGTGATTGTCTAGCAAAAAATCATCACTACTATTTTTTCTACCATAGCCCCTTGTGACAATACCAACAGAAAAACCCTTTTTATATAAAAAATTAGATAGTGATATAGTAAAAGGGGTTTTACCTGATCCACCAAGAGAAATATTACCAACACTTATCACCGTACTATTTATTTTTGCAGAGCGTAACAAGTTATTATCATAGAAAAGATTTTTTAGTTTAATAAAAATGAAATGTATTGGAAAAAAAAATAATAAAATAGAAATAGCGCTACGCATTTAAAGACGCCTTTTTATCAACTGTAAATAGAGAATCTTTAACAATACCTAAACACTCATCAATTGATTGTTCTTTGTTAAAATATAGAGGTTCTCCAATCACTAGCCTTGTTTTGCTAAATGGTTTACCAACATAAAAAGTATGCCAATTTTTAAACTCCCAGTTTTTTGCTACGTGCCCAATAACAGGTATAATAGGCACACCACTTTCTATTGCTAAGCGTACCGCACCAGCTTTAGGAATATGCTCTGGACCAGTTGGACCATCTGGAGTAATAATTAGCTGAACAGAAGGATTTTTGAGCAATGCTACCATCTCTTGATAAGCTTCAGTTCCACCTTTCCCACTTGAACCCCTTACAAGCTTATAACCCATTTTTATAGCTACATCTGCAATTAAGCTACCATCTTTACTCTTGCTTGCTAGACCAATATAATTTTTGTTAGCAAAATACTTAAAAACAGACAGAACTTTCCCATGCCAGGTAACCAAAATAAAAGATCGCTTTTTGTCAATTAAGCTGGCGATATTTTCTTCACCCAACACTTCCCATTGATTAAATCCATATAGGAATTGAATTATACATTTTAGAGCAAATATTTTGATTTTATATAACATAACTTATTATAGAATATGTTTTGCTGCCTCTAGATATGGGTTTGATTTTGATTCTAGTAAGTTTATTAGAATCTCGTAATCCTTTTTTACTTTTTTCTTACCATCTTCGGATAATAAATAAGCAACCTCTTCCATTATATTGTTGGCATTCATGTTGTTTTGCAACAATTCTTTAACTATATCCTTTTTACCAATAAGATTGACGAGAGATAGATATTTAACAGATGACATTTTTTGAGCTAAAAACCAAGTGATATGGGATAATTGATAACAAACAACCATTGGACAGCCAAGAACCGCAGTTTCAAGAGTCGCCGTTCCAGAGCATACAATCGCAGCATCTGCAATAGATAAGATTTCATAGTGATCATCTTTGGTGGTTATAACATGGTCAGGAATGTTGCTAATTTCAACATTTGGAGCCTCCATTAAAATAGGTACTATACTAAAAGATGAATTTTTTTTCATAAGATTTAATGTTTGTAAAAAAATAGGCCAATGTTTTTGAATTTCAGACTTTCTGCTTCCAGGCATTAAAGCCACAATTTTATCATTTGGTGAAATATTATATGCTTTACATAAAGCGTTTTTTTCAGACTTGACGTTTTTAAGTTTTATTAAGGGATTACCAACATATGAAATTTCAATACCTCTATTTTTAAACCAATCTTTCTCTAGTGGAATAATGCTAATGCGCTTATCAGTGTATTTTTCTAAAACCTTTGCTCGAGAGCTTCTCCAAGCCCAAACCTGTGGTAAGATGAAATAGGAAACTTCTATCCCCAAATTCGATATTTTTTTTGCTAATCTTAAGTTGAACCCAGGATAGTCAATAAGAATAACTTTTTCAGGCTTCACCTTTTTAATGAAGGATAAAGTTTTATTAAAAATCTTTTTAATTCTAGGATAATGCTTTAGTACTTCAACAAGACCTATAACGTTAAGATTTTTAATATGTTCAATTGGTTCCAATCCTTGATCGATCATTTTTTCACCACCGATTCCAAAGAATTCATAATTAGTATTCATATTTTTTAACGCCTTTATAAGCTCAGCGCCATGTAAATCACCTGAATCTTCTCCAGCAATTAGAACTATTTTTTTATGAGCCATTACTAATAATTTTATTTTCAATATCTAGAGCAATTTCTAGCGCCTGTAATCCTTGTTTGCCATCAACTTTTGGAGCATTCCGACTATTTATAGATTTAATGAAATCATTTATTTCAGCTAAAAGAGCATCTTGTTTTTCTGGTATTATTTTGTCGTAAAATAAATTTTTTGCCCCACCGGCTGTATCAATAGCTTTTTCAATACATTTATCAGAAAATATAGAAGTTTTTTCAAGGCCATATACCTCAATTTGAGGAATCATTAGATCTGTAATAGTGTAAAGATTATTTTGATATGTACGAATCTTCCTAACATAATTTTGAGCAATTCTACTTGATTTTAAGTTTGCAACAACACCATTTTCAAATTTAATATGCGCATGAGCAAGATCTACTGTTTCACTCATCATTTTAGCACCACTTGCATGAATATCTATAATATTCGAATCAACCATAGATACAATTAAATCAATATCATGGACCATCAAATCCAGAACTACCGGGACTTCAGTGCCTCTCGCCTGGAAGGGAGCCAATCTTTCTATTTCTATATAGTGAGGTTCAGAAACAATATCTTTAAGCCTGTTAATAGTTGGATTAAACCTTTCAATGTGGCCTACCTGCACAATACATTTTCTAGAAAGTGCTAATTCAATGATTTCATTAGCCTGTGCCGTATTGCTAGTTATAGGCTTTTCAATAAAAACGTCTTTATTGTTTTGTAAGCATTTGATAGCAATTTCATGATGAAAATTCGTAGGCGTAACAATGTGTACTGCATCAGAAATAGATATTAAATCATCCATATTCCCAAAATCTTTTACTGAAAATTCTTTTGCTACCATAGCAGCACTCTCTTGATTTACGTCATAAAATCCGACAAAATCAATACTGGTGTGTTTTGATAAATGATTAATATGATACTTACCTAAATGTCCTGCACCTATAACACCAATCTTTATTTTTTTTTGCATCATTGCCCCTTAATAAAATATGCAACATCACCTTCTTGCATAATATAATCTCTACCAACATTTTTAACCAAACCCAATGTTTTCAATTCTTTAATATTATCTTGATGTTTAATGGCGTCATCAAAAGTATAAATTTCTGCTTTAATAAATTTTGTTGCAAAATCTGTATGAATTTCGGCAGCGGCATCTACCGCACACTCACCTTTATTAATTGTCCAGCCGCGCACTTCCATTTCACCGCATGTAAAAAATGTTTGAAGACCAAGAGTATTATATGCCTCTTTTATTAATGTGCTTAAGCCGGTTTCTTTTAAATTATAGTCTTCTAAAATTATTATCTTTTCTTCTTCATCAAAATCAGCCATTTCTGACTCTAATTTTCCATTAATTGTTACAAACGATGAAAGATTGTTAGTGGCAATCTGTTTGGCTTTAGATATTTGATCTGTATCAATAGAATGATCATCTACATTAGCCACATAAATCATTGGCTTGTCCGTTAAAAGAAATAAGTTCTTAATGACATCATCCTGCTTTGAATCCCTTTTAAACGATCTTGCAGCCAACCCTTCATTAAGGTGAGCTAGAAGACCGGTAAGAGCACCCTCAGCTATTTTACCTTCCGGTTTATTAGCATTAAGAATTTTTTGATTTTTTTCTAAAGACTTTTCTACGGTTTTCATATCAGCTAAGACTAGCTCCGTGTTAATAATTTCCATATCATCAAGGGGATCGAGACGATTTTCAACGTGAGTAATATTTTTATCAGAGAAAAACCGAACTACTTGAATGATAACTTTTACTGATCGAATTTGCGATAAAAATTGATTACCCAGACCTTCTCCTTGATGCGCATTTTTCACTAGCCCAGCAATATCAATAAATTCTATTGTGTTATAAATAGTTTTTTCTGGGTTAAAAATTTTTGATAAATCATCAAGCCTTGTATCGGGAACTTCTACGACTCCAGTATTTGGCTCTATTGTACAAAAGGGGTAGTTTTCTGCTGCAATATTATTTTTGCTAAGTGCATTAAACAGGGTTGATTTCCCCACATTTGGTAATCCTACAAATCCACAATTTAATTTCATTGTGAGAATATAATACTTAATTGAATTAGTATTTATTAAATTGAATTTCTATGAGTAAACAGTGGGCAATCATTTTAGGGTGTTCTACAGGACACGGAGCTGCAACCGCATTAGCGTTAGCTAAGGAAGGTTATGGCATTATTGGATTTCATCTAGACCGAGGTTCTATAAAGAGGGAAGCAGAGACACTAAAAAAAGAAATACAAAAAATCAATGGCGGCCACGTACATTTTTGGAACGAGAATGCAGCAGACAAAGAAATTATGTCTAAGCATATACAAGAAATTTCTTCAATCACCAAAAATCAATCAATTAAGCTATTGATGCATTCTATTGCTTTTGGCAGCACCACAAATTTTTTTGAGCCCACACCAGTAAGGCAAAGACAAATGGACATGACACAACATGTGATGGCGCACTGTCTGATCTATTGGACTCAAATATTACTTGAACACAACCTCCTATCAAAAGGATCAAGAATCCTTGGCCTTACAAGCGAAGGTAGTTATAAAGCAATGGAAGGGTACGGTCCTGTCGGTGTAGCAAAGGCATCACTAGAAGCTGTTGTAAGACAAATAGGTTGGGAGCTTGGTTCACAAGGAATTACTGCAAATACTATACAAGCTGGCATTACGCCAACCAGAGCATTAACAAAAATTTCTGATAATTGGGAAGAATGGGTAGAAAAAACAGTTGAAAGAAATCCTATGGGCCGAACTACAACTCCAGAAGATGTAGCAGGATTAGTAAGTTTATTATTATCAGATAAGGCAGATTTTGTGAACTGCTCAACTATTTTTTGTGATGGCGGCGAACATCGCTCTTTATAAGGCTTAAACCTTGTTTGATTAAACCCCAACCATTTACAATAAGCTGCATGCCATTTGTCCCTTTGGTGACTTTTCTTTTTTTAACATCTCGCATTATTCTTTTTAAACCGGCTATCAAGACACTCCCCCTACGCCAGTTATATTTAATTGGTCAAGGCCAAAACTTTTAATGAGACTCCCCCAAATTAATTTTGGACTTGTATTAAAAATATGTTCAGTATTATTATAAATTAGCCAGTCACCTCTTTTAATTTCATTTTGTAATTGATCTGAATCCCAAGCTGCATGCCCGAAAATTAATTTTGTATTTTTGGGATCTTTATCATCAAATAAAATCTTTTGTATTAAATCAAGATCATTAGACAGTTTAATTTTTTCTGATATATCAAATAAAATATTTGAATTGTCTTTTTCGCTCAAAACACAGGCTTCATGTAACATTACAGGTCCCCCAAAGTAAATTTTTTCAGACTCTGAAATAAGATCTTTAAAAAATTTATTTTTCAATCCAGCACCTACAACTTTCATTTGACTAATAGGTTTGTTAATAATTAAACCCAAAACGCCATCATCACTATCTTCACAAAGAAGAACAACACTTTCTGCAAAATATGGATCAGTCATATTAGGCATGGCAACTAGAAGTTTATTTTTAAGACTATTCATTTTATTTATACATAAACATAAATGTTTTTTTGAATCATTTCTATAGTTAAGTAAGTTATATGCTAAGTTTTTTAGAAATAATATGAAAAATATGAAAAATAAATTACTAATTAGGGGTGCCCGACAGCACAATCTTAAAGATATAAATGTCGATATTGAAAAGAACAAACTAGTCGTGATAACCGGTCCATCTGGATCGGGTAAATCCTCATTGGCATTTGATACAATATATGCAGAGGGTCAAAGAAGGTATGTGGAATCTCTCTCTGCTTACGCACGACAATTTTTAGACCTAATGGAAAAGCCAGATGTTGATACAATTGAGGGATTATCGCCAGCCATATCCATCGAACAAAAAACCGGTTCGCGAAATCCAAGATCTACAGTTGGAACAATCACAGAAATACATGACTATTTGAGATTATTATACGCAAGCATAGGTAAGCCGCATTGCTGGGAATGTGATAGGGAGATTAGCAGGCAGACGCCAGATCAAATAGTAAACCAAATTCTAAAATTACATCTTGATGAAAAAGCCTACATTTTGTCGCCAGTTATTCAAGGTCGTAAAGGAGAACACAAAAGCGTAATTGATGATATAAAGAAAAAAGGGTTTTTGAGAGCACGAATTGATAAAAAAATTGTTTCTTTAAGGAAGCCGGATACGCTGGAAAAAAATAAAAATCATGATATAGATGTTTTAATAGATAGAGTTGTTATTAATGAAGATGTGAAATCTCGTTTGTTAGAATCTGTTGAGCTTGCTCTAAAAATGGGTGGGGGTATCTGTATTATAAGTATTAATGGGAAAGAAGATTTTATGTTTAGTGAGCACTTTGCATGTGCATATCATCCATATATAATGCTTTCTGATTTAAAACCACGAATGTTTTCATTTAACTCTCCATATGGGGCATGTCAACAGTGTGATGGTTTGGGCTATATTACAGAGATTGACCCAGAATTGGTTGTACCGAATAATAAAAAATCACTTATTCAAGAAGCAATTCGTCCAATAGGAAGTCAGCCAAAAGGATTTCATGGGAATAAATTGAGAGCTCTAGCTAGAAAACACCCCCTTTCTTTTTCTAAGCCATGGAATCAACTAAGCACAGAAGTAAGAACAATTATTTTATATGGTTTAAAAGGTCATAACCTAGACATTGATTTTAAAAACAAAAAATGGTCTGGTACTTATACCGGTGAATGGGAAGGAGTAATTCCAGAACTTCAAAGGCGCTACAAACAAACACAATCTTATGGAATTCGTCGTTGGATTGAAGGCTTTATGAGTACAAGAAAGTGTGATGGCTGTAAGGGTAAAAGATTAAAAGAGTCTTCAATGCATGTTAAAATAGATGAAGAAAATATTGGTGCTTTATGTGCGAAAAATATAGAAGATGCACTGAAATTTTTTGAAGAGTTTAAAATTTCTAAAAGTGACCATGATATTGCAGACGGCATTTTAAAAGAAGTAAAAAAGAGATTAAATTTTTTAATTAATGTAGGCCTTAGCTACTTAACATTAGATAGGGCATCACGAACTTTATCGGGTGGAGAAGCTCAAAGAATTAGACTTGCATCGCAAGTAGGCTCACAACTTACTGGAGTGCTTTATGTTTTAGATGAGCCTTCCATTGGACTGCATCCCAGAGATAATGATCGACTAATTCAAACGCTACAATCATTAAAAGATATTGGCAACACAGTCATAGTCGTAGAGCATGATTTAAATACAATGGAGTCTGCAGATCAAATTATTGATATGGGCCCTAAAGCAGGTGCAAATGGTGGGGAAGTTGTTTTCTCAGGTACATTAAAACAAATTTTATCTAATAAAAAAACACTAACTGGCAAATATTTATCTGGAGAAAAATATATTCCTTTACCGGACTATAGAACAGTAACCTTTGATCATTTTACGATTCAAGGGGCAGAGGGTAATAATTTAAAAAATATTGATGTAAGCTTCCCTTATGACCGTCTGATAGCGGTAACAGGAGTGTCAGGAAGTGGAAAAAGTTCTCTTATAAATCAAACTCTTTATCCAGCCTTGTCTAATTTGGTCAACTTTGGAGTTAAAGATATGCTACCATTCAAAAACTTATTAAGAGCGGACAGGGTTGAAAGAGTGGTTAATGTTGATCAAAAACCAATTGGGAAAACTCCTAGATCAAATCCAGCAACCTATACTGGAATTTTCACCCATATAAGAGATCTATTTTCACAAACAAGAGAGGCTAAATTAAGAGGATATAAACTAGGAAGATTTTCATTTAATGTAAAAGGCGGAAGATGTGAAAAGTGTCAAGGAGCAGGAATTATTAAAATTGAAATGAATTTTTTACCAGATGTATATGTGAATTGTGAAGATTGTAATGGAAAAAGATATAATAGTGAAACTTTACAAATTGAATATAAGGGGTTAAATATTGCGGATGTATTAGCTCTTTCTGTAGATGAAGCCAGAGTATTTTTCAAAAATATTTTTTCTATAAAAAAGCGCCTGGATACACTTCATGATGTCGGATTAGGCTATATTAAGCTAGGCCAACAAGCAACTACACTGTCTGGTGGTGAAGCTCAACGCATTAAGCTTTCCACTGAGCTTTCAAAAAATAATACAAAAAATACAGTCTACTTTTTAGATGAGCCAACCACAGGGTTACATGTAGATGACATCCAAATGTTAATGTTGGTATTACAAAAGTTAGTTGATCAGGGCAATACAGTGATTGTTATAGAGCATAATCTAGATGTTATCAAATGTGCAGATTGGATTATTGATCTTGGCCCAGAAGGCGGAGAGGGGGGCGGAAAAATGGTAGCTCAAGGCACTGTTTTTGATATTTCTAAAAATAAAAAGTCCATAACAGGAAAGTTTTTACAAAAAGTAATAAAATAAATTTTTGGATAACCATGTTTCTCTAATTATCTTAGTGTATAGTGGATAGTGAAGAAAAAATAGTTATTTCATCCAATGAGGAGCGTAATTTTGATAAGCAAATTAGACCAAACCTATTTGATGAATTTGTTGGCCAAGAAGCCTTAGTACACTCACTAAAAACCTATATTTTGGCAGCAAAAGAGCGAGAAGAGGCCTTAGATCATATTCTTCTATATGGGCCTCCAGGCTTAGGCAAAACCACTTTATCTAATATAATAGCAGCAGAACTAGGACAAGGATTTTACGGGTCTTCAGGTCCAGTCATATCTATACCAGGAGATTTATCTGGTATGTTAACAAATCTACAGAGCTGTGACGTATTTTTTATAGATGAAATTCATAGAATGAATACATCAGTTGAAGAATATTTATACTCAGCTATGGAAGACTACAAGATTGATATACTCATTGATTCAGGCCCCAATGCCAGAACGGTAAGAATAGACTTGGAACCGTTTACACTGGTTGGAGCTACTACAAGGTTAGGAAATATTTCTACACCTATGCGCGATAGATTTGGAGCCATATTTAGATTAGACTTTTATAACACTGATGACCTATATAAAATTTTAGAACGAACAGCGGGAATTTTAGAAATACAGGTTAACGACGATGCTCTTTATGAAATTGCTAGAAGGTCAAGAGGAACACCAAGAATTGCAAATAGAGTATTAAAGAGGGTAAGAGATTTTGCTCAAGTAAAAAAAATTAAAACAATAAATATAGATAGTGCAAAAAGTTCGTTAGAGAGTATAGGTATTGACGAAAATGGACTTGAAGAAATGGACAGAAAAATATTAAAAAATCTTATTCTTAATTTTAATGGAGGACCTACAGGCGGAAAATCTTTAGCAATTTCAGTGAATGAAGATGTGCAGACAATCGAAGATGTATATGAACCGTATTTGATAAAAGAGGGCTTCATCGAAAGAACATCTAGGGGTCGTAAAGCAACAGATAAAGCATACAAACTGTTTGGTATATCAAAACAAAAATAGATAGGAGAATTAAATTAATGATTGAAAAAAAGAAAAAATATAAACTAACGGACTTCCGTTATCAGCTTCCTAAAAAATATATTGCACAAAAACCGAGAGCAAAAAGAGATAGTGCAAAAATGATGGTATTGAATCGAGAAGAAAGATCTATTAAACATAGTAGATTTTCAAAGATTATTGATCATTTTCAAAAAAATGATTTGTTGATTATGAATAACACTAAAGTATTTCCAGCCAAGCTATATGCCACTAAAGATAGAACAGATGCCAAGGTAGAAATTTTTCTCCTCAGAGAGCTTGGTGATAGATTGTGGGAGGTATTGGTTAAGCCTGCCAGAAAGGTAAGAATTGGTAATAAATTAATTTTATCTAAAGATTTATTCTGTGACGTTATTGATAATACAGTATCGGGTGGTAGAGTAGTAAGGTTTGAATTTGGGGATCAGAACTTTGATGATATTTTAAACAAAATTGGCCACCCTCCATTACCTCCACATATTGAAAGACCTGCAACTAAACAAGATTCGCTAAGATACCAAACGGTTTATGCTGAAAAAAGAGGAGCAGTTGCAGCTCCTATTGCCGGGTTACACTTTACACCGGAATTAATTACAGCCCTTAAAAAGAAGGGTGTAAGAATATATAATATTACTTTACATATCGGGCTTGGAACTTTTAAGCCGGTACAGGTAGAGGATTTAAATAGACACCATATGGATTCAGAATATTTTGAAGTGAGCCCTGAAACTGCACTAGCTATCAATGAAGCTAAAAGAAAAAGAAGGAGAATTTTTGCAGTAGGAACATCAACTGTAAGAGCATTAGAAACTGTGAATGTTTCAGGTTTTCAAATTTCTCCAAAAAAAGGTTGGACTAATAAGTTTATCCACCCTCCGCATGAGTTTAAAATAGTTGATGGTTTAATTACTAGTTTTCACCAACCAGAAAGCACTCTTTTAATGCTAACTTCTGCTTTCGCCGGATATAATTTTGTAAAACAGTCATATAAAGAAGCCAAAAAGAAAAATTACAAGTTTTTGAGTTATGGCGATGCAATGCTTATTACATAATAACTTATGAATGCTGGAGTAATAGTTGCTGGTGGAAGAGGAAGTAGGTTTGGTAGTTACAAGCAAACTGCCTCTTTAAATAATAAACCAGTATACCAACACAGTCTTGATGTCTTTAATGAATCGCACTTAGTAGATATTATTTATTTAGTTCTTCCTAATGATTTATTAGGCCAAGTTGAGAAAGATTTATCTACTTATCAGTCTAATAAGACTATTATATTGTGTGAGGGTGGAGAGACAAGAGCTAACTCTGTTTATAGCGCTATTCAAAAATTAGATAATGATATTAAGCTTGTATTCATACATGATGCTGCACGTCCCCTAATTAAAAATCATCATATTGAAGAATTGTCTAATGCTTGTAAAGAAAATGATGGAGCGATATTAGCACACCCAGTTTCTGACACGTTGAAAAAAAATAATCACAACAAAATAGAATTCACTATAGATAGAAGCAATTTATGGTTAGCAGAAACGCCACAGGCATTTAATTTAGATGTATTGCAATCCTGTTATAAAAATATAAGCATAAAGGAGCAGCAATCGTTTACCGATGAAGCAAGCTTGTTGGAATACTTTGACAAAAGCATAAAAATAGTTCATAACAGATCTCAAAATATAAAAATTACAGAAAAAGAAGATTTAGATATTCTAAAAGGTATACTTTATAAGAATGCTAGAATGGGGGTAGGAATTGATTTTCATTCTCTTATTAAGGGAGAATACCTAGTTGTTGGTGGCCATAAAATTAAATGTGAATTTGCTTCAGATGCTCACTCAGATGGAGATGTTCTCACTCATGCAGTAATTGATGCATTGCTAGGCGCACTTAATTTGGGAGATATAGGAGAACATTTTCCAAATAACCCTGAATATTTAAACATTCCAAGCACAAAGTTATTACAAAAGATCTTGGAAAAAATACCCCAAAATATTTCAATAGGAATGATTGATGCTTCTATTGTCTTGAATAGTCCAAAACTTTCTGCACACAAAAAAGATATTAAATCTTCACTTGCGAATGTATTGGGGGTAAATGAAAATATTATTTCAATCAAAGCAACCACAACAAATAGTTTAAGATATTTAGATATGTCAAATGGGTGGGGTTGTGAAGTTATTGTAACTCTTCATTATGAAAATTAATTCTTATGCCAAGATAAATCTTGGACTACATGTTCTAGATCAAAGAGAGGACGGTTTTCATAATATTGTAACTATTTTTCAAGAAATCAGTTTTTGTGATCACATCACAATTAAAGAGTCCAATACCATAAATTTTAATACCAATGTTGACTGGTTAAGCCAAACTAATAATACATGCGTTAAAGCAATTAATATACTAAAAACCCATTATCCCCATTTACCAAACTTTGAAATTAGTTTGCAAAAAAATATACCAACGAATGCTGGACTAGGAGGAGGTTCAAGCAATGGAGCCGCTATTTTAAAATTAATTAATAAATCATATGATTTAAAAATGAATGTAAAAGAAATAAAAGCATTAGCAGAAAAAATCAGTGCTGATTCAACTTTTTTTATAAATGGGGGATTGCAAGGCGGTGAAGGAAAGGGGGAGATTTTAACGCCAATAAAAAGCTCTCATCTAAATAAATATATTTTACTCGTAATGCCTAACATAAAAGTACAAACTTCAGATGCTTTTATGTTTATAAAAAAGTATTTGGTAAAAGGGAAAACGCACGTTAAGTTGTCGCAAATGTTGGAAGAGCTTCAACTTGGTAAATTAAGCTCTGAGTTATTTTACAATGATTTTGAGATGTATGTTTTTAAGACACATCCAGAAATTGGCAAAATCAAATTAGAAATTTTGGATTTAGGTGCAAAATACGCCAGTTTGTCGGGTAGTGGTTCGACTGTGTTTGGAATATTCTCAGACAAACAAAAAGCGCAAAAAGCGCAGTCTTTTTTCAGTCCCCATTATTCTACAATTATAGCGAATCCGAAAATTTAATTTGGGGGGTCGTCTAATTGGCAGGACACCTGGTTTTGGTCCAGGCAGTCGGGGTTCGAGTCCCTGCTCCCCAACAAAAAAATTATGGGACAGTATATACAAAAAATATTTTCCGGTACAAGTAACCGCGAGCTAACTGCTAAAATAGCAGAGCAAGCCAACCTTGAAGTTGGTGATATCGTTATTGAAAGATTTAGTGACGGCGAAATGTGGGTGAAGTATAATGAAAACTTGCGCGGGAACGACATCTATATTGTGCAAAGCACAAATTCTCCTGGAGATAATATTATAGAGCTTGCATTACTAATTGATGCAGCAAAACGAGCAAGTGCAGAAAAAATAAATGTAGTTATTCCTTATTTTGGATATTCAAGACAAGACAGAAAGGATGAACCTAGGGTGCCTATATCAGCAAAAGTGATGATGGATATCTTCACACAGGCTGGTGCTGACAGGATTATTACCATGGATCTTCACTCAACACAAATGCAAGGTTTTACGAGTATACCTGTTGATAACCTATATGGAAGTTTAGTGCTTATGGAAGAACTAGAAGCTTATTTCAATAAAATTAAATATGATAATAAATGCGTAGTTTTGTCTCCAGATATTGGCTCCAACAAACTATCACAAGCATACGCTAAAAAATTAGGTATAGGTTTTGCATTAATTGATAAGCGTAGAAATGCACATAATCAATCTGAAGTAGCACATTTGGTTGGGAATTTAGAAAATAGACATGTTTTAATTATTGATGATATGATAGATACTGCAGGTACAATTTTTAACGCAGCTGTTGTTGCAAAAGAAAAAGGTGCATTATCAGTAACGGTTGCTGCGACCCATGCCGTTTTATCGGGGGATGCAGTAAAAAAATTGTCTAGCGATAATATTGATAAAGTATTTTTATCAGATACGGTACATATTCCGGAAAATAAAAAATTTGAAAAACTAACAATTGTATCTTCAGCAAAAGTATTTGCAGATACAATTAATAGAATTCATAAAGGTGAATCAGTAAGTCAACTATTTGGGAAAGTAACATGAGCAAATTTGAAAAATTAGAAGTAGATATTCGTAAAGAACAAGGTACATCAGCAGCTAGAAGAACTAGATTGCGTGATAGAATCCCAGCGGTTTTATACCACTCTGGATTAGAAGCGACTCCATTGTCAATGGATAAGAAAAGTTTATATAAAGCATTAAGAACAGGGCAAATGATTTTTGAAGTTATTGTAGACAAGAAGTCTCAGTTTGTTCTATTAAAGGAAGTGCAGTATCATCCAGTAACAGATGAAGTGATGCATGTTGATTTTCAAAAAGTGAGAGAGGACGAAAAAATCACTCTAGAGGTTGCTGTAAGAAGTACAGGAGAATCTCAAGGTGTGAAGTTGGGTGGTATATTAGTTCAATTATTAAACTCAGTAACTATTAAATGTAAACCTTCTGAAATTCCAGAATTTTTAGAAATTGACGTAACAGCAATGGAAATGAATACAAATCTTTTTGTAAAAGATATTTCCCTGCCGGATGATGTAGAAATGATGACAGCAGAAGATATTGCTGTAATGTCAGTTCAAGAACCTAAAGAAGAAAAAGAAGAAGAAGTATCTGATGAGTTGGGTGAAGAAGATGGACTGGAAGATGCAGAATCTGGAGAGAGCGAGGAGCCTTCAGACAAAGCAGAGGATAACGCTTCAGAGTCACAAGATAAATCAGATGGAGAAGATAAATAATGATGATTTTCGTTGGTCTGGGTAATAGTGAGACAAAATATCTTTCTACCAAGCATAATGCTGGTTTTTGGGTGATAGATCAATTTGCAAAGTCCCATGATATTGAGTTTAAACCAGGAAAAGGAAACTATATTTTTGCAAAAAAAGGTAGTGAATTTTTATTGGTAAAACCAACAACTGGAATGAACAATAGCGGCACAATAATTCGCGATGTATTAAATTTTTATAAAGCTAATACAGATGATCTAGTAGTAGTGTTTGACGACGTAGATCTTCCTCTGGGCGAAGTTAGGGTTAAAGCTGACGGTGGAGATGGTTGTCATAATGGGATGAAGTCTATTATTAAATCTCTTTCAACAGATAAGGTCAAAAGATTAAAAATAGGCATTGCAGCTTCCGACTATCGAAGACCATCTGAAAAATATGTTTTAAAACCATTTAATAAAAAATTTCACCCTCTAGTGCAAGAAGTGTTAACTATAGCTAATGATGCTATGATTTCAATGCTTAATAAGGGGGTAGATGAAACAATGAATAATTTTAACAAACAAAATATAGGAGTAGCATAGTGGAAAATCTATTTTACTTAATACCGGTATCCGGTGTTTTAGCAATTTTATTTGGACTTATGAAAAGCAATTGGATTAATAAACAAAATCCAGGTAACGACAAAATGCAAGAAATTGGTCTTGCAATTCGTGAAGGTGCAACAGCATTTATTGTGAGAGAATATAAAGTACTCTCAGTTTTTGTTGTAGTTGTTGCCGGTTTATTATACTGGGTTAACATGGCTAGTAATACAACAGAAGTAGCATTTTCTTTTGTTGTTGGAGCAGCTTGTAGTGCTTTGGCAGGAGCTTTAGGAATGCGCGTAGCAACTTTAGCAAATCATAGAACTACAGAAGCAGCAAGAACTAGTTTAAGCTCAGCGCTAAATGTTGCATTTAGTGGCGGAGTGGTAATGGGAATGAATGTAGTCGGCTTAGGAATTTTAGGACTCTCTCTTTTATTTTATTTCTATAGTGGTGGTTTTTCTAATGGAATGGATTTATCTAATGTAATGACTAAGGTTTCTGGTTTTGCAATGGGGGCATCTTCCATTGCTTTGTTTGCAAGAGTAGGTGGAGGGATTTACACAAAAGCTGCAGATGTTGGTGCAGATTTAGTAGGTAAGGTAGAAGCAGGAATCCCAGAGGATGACCCAAGAAATCCTGCAACTATTGCTGATAATGTTGGCGATAATGTAGGTGATGTAGCAGGTATGGGAGCAGACCTATTTGAATCCTATGTTGGATCTATGATTGGTGCAATGGTATTAGCAGCAGCAGCAGGCTCAGTGGAACTGGTATTTTTACCATTATTTTTAGCTGCAGCAGGTATTGTAGTATCTATATTGGGAACATTTTTTGTTAAAACTAACGAAGGCGGAAATCCACAAACCGCTCTGAATATTGGTATTTTTGGATCAGGAGCTGTGATGTTAGGAGTTAGCTACTTGATAATTAATAAATTTATTACTAACTCAGTTAATCTTGGGATAGGTAATGATAGTGTTGTAGCTGGGGACTTGTTTGGTGCAACTGTTGTAGGTCTTATGTCCGGTATTCTAATTGGATTACTGACAGAATACTATACTTCAGATCATCAAAGACCTTCACAGGCAATAGCAGAAGCAAGTGAGACAGGCTCAGCAACAAATATTATTTCAGGTTTAGCTAATGGAATGTATTCTACAGCGTTGCCGGTACTTGTGGTCGCGTTATCAATTTTAGGAGCATATCATTTTGCAAATCTTTATGGTATAGCTTTAGCTGCCTTAGGTATGTTATCAACACTTGGAATTCAATTAGCAGTTGATGCTTACGGACCAATCGCAGATAATGCTGGCGGTATAGCTGAAATGGCTGAATTACCTAAAGAAGTTAGAGAAAGAACTGACAAATTAGATGCAGTAGGTAATACTACAGCAGCTATTGGTAAAGGTTTTGCAATTGGTTCTGCCGCTCTTACATCTCTTGCTTTATTTGCAGCTTTCAGAGAAACAGTTAAAGCAAATACAGGTATTGAGCTTGTATTAGACATTAGTAATCCAACAATTATGGCAGGGTTATTGATTGGCTCTTCATTACCATTTGTATTTTCAGCACTTGCAATGCAAGCAGTTGGAGATGCTGCCTTTGAAATGATTGAAGAAGTAAGAAGACAGTTTAGAGAAATTAAAGGTCTCTTAGATGGTAAGCCTGGGGTTAAAGCTGACTATGCAAAATGCGTAGATATAGCTACTACTGCTGCTATCAATAAGATGGTATTACCTGGAGCGTTAGCCGTATTTACACCAATATTTTTTGGATTGATTCTTAAAAATCCAACTATGTTGGGTGGAGTGTTAGCTGGAGTCACAGTTACAGGAGTATTATTAGCAATCTTTATGTCGAATGCAGGAGGTTCATGGGATAACGCCAAGAAATATATTGAGTCTGGCGCACATGGAGGTAAGGGAAGTACGGCACATAAAGCTGCTGTTGTAGGTGATACTGTAGGAGATCCATTCAAGGATACTGCAGGACCATCATTAAACATTTTAATTAAGCTGATATCGGTTGTATCATTAGTGATTGCACCGCTTATCTAACGGAGAAAGTATATGAATTATTATGAAATATTATATGTTGTAAATCCAAACCATGGTAAGGATAAAATATCTGAAATCATTGGCGAAGTGAGCAGTCATATTGAATCTAAAAAACATGCAGTAGTTGACCATAACTTTTGGGAGAAAAAAGCATTAGCATACCCGGTAAAAAAGCACAAATATGGAAACTATATATTACTTAACACTGAGTTTAAGAATTCAGATTTTGTTAATGAGTTCAAGGTCTTCCTTAACCTGCATGCAGAGGTATTAAAATATATTATTATTAAGCTCGATGGAAAGCCAGAAGCTCCTGTCGTTGAAGATGCTACTAATGAAGTAGAAGATAAGAAAGAAGAGGAAAAATAATATGCTATCTAGCAGAAAAAAATCATGTTATTTTAAAAGAAATAACATCCATGAAATTGATTATAAAGATACGAGACTTTTAAATAAGTTTATTAATGACCAGGGGAAAATTACTCCAAGAAGAGTCACTGGTACCAGTAGTAAGATGCACAGAAAACTAGTAACAGCAATAAAGAGAGCAAGAAATGTTGCATTGCTCCCATTTGCAGCTATTGATAGGGACTAAATAATGAAATTAATACTTACACAAGATGTAGATAATGTTGGGAATGAAGGTGATGTAGTTGATGTAAAGCCTGGCTTTGGAAGAAACTTTCTTATTCCTCAAAAACTAGCGATCACTTTTTCTAAATCTCAGCTAAAACAGGTTGAAGAAAAGCGTAGCCAAGAAGATCGCAAGATTGATAGACAAAAAGATGTATTATTAGATCTACTGTCAAAAGTTGCTGATTTAGACATCACTATTAAAATGAACTCGGAAGACGGAGCAAAACTTTTTGGGTCAGTCACAAAATTAGATATTGAAAAACTTTTAATAGCAAATGATATTGTTTTTGACAAAAAGTACATCGATTTATCAGCACCAATTAAAACGCTTGGTGAACATGAAATTAATGTAAAGTTTAGTAATGATATTGCAGGTAGCTTTAAGCTTACTATTGAAAAAGAAGATTAACTTCTTGTTACTTTTGTGATGGTTTTAATTTTATTACAATCATCACAGTAAAAAGACATATCTTTAAAGCTTGATATTTCATCTTTACAGGTGTCCTTATTAATAGCACAACTATAAACATAAGATTTTGGAGTAACTGGTTCGTTACCTACTGTATTAGTGCTCTTCCTTAGCCAGTTTCGAAAAAATGCCCTATAATCCTTCTTTCTTTTGTTAGTTGCTTTGAGCCAGTCTAACATTTTAGCTAATTCAAATTCTATGTCAATAGATGGAAATTTCTGTGACCACACTTCAATCTCTGATTTGATTTGGTCAACTTGCTCTTTTTTGGATGGCAGCTTTCTTTTACTGACAGGAGCAATCTCATCGAGCCGAGCTTCAAGCCTTGATATTCTTTCTAAAAGATTATTTAAATCCACTTTATTATTCTTCATATTTGTAATTTAGTATATGATAGATAATATTGACATTGAAATTCTAAAAATTCTCCAAAAAGATGGTCGCTCATCTGCGAGTGATATTGGAAAGTCCGTAGGACTTTCAGCTCCAGCAGCAGGAGATCGAATTAAAAAGTTAACAGAAAAAGGTATAATTAAAGAATTTGCAGCTATCCTAGACCATAAGAATGCTGGACTAGACTTAACAGCCTATGTTTTTATTGTGAGTGAGCACTCTGATCACTATGAAAACTTTATTAAAAACGCAAATGAGTGTGAGGCTGTTATGGAATGTCATTCAATCACAGGTTCAGGTTCTCATATATTAAAAGTCCGCGTAAAAAATTCTCAATCTCTAGAAGATTTACTCTATGAAATACAAAACTGGCCTGGAGTCTCCAGAACCCAATCAAATGTAGTTTTATCCTCATATAAGGAAAAAACTAGTATTGACCTTAATATATTAAGCAATATTAATAATTTAGATTAAAAAATAATTTATTTACTCATTTTTTATAAATATATTAAAGCACATCTTTTTATAAAATAATTAATAAATAAGGGGAAATACAATGAAAGTAAAAGCCGAATACATCTGGATTGATGGTTATGAACCAACTGCTAACTTAAGATCAAAAACAAAAATCTTAGGAGCAAAAGTTTCCGCTGTATCAGATCTTCCCTCATGGGGTTTTGACGGGTCAAGTACTTTACAAGCTGATGGCGGAGACAGTGATTGTAAGCTTAAGCCTGTTTGGATGTGTCCAGATCCAATAAGAGGTGGAGATAATATTTTAGTTATGTGTGAAGTTTGCAATCCAGACGATACACCGCATAAATCTAACTCAAGAGCTGCTTTAGTAGATCTAGCTGAAAAATTTAAAGAGCATAAACCATGGTTTGGTATTGAGCAAGAATATACTTTAATGGATGGTAAACAACCTGCAGGTTGGCCTGAAGAGGGCTTTCCAGAAAGGCCACAAGGTCCTTACTATTGTAGTGTTGGCTCTGAAGATGTTGCAGCAAGAAATATGGTTGAAGACCACCTAGATTTATGTTTAGATGCAGGTTTTGAAATCTCAGGTATTAATGCTGAAGTAATGCTTGGGCAGTGGGAATACCAGGTTGGTCCTTTACCAGCATTAGAGGTTTGTGATCAGTTATGGGTAGCAAGATGGTTGTTGGAGAGAGTTGGAGAAGATTATGGTTTAAGAGTAGACCTTCATCCAAAACCTATCAAAGGGGATTGGAATGGTTCGGGTGCTCATATAAACTATAGTACAGAATCAATGCGAGCTGAAGGTGGTATGACAGTAATTGAAGAGGCATGTAAAAAGCTAGGCCAAAATATCGATAAGCATATAAATGCTTATGGCGCTGATAATGACCAAAGATTGACTGGAGACCATGAAACCTGCAGTATCAAGCAATTTAAATATGGAGTTAGTGATAGGGGAGCTTCAATCAGAATCCCAATGGATGTTGCTAAAGAAGGAAAGGGCTATTTAGAAGACAGGCGCCCTGCATCAAATGTCGACCCATATAAAGCATGTGCAGCACTTATAGATACTACATGTAGTTAATTTTTGGATTATTGAGGTCATATTCTTAATCTCAAGGTATGATTTCAAAAAACCTATTAGGATGGTATTCTTTAAATAAAAGAACACTACCATGGAGAAAAACCAAAGATCCTTACAAAATTTGGATTTCAGAAATTATGCTACAACAAACTCAGGTAGCTACTGTGATTCCATATTATAAACGCTGGATAAATAGTTATCCCAATATTAAAGCGCTCGCCAAAGCTGATTATAATGATTTGCTAAAACATTGGGAGGGATTAGGATACTATTCTCGATGTAAAAATATACATCTTACAGCCAAAACCTTAGAAAAAGATTTTCCAAATACATTCGATGAGCTCATTAAACTTCCAGGTATTGGTGAATATACAGCAAAAACTATTTTAGCTATTGCTTACAATCAGCAAGAAGTAGGAGTAGACACTAATATAGAACGTATTGGATTTAGACTGCTTGGCTTGAAAAAAAAGTCAAGGTTTAATAGTAATAGAGTAAAAAAATTTCTCGAAACTGAGCAAGACAAGTCAAACCCGGGAGATTTTAATCAGGCGTTGATGGATCTAGGCAGCAGTTTTTGCCAGGCAAAATCCGTTAACTGTACTCCTTGTCCGATTATATATCAGTGTAAAGCAACATTACATGATGATCCTTTAAAGTATCCAGAACCAAAAAAAACCAAAAAAATTCCCCAAGTCAATGTGTCAGTCTGTGTTATTTATTATAAAAGTAAACTTTTACTCATTCAGCGACCAGAAGATAAAATGCTTGGTGGCTTATGGGAGTTCCCAGGTGGTAAAATTGAATCACACGAATCAGATGAAGCTGCTGTAATTAGAGAAATTAAAGAAGAAACGAACCTATTAATTAAAAACCCTCACTACGTTGGAAAGATTAAGCACCAATATAGCCATTTTAAAGTTGTTATATCTTTATTTCAAAAGAGTGTTAAAAGTATCAAGTCGCTGAAAATTAAAGAAAATTATATATGGACTACTACAAAAGGGTTAGATAAGTTTGCTTTGCCTAAGGCAAATTATAAAATGTTAGACTTATTAAAAAAAAATAATGATGAAAAGTATCTTAAATAAAATTCTATCCTTTTTTATTCTTTTAATTTTTTTCCCTCTTTTTTCACTTCTTCTAATTTTAGTAATAGTTTCTAGTTACGTTACGCATCCTAAAAATACATACCCAATTTTTGTTCCAATTGGAGCAAAACTTATTATGCTCAGTGGTCTGCAGTTGTTTTCCGTTAAAGGAAATATTCCTCCGAAAGAAGATGGACCATATCTATTTATGTTTAATCATGAATCAATGTTTGATGTATTAATGCTTGGTGGTGCTATTCCATATTATATTAATGCTGTTGGATGGGAGGGAATATTTAAGATACCATTATTTGGCTACATGGCTAAAAGATATGGAGCTTACTCGATTACTCATGATAATACTGATAAAGCAAAGGTAACCCTTAAAGCCGCAGAAAAAATTTTACTAATCGATAAAACATCTATGGTTTTGTCTCCAGAAGGACAGCGCACTATTACAGGTGAAATGGGGGAATTTAAAAAAGGTGGATTTCATTTTGCTAAAGCTACTAATGCTACGATTATTCCAGTGGGATTGATTGGTGCATACCGTGCTAATAAAAGAACCAGTTGGCAAATTAACCCAGGGAGATTAACAACAGTCTTTGGAGATCCTATTACTTGTGATCAGTACGCTAATATGTCCGTAGAAGAGTTAAGAGATCTCACAAAAAATAAAATCTCAGACCTTATAAAGGCTTAGTTCAAATACTTGATTTTTGGGTGCATTAGGCCAGCAACCCCGCATATACTTGCAAGAATTCCAAAAATTAAGAAGATCGTTTTGATATCAAAAAATTCTGCCATTATCCCTATCATTCCACTAGATACCGCTGTCATACTTATGATAGATATAGAAATTATTGCGAATATTCTTCCGAGTAACTTTTCAGGGATATGTTTTTGCATGATAGACACACGAGAAATAATTAAAAAAGGTATACCAATCCCATGTAAAAATGATAAGAAATTGAGTTGGTTCATATTTTCAACAAAATAGTAAAAACAAAAACTTGCACCATCAATAAATAAACCTACTAAAAATAACAAGCCATGAGGGAGCCTACTGCCAATGCCATATACTACAGTTGTTCCTAAAAGCATTCCTAACCCAATGAATGCTTCTACTAAAGCAAAATCGGATGCACTCCCACCTAAGTAAAGTTTTACAAGAATAGGAACGCCTATTATTGCAGGACCCATTACAAATAGATTACTTAAAAGAGTTAGAATGATAATTGCACGAAATGTAGATTTATCTTTTAAATATTGAATACCTTCGCTTGTTTTTTGAATTATTTTTTTAATACTAACTTCTTCTTTTTCCACTATATCCTTAGGAGCAATAGAGGTTAATGCAGCTGCTAAGAAATAGAATAAAACACAGAAAAAGAATAAATTTTCTACTGGATAAAAAGTTAGTAATTGTGCCGCAATAATTGGCCCAATCAGTACAGCAGTTTGCCAGGATATATTTACAATGGAATTAGCCTTGAGTAGATTTTCTTTTCTTATCTGTGTAGGAAGATATGCATTAAATGCTGGTACCATTGGCAAGGCAAACCCATTATGAAAAAAAGCTAATAACATAATTAGCCATACTGATTCAATTTCATAAAAAAATAAAAGTGGGATACATAATAAAACGAGGCCCTGCATAATAGTAGCAAAAGATATCATTTTAGTCTTAGGAAAAAGGTCAACAATTGCACCAATAAATAATCCACAAAGAATGGCTGGTAAATAGGTTGTCATAGCTACAAACCCTGTAATTTTTTCGGAATTAGTAATATCTAATATGAGCCATATAAATGCCACATCATAAATAGATCTTCCAATAGAATTAACTAATGGTACCGTCCATAAAAATATATTTAATTTTTTTTGTTTCTGCATAGGTTGATTTTGAACATGAAACTACGTATAATATATCCTCTAGCAACTAAGAAAATAAAGAATATTAAATGACATATATAATTACAGACCCATGTGTGGGAACTTGTGATACAGCTTGTATTGAAGTGTGTCCCGTTGATTGCATACATGGACCAACAGATCCAGAAGGATCCGGAGAGGAAGCAAAAGCTCCAGGCTTTGATGCTACCTCAAAACAACTTTTTATCAATCCAGAAGAATGCATCGATTGTGGGGCTTGTGAGCCAGAATGCCCAGTTGATGCCATTTATGATGAAGATGAAATTCCCGACGAATATGAGTCATCAATTGATCGTAATTATAAATTTTTTGGTCAAGAAGCACCCTGATAGATTTATATAACATTTTATAGTAGTCTTATCTATTTTTAACTGCCCTTATTTTATGATAAATAAAAACGAAATATTACATCAGCTTAAGTCAGTTAATTATCCTGGCTTCAATAGAGATATTGTATCATTTGGAATGGTTAAAGAAATTCTTATTGATCACAAAACTATTACTATTATGCTATCTATTTCTTCGCAGAATGAAGAGAAAAAAGCAGAGCTTATTAAAAATATCAAAGAGATTATCATTGCCGACGATTTTGAATTAAAAATTAAAGTATTAGATCGACCTCCACAAAACGTGGAAGTAGATACCTCTAACAAGCATCAAAACGTTGAAGGAAATATTAAGAAAATTATCGCAGTAGCCAGCGGAAAAGGTGGAGTTGGTAAGTCTACAATTGCACTCAATTTAGCGGCAGCCTTAACGAGCGAGGGGCATAAAACTGGATTACTCGACTTAGATATTTATGGACCGTCTTTACCGCTCACAATGGGGATCCAAGGAAATCCAGAAGTCGACGAAAATCAAAAAATTATTCCTTTAGAGAAGCATAATTTAAAACTCATGAGCTTCGGTTTTATTAGCGGAAATAAGGCACCAGTAGTTTGGAGAGGCCCTTTAGTCGCTAAAATGACTGAGCAGTTCTTCAAGGATGTAAACTGGGGTGATTTAGATTATTTAATCTTAGACCTTCCTCCAGGTACAGGAGATGTTCAACTTACTTTATCTCAAAAAATTCCATTAGATGGTGCAATTATTGTAACGACTCCAAATGATATCGCCCTAACAGATGTTAGAAAAGGTGCAGATATGTTTAAAAAGGTAGAAACGGAGCTTTTTGGAGTAGTAGAAAATATGTCTTATATGGAAATTGCGGGAGAAGTACCAAATAGCAAAAACTCGAATATTATTATTAATGGAGAAAAAGTACCAACCAATGAAAATGGAGAATTTAATTTAAAATTTGAATTATTTAAACATGGTGGGGGAGAAACAGAAAGTACTAGGTTGGATATTCCGCTATTAGCAGAAGTCCCTTATTCTCATAAATTAATGGAGTCTATTGATAATGGAGAACCAATTGTTTTTTATGACAAACAATCTCCTATATCAAAAATATTTTTAAGATTAGCAAAACATATATCTTCTATATGAATCCAAGTTCATTTAATCTAGACCATATTGCAATTATTATGGATGGCAATGGCAGATGGGCTATTGATAAAGGGATGGATCGTCTGTTGGGACATAAGGAAGGCGCTAAATCTGCTAAAAAAATTATTGAAGTATGTTCAGACTTAAAGATAAAATATCTCACTCTCTATGCATTTTCTACAGAGAATTGGAACCGTCCACAATATGAAGTAGATAGCTTAATGTCTTTACTAAGCTCTATGTTAGAAAATGAGATTAAAGAATTAGAGAGGAACAATATAGTCTTTAGTGTAGTTGGAAGAATAGAGGATTTACCAACGAGTGTACAAAAAATTATTTCTGAAGCTATAGATAGAACAAAGAATAATACTGGTTTAATTCTTTCTTTAGCTTTGAGTTATGGTGGTAGACAAGAAATTATAGATGCAATAAACAAAATTATATTAAGTAAAAAAAGTGAAATAATTGATGAAGAGATTGTAAAAAATAACTTATATTGCCCTGAAATACCTGACCCGGACCTCATTATTAGAACGGCAGGTGAATATAGATTAAGCAATTTTTTATTATGGCAATCAGCTTACGCAGAACTGTTTGTGAGCAATAAAAATTGGCCAGACTTTAAGGAAAAAGATTTGATGAAAGCTTTAAAAGATTTTGAGAATAGAGACAGAACTTTTGGTAAATTAACTGATTAAAATATGAGAAATATTTATATAACAATAATACTACTGTGCTTTGCTAGTATTTTATATGGACAAGAGGTAACACTTTACCGTGTAAATATTGAGGGCAATACTACTACATCTGATAAGATGATCAAGTATTCTGCAGGTTTACGTGACGGAACCCAAATTCAGAGATCTGATATTTCTACAGCTTTAACACGTTTATGGGATTTAGGCTTATTTGATGATGTTAATATTGTCTTAAATAATGATTCTGAATATGGAGTAGAAATTACAATTCAAGTAGAAGAGAGCCCTACATTGAATAATATTTTATTTGAAGGTATTACCGTTAGAGAGTCAAGATTTACTGAAAAAATTGATTTAAAGATTGGACAAAGAATACGTCCTAATTCATTAGCTGCAGCTGCTAAAAAAATTACAGAGATTTATCAAGAAGATGGATATTTTGATGTCGAAGTCAATTCTAGAATTGAGGTGCCTCAAGATACATTAGTTCGAACTTCTTATGCTAGAGATGTTATTTTTGATGTCAAAGAAAATGAGAAATATAGATTGAAAGATATCACTTTCGAAGGCAATAAGAATTTTTCAGAGCGTAAACTAAAGAAAGAGCTTAAAGATACCAAAGAAAAAAAGTGGTGGTCTTTTTGGGTAAAAAACTTCGATGAAAAAACGTTTGAAGAAGATAAAAAGGCATTAGCACTATTCTACAAAAATGAAGGCTATAGAGATTTTCAAGTGGTCAAAGATAGCCTAATTATTGATAGAGATAATTTTGCTCTAACATTACTTCTTTCGTTAGATGAAGGAGAAAAATATCATTATCGAAATATAACTTTTGAGGGTAATGAAATAGCTGATGAAACAACATTAAAACAATTATTAAAAATTGAAAAGGGTGATGCTTATTCTGAAGAAGAATTTAACAAGTCTGTTTATGAAGATATGATGAGCGTATACCAAGATAAGGGTTATATATTTAGTAATGTCAATCCAGAAATTATTCCATCTGGGCCTGACTCACTTGATATTAACTTTGTATTTACAGAAGGGAGTAAGGTATTTATAGAAAATATCTTTGTATCAGGGAATGATAAAACCAGAGAAAATGTAATTAGGCGTGAATTAAAATTATATCCAGGGGATGTATTTAATAAATCCAAATTAATGCGAAGTCAACGCGATATCTGGATTTTAAATTATTTTGATAATGTAGTACCCGATGTTAATCCTATATCAGACGATAAAGTAAATTTAGATTTTGTAGTTCAAGAAAAGAAATCAACTCAGAGAATTAATGCCAACCTTGGTTTTACTGGTGAATATGGAATAACAGGAGGAGCAGGAGTCGAATTCGATAATTTTATGGGAAGAGGTCAGAAATTTAATGTTGGCCTAAGCACTGGAACAAACTTTTCCTTATACTCCAATCAAGAGCCATCAAAGTATAGATCTTTAAATATCAGCTTCCAAGACCCAATGATAAATGATAGTCCATACTTAGTTGGAGCATCAATATTCTATTCTTATAGAGGTTCATCAACAAATTATTATTTCCCCCTAGACTTTACAGTAGCGGGAGCAGTGGCTAGCTTTGGAAGAAGATTAGAATGGCCAGATGATTTTTTTAGGGTTATGTGGTCTGCAAAATTGATGGAAAAACAATATCAAGGTACACAAGCAGATATTGATGAATACATTGGTGGGCTCGATACAACAAGAGGAATTAGTTTTTCCCAAATGTTATCTAGGGATAGTAGAAACAGGGCAGAGTTCCCTACTTCTGGCTCCCAATTCAGAATTGAGAATACATACTCTGGAGGTTTTTTAGGTGGAAATGAAAATTTTCAAAAACATATATTAGATTTAAATTGGTTTACACCTACTTTCTCTAAGGTTGTATTATACAATTCTTTCAAGCTTGGTGTTATCAAAACATTAGATGTAGATGACGATATTCAAAGTTTTGTACCATTTGATGAAAGATTTATTATGGGAGGAAATGGGATTCCCTACGGAAACGCTTTAAGAGGTTATCCGGACAATTCTATTGGCCCTCAAACTGCTTCTGGTCAAGCTGTTGGAGGAAATTCAATGGGTAAAGTGACTACAGAGTTAAGATTCCCGTTATCTGAAAATCCTGTAATATATGTAATGGCATTCGGAGAAATGGGGAATGTATGGAACAGTTCAAAGATGTCTGAGCCGTTTTATATAGATAGAAATGGCCCACTTTCTATGAAAAAGTCTGCCGGCGTTGGTGTTAGGTTTTTTATGCCAGGTATCGGTAAATTAGGATTTGATATGGGATATGGATTTGACGATATTAACGGTGATGGTAATCCACAAGGTTGGGAATATACTATTACATTTGGACAAACGTACTAAAGGAGAGAATAAAGTGTATAAGAAAATAGCGATTTTATTATTATTAGTTGGAGTATCATTTGCTCAAGAAAAAATTGGTGTAGTTTTTTCAGAAAAAATTAGACTTGATTTTGAAGAGTTCAATGAAGTTGAGCAGCAATTACAGCTTGACCTACAAGTTATTCAAAAAGAATACCAAACGATGGCAACTGAATTAGACAGTATGGTTAAGGAGTATGAACAACAAAGTCTAATGATGTCAGAAGAGCTGAAAAAAGCTAAAGAGCAAGATATCGTGGACATGAATAACTCTATGCAAAGCTATCAGCAAGCTAAAGTTGGGCCAAACGGTGAATTGACCAAGAAGCAAGCACAGCTAGAGTTTGAATTGGTTCAAAAATTCAAAGCAGCAGTGGATGCTGTAGCAATATCAAAAGGATATGATATTATTATGGATGGCTCACAAGCTTCTCTATATACAAAACCAACACATGATCTTACCGATGATGTTCTTTATGAATTAAGAAAATCAAAAGAATAGTATAGAGGTTTCTCTTGTTTACGCTTAACCAAATTGCCTTAGAGGTAAAAGGGGCGGTAGTCGGGGATAGCTCAACTACTATTACTAGTATTGATGATATTCATGAAGCTAGCAATGGCTCCTTATCTTTTGCCTTCTTACCCAAGTATAAAAAGATTGTCAAATCTTCTAGCGCTTCTGCTTTTATAGTCACAAACAAAGAAGACTTAGAAGAAAAGCCAGGTATTGTAGTAGAAAATCCTTATCTAGCTATGATTAAGATTTTAGAACTATTCTCTAAAAAAATCCCAACCAAACACACATTACATACCACCGCCTTAATCTCTAAATCAGCTTCTGTGGGAGAAAACGTAGGCGTTGGTGCATTATCATTCGTAGGAGATAATGTAAAGATTGGTAATAATGTTAAGATTGGTACGGGGGTTAAAATAAATGAAGGGGTGACAATTGGTTCAAATTCTATAATTAAGGATAATGTTGTTATTTACGATGATGTTATTATAGGAAAACATACACTAATCCATAGTAATACAGTCATTGGCAGCGACGGTTTTGGTTTTACTACGATCGATAAAATACATCATAAAATACCTCATATCAAAAGTGTCATCATAGGAGATTTTGTTGAAATGGGTGCAAGTTGTACTATTGATAGAGGTTCAGTAAAGAACACTAAGATTGGAGATTATTGTAAATTAGATAATCAAATTCATATTGCACATAACGTTACAGTCGAAGAAGGGTGTTTGATTGCTGCAGGAGTTTTTATTGGAGGTAGCACAACAATTGGTGCTTACTCTATGATAGCAGGTAAAACAGATATTGGGCCACATATTACTATAGGTAAAGATTCTATTTTTGGTGCACGTTCTTGTGTATTAAAATCTTTAGATGGAGGGCAAATGTATGCTGGTAATCCTGCTCGACCTATCAAAGAAAAACAAGAAAGAGATGCGGTATTTACAAGATTAAAATTATTAGAGAAAAGATTAAAAAAACAATGATACAAAATCAGAAAACTATCAAAAATCCCGTATCTTGTACTGGAGTAGGACTTCATACTGGAGTAGAAAGTACTATTACTTTTCATCCAGCCGAAGAAAATTTTGGTATAAAATTCATGAGAAATGATCAAAATGATCAGATTATTACACCAGATATTGATAATGTAGTTGACTTAACACGAGGTACAACTATTGAAGAACACGGTGTACGTGTTCATACAACAGAGCATGTTATGTCTGCATGTGCAGGAATGGGAATTAATAATCTATTAATAGAGCTGAATAGTAAAGAGCCACCCGTTATGGATGGAAGTTCAAAAGATTTTGTATCCGCATTAAAAATGGGCGGGATTATTGAACAAAAAGCAAAAGTTCAATTTCTTAAAATTACAAAACCTGTATTTTATGCGGATGAAGAAAAAGATGTAGAGGTTGTAGCAGTTCCTTACAATGATTTTAAAACTACATTTACTATTCATTATGATTTAGAAGAGCTGGATGTACAGTATAGTTCCGTACAAAATATGTATACTAATTATGAAAAGCAGATAGCTCCAGCACGTACGTTTTGTTTATTAAGTGAAGTAGCGGGTCTAGAAAAACAAGGATTAATTAAGGGTGGTAATTTAGGAAACGCAGTTATTATAGTTGATACAGCCATTGATAACAAAGAAGTAGAATTCTTTAAGGAGAGATTTGGGATTAAGTTTTATGAGGGAACTAGAGGGTTATATAAATCACAAATTTTACGATTTAAGAACGAACCAGTAAGACATAAAACATTAGACTTAATAGGTGACCTAGCATTATTAGGTAAGCCAATTTTAGGTCATATTACTGCAATTAAAAGTGGACATAAAGGAAACGTTGAGTTTGCAAAATTATTAAGAAAAGAATTCAAAGATCAATTTTAAATGAAAGATATCAACTACATATTAGAAGTAATGCCACACCGTTACCCATTTCTAATGGTTGACCGTATTATAGGCCATCAAAGAAAAGAAAGTATTCAAACTATTAAAAATGTTTCTATAAACGAGCCTTATTTCCAGGGTCACTTCCCTAAAAAACCCATTATGCCAGGTGTATTAATTTTAGAGTGTATCGCTCAGTCAGCATGTCTATTAATGGTTGATTTTATGAATGACCCATCAAAAAAATTAGTATTCATGTCAAAAGTAGTAAATTATAAAATGTATCATAATGTTATTCCTGGAGACCAACTGAATATCGATGCAAAATTATTACATCATAAGTTAGGATCTTTCAAATTTGAATCTATATGTACTGTGGAGAAAAACAAAGTAGCCTCTGCAGAGTTTTTTGCAACAGTAGTGGATAGGTAAGGTAAAAAAATGAGCAATATACACCCAACAAATATTATAGCAGACTCAGCACAGATTGGCAAGAATGTCTCAATAGGTGCATATAATGTTATTGAAGACGATGTTATTATTGAGGATAATGTAAGTATCGGAAATTTTAATACTATTGGTCAATACACTGAAATTGCTGATGGATGTCAGATTTTTCATAATAGTAGTATCGGTGTTGTGCCGCAGGATAAAAAATTTGGTGGTGAAAAAACTAAGTTGATTATTGGCAAGCGTACAATCATAAGAGAGTTTGTAACATTGAATAGAGGTACAAATGCTACAGGTGAGACTTCTATTGGTAAGGATGTGTTGATAATGACAGGTGTCCATGTTGCACATGATTGCATTATTGGAGATAATGTAATTTTAGTAAATTTAGTTGCTCTTGGGGGACATGTCGAAATTGATGATTGGGCTATTTTAGGAGGTGCAAGTACTGTACACCAATTTTGTAAAATAGGAAAACATGTAATGTTAGCTGCAAACTCAAAAATTGTTCAGGATGTACCGCCGTATATTTTAGCAGGTAAGCATCCTTTGCGATATTCAGGAATTAATACTCTAGGTTTATCTAGAAGAGGTTTTAGTAAAGAAGAAAGAGCTACTATTAAGAAGGCGTATCGCTATTATTTTAGATCTGAATTAAATCCATCTATTTCACTTAAAAAAATTAAAGAAGAATTTCAGGGGAACCGTCATATTGGCGAGATAATTAATTTTATTGATAAGAGTGATAGAGGAATCATTTAATAAATATTCAATGAAAAGAATTTCTATACTTGGTTCAACAGGGTCTGTTGGTACCCAAACATTATCTGTCATCAATCAGAATAAAAATCAGTTTAAAGTAGAATCCCTTTCTTGTAATCAAAATGCTGATATGTTATTTGAGCAAGTACAGAAATTTATGCCGCAAAAAATCGCTATTAATTCTATAAGGTCAGATCATCCTTTAAAAATTTTTTGTAAAAATAATAATATTGAATTAATTATCGGAAATAATTCTTCAGCTATCATGTCACAATTCAAAGATATTGATTTAGTGGTTAATTCTATTGTTGGCTCAGATGGGTTGTTATCTACATTAAATACCGTAAATAATAATATTGATTTAGCGCTTAGTAATAAAGAGTCACTAGTATTGGGCGGACATCTTATTATGCCAATAGTGAAAAAAAATTCATCTAATTTGATTCCAGTAGATAGCGAGCATTCAGCAATATTTCAATGCCTTCATGGAGAACAAGAGAGTTCTGTTAAGAACATTATCCTCACAGGAAGTGGAGGACCATTCTTGAATAAAAAGATAAATACCTTTCATACTATCAAGCCATCAGAAGCATTAAAGCATCCAAACTGGGAAATGGGAAGAAAGATTTCGATTGATTCGTCCACTATGATGAATAAAGGACTGGAGCTTGTAGAGGCCATGTGGTTATTTGATAAAAATAAAGAAGATATAGAAATTGTGATTCATCCTGAATCTATAATACACTCAATGGTGCAGTTTGTAGATGACTCTTATAAAGCACATCTAGGTATACCTGATATGAAAATTCCTATACAATATGCCCTATCTTTTCCTGAAAGAATTATGAGTAATTATGGTAGTTTAAATTTCGCAGAGATTGGTAAGTTTACATTTTTAAAACCAGATTATTTAAGATATCCAGCGCTTGAGCTATTAACAGAATTAGTCACTAGCGGAGGTAATAGAATTCCGATTATGAGTATGGCAAATGACTTGATTGTAGATCAATTTTTAAATGAAAAAATACTTTTTACAGACATACCAAGCCTGCTGGAAAAAACTGTCAATGAATTTGGAGATAATTCAAGCCCATCTGCAGAAGATTTACTTACATTAAATGAACAAATAAAACTATATTTAGTCTAATTTTATGATATATATAATAGCATTCGTTATCCTTATAAGTGTCATTGTCTTTGTACATGAGCTTGGACATTATTTAGCTGCCAGAAGTATAGGCGTCACAGTCGAGCAGTTTTCAATTGGAATGCCCCCAACAATCTATAAATACAAACCAAAAAATATTAATACTGTCTTTGTCATTGGAGCGCTTCCATTGGGTGGATATGTAAAGATAAAAGGTATGCTTGATGAAAACATGGATACTGAAATTAAAGGTGCAGATGATGAGCTAGAGTCAAAGAGTGCGTTAGAAAAGATTTGGGTGTTAACTGCTGGAGTAATCATGAATATTATCTTAGCTTTTTTTGTTTTTTCAGCTATTGGTGCTTTAGAGGGTGATGCAATACCCGTTGATCAAGATGCTGTAATAGATTTTGTTTCTCCGGGTGGTCCGGCAGAGAATGCTAATTTATTAGTTGGAGATAAAATTATTTCAATAAATAGCATTAAAGTATCAAGTTGGGAAGCTGCAGTAGATATAGTAGAAAAAAACCCCAATCAAGAAATCCCTATCACCGTTTTAAGAGAAGGTGAATTATATAATAATAATATCACACTTTCATCAGGCCCTAACTTTAAAGAGGGCAGAGTGGACCAAACAATCGGTTTAATTGGTGTTGCAAAAGATATGAGTACAAAAGAACTTAATATTATTGAATCTTTTCAGTATGGATATAGGCGCACAGCTTGGTCTATGGTATTAATGAGCTCCTCTTTAAAAATGATTTTTCAAGGTAATGTATCTAAAGACGAGGTAGGTAGTGTTATTATGATTGGACAAATGGCTGGAGAAGCAGCTCAAGCAGGATTAAGCCAATTTTTGTTACTTATGGCTTTGATAAGTGTAAATTTAGCATTTATTAATATGCTACCAATTCCAGGACTTGATGGCGGTCACATTGCAGTAATCTTAATTGAAGTATTAATGGGAAGAAAATTATCAGTTAAGGCAAGAATGCGTATTCAATCAGTTGGAATGTTCATATTATTATCATTAATGGCATTTTTATTAATTAATGATATTGCTAGACTTTTTTAACTTTAATACAATTACACCTTTACTGAGCTTCAACGAGATTTTAACAGGTACAGTTCTATTATTAATAATACCATATGATATCTGCATATCACCTTTATTTTTTAATGCAGACTTTCCATTATGAAGAGGTTTATATGTATAAGCATTAAATTTACCAGCAGGAGTACGTACTGTCTTCATACCAATATTTTGGATTTCAATTTCTCTAACCTTTCCACCGTCCAGAATAGTAAACTTTTTTGATTGGTTCTCTTGTATATTTTCATTTTTTAAAATCATAATCAATGCATATGGATCAAAGATATTTTCTGGTACTAAGTACTCTTTATCATTTGTGGTTGCTACATTGCCCTTGATTGTAGTAAAAGATTTACTTTTTCGAGATCCTTCACGCAATTTCTTAGTTTGTTGGATTAGTTCTAGAGATTCAGTGTTTACCCAAACATCTATGGTATCTCTAATTTTAAATAAAGCGTCACCTATTTTTGAAGTTTTAACAGAAAAATTTAGATGATAAGCTTTTTTCCCATTAATGATTTCTATTTTTTTTGTGCTTAGCGTAGCCGATCCTAATTTTACTAAGTCTGGACCAACCTTGATTAGATCAACAAACAGATCATACTTATATTCCTCTCCAGGAATGAAGGACGGTTCTTTTGAAGACGGTATTTGCCCAAGTAAAAATGATATAAAAAGAATAGGAAGAATTTTGTACATAGCTATCGAATTTGAGTAATATTATTTTGTTCAAACATATAAATTTTTGACGCAGATTGATTATTAATCATTCCAGCATCTAATAAAAAATCAATATCCTTACTAAAAACTTCTTCTATTTGATCGGGATCATTTAAAGGCTTAGATCCAGTAACATTAATGCTTGTAGTAGTAATGGGCTTTGTATACTGCTTTAACAAATTGATTAAGAAAGGATAATTTGGTACACGGAATCCAACCTTATTATTTTGAGTAATTAGCGAATTAAAGGCATTTTTCTTATGATCTACTATACAAGTGTCCCCATTATTAATTATAGTACCCATTTGACTTTTTAATTTATTATCAAGACTTAATTTACTGGAAACACTATCAAAGCTATGGACTAAAATACTCATTGGAGTTTTACGACCCTTTAAAGTATTAATTCTATTGATACCTGCATCATTATCTATGTCTGTACCCATACCATAAATTGTATCTGTTGGGTATGCAATTATCTGATTCTCACGCAATGCTGTCAATGTTGCATTTGTAGCGTCGGGGTGATTTATTGATATTCTTTTCATAGTTATTGAAAGGTCGTTTTCCATCTTTTATGAAACCAGAAATATTGTTCTGGTCTTTGTGTAACTGCCGCTTCTAGACAGGATGTATATTCTTGTACAATTTCATCAATACTTAATGCATTAGAAGCATTTATTTCTTTGAATTCTACAAAATATTCATCATTAATTTTCGTAATAGCAAAAAATATAATAGGTGAACCCATACGTTTATGTAGAATTGCAGCTCCGGACGGTGTCGATGAAGGGATATCAAAGAAATTAACTTTCTTGCCTTTCTCTCTAGCATCTTGATCGCTTAATAAAACAAGTATTTCATTATTATTTAACGCTACTTTTAACTCTTTGCTTGATCCACCTTTATAAAGCTGTTTTTTCATATAATTTTCTCTAATTCTTTTAAAAAACTTATCTGCAACACCATCTTTTTGTTTATAGGCTACACCGCATAAAGCATATCCTCTAGTTGCCAAAGAATAAAATAGTTTATCAAAGGCTCCAAAGTGCCCACTTACAAAAAGAACACCTTTATTATTTTTCAGTGCATCATCTAATATCTCAATATTTTTGAATTTTATTTTATCATGATTGAAATATCTTGGAAACGATAAAAATTCTAAGAAATCTTTGGTATAAAATTTATAGCATTGAGAAGAAATTTTATTGTACCAATCTTGATTTTTATGAGGGAATGCCCTTTTCAAATTCTTTAATACCACTTGACGTCTCATTTTTAGTAAATGGAATAGTAGATTATAAAAACATTTATAAGTAAATTTGTTTAAGAATGTTGGAACAGTTCTTAGGAAGAATGAAAACATTTTCAAAAACATATACATTCATTAAATGTAAATCTTTGTATTAGCAATGAAAACAAAATTTAAACACATATGGCTATTTATTTTATTCCTCACTTTGGGGAGTAGTATAGCGGAAGAAACCGAAAAGAATATTTATGTAGTCCCTATACAGGATACAATTGATTTAGGTATTCCAAGCTTTGTAAAGCGTGCAATTGATATGGCAGAATCTGATAATAGTGAATTAATTATTTTTGATATTGATACATTTGGAGGAAGAGTTGATGCTGCTACACAAATTAAAGATGCTATTTCAGCAACAGATATTACAACGATAGCTTTTATTAATCGTAGAGCAATTTCAGCAGGCTCGTTAATATCTCTATCCTGCGATCAAATCTATATGACGGACGGTGGAACAATTGGTGCAACAAGTGTTGTTGATATGTCAGGTTCAAAACAATCTGAAAAGTCTCAAAGTTATATGAGAGAAGAAATGGCTGCAACTGCTGAAAAATCAGGTAAAAATACGGATATTGCCAGAGGAATGGTTGATGAAGAGCTAAGCTTTGAGTTTTTGGTAATCAATGGCGACTCACTAAAAGTGGACGATATTGAAGGTAGAAAAGAAGGAAAGCTCATAACTTTAACTACAGAATTAGCATTGAAGTATAATATTGCTGATGGAAAGAGCGAAACAGTAGAAGAACTCCTTTCTAATCTTGGAATAGAAAATTATAATATTATCACTCTAAGTGAGAATTGGTCAGAAGACCTAGTGCGCTTTTTAACAGATCCTACCATTTCTTCCTTATTGACAACATTTGGTACTATAGGAATTATATCTGAACTATATAGTGCAGGTTGGGGTATTGGAGGAACAATTGGTATTGTATGTCTTACCCTTGCATTGGGAGCAAGTTACTTAACACAGCTAGCCTCTTCTATGGACCTATTAATTATTTTCAGCGGTTTATTACTACTAGCAGTAGAATTTGTAGCAATTCCAGGATTTGGATTTTTTGGGATTACTGGTATTGGTGTACTATTCTATGGACTTTATTTATTATTAATTCCCGATATTCCTGTCAGTGATGAAATATATTCACAAGCATTAGATGGTTTTTCTTGGGGAATTGTTGGGGGTATTATAGCGCTAATGATGGTTATCAATTTATTATTAAAGTCAAAATTTTTAGAAAAATTTATTACTACGGACTCAAATGTATCCAACCTGAAAAAGAATTACAAAAAGAGAGGGAAGGTGTAGTATTATATGAGTTTTTATGAATAAATTATGTAAGATTTTATAACAAAAAGGAGGAGTAATGGGACTTTATGTTGCCTTACCATTAGTATTATTTATTTTATTATTATTATGGGTCGTACCTGTAGGACTATGGCTACAAGCTATATTCAGTATTGGAGGTGGCCATGTTACTATTTTTAATTTAATTGGAATGCGATTCAGAAGAGTCCCTCCAGGGATTATTGTGAACGGATTAATTGCATCCCGTAAAGCAGGCATTGTTTTAAAAAGTGATGACCTAGAAGTACATTATATGGCCGGTGGAGATGTAGATAAGGTTGTTGACGCATTGATTGCGGCATCAAAAGCTGGTATTGAATTAACTTTTGAAATTGCAACTGCAATTGATCTAGCTGGACGTGATGTATTATCTGCCGTACAAACAAGTGTATATCCAAAAGTTATTGATGCGCCGGTTGACGGAAAATTATCTGCTGTTTCAAAAGACGGTATTGAAGTAAGAGCAAGAGCTAGAGTTACTGTTAGGACTGATATCCCTAACCTCGTTGGAGGAGCAACAGAAGATACTATTATTGCAAGAGTTGGAGAAGGGATTGTAAGTGCAATTGGTTCAAAGGAATCATACGAAGCGGTGCTAGAAAATCCAGACTCAATCTCAAGAAATGTATTAGATAAAGGCTTAAATCAAGGTACAGCATTCGAAATCTTATCAATTGATATTGCCGATATTGATGTAGGTAAAAATATTGGAGCACAACTTCAAGCTGACCAAGCAGAGGCAGACTTAAGGGTAGCACAAGCTAAAGCTGAAACTAGAAGAGCAATGGCAGTAGCCCTTGAGCAAGAAATGAAAGCTAAAGTGGTAGAAGCGGAATCTGAAGTACCTAAAGCTATGGCACATGCATTTAGAGAGGGTAATTTAGGTGTTCTTGACTACTATAAACTCGACAATATTGCTTCTGATACTAGCATGAGACAATCAATTGCTGGAACAGGAGAAGAAGCAAAAGACGATACTGAGGAATAAGTTTGGAAGAATTACTGTATTGGGGGGCGATATTAGGCTTTTATCTTTGGTCTGCATATAGAAGTAACCAAAAAAAGGCTCAGAAAATCAAGCCCCAACAAGTTCCTTTGAAAAAAGAGCTAGACAAGCCAGAAATACCAAATAATCCTAAAATAAATATCTTAGATTTTTTGAATGAAGCTTTTGAAGAGCAGTCCAATGTTTTTCCGGCACAAACTATTGAAGATATACCATCTAAAAGAGAAGACCGAAGTATCAAAAATACCTTTGAAAAACATTTTGACAATAAACATGATTTAAGTGCTATTGATGATCGCCATTTGGACAATCATAAAATTAAAGATCAACATTTGGATATGATAAAATCGCGTTTGAATCACAATGAAATATTATCAGAAAGCAAAAGCCATAACAATACACTAGTAAAGGTTCAAAAAAAATATAGTAATAACCCTACCAAGCTAGGAATTCTTATGCAAGCAATCTTTGAACCCCCAAAAGCAATGCAATAAATGAAGAAGCTTTTAATAATGGGTCCACCAGGTGCAGGAAAAGGTACCCAGGCTAAAATACTTGCAGAAAAGTATAGTCTTATACATTTATCAACAGGAGATATACTGAGAGGTGAAATAAGTAAGAAGACTGATACAGGTCAAGAAGCACAATCTTATATGGATGCTGGTAATTTGGTTCCAGACAATGTTTTATTATCTATGATGGAAAGTACATTAACAGAGCTTCAAAATTCAGGTATTATTTTAGATGGCTTTCCAAGAACAATTCCGCAAGCAAAGGGATTAAATGATATTTTTGAAAAGCTGAATTCAAAAATAAACCATGTACTGAATATTCATGTCGAAGAATCAAAATTAATTAAAAGATTAATTGAAAGAGCTCAAAATTCTGGTCGTAAAGACGATACTGAAGAAGTAATTATTAAACGTCAAAAAGTGTATACAGAATTAACAGCACCATTAATCAATTTTTATAAAAATGAAATCATTCAGATTGACGGTGATGGGACTATCGATCAAGTCACACAGCGTATATTAGAGTATATCTAATAATGATTGTTATAGGAATAACTGGAGGGATAGCTTCTGGTAAAAGCACTGCGTCTCATATATTTCAACATGATCATAATGCATATGTTTTTGATGCAGATAAAGAGGCTAAACATCTTTTATTGAAAAAAGAAATATCAGATAAAGTTCTTAAAACTTTTCCTGAATTGCAAAGTACTGAACCCTCATCTATGAGCAAGGTGGTATTTAAAAATAAAGATAACCAAAAAAAATTAAATTCTATATTACATCCTGCTGTAAATAATGAGCTCTTAAATAGAATAGAAAAAATTGCGAATGAAAAGATATATAGTTTATTTATTGTTGATGCTGCACTGATTATTGAGGGAGGTTCATTTAAGTATTATCATGAGTCCGGTGCTTATATTATCTTATTAACTAGTCCTGAATCTATACGAATTGAACGCGCTTTATCTAGGGGAAACTTATCAGAAGAATCAATTAAAGAACGTATGAGTTTGCAATGGGAGGATGATCAAAAGAAAGAGTATGCAGATTATATTATTGAAAATAGTGGTTCATTAGATCAGTTGAAATCTTCCATTACATTTATACTTAAAGAAATAAGAGAAAATGAAAAACATAACTAAAATTCTATTTTTATTATTAATAGTTGGATGCGGATCGGATGCAGGTTCTAAGATAATATCTTCTAGTGGAGTGATAGACCCTAATACTGGTAACGGTGGTAATAATGGTAATAATGGAGGAAACAATGGAGATTCTACAGCGAATCTCAATGTAGAATTAATTTCTAACTATAATGATGATACAGCATCCTTCTCTACAGTTTTTGGAAATTATACTCGAAGCTTTATTGTTCATACTCCAGCTAATTATGATACAAATGATGGCCCAATTCCATTACTATTTGTACTACATGGATATACAGGTCAAGCACCTTCTATAAGAAATTATTCCGGATTTGATAGTATTTCAGACGAAGAAAATTTTATAGTAGTTTATGTGCAGGGAGTAACTGATGTTACTAATACTACTGGCTGGAATGTGAATGTTGTCTCCACTTTTAATGAAGTGGATGATGTAGGATTCTTTTCCGCACTAATTGAGTATTTTAAGGAGAATTATAATATTGCTGATACTAAGATTTTTTCAACTGGGATGTCTTTGGGTGGATTTATGAGTTATAGATTGGCATGTGAATTAGATGAAATTAATAGTATTGGTTCTGTTACAGGCTCAATGCCAGTATACTATAACTGCGTACCACCAAATCAAAAAAGTATCATTCATTTTCACGGAACATCTGATACCGTAGTACCTTACAGCGGAAATTCTTGGAGTTATAATGTAGAGAATGCACATTCATTCTGGGCAAACTACAATAATTGTCAAAATCAGTCCGAAGTCACAGTTCCAGATTTCAACGGAGATGGAATTTACTCTACTCAGCTTATTTCATATGGTTGCGATGGAAGTCGAGAGGTAGTTCTATATACTATGCAGGATGAAGGTCATACATGGTTCAAGAAGGATTGGGGTCATGACTTAGATACTTCACGATTGATTTGGGAATTTTTTAAAGATAAATAATACACATGGTTATCAAAGCGGAATACCTAGACACTCTGTCAGCTAATGACCCTATACTAAAACAATTGATTTCTAGTTACCCTATACCAACCTTTAGAAAATCAGATAATTTTTTACATGACCTTATTAAGTATATTATTTTTCAACAAATTTCAACTAAAGCAGGTAATACTATATATAATAGATTCTTAGAGTTTCATAGTTTTAATAAACCTAATAGTGAATTTAAATGGGAAGAGCAGGATTGGAAAAAAATAGGGTTGTCCCATCAAAAAAAATCTTATATAGAAAACTTATTTGATAAAAATAATTTAGAAATGATCAAAAAATTGTCTTTAATAAACGACAGTAAAGAAATTAGAAATTTACTCATCTCTTTAAAAGGTATTGGACCTTGGACAATTGATATGTTTTTGATTTTTTCAAAACATGACTTGAACATTTTCCCTAAAGGAGATCTTGCGGTCATTAATGTTATTAAGAGTTTATATGGTGTAGATAACATGGATGATATAGAATCGATAGCTAAGAAATGGCACCCATATCAAAGCATCGCTACACTATACCTATGGGAATCATTAGATGATGATTTTCCGTCTTAAATAGCTAAAATAGTTCATTAGTTAGGCAGTGTACGGAACCTCCGCTCAAGTTAAACTGAGATACATTAGAAACATGCATTTGAATATCATGCTGATTCGCAAAATCTACAACTTTTTTATTATTAATTGGGCTTGTACCTATTAATAAGGCTGGTAAAGTCAAACAATTCATAGCAGACCTTGCAACTAAAGATTGTTTTCTATCTTGATTTTCAATATCTAATAACTCCCAATTATATGTTTTAGATAGATGACTTAAAACGTTATAGTTTTTATTGTTAAACACTTCTTTAGCACAATTAATACCAATACAATCATATTCATTATTGAAAATAGGACAAATAGCTGTATCAAGATGGTATCCACTCGATTCAATGATATGTAACTGATCGACTCCCATTAATTCTGCCATAGATTCAGCGCCCTTAAGGTTATTGCGACATAAACCAGCTAATAAAATATTTTCTTTAGGTAAGTAAAAAAATTCTCCACCTTCTGCTAAACAGTCTTGATTTGGTAAATAGTTAACGATATATCCAGATTTTTCAATTGTTTCGACTACAAAGTTTCCTTCATTTAGACGCTCCTCAAGACGCATATTACACATAACTATTTTCTTATCCGTATTGCATAAAAAATGATCTCTCATAAAAATAAAGTCAAATTTTTCTTCTTTTTCTAATACATCTGAAAATGGAACGATAGTAGTTTCTAAACCAACAGATTTAATCATATCTACTAGTTGATGATATTCATTCTCTAATATAGTCTGTTTAGGTGTTGCACCATCTACCATCATATCATTATCTTGGTAGGCAACAATACCAGAACCCCACCAATCTTTTTTTGGTAAAGCACTTAAAGCAATTTTGATTTTATGCGAATGTTTCAAGATAATAAACTTACAATTTTAAAATTAACTTTATAAGAGTAAATTGTAACAGTTATGCAAAATGAAATACTTACAGTAAAAGATTTAAATCGTTATTTGCCCGCTATAAAGACAAATGAAGATATGGCATTTACCAATAAGCTACATGAAGGACTATTTTTAGCTGATCCAATCGATGGTTTAGCAAATATACCAGATGAATCTATTGATTTGATTATAACAGAGCCAACGATGCAACCTAAAAGTAATAGTTTGTCTGGTAATAGCCCAACATTTGAGAATTATGTAGATTGGGTAGATGGATGGCTAGAAGAATCTAAGAGAGTGCTAACACCAAATGGATCAATCTATATTATTTGTCCTTGGCAATCTTCTTCAATGTACCATTCAGTATTAGAAAAGAAGTTTAATGTCCAATCTAGAATTACAGCAGAAAGAAAATCTGAACAAGAAGGCTTATCTCAGTGGAAAAATACCATATCCGATATTTGGTTTGCTACCAAGACTAATGACTATATTTTCAATCAAAATTATATTGTAGATGGAAAGAATATTAATAGCCCAAATCCAGAGGAAATAAAAAACAATTTGTGGTTTCATTTAGATTATGATGAAATCATTCATAGAATTTTAAAGGGAAGTAGTTTCAAATTAAATTGGGTACTAGACCCTTTCATGGGTATTGGAAGTGTTGGATCTGTTGCAAAAAAAATAGGCAGGAGATTTATTGGGTTCGAATCCAATCAAGATCAGCTACTATTAGCAATGAAAACTATTAATGAGGGAGAATAAATTTATGTTACATAAAATAGAAATGGACCTAAAAGATGCATTGAAGACGCAAGATAAAGCAAAGGTTGGAGTATTACGTATTCTAATTTCTAAATGTAAGAATAAGTCTATTGCTACAGGGAAGCCATTAGAGGATAGTGAAGTAATGAAAGTGTTACAAACTGCCGCCAAGCAACATAAAGAGTCTATTAAATTATATAAACAGGGCCAAAGAAGTGACCTGGTAGATCAAGAAACTACGGAACTTAATATCGTGGAAGCTTACTTGCCTTCAATGATGACAGAAGATGAGATTAAGTCAATTGTAACATCTGTTATTGAACAAACTGGAGCATCTAGTATGGCAGATTTTGGTAAGGTAATGCCTCAGGTAATGAAAAAAGGTGCTGGAAAAATAGACGGAGGAGTGGCACAAAACCTCTTAAAAGAATTATTATCTTAATATGGTTATAGATATACTTTTTTGTTTATTAATAGGATTTAATGCTGTTTTGGGAATCAAGAAAGGGTTCATAGATGCAGTCTTTGAATTTATAGATATTGGAATTGGTATATTTTTTGCCCTCTTTTTTTATTTTGATTTAACAGTATTCTTATCATCTTTTTTGGATGTCGATACAAGATGGATTTTTTTGATTTCTGGAGCGTTTATATTTTTCATATCCATTATGATATCTAGATTCATTACTAGTATACTCTTATTTCTATTTGATGGATCAATCTCTTTCACTGTATTAGACAAATTTCTTGGATTTTTATTTGGAGGGCTAAAAACCATCATACTGTTAACAATATTCATATGGTTTTTTGATACCTTTATATCTAATAAGATTTATAGCATTCTCTACAGCGAATCTCAAATTCTTGTTTTACTGGAGCCTTTCAAAGACTATATTAGTCAATCAATGTCAAGTACAATGCCCATATGAGAAGAATAGCACAAGAAACAATTAATCGCGTTTTGGAAGAAGTAGATGTTCTGGATGTAATCTCCCAATATGTAGATTTAAAAAAAAGAGGGCAAAATTATTTTGGTTTAAGCCCCTTTAGATCAGAAACTAAGCCATCATTTAGTGTGGCTCCAGATAAAAATATGTGGTATGATTTTGGTTCAGCGCAAGGAGGAAATGCTGTACAATTTTTAATTGAATACGAAAAAATTAGCTTTCCTGAGGCCATACGATCTTTAGCCGAAAAATACGGAATAGAAATAATTGAACGAGGTAATAAAGAGCAGAATAATTTATATGACCAATTATATGAAATCCACGAATTGGCATGTATTTACTTTGAAAATAGCATTAAAGATAATCCAAAAGGAACAGCCAAAAAATATCTTAATGACAGGTCATTTCATGATAGTATTATCAATCAATTCAGAATTGGATTTGCCCCTGATAGTTGGGATAGTCTTTTAAAAGAGCTTCAAGGTAAGTTCGATAACCAAATCTTGAAAAAATCTGGATTATTTTCAGAGTCAAAAAAAGGGCCACTTATTGATCGTTTTCGCAACCGTATCATGTTTCCTTTTTTCAGCCTTTCAGGAAAAATTATTGGATTCAGCGGTAGGAGTTTATCGGAAAAAGAAGATGTTAAGTATTTAAACTCTCCCGAAACTTTGCTTTTTGAAAAAAGTAAGGTTTTCTACGGTTCGTATCAAACACTTCCAAATATTCGTAAGAAAAATTTTGCAATTTTAGTAGAAGGGCAAACTGACTTTTTACGCTTAGTAGAACAAACATTTGATAATGTTCTTGCTACATCTGGAACGGCATTTTCTAGTAAGCACGCCGTTGCACTTAAAAAGTATACTAATAGAGTTATTCTTTGTTATGATTCAGATAGTGCAGGTATTAATGCTGCTATTCGTACAAGCTATGTTTTATTACAGAACGGTATTGAAACACGAGTGTTATTTTTAGGTAATGGCGACGATCCTGATGATTTCTTTAGAAAAGATAATAATACAAAAGATACTTTTAGATCACTTATCAAGTCGGCAGAACATCCTATTTCTTTTATTATAAAGCATAAAGACATTTTAAAGCAAGGCGCTGCAGACCAATCAAAATTTTTAAATGAATGTATAGGTGAAATACAGTTAGTTCCAGACAGCATGGTTAGAAATGATTTAATCCGCAAGTTGTCTAATGAATTAGGCGTTGTAGAAGCTGAAGTGCTTGATCGTTTTAGCTCTCTTAAGCAAAAAAGATACAAAGCTCCAGTAGAGGGTGATTCAAGTACGACTGAAGTCACTCATTATCGTTCATCGGAAGATAAGGCGCAATTAGAATTGATTAAGCTAGCATTACATTCCCCAGAACTTGCTCCAAAGATGCCTATTGCTTTATTTAGCAATAAACTACTTTATAATGTTTTAAAAGTATTAATAGATAATAGTGATAAGGGATATAAGCCAGGACAGATTCTTGAATTAATTGGCGGATCATCAGAACAACGTAATTTGATTGCTTCCCTAGCGATAGAGGTTCCTGATAAGGAATATGAACAGACCATTTTGGATGATTGTATTGCTACATTAGAGCGAAACCCAGTGAAGAAAGAAATTGCAATTCTAAGGGATAAAATTCGAAGAATGGAAGAAGAAGATACTTCTCCTGACAAAGCATTGCTCGAAGAGTTAAGTGCTCTCCAAAAAAAACTCCAATAAAAAACCCCTCAATAAATTGAAGGGTTTTTTATTTAATACTAATCTGTAATAATAAGATTAATAGTTAATAGTCACTCCAATATTATATGATCTTGGTTGACCGATACGAACTCTTAAGTCCGAAACGTCTCCAGAACCATCATACGCGTCAACAAAGTCACCGACGTAAAGTTCGTCAGTTGCGTTGAATACAGATGCATTGAAAGTAACATCTTTACCCATAAGCTCTGTTGTGTATGCACTATTAAAGTTCACTAGAGTTGTGTTACCAGTTACATAAGCATCTTCAGCAAAAGTATTACCTTCACCTAATAAGAATGCTAAGTCCTGAATAGCACCATCATAACCCCATCTAGGGTATTGTTTAGAGAATGACTGTGCTTCAGCAGATACTTTTAATCTGTTGAAGAACCCTGTCACAATTAAGTTTGTTTGTGACTGTGGAGCACCTGAAATCATCACGTCTTTCACATAAAGATCAAATGTTTCTCCGCTACTTGCATCTCCTTCGATTTCATTCCAAGAGTATGACAAGTCATCAGTAAATCTCCAATCACTTTCGTGACCTCTAATGTCAATTCTTAATACTGGAATTGGTTGATATGCAATAGAGTATTCTAACCCTTGGTGCAATTCGTTCAACCCTGCAATACTAAAGAATGACTCAACACCATTCAAGTCTTCTGAAGTACCACTTTGGTTTCTGTCAGACCATAGTGCCCAGTAATAATTCATACTACCAGCCCATTGGCCGTTAGTTGATTTAAATCTAGTACCAAAGTCTACCCAAGTAGCTTTTTCATTTTCAAAACCTGAATTTAGTGTGTTATTATAATCGTTAATCAGTTTATCAAGTGAGGGTGTCATTGCAGAGTAACTCATGTTACCAAATAACTGCCATGTGTCGTTTAATGCTTTACTTCCACCAACTTTCATTTGATATCCCATCTCAGCATCTGCTTCGATTTTATTATTATCAAGAGTGAAATGATCTTGGTTCGTATAGCTAGCTGTAGTAGCTCCGAACATCGCGAAACCAGTTGTTCCCATTCCATCGTTATAATTTGCTTGAGCGTAACCACCCATCCAGTCTACAGTGTTTGTGTAGTCATAGAATACCTTGTCTCCAAGTCCTCTTCTTTGTTCATCTGCATTCCAGTTTGGATTAGATGTATTCATGTAGAAGTCACCACCTAATAGGTTGTAAACTTCACGGTAGTGCTCAACTTTAGCAGTTCTAATGTCCACACCAAAAGTAGCTGACCACATGTCATCTATTTTCATGTCTAACTTAGAAACTACACCAAATGTTGACTGATTATTTCTACTTCCTCTAAGAATCCCTCTAGATTCATAGCCGAAACCATCTTCAAAGTCCAATCTGTTACGACGAATAGTCTCATCATAATCACGTCCTGAACCGTCAGATTTCCATCTTATAGAACCAGCAGATCCGGAACCACCACCTTCACCACCTGAGTAGTAAAGTGAACTAGCTAAAGTCATTGTATCATTTAGCTTGTTGTATGAGTTTAATTGTACAATTGGTTTGTGAAAGTAGTTTTCTCTTTCATTAATTAATGTACTTGAATACATGTCAGCTGAACGATTGTTCCAGCCGTCAAATGGTAACCAACTAGCAGTCGCTTTTCTACCTGTAAAAGGCGTATCAAGATTGTCTGCTCTTGGGTTAAAATCCACTCCGTATTCAGTTCTTAGATCTTCCTCAGCAACACCCATATCGCGGGCTAGTTCATGGCTATAGTTTGAAATACGATTATTCCAAAAATTTTGACCATGAATTTGAGGTGATCCAAGCGCAACAAATTCAAGACGGTTATCTGCATCAAAAGAATAGGACGTATTGAAATAATATGACCATGCTTCTGTGTAGGTACCTCTTGCAAATAGTTTGTCAGCAGTTCTCTTAGATGCTGATGCTACCATTGCAAGCTTACCATCCATCATTAAACCAGTGTTAATAGTAACAGCGGTTTTTAAATAGTTATGTTGTCCTGCTTCTTGTTTTACTACAACACTTGGTTCAGAAGATGCTGGCATACTCATAAAGTTTACCACACCACCTAAACTTGGTGTTGCTAAATTAACAGATCCTGCTCCTCTTTGAACTTGTACTACTGATGCAACATCAGCTAATACACTCCAGTTAGAGAAGTATAAATTACCATTTTCCATGTCATTCATAGGGATACCATTAATCAGATAAGATGTATAACGATCGTCAAAACCACGAACATATACATTTTCATCATCCCAACCACCACCATTTTCAACGTAAACGTTTGGTAGGGTTGATAATGCTTTTGGCAATCCTCGACCACCTAATCTGAAATCAATATCAGCTTTGGTATAGTCATCATAAGGGATTGCAGAGGTATTGTCTACACGATCAGCTAGTACTTCAACTCCGCCTAACGCGACGGAAGATGATGCTAAAGAAAAGCTTGCAGATGCGTTAGAATCTGAAACCTTTACAGTTGCACTTTCTGATGTATAACCTACTACACTAGCAGTTACTGTGTATGTACCATTAGGAACACTTACTGAGTAAGCACCACTTAACGTAGCAGCTGCACCCAATGCAGTTCCTTCAACCACAACATTTGCTCCTGGCAAAGCATTTCCGTCTGCGTCTGTAACAGTCCCAGATACGGTGCCTTGACCAAAGAGAGCGCTAGAAATCATTACAATTCCAAATAGCGCACCAAGAATCGTTCGATTCATGTTTAACTCCTTTTTCTCGATTATCTTCATATATTAATATATTAACTTAAGAATACAAGCTATGTATTCTTCGCAAATTTGGCCCATATAGTTAAGAACCGCAACCATTAATTATACTATCAATAAAACTCATGTATTTCTCATGATATTATATCATAAATCTAACATAATTATTTTTTTTATCTTTCAGGCTATAATTGTGGTAATTTTAAACCTATTGTTATGGAATTTTTAGACCTAAAAACACAACAAAAACGTATTCGTAAACCTCTAGAGAAAAGATTAAATACAATTCTAGATCATGGCGCCTATATTATGGGCCCAGAGGTACATGATTTAGAAGAAAAACTAGCAGAGTATTGTGGAGTTAAGCATGCGATTTCATGTTCATCTGGAACAGACGCATTATTAATTCCGCTTATGGCATGGGGTATAGGCCCTGGCGATGCTGTCTTTACGACGCCATTTACTTATGTTGCAACGGCAGAAGTGATTGCTTTACTTGGAGCCACTCCTGTTTTTGTTGACGTATATGATTCTACTTTTAATATAGACTGTGAAAAACTAGAAATTGCTATCCAAGATACTATTAAAAATGGAGAATTAATCCCGAAAGCAATTATACCAGTAGATTTATTTGGAGT
>ERZ802822.59-NODE-59-length-80398-cov-36.696929_pt1 | contig 80398 bp, 69 predicted proteins | sample MGYA00345649_ERZ802822 | MGnify/ENA primary metagenome ERZ802822 (study PRJEB30503, sample SAMEA104212359) | marine metagenome | biome: Westerlies Biome; feature: [SRF] surface water layer (ENVO:00010504) within the epipelagic zone...; material: water... | reverse complement strand
TGACGGCCGTTCAGTGTGACTAGGTTGAAGTCAGCACCAAAGCCACGAACTGTCACACGGGCACCCTCACCACGGTCGCGGTCAATGGCCACGCCTGTGATGCGTTGTAATGCCTCTGCGAGGTTTGTATCGGGGAAATCGCCAATGTCCTCAGCCGTAATCGCATCAACAACTCCAGTTGCATCGCGCTTGGTGTCCATCGCGCGCTTCAGGCTAGAACGGATACCTGTGACGACGACTTCTTCCATGACCTGATCATTTGCGGTCTCGTTCTGCTGAGCAGCAACTGGAGCGACGGCAACGGCGCCCAGGGCGACAGAGACAGCGAGCGATACGCGTTTTTTAGCAAACAAGTGACGATCCATGTTTGGATTAACCCCGACTAGTTATTAATTAGAAATACTTATCAGACGCTAACATCCCACGAGCGGTAGCGGTAGGACAGTCGGCTTGAGACAAGTCGGGATATCGGTGCGGTAAATGGGAAGCTAAATACAGGCTTGCAAAGCTGTAGGCAGGACCCGTGGTGTAGCTTTTGTAATGTTGACGCTGGCTCGCCCTTACTTGGATCTTACATAACGGGCGATAGGCCAGTCCGCTTGGCCTTTCTAGGCGACCTTACCGTCGCAAAGTCACTGCCCATGAGGGATAAGCCACAGTATTTTACAACGCAGTTTCATACGTGGATTAGTCTGTAATGCCTGCGATTGGGGTTTTGGGTCAGTAACCGCGTTTTCGAGTTCTGCTTCAATGCAGATAGAGTAAAGATAGCTTTCGGTGGGTGGTATATGCGGGAAAAGTCAGTGGTCTTAAGTGGTGTTATGTTGATGTCGGCACTGACTTTACTGGGGTGTCAAAGATCCCAAGACCTGTCTGGAGTAGATTCGGCCTGCGCGATTGATGCGACGGATGGACCCTCAAGAGCGGCCTGCGCCCAAGCTATAGTCAGTCAAATGTCAATTGAGCAAAAGGTTGCTCAAATGATTCAGGGGGAAATCCGTGATGTGACCTTCGATGACGTACGTCAGTATGGTTTAGGCAGCGTGCTCAATGGCGGTGGATCATTTCCTCAAGAAAATAAGTATGCGTCGGTTCAAGATTGGATTGATCTTGCCGATGGCTATTACAGCGCCTCGACAGACGCATCGGGCGGAAGCGCAGGCATTCCGATTATTTGGGGTACGGATGCCGTCCACGGTCATAACAATGTGATGGGCGCCACGCTCTTCCCGCACAATATCGGACTGGGTGCTGCCCGTGATCCGGAACTCGTCGGGAAAATTATTAGTGCGACGGCACGTGAGGTGAAGGCCACAGGGATTGATTGGATTTTTGCGCCAACGGTGGCTGTAGCCAGAGATGCACGCTGGGGGCGCACATACGAATCCTTCAGCTCAGACCCATCGTTAGCCGCTAGCTTTGTCGCTCCGATCGTCGAAGCAATGCAGGCAGAGGGCGTGGCCTCAACCGCGAAGCATTTCATTGGCGATGGCGGCACATTGCGCGGCGATGACCGAGGTGAGACAAGCCTGCCTCTCGATGGCCTAGTGTCGATTCACGGTCAGGGTTATGTTCAGGCTATTGATAAAGATGTCATGAGTGTCATGGCCTCGTTTAACAGCTGGTATGGAAAGAAAATTCATGGCAGCAAGGCGATTCTGACGGATCTATTGCGCGAGGATCTCGGCTTTGACGGCATGGTGGTCAGTGACTGGAACGGGATTGGTGAGGTATTAGGCTGCACGAATGATAACTGCGCACAGGCCATCAACGCAGGTATTGATATGGTGATGGTGCCATCCGATTGGAAATCGCTCTACCACACCATGCTGCAGCAAGTTGACGATGGTGTCATTTCGGTTGAGCGCATCGATGAGGCAGTTACCCGCATTTTGGTCATGAAGATGCGAGCGGGGTTATTTACCCGAGGTCTGCCGTCTACTCTGGCTGCGCAGTATGATAACCAGATCGGTCATGCCGAGCATCGCGCTATTGCGCGCGAGGCCGTCAGAAAGTCGCAAGTATTACTAAAAAACGATAAAGGGCTGCTGCCGCTGTCGCCGGGGGGACGGTATCTGGTAGCCGGTCCCGCTGCCGATGACATCGGCTTACAGAGCGGTGGATGGACTGTAAGTTGGCAGGGAACAGGTAATACCAACGCCGATTTTCCCGGTGGAACGTCAATTTACGATGGCTTACAGGCGCAAGTTGAGGCGGCGGGTGGCTCAATTGTATCGGACATAAACGCAAACGTTGATGCGGCCATAGTCGTGTTCAGTGAGACGCCTTATGCAGAGATGCAGGGCGATATTTATTCGGTTGCGTGGTTTGATCAACGAGGCGAACGCGATCTCATACAAGCGTTGTCCGATCGGGGAGTTCCTGTCATTGCCGTCTTTTTGACGGGGCGACCGATGTGGGTGAACGATATTCTAAATGATGTTGATGCGTTTGTTGTCTCGTGGCTTCCCGGCAGTGAGGGCGTAGGTGTGGCCGATATGCTGTTGCGCGACCCATCGGAAAGCGTGCAGTTTGACTTCACGGGAAGGTTGCCGATGCCTTGGCCTGCATTGGATGTCAATGTTGCTGATCGCGATCTCCCGGTTGATGAATTTTTATTTCCGCTTGGCTATGGCTTGTCGGTTGAGGATCGGGTCGTCTGGTCAGATGTCTCTGAGCGCCTCATCGGTGCGGATAATAGTCTCGATCAAGAGGTGTTCAATGGTGGTCCTCGCGGTAACTGGCGTCTGTACACGGGCGATAGTAGCGACTGGGCTGTTGAGGCAACATCGAGCGTGTCACAGTCGTCTAGCGGTAGTGTTAAAATCAAAGGGATTGATAGACGCGTTCAAGAGGATGCCCGTCGCCTAACGTTTACCAGTGCATTAGCCACAGAAGAAGGTCGGCTATCGCAAGTCTATATGCAGTCGGAGTATCCGACGGATTTAACAGACTTGAACGAGGCCGGTGGCGCATTGGTCATCGACTTTCGTGTAGTGCAAAAGCCGACCGATAGCGTGTCGCTGCGTATGGACTGTAAGTATCCCTGCTCGGGAAGAGTTCGTTTTTCCAAGGTCTTACTCGACGCGCCTGCGAGCGAATGGACGCGCAAATCAATACCCACTGCTTGTTTTGTCAACGAGGGTCTAAAACTCGATCGCGTTGATACGGCGTTTGTTCTTGCAACCGAGGGTGATATGACCCTTGATATATCAGAAATCAAATTGACGACGATGCCAGAGATCTCGTCCATCGTCTCTTGCGCTGATCTCGTTAATGATAAAGAGTTTGCAAGTCAGTAAAAAAATAAGAGGAAAGGCATATGACAACTGTCGATATCGTGATCGTAGCGCTCTATGGGATAGGCCTATTTGGATTGGCGCAATGGGTATCTCGTGACTCGGGACACGCTAAAACGACAGAAGATTATTTTCTGGCCGGTCGAACACTGCCTTGGTGGGCGATTGGCGCCTCGCTCATTGCGGCGAATATCTCAGCTGAACAAATAATTGGACAGTCAGGGCAAGGCTTTGTCGTCGGTTTGGCCATCGCGGCCTACGAATGGCAAGCAGCCATTGTTCTGCTCATCGTCGCCAAGTATTTCCTCCCGATCTTTCTGAAGCGAGAGATCTACACGATGCCGCAGTTCCTCCAGACGCGCTATGGGACGGGTGTGAAGTCATTGATGTCGTTTTATTGGATCGTGCTCTATACCGCGGTCAATCTTACCGCAGTGCTCTGGTTGGGTGGTTTGGCAATCGAGAGTGTTACGGGTGTCAGCGTCATGACCGCCATGACAAGCCTCGCCGCATTTGCCGTTTTGTACTCGCTTTACGGCGGTCTTAAGGCAGTCGCGCTGACCGATATTATTCAAGTGGTCATTCTCATCTTAGGCGGCTTTGCCATTACATGGCTGGCCCTAGACGCCGTCTCGTCGGGTGATGGTGCTATCGCGGGCTTGGCGCGTCTGAGCGAGGAAGTGCCCGGTCATTTCGAGATGATTTTGGACGATTCGCATCCGAACTACAGTGATTTGCCGGGTATTTGGACCTTGTTGGGTGGTTTGTGGGTCCTGCACTTCTCTTACTGGGGCTTTAACCAATACATCATTCAGCGTGCCTTGGGGGCCGAGAGTCTCGCCGAGGCACAGAAAGGCCTGGCCTTCGCTGCATTTTTAAAGCTGCTGATACCCGTCATCGTTGTCGTTCCGGGTATTGCCGCGCTGGTGTTAGCGCAGGACGGCGTACTGGCGGCTGAGGTGTTGAACGATAAGTCTGATCGGACCTACGGTGAACTCATGACTCTGGCACCGGCGGGTCTGCGTGGTCTCGTCTTTGCTGCTCTGATTGCGGCAATAGTCTCTTCACTTGCTTCGATGATGAATTCAATAGCCACAATTTTTACGATGGATATCTATCGGCAGTATTCTGACGCCCGTCACAGTGAGTCGCATTACGTGATGGTGGGACGTATCGTCGCGTTTGTGGCTATGTTGATGGCGCTTGTTTTGGCGCGGCCTTTTCTTGGAGGAATGGAGAGCGCCTTCCAAACAATTCAGGAATACACAGGCTTCATAGCGCCGGGTGTTGTCACTATCTTCCTGCTGGGCTTCTTTTATCAACGCGCTAACGAGGCAAGCGCATACGCTGTCCTCGTTGGATCAGTTGCAGCTAGTCTGGCCTTGAAGGTTTTGATGCCTGATATGCCCTTCGTTCTGCGTATCTGGTTGGTGTTCCTTGCTAACATTGTGCTGGGTGTCGTTGTGGCTAGATTAACCAGAGAGCCAGAGGCCGGGCAGCCTGTTTTGCTGAGCGACATTCACTTTGGGACGACGCAGGGGTTCAACGTCTCCGCGATAGCGATAGGGCTAATACTTGTCTTAATTTATGCGGCGTTTTGGTAACGGGAGCAGGGAAAAGAGCGCTTTTCCGTGCTGTCGTGCTGACAAAAAAAGGCCCCTTTTGGGGCCTTTTTCAGTTAACAATGAGCAAGCGTTACTTGAGACTCTTTTTGGTCAGAAAGCGATAAATCTTATCTTTCATCCCCGTGTAGGGGGGAGCGAGGAACTTATTCATGGTGAAGTTCGCTTGATGGAAGACTGGGCGCATCTTGGAGCACGAATTAAAGCCCTCTTTACCGTGATAATGACCCATACCGCTGCCCCCGACGCCGCCAAAGGGTAGGTCATGTTGCGATACGTGAAGCAGAGCATCATTGATGCTGACGCCCCCCGACATGATGCGCTCGATATACAAGTCAGCGAGCTTTTTATCGCGCGTGAACGGATACATGGCCAACGGTCGATCGCCTGAATTGACGTGTGCTATGACATCGTCTGGTGACTCGTACGTCACGATCATTAGCAAGGGACCAAAGGTCTCACGGTTTCGGATCACCATTTCTGGGGACGTATTGACGATGAATTGCACCGGTACCTTTCGGGTCTCCGGATTGGGCGCTTCCCCCGTAGGGTTGATGATGGTCGCACCATAGTTGCGTGCATCCTCGAGCGTTGCCATCATCCGATCATAAGCTCTCTGATCAATCATCGAGGTGTAATCATCACTGTCGATGGTTGGCACGTTTGACTTGAGCCACTCACTGCAGCGTTCGATAAATTCATCGGCCTGCGATGCATGCACCATAACGTAATCGACGTTGACGCAAATTTGCCCGGCATTGAACTGCTTGGCGAACATGATCCGTTCGGCAGCTTTGGCAAGATCATATTTGGGATCGATAATAGCGGGAGACTTGCCGCCCAGCTCCAGAATGACCGGCGTGAGATTTTCCGCCGCAGAGGCCATCACTTTCTTGCCGGTAGCTCCTGACCCCGTAAAGATGATGAGGTCAAAGGCGAGTTTTGAAAACTCAATGCCCACGCCACCTGTTTCCTCCAAGAAGGTCAGCTTGTCCTCGGGGAGGTATTGCGGCGCAAGTTCCCGCAGTAATCGCGTTAGATGGCGGCTGTTCTCTGACATTTTCACCATGACACGGTTGCCCGCGGCAAATGCAGTTGCGATCTGAGAAACAGCGAGGAAAACAGGGAAATTCCAGGGTACGATCAATCCGACAACGCCCAAGGGCTGGGGGATGACGGTATTGCTGGCGAAAGGAAACATGGTGGCATCGATGTGACGCTTTTCAGGTTTCATCCAGGACTTTAGATTTTTCAGGATGTCATCAATGCTGCCACCGGTGCCGATGAATTCAGCAAACATGGTTTCATGCTCGGATCGGTGACCGTAATCGCGCGAGATAGCCTGCGAGATTGACTCCGTATTGTCTCCGATCAAGCGCTTTAACTGCTTCAGATCATGCTTGCGCTCGGCAAGGCTGGGAGAGGGTGCTTGGTGATAGGCACGGCGCATCTCGTCTAGCTTCACCTGCATCGACGTACGGATAGCCTCGGCTTGTTCGACGGATTCGGCGATAGATGGATTAATGTCTGCTATCGAGTTCATTGTGGCCTCGTTATTGTTTAATTAAGCAAAAACAGTAACGCCGTGGCGTCACCAATGCAATGTACTTTTGATGGTCTGCCGTACGCTTCTACGCGAGCTCTAACGCACTTCTCCAACGTCAATTAGGCTGGGTGCCGACAGGTGATTGCCGCGTTGAGATGAGGTCGTTATGCTTTGACGAAAACAACGATAGAGAGCTTCAGGATGAACGACCGAGTTTTGATGTCTACCGAAGAGGGTGTGTGTCACGTCCGTTTGAATCGGCCCGACAAGATGAATGCACTTGACCCAGCCATGTTCGACGGTATCACCGCGGCGCTCGCCGCGCTTGCAAGGGACACGAGTATTCGAGTGATTGTTCTTAGCGGTGAGGGCAAGGCGTTCTGTGCGGGCCTCGATCTGGGGAGCTTTGGACTGAGTGATGATGCCCCCACTGATCTGGTGCCTCGCACTCACGGGAAGGCGAATGGGGTTCAGCATCTGGGGTGGGGCTGGCGACAGCTACCCGTCCCCGTCATCTCAGCATTGCATGGTGTTTGTCTCGGCGGCGGAATGCAGCTTATGGCGGGGTCGGATATTAAAATTATCCATCCAGAGACTCGTTGTGCAGTCATGGAAATGCGGTGGGGCTTGGTGCCCGATATGTCCGGTTATCCGCTCTGGCGAGGGAATGTTCGCGACGATATTCTTCGGCGGCTTGTCTATACCAATGAAATATTCTCGGGTGTTGAGGCTCAGGACTTCGGCTTCGCGACGGAAGTCAGTGAGGATCCGCTGAGTCGCGCAATGGCGCTAGCGCATGAGATTGCGGGCAAGAACCCGGAGGCAATTCGCGCGGCCAAGCGAATCTCAAATAGCATGGCTGATGCGACTGACGCCGAGTTACTCCTTGCAGAATCCGTCGAGCAAACAGAGATCATCTACAAGCCAAATCAACTGGAGGCTGTTGCCGCCTATTTTGAAAAGCGGGCGGCTAATTTTAAGTAGCTAGCGAACCCAAAAACAAAATGGCGGATGGCGCCTTTTTAGTGCAGCTCTCACTGCAGACTATTGAGAAAAGCTGTCGAGAAGAGCTTGTCAGAAGCGTTTTTTGCTAAGAACGTTGAAAAGAGCTCGCAGTCCTACTCGGGAGTCACACTACGCTAGCGCATCCTCAAGTTTTCGCTGATCAGCGACAAACCTCCGAATACCATCTGCTAGCTTTTCGCTCGCCATTCCGCTCTCGTTGTGATCAAACCGAAACTCAGCTTCTTCTATAGGCGTTGGGGCCGACGTGTGGTCGCTGGGGCTCAGCAGCGCGCGTGGCAGATCTCCGTCGCTCTGACCCAGCTCGTTAAGTAAGTCGGGTGCGATGGTTAAACGATCGCAACCCGCGAGAGCTTCAATTTGCCCTGTGTTGCGGAAGCTGGCGCCCATGACAACGGTTGAGTAGCCATGTGTTTTGTAATGGGTGTAGATACGTCGTACTGACTGAACGCCTGGATCTTGCTCTGGGCTATCGATGGTGATGTCGGTATTTGCCTTGTACCAGTCTGTGATGCGTCCAACGAAGGGAGAAATCAGAAAAACGCCAGCATCGGCACATGCCCGCGCCTGCTCAAAGCCAAAGAGCAGGGTGAGGTTACAATGAATACCCCGCTTCTCAAGTTCGGCTGCGGCACGAATACCCTCCCAGGTGGATGCAATTTTAATCAGCACTCGGCTGGAATCAATTCCGACTTTGGCGTATTGATCGATCAGACTTTCGGCTTTTGCAATCGTCCGATGAGTGTCAAACGACAAACGAGCATCGACCTCTGTACTAATGACGCCAGGCACGAGCTGAACAATTTGAGAGCCAACGCGAACAGCAAATGCGTCGGCCGCATTGTCGGTTCCTTTGAGCGATGCCACGTCATCGGCGAAGCGACTTAGCCCAGCTGCTTTGAGTAATAGCGAAGGATTTGTCGTAGCGTCAACTGGCTTGAGTTCCGCGATTGCGTCGATATCGCCTGTATCGGCTACTACGGTGCTCATTTCGGCGAGCTGATCGAGTTTACTCATGGTGTCTTCCGGCTGGTTGGGGTTGGAAAAAAGGAAAAATGGGAAAAAGGGGAAAAGATAGGTGAAGTCTATCTCATTGTAGATGCAGTCCTGTAGTATTTATAGCTCCCGGGTCACTTCAAGAGACAGCAACATGCCACACATTCACCGCCATGTTTTTTCCGGAGAGGGGCGCTTCAATCCCGAAACACTAGGTCACCTTGATGAGGCGATTACCAACGCTATTGAGGACGACGAGTGCCAGGTGCTTATGCTGGCAGGCGAGGGGAAGAATTTTAGTCAAGGGCTCGATCTTGATTACCTGATGGCCAGTGGTGATAAAGAGTTTACGGAGTTGTGCATGCGCGTGCTGGCGCGCTTACTCGAGGCGCCTTTCCCGATTGTGTCGCTAGTGACCGGTCATGCCTTTGGACTGGGGGCGATGATCGTACTGGCATCAGACTACAGCGTTATGCGTGAAGATCGAGGTTTCTTCTGTTTGCCCGAAGTCGATCTATCGATGACACTCACAGTGAGAATGAATGAACTTGTGTGTAGCAAGCTGAACCCCAAGGCAATCAGAGCGGCTTTGCTGACGGGTGAGCGATTGACAGCTGACCGAGCACTGGCGCTTGAGGTGATTGATGCGACTGCCCCCTTGGAGCAGTTAGAGGAAGAGGGGCTCAAGCTGGCATCAGCTATGATGGGGAAAAATCGTCGCTCCTTGGCGGGACTGAAGCGCGGCTTTAATCAACCGATTATCGAGCTGATTGAGTCGGACGAGCCCGACGGTCCGATAACGTCGCCTGGATTCGCCTAGCTATTGCGTGGTGTGGGCGTTGGCTAGCCCGACAGCCCTGGCGATAGATACAACTGCCGAGCTAGAAAATTGATCCAAGCACTAACCGGCCGCGAGCGCGTCTAGCAGCATCTCTGTGTCTGTCCAACCCAAACAGGCGTCAGTGATGCTTTTCCCGTAGGTGAGCTTATTGGGCGCCGCGATGGGTTGATTGCCTCCAACTAGGTGGCTTTCGATCATCACACCCCGGATGGGACAGTCTCCAGAGCGACGTTGATCGACGATGCTCTGACATACGCTAATCTGTTTTGCATGATCCTTCTGACTGTTGGCATGACTGCAATCGACCATGAGACCGGTGTTTAGGCCTGCGTTTTCCAGAAGAAGTTCCGCCTCTCGAACACTAGCGGTGTCGTAATTCGGTTTTAGACCGCCACGCAATATCAGATGACAGTCGGCATTGCCCGTGGTTTTCACAATGGCCGCTGCACCTGTCTTTGTTACCGAGAGAAAGTGGTGGCTGGCTGCAGCTGCTCTAATGGCATCGACAGCAATCTGAATGTTACCTTCAGTGCCATTTTTAAAGCCAATTGGGCAGGAAACGCCTGATGCAAACTGCCTGTGGTTTTGACTTTCTGTCGTTCGAGCACCGATGGCGCCCCATGACATTAAATCGGCAATGTACTGGGGAGAAACGGCATCTAAAAGCTCTCCGGCCGTGGGCAATCCCATGTTATTAATTTTGAGCAACAGCTCGCGGGCCAGCGCTAAGCCCTCGTTTATCCTGAAGCTTCCATCAAGGTATGGATCGTTGATGTAACCTTTCCAACCCAAGCTGGTCCTTGGTTTTTCGAAATAGGCTCGCATCACGATCTCGAGCGTGTCGGCGTACTGCACGCGCAATCGCATGAGTCTCGTCGCATATTCGCAAGCGGCATCGGCGTCGTGAATAGAGCAGGGGCCAATAACCACAAGTAACCGGTCATCGTTACCGCGCATGATGTCAGCGACTCTGGTGCGGGTCGTCTTTATCAGTGCGGTTGCCGGTTTTGACACGGGATAGCGGGCAATAACTGTTTTGGGCGCAATAAGACTATCGATACTTTCGATTCGGACGTCGTCGATGGCAGACAGGTCTGTCGGGGACACGATCACTCCTTAGCGGGTATTTACAGACTTGCGGTGGCTTATAGTAATGCCTTTAAGCGGCTAGTACTGCCTTTAAGCGGCGGGTGCGCGCTTAAAGCTTGATAGACCCCAGGCTTGGCCTCGGGCAAATAATGGTTGCATCACCCGTCGGCAAGCGAATTTAGAAGCATCTCACTGTCCGCCCAGCCGAGGCAGGCGTCGGTGATACTTTTGCCATAGACAAGATCATCGCGCGCAGCGATGGCTTGGTTGCCTCCCACGAGGTGACTCTCAATCATGACGCCGCGTATGGGCGAGTGATCAGCGCGTCGCTGATCCGCGATGCTTTGACAGACGCCGATTTGTTTCGCGTGATCCTTCTGGCTATTGGCATGACTGCAGTCGACCATGAGCCCTGTATTTAAACCGGCATTTTCTAAAAGAAGCTCCGCTTCTCGGACACTTGCCGCATCGTAATTGGGCTTGAGCCCACCGCGCAAAATAAGGTGGCAGTCGGCATTTCCAGTCGTTTTAACGATGGCCGCTGAGCCAGTTTTTGTCACCGACAGGAAGTGATGACTTGCGCCAGCGGCTCGAATGGCGTCCACCGCAATCTGAACGTTACCCTCGGTACCATTTTTAAATCCAACGGGGCACGAAAGGCCAGAGGCTAGCTGCCGATGATTTTGGCTCTCCGTAGTCCGAGCGCCAATGGCTCCCCACGACATGAGGTCGGCCACATACTGAGGCGTAATGGTGTCGAGAAATTCACCTGCCGTGGGCATGCCCATGTCATTAATGGTCAGCAGCAACTCTCTGGCGAGCGCTAAGCCTTGGTTGATCTCAAAGCTGCCATCGATGTGAGGGTCGTTGATGTATCCCTTCCAGCCCAAACTCGTTCTGGGCTTTTCAAAATAGGTGCGCATGACGATTTCGAGTTTGTCAGCATGTTGCTCACGGAGACACATCAGGCGCCGCGCGTAATCGAGCGCCGCCTCCGAATCGTGGATCGAGCAGGGGCCTATAACCACGAGAAGACGCTCGTCGTCACCGCGCATGATCGCTGCAATCTTGGCGCGCGTGGATCTAATTAACGCGGTCGTCGTCTCGGAGACAGGGTAGCGACTGATAATTTCGTTGGGTGCAACGAGGTCATTGATGCCATCGATTCTTACATCGTCGATGGCAGATACGTCTGTAGGGGGCACAACAACTCCTCAGAAGGCGGATATACCGGTTTGGCTGCGTCCCAATATTAACGCATGAACATCGTGTGTGCCTTCGTAAGTATTTACCACCTCGAGGTTGAGCATATGCCGAATGATGGGGAAGTCACCCGATATGCCGTTGCCACCTAGCATGTCGCGTGCATCGCGTGCTATTTGCAAGGCCTTGCCACAGGAGTTTCGTTTAATCAGACTGATTAGGTCAGGTGAAATTGCACCATCGCTCATCAAGACGCCCGCTCGATGACAGGCCTGCAGGCCAATGCCAATTTCTGTCTGCATGTTGGCGAGTTTCAACTGAATCAACTGCTTACTCGCTAACGGCACATCAAATTGCTGCCGATCCAATGTGTACTGCCGCGCCGTCTGCCAACAGGTCTCCGCGGCGCCCAGCGCACCCCAAGCAATACCGTAACGAGCGTTATTTAGGCAGCCGAACGGCCCTTTAAGTCCCTCGACGTCGGGTAGATGATTCTCAGTAGGAACGAAAACATCGTCCATCACTATTTCGCCCGTTATAGAGGCTCTCAATGCCAGCTTGCCCTCAATTTTCGGCGCACTCAGTCCAGCCATACCTTTTTCAAGGATGAAGCCGCGGATGATGCCATCATCTGTCTTCGCCCAAACCACGAAGACATCAGCAATTGGACTGTTACTGATCCACATCTTGGAGCCAGTCAGTCGGTAGCCACCGTCTACGGCACGTGCGCGTGTTTTCATACCACCCGGGTCTGATCCATGATCTGCCTCGGTCAAACCAAAACAGCCAATGAGGTTTCCGGTGGCGAGACCGGGGAGAAAGCGCTCCCGTTGAGCTTCCGTACCGTAGGCATAGATCGGATACATGACGAGTGAGGATTGCACGCTCATCATGGAGCGATAGCCAGAGTCAACTCGCTCAATCTCGCGAGCGACAAGTCCGTAGCAGACATAGTCGACACCCGGACAGCCATAGCCAGCAATCGTAGAACCCAGCAGCCCCATGTCACCCATCTCGCGAAAGATGTCCACGTCCATGCGCTCGGTCGCGAAGGCGGAGGTTACTCGAGGGGCGAGTTGTGATTGAGCGTACTCTCGAGCCGATGCCTGCACCATCCGCTGTGTGTCTGTCAGTTGTCCATCCAGTTCAAATGGGTCTTCCCAATTGAGCTTTGTCCAGCGAGTTTTACCGCTCATAAACATGTCCCCAATGTATCGGTGTTGAGCTTGCCTGTGTTCGGAGTATCAAAAAAACCCAACGGTAGGAGACACACGCGTTAACGGCAACCCCCCTTTTGTGGAGGTTAAGTCGTTTCCTGAAAGATTTCCCTACCAATGAGCATGCGTCGCACCTCTGAGGTGCCGGCACCGATCTCGTAGAGTTTGGCATCTCTGAGGAATCGTCCGGTGGGGTAGTCATGTGTATAGCCATTGCCGCCCAATATCTGTATTGAATCCAATGCGGCTTTTGTCGCTGCCTCAGCCGTATATAAGATCACGGCTGCAGCATCTTTACGACTATCCTCGCCACGATCGAGCGCTCGGCCGACCTCATATAAATAGGCACGACAAGCCGCGGTCGATGCATACATATCAGCTAATTTGCCCTGGATCAGCTGGAATTCACCGATGGGCTGATCAAACTGCTTTCGCTCGTGAACGTAGGGGACAACGGTATCAAGACATGCTTGCATGATGCCCACCGGCCCGGCTGACAGCACCGCGCGCTCGTAATCTAATCCAGACATGAGAACAGCTACGCCTGCATTGACCTCGCCCAGCACGTTCTCGATCGGAACCGGACAGTCCTCGAAAATGAGCTCCGCTGTATTTGATCCGCGCATCCCCAATTTATCGAGCTTTTTACCCTGTGAAAATCCAGGGAACGATCGCTCCACGATAAATGCGGTGATGCCGCGTGATCCAGCGTCAGGCTGAGTTTTTGCATAGACAACAAAGGTGTCGGCGTCAGGTCCATTGGTTATCCACATTTTAGTGCCGTTCAGGATGTACTGATCATCCTGACGATCCGCTCGAAGCGTCATACTGACTACATCAGACCCGGCATTGGGTTCGCTCATCGCGAGTGCGCCGACCTGTTGTCCCGAGCAAAGTCCGGGGAGATAGGTCTCTCGTTGGTGCTCCGTACCGTTACGGTAAATTTGATTCACACACAAATTTGAGTGGGCCCCGTAGGACAGACCAACAGATGCGGATGCTCGACTGATTTCCTCGAGTACGATGATGTGCGCCAAGTAACCTAGACCTGATCCGCCAAAGCGTTCATCGACCGTGATGCCGAGCAAGCCCAACGCGCCCATTTTTTGCCAAAGGTGATGCGGAAAGTCATTGTTACGATCGACCTCATCAGCGATCGGAGCTAGCTCCTTCAACACGAACTGCCGGGTCGTCTCACGAAGCATGTTGAGTTCCTCACTCAATCCATGATTCAAGCCTCTCAGCGGGTTGGTCATTCCGTGATCTCCTGTGTGGTTCCGACAGCTTATGTTTAACGAGGGACCTGTCAATGACTATCTCGCTCAAAAACAAGGCTTGTGATGTGGTCATTATATCAATCATGAAGCTGGCTAAACTGAGACGATCTGGAGGCAATCAACGCCGATTTCTCTCGATTAATAATCAGATTGTCATAGCAATTATCGACTCATCTAACTCGTCCGGACGATCTTGCCATTACCCCAAAAGGACGCGCTTGCCGTAACGCGCTAGTGTTACGATTCGCTCATCGATGGAGGGGGATGATTTTGGATACTCGCGCGCTTAGAAATACATTGGGTCAGTTTGCCACTGGTGTGTGTATTTTAACTACTGACGATGATGAGCATGGTGCGATTGGGATGACAGTCAACTCGTTTAGTGCCGTCTCTCTGGATCCCGCGCTTGTGCTTTGGAGTATTCAAAACACATCGGACTGCTTCTCAGCTTTTACTACCTGTGATCGATACGGCATTTCAGTATTGGCGCAATCGCAAGAGGCACTGTCTAATCGCTATGCGCGGTCACTCGATCACAAGGTCGATCCTGGGGATTGTGTGGTCGATAACTTTGGTGTCCCGTTGATCAAAGGCGCGCTCGCTACTTTTTCGTGCCGACTAACCGCACTGCACCAGGGCGGAGACCACCATATCATCGTCGGTGAGGTCGCCGCGTTTGCCAACGTTGAAGGCGATCCCCTCGTTTTCTTTGCTGGCGGCTACAAGCGCCTTGATTAAAAGAGCCTTTATTGAAAGAGCCTTGATTAAAAGAGCTTTGATTGAAAAGGGTCTCTATTAAAAGAGCCCGGATCAATATCCCCTCAGTAAAATCACATGCCGTTGGGGTAGGGCGTCAGATCCGTGGTGCCGGATGCGCGAACCTGAGCCAGTGCTTCGCTGTACGCCAGTAATTGTCGCATGCAGTAAAGGCTGCGTTCGCTTATGTAGCTGTGCTCGTCTTTATCGTTTGTTGCATCGTCTTCGTTCATTACTACTGAGCAATTTCTGACGATCAGGTGCTCAGGTAGGTAACAAATACGATTATTCTTGTAGCTACTTGTTCTGAGCTCATTGATTGGGTAGCTGCCACCAGGACCAACCGACACGCCTACGGCCAGTGCTGGCTTGTGCGCCACTGTTCCGCCCCCACCACAAACCAGGAAAAAGTTTTTGAGTGTTGCCGGAACCATGCCGTGCCACTCAGGTGCGATGACGATAAAGGCATCAGAATGGCCGAGTCGCTCATTGAGTGCTGGCACAGCTGCCCAATGTGGCGCATCACTTCCAATATCCTCATCCCAGAGGGGTAGGGGATCTTTTCCTAGATCGCAGGTCCAGCAGTCATGATTGCCTAAGCTCTCGATTTGACCCTGCAGGAATCGACCGATTTTGCCGCTCTGTGAGTCTTTCCGGTGGCTGCCTATGATAATTGCAATACGCATGGCTTTGTTTTAACCCTTGTCGAATATGTCGAATATGTCGAATGTGTCGAATGACGCCACTAAGACTACGAAGACCAATGAGGCCACTAAGGCGATTAGTGTTACATGATACGGCTGGTCTTAGGTCATAGCTAGGCACTGTTCCCAAAAGGCCTCTGCAGCAGGCGGTATCCGGCTGTTGTGCCGCTTGATCATAAAAAATCGACGGGGCATACGCGCTGATGGTTCAACCTCGAGTGCGTTCAGGGTCTGATCCGCTAACTCTCGCTCAAGCACCCGGCTAGATAGGCATCCGATACCCACTCCCCGCGCTACAGCGCGCTTGATGGGTTCGTTATGCCGAAATTCCATGGCGATGTCGATGGTATTTAGGTCTTCGTCGAACGTCTTATTAAACATAGAGCGAGCACCTGATCCAGGTTCTCGGAGAACCCATGTGGCCGCTGCTAGGTCATCGCGCGAGACCAGTGACTGATTCGTCAGCGGGTGTGTTGGGCTGGAAAAGATGACGAGTTCGTCCTTGAGCCAAGGCTCGCAGCAGATGCTCGTATCAGTGACTTTGGATTCGACTAAGCCAAAGTCAATGTCACCGCGGATGACCTTATCGGTGATTCCTGGCGAATTATCGCTGGTAATTCTGATATCAATATCCGAGTACAACTCTTGGAAGTCGACCATGGCATCGACAATGACATGATTGGCAATGGTAAAACTCGCACCTATCTCAATCGTTCCGGAAACCGGTGATCCAAGAAGCTGCTGCTCTAAATTATGAGCCTGTTCAAGCAAAGCAAGTACATCGGGTAGTGCAGAGTAGCCCACCCGATTGAGTCGGAGCTGCCGACCAACACGGTCAAAGAGCTGACTGCCAATCTGAGCTTCAAGTTGTTGCAAAGCCGAGCTGACAGCAGATTGTGATAGAGACAAAGCGCTCGCTGCAGCTGTCGTTGACTGACGCTCGCTTACCGTTTTTAGGACCTGCAGCTGCTTTAATGTAAATCGCATATAAACCTTAAAAATAGGTAGATATAAGAGATTTAAACCGTTTTTATAGATTGATGCTATCGAATAAACTATGAAAGTGAATAAAGGAGCAACTATGACGGACCAAAAAGCGACCAATATCCATTGGCATGAGGGAGAGATAACCCGCAAAGAACGCGGCTCGCTGCTGGGGCATGGTGGAGCAACCTTGTGGTTTACGGGGTTATCAGGTTCAGGGAAGAGCACCGTTGCGGTTGCACTAGAGGGCGTGCTACACGACATGGGAGTGCTTTGCTATCGCCTTGACGGCGATAATGTACGCTTTGGTATCAATAAAAATCTGGGTTTTAGTGAGGCCGATCGCACAGAAAATATTCGCCGTGTAGGTGAGATTTCCAAGTTGTTTGTGGACTCTGGCGTGCTGGTGTTATCGAGCTTTATTTCCCCCTACCTCAACGATCGCGCTTTAGTCAGGCAGGTACATGAACAGGCGGGCATGGACTTCATCGAGGTCTTTGTCGACTGCAGCCTAGAAGCCGCAGAAGCCCGAGATCCGAAGGGCCTCTACAAAAAGGCACGCGCTGGCGAGATCAAGAACTTCACGGGCATTGACGATCCCTACGAAGCGCCCAACGCCCCGGAGATCCACCTAAAAACTGATCAGCAAACCCTAGAAGAAGAGGTCGAGCTAATTATTGCCACGCTGCGTTCGCGTGGTCTCATCTCATAATCAAGACAGCGAGCCCGCAATGACTCTTATCAAGCCCCATGGTGCCGATGCACTGAATCCCCGTATTGCATCGGGTCAACGCTTAGCCGATTTGCGCGAAGAGGCCGACGGTCTTTTGTCGATTACTGTGTCATCGGCCACCGCCGCTAACGCGGTGATGCTAGCCGCAGGTTACTTCACACCGCTGGAGGGCTACATGAACCGAGCTGATGCGCTGAGTGTTGCCAAGACTCTGAGCACCACACAGGGTTTATTTTGGCCCATTCCTGTGCTCAATCTTGTTGAGAGCTTCTCAGGAGAGCCGGGTGATCGTATTGCATTAAGAGATCCAAATATTGAGGGTGAGCCGGTTATCGCCGTAATGGACGTTAGTGCAGTTGAGTCGCTGTCTGATCACGATATGGCTCTGATGACTCTAGAGATCTTCGGTACTCAGGACCCTGAGCATCCAGGTGTTGCCACATTCAACGGTCAGGGTCGGATTTTGCTGTCTGGTCCTATCGAGGTTTTGAACTACTCCTATTTTCAGTCGGACTTTCCCGATACATTTCGGACGGCTGTCGAGATTCGCTCTGAAATTGAATCACGCGGTTGGCAGCGCGTCGTAGCATTTCAAACACGTAACCCGATGCATCGGGCTCACGAGGAGCTATGCCGCATGGCAATGGATGATCTCCAAGCGGATGGAGTGCTCATTCATATGCTCTTAGGGAAGCTGAAAGCGGGTGACATACCTGCAGAGGTTCGTGATGATGCCATTCGTACGATGGTAGACCACTACTTTCCAGCAAATACGGTCATGGTTACGGGCTATGGCTTTGACATGCTGTATGCGGGGCCCAGAGAGGCTGTCTTGCACGCCGTTTTCCGACAAAACGCCGGGTGTACGGAACTCATTGTAGGACGTGATCACGCTGGAGTGGGCGATTATTACGGTGGTTTCGACGCCCAAACGATTTTTGACGAGCGTGTGCCTGAGGGGTCGCTGGAAATACAGATTTACCGGGCAGATCACACGGCCTACAGTAAAAAGCTAGACCGAGTTGTGATGATGAAAGACGCGCCGGATCACACGCCAGACGACTTTGTATTGCTCTCGGGCACTAAGGTCCGCCAAATGTTGGGGCAGGGTATTGCGCCACCGGCAGAGTTCTCTCGTCCCGAGGTGGCGAAGATCTTGATGGACTACTATCAATCGCTCGACAGCTAATCAGCCTTGTTGATACTGGCGTTTGGCAATTAATAGCAGGCGTTCTATACCCTCGCGAACCGTGTGTTCGTCTCCGGCATAGTTGATACGCAAGCATTCATTGGCGTGCTGCCATGTTGTCTCCAAACCTTGAAAAAAATGGTGGCCGGGTACCGTGACTACCCCCTCTTGCGCCGCACGTCGATAAAGTTCATGGGTTCCCCCCGGGATGCCTTCAAACCAGGTCCACAAGAACATGGCACCGTTGGGCTGATGAAAGCGTATTGGCAGATCGCCCGCGGCCGCTAATAGGGCGTCAACCGCCGCGACCTGTTTATTTAGATAATGTGGTTTTATGACGCGCTCCAATAAATCGGTAAGCGTATTGCTCTGCAAAAGTGGGAGGACCAACTCAGGTCCGGTTCTTGCGGGTGCCAGTCCGTTGATGGCATTGGCATTTCTAATCAGACGGGTTACGTCAGGAGTCGCCACAATGATGCCAGTTCGCACGCCTGGTAATCCAAGCTTAGAGAGGCTGAGACATAGAATCGTGTTGTCATCCCAAAAGGGTGTGGCTTCGGTATAGATCATTCCCGGAAAGGGAAGTCCATAGGCTCCATCGATGATGAGCGGTACACCCGCCGTCCGGCAACGATCGGCTACCTGAGATAGTTCGGCGTCTGAAATGACATTGCCCGAGGGGTTGGTTGGTCGGGACAGGCAGACGGCCCCTGTGGTCTCGGGCTCTACTGTGAACTCGGACAGGTTTACACCGTATTTGAACTGCCTATCCCCAAGCAGGTCTATTCGCGCTGCGGTTGATTTTAAGATCCCTCGCTCCTGTCGAGACATGTCGTTATAGCCGATGTATTCCGGCGCAATGGGTAGGGCGATATGTCGCCAGCTGCCGTCTGCATACCGTCCGGCAAAGGCATTAAATAACACCTCAAAGCTGGCTTGACTGCCATTTGTGATGGCGATGTTGTCCGCGGTCAGCGGCCTTTGGAACAGAGACGATAGCTGCTCCGCGAGGCACTGCCTAAACGCCTCGTGCCCCTGTGGCGAATCGTAATCACCGATCATCCTGGCGAATCGATGACGATCTGATGCAAGAGCCAGTGCGCTCTCTCTCAGCGCGTCCTGAACTTCTGGGATATGTGCTGGGTTGCCGCCACCGAGCGGGTACAGCGAGCCGTCTTGAGGCGGCGCCACACTCAAATCCTCCATTAGCTGGACGATGCCGCTTTGGCTACTGTAATGTTTAGCGTAATTTGAAAAGTTCATGTCTTTCGAACACCCCGAAAAGCGATCAAGTCGCGTCCTGGTCATGACCAGGCACGCGCTATCGCCACATAACAAGAGATAAGGTTGAATGATAACACCGCTCGTCATGGGTAACTGGAAAATGGCCATCGATCTCGATGGTGTGGTCTCGTTCAAGGCGATGTGGTCTTCGAAACGGCTATTGAAAGGGGTTGAGGTTGCGATAGCACCGCCGGTGCCCTATTTGGCACTGATGACTGATCTCCCAAATGTCTCACTAGCCGGTCAGGATGCATCTACCCAATCAATTGGCGCTCGCACTGGTGATGTCTCAGCAAAGATGCTCTCTGATTTTACCTGTCGCTATGTCATCGTCGGGCACTCGGAACGACGACAAAACTATGCTGAAGCCAATGAGCAGATCGCTGAAAAAGCGCGACAGGTACAAGCTCTGGGTATGACACCCGTGGTCTGCGTAGGTGAGTCTGCGTCGGAACGCGAGGCAGGCCTAGCAGAGGATTTTGTTACTCGACAGGTTATCGACAGTTGCGTTGGATTAACCTCAGATCTTGTCATTGCGTACGAGCCGGTTTGGGCGATCGGTTCGGGTGAGGCTGCGTCGCCAGAGATAGCAAGCGCAATGCACGGTCGCATCAAAGCGGCGCTTGCTGAATCGCTTGGAGATATTCGCGTACTTTATGGTGGCAGCGTCAGCGTGACCAATTGCGCGAGTTTCTCTAAGGCACCTGAGGTCGATGGTTTACTGGTCGGTGGCGCATCGCTCGAAGCGGAGTCTTTTTGGCAGATTTGCGCAAGCGTAGGGGAGAGCTCTTGATGTCAATTGCGGGAAATACCCCAGTGTTGGTTGCTGCCAGTCAGGTCACGGACCGCCTGGGCGATACGTGGGAGAGACTTGGACCAAGTGTTTTGGCGGCAAAAGCGGTTATCGACGTATTGGAAACGGCAGGTACCGAGTGCGTTGCAGAGCATGTTGACCATGTGATGGTGATGCGTACCTTCGTCGATTCGGTTCCTGACCGCATCAAACCGCTGCTTGCGCCCTTCGGATTTAGTGACAAATTTGCGCGATCGGTCGCGAACCGTGCCGGTTTGGAGGCGGCCAAGGCTATCTACGCGACAGCAGGTGGGCAGAGTCCCCAGCAATATACAGCGCGGGCTTGCAGTATGATCGCACGTGGTGAAGCCCAAGCCGTCGTGCTCTGCGGTGCCGAGGCTATTGCGACAATGCGTGCGCATCAACGGTCAGGAGAGACTTTGGATTGGGCTGAGCAAGTCGAGGGAGCCCAGTCCGATGATGGTATGGGGCTAGAAGATCAGTTCGTGCCTGCCTTAGCCGCTCATAAACTGATTGCGCCAATTGATATCTACCCGCTTATGGAGCACGCCAAACGCCAGAGGCGCGGCATGTCCCGAGATCGCTACCTCCGGTACTTAGGGGAGGTCATGACCCCGCTGGCTAGGGCAGCCCGAAGTAACCCGTTTACCATGTTTGACAGCATTCCTGCCGATGACGATATCGCCATCGAGTCGGCAGGTAATCGTAAAGTTGGTGATCCCCATCTTAAAGCGATGGTGGCGAAAGATGGGGTCAATCAAGCCGCGGCAATTCTCATTATGAGTTTCGACCTCGCGAAAGCGCTTGGATTGGATGACAGAGCGGTTTACTTGCGGGGTTTTGCCGAAGCGGCAGAGCAGCCTCTGCTCGATCGCTGCGACTTATCACTATCGCCAGCCTTGAGGTGGACCTATGACAGTGCCCTTCGTGCATCAGGACTGTCCTCAGATGATATCGATGCCTTTGATTTGTATAGCTGCTTCCCAGTCGCCGTTATTGAGGCGATGGAAGCATTGAAAATCGATATTCATGACGGTCGACCAATAAGCTTAACAGGCGGCCTGCCGTTTTTTGGTGGTCCGGGTAATAACTACTCCATGCATGCGATTGCGAGCGCGGTGCTCGCTATTCAGGCTGGCTCCTATAAGACGGTGCTGGTCGGCGCATTGGGTGGACATCTATCCAAACATGCTGTGGGCGTGTACGGCGCGCTTCCCGGTGTAGTTGATCCATTGCACGGTCAGAAGACGTTCCAAGAGACTGGAAATAAGGCTGCCCTTGCCTCAGAATTCGGCGGGGCAGCGACGGTAGAAACATTTACCATGAAAATGATTCCAGAGGGACGATGGCTCGCGCTGTTGGCTATCACGGACACGGGAGAGCGTGTCATAGCCGCCGCATTACTAGAGGCAGGAGAGCTCTTTGACCTCTTTGTCGAGGGTGAGCCAATGGGTACTCGGGTTTTAATCGAGCCTTCAGGGGAAAACACGCATCGCGTGGTCGGTCTGGCCTGACACACGCACATTAAACAGAGGAACGTTATGGATATTTCAGGAAGAGCAGCCGTCGTAACTGGCGGTGCATCGGGTATTGGTCAGGCTGTCGCAAGACGCATTTATGCAGATGGAGGCAATGTCATTATCTTTGATCTCAACGCTGATGCAGGCGCGGCCATGGTCGAAGAGATGGGGGCCGATCGCTGTCATTTCGCTCAGGTAAACGTCGCAGATGCCGCATCTGTAGAGGCTGGTATTGACGCGGGTATAGGTCAGTTTGGCGCTATCTACGCGGTTGTTAACTGTGCTGGGATTGCAAATGCTGCAAGAACTGTAGGCCGAGACGGCGCTTTTCCATTAGACCTCTGGGATAAGGTGATTGCGGTTAACTTGACAGGAACATTTAACGTTATCCGCCTGTGTGCCGTGCGTATGCAACATAATGAGCCAGTGGACCAGTACATGGGGCGTGGGGTCATTATCAATACCGCGTCAGTCGCTGCCTACGAGGGCCAGATGGGCCAGGCGGCCTACAGTGCAACAAAGGGCGGAATCGTGGGCATGACGTTGCCGATCGCACGAGATTTGTCAAAAATGGGTATTCGCGTCAACACCATCGCGCCCGGGATGATCAACACACCCCTGTTTGCCGGGTTACCTCAGGAGTCTATCGATTCACTCTCTGAAGCAGTCTTGTATCCACAGCGTCTCGGAACACCCGAAGAAATTGGCAAGCTCGCAGCGGCAATTATCGATAACGATTACATTAATGGTGAGTGCATTCGTTTGGATGGCGGTATTCGCATGCAACCTCGCTAAGTTAAGACGGACACATAAGGAGAAAGATAATGAGTGAAGCAGCTGTTTTAACCGACGTCGCAAATGGCGTTATGACCATTACAATCAACCGACCTCAAGCCAAAAATGCCGTGAACAAGGACGTCGCGGAAGGCATTGCAGCCGCATTGGATGCCCTTGATGCGGACGACTCGACACATGTTGTCATCCTCACTGGCGCCGGGGGTACTTTTTGCTCTGGCATGGATTTGAAGGCCTTCGTGACCGGTGAAACGCCCTATGTCGAAGGCAGAGGCTTTGCAGGGATGGTTCAGCGATCCACCGACAAGCCCATGATTGCCGCTGTCGAGGGCTACGCCTTGGCTGGTGGCTGCGAGTTGGCTATAACCTGCGATCTCATTGTGGCGGCCGACAATGCCAAGTTTGGTATTCCCGAAGTGAAACGGGGTTTGGCGGCTGCGGCTGGCGGACTGGTCAGGTTGCCGCGGCAGATTCCTAGCCGTGTGGCCATGGAGATGGCACTGACGGGTGATTTCATGGATACAGACCGCGCTTTGAGTTTGGGCCTTATTAATCAGATCGCTCCTGCCGGTGATGCCTTAGCTCAAGCGCAAGCACTCGCTGCGAAAATTGCTGAAAATGGTCCGCTTGCCGTTAAACGCAGTAAGCAAGTGATCAAGGAGTCAATTGATTGGTCGCAAGACGAGATGTTCGATAAGCAGCAGGCCATCGTTAATGCTGTTTTTTCGAGTGAAGATGCGATTGAGGGCGCGACTGCCTTTGCAGAGAAGCGCAAGCCAAACTGGAAAGGTCGTTAGAAATCGTCCTCTCACACGACCCGGCGAAGCCGGGTTTTTTTTTATTTGGACCAAAGTAATATGCAACGTGCTTTTGTTTTTATAGCGCTAGTGGCCTTGGGGAGTTGCGCATCCCCGTCACATAAACTATCCGGCTATGCGCCCATCGTGACCGATACAGGCTCGGTGGTGAGCTTTGTCGCTGACTACGGCGTTCTGCAGTGGTTTGATATTCCTTACGCGCAGCCGCCTGTCGGTGAGTTGCGATGGCGGGCACCACAGCCATTAGCAGCCGCAGATCAAGTGATATACCGGCAGTCTGACCCAATTATCTGCCCGCAAGAGGCAAATAGCGTTAATGGCGTCGATGGTGATGCTCCGATTGGGCGAGAGGACTGTTTGTATCTTGATATTACTGCCCCTCAAAACGCCGACGGGTCCTTACCGGTAATGTTTTGGATTCATGGTGGTGGTAACAGATCCGGCCATAAAAATTCCTATGACTTCTCCCGATTGGCATCGATTGAAAACGTGGTCGTGGTGAGTATCAATTACCGTCTGGGGCCTTTGGGGTGGTTTGCTCATCCTGCGCTAGGGAGTGGCCCGGGTACGATCGCCAATTTTGGAACGCTCGACATTATCGCGGCCTTGGGCTGGGTGCAGCGCAATATTTCTGCCTTCGGTGGCGATAAAGACAACGTGACTGTCTTTGGCGAGAGCGCAGGCGGACACAATGTGTTTACCTTGCTGGCCTCACCGCTGTCGGAAGGTCTTTTCCACAAGGCCATTTCGCAGTCGGGTTACGTCCAGAGCTTGAGCCTTCGCCAAGCGCACAACAGGGAGCGAGAATTCACTCAGATCGATCGCGGTAGTTGGGAAGTCACGCGTGCCCTGGGGCTGTCTAACGACGCAGTTACCTCGGAGGTACTTCGTGACATCGAGGCCAGCCGTTTGATTGATGCGTTTTACAGCTTGGACTCTGATCACACTTCCCCGGGTATTATTAACGACGGGGTCGTCATACCACTTGAGGGATTTGCAGCTGCCCTCGAAAATCCGCGCTACGCAAAACGCGGGGTGCCGGTCATGGCTGGTGCCAACAACGAAGAGGTGACGTTATGGATGGGGCTCAATCGCTATTTTGTCGACGCCTCGTACCCGTTAACAAAGTGGCTTCCGCCAAAAGTAACTTTGAAAGACCCCGATATGTATAAATTTTGGGTTCGGCAGCGCTCTGAGGGGTGGAAAGTTCAAGGGGTTGATCGTCCACTAATGTCACTAGAGGCGGCCGGCTATGACGCTCTCTATGCCTACCGTTACGACTGGAATGATCAGGCAGACAGTTTTCTCATCGATTTTTCCACAGTTCTCGGCGCGGCGCATGCGAGCGAAATCTCGTTCATTCAAGGCAAGGCGATGTATGGTCCGATAGGCTCTTATATGTATCCTGATACCGAGTCTGCGCGGGACATGACTGACATCATGATGACAGCGTGGGCGAACTTTGCTCGAAGTGGCAGCCCGGGCACTGTTAAGGGCGATCCTTGGGCGCCCTTTAGTTCCCGAGCACCGCACTATATGGTTCTAGATTCCTTAGGCAAGCACGCCTTGCGAGCCGATGTGTCTTCTATCGATGAAATCTTGGCTGATGTGGCGGATACAACACTTCTCGATGCACAGGAGCGCTGTATTTTGGCTTGGGAGTTGGCCACAGCACTCGGAGACCCGTCTTACGGTACCTATCGGCGTTGGAATGGGGGAGAGTGTGCATCGACGGATGTGCGGGCTCTGCGCCAAGAGATTAAAGAAGCGCTCGAAAACGAGTTTGGTAGTGCTTCAGTATTGTGACTATGGATTGCTGAGTAGCTCAGCGAATAATGGCCTCTCATCGAGGTCTCACCGTGGTTCATGGATCATGTCAGGGCGACACATGTGCCGGCCGAAAGCGAATGTCGCTGACAGTGACGCTCGGCTATGGCGAGTAGAGTGACATCGCGATGTCGAGGCTATTTACGATAACCACCAAGATAAGCGCCGATGAAGGACTCGAGTACTCATGACCTGTGTGGTTGCCGTCATCGGGGCGTCGGGTAGTGGCAAAACGCGTTTGGTTAAAACGCTCGTGTCATCATCGGCGCGGTTCACTGTTTTGCGGGTCGACGACTACTATCGCGTACTGGATCATCTCGACTTTGCCAGCCGGGATAGGGTCAATTTTGACCACCCCGATGCGATTGAGTTTGAGCGCCTCGCGGTCGATCTCACTGCGCTCAGGGCCGGTAAGGCCATTGCAGCACCTATCTACGACTTCAGTAGGCACACGAGAGCGTCGGCCACTCGGACAGTCAATTCGGCTGACATCATTGTTTTGGAAGGTGTACTCGCTATGGCCGACCTTGCGACCAGAGCGTTAGTGGATTATTTAGTGTTTGTTAATTCCTCCTTGGACATTTGCCTGGCCCGGCGTGTTGCGCGAGATGCGACCGAGAGAGGGCGCTCAGAGGCCTCTGTGATTGATTTTTGGGAAAGCCGTGCCATGCCCATGTTTGAGCAATTTGTCGCCCCGTGGCGAGAAGAGGCCGATTTGGTGGTGTCAGGCGAGCGTAATAGTGCGTCCGAAGCAGCTGCTATAAATACGTGGCTGGCGACACTCTAGTTACTGCCGCGCAGTCGCGGCACTCCCGAGAATTGACGTCGGCTCGCAGTGGGATGGTCTATTAGACTGTCTCGCGTTGCCTCGATGCCCATCGAAAATGCCCCGCAAGCACGTCGTCGCTCAAAAGCAGATCAAGTGTATGTAGTCGCGTCGCGAGAGTGATTTCATCGTATACAGCGTGAATACCCCGGTGGCATAACCGACACACGTAGATACCGACATTGAGTTCTATTTTCGTAAAACGCCGACGGAAACCTTTGCGGCGATGCATCTTCTTGGGAATGAGATGATGAAACGTTAGAGGCACCAGCCGCTGACAACACGCGCAAGGTGATGCCTCTTGTGTTTTTCGCATAGGTTGGCGCTATTCTCCGCCGACAATTACCTCGTCAATGAGACTGCGAAGTTCGTTGCTTTCAGGCCCAACACTAGAACCGAATTTCGCTATGACCTCGCCTTCACCGGATACGACGTACTTGTTGAAGTTCCATCGCGGGTATCCTTTAGCGTCGCCGAGGCCCTTGTATACGGCATTTGCATCGCCGCCTCTGACAGAGCTTGTCGCCATGATAGGAAACGACACATCATATTTCTCAAAGCACACGGTCGCGGCATCGGCCTCATCATTTTCTTCTTGAAAGAAGTCGTCTGATGAAAAGCCGACGACAACCAAACCTCTGTCCTTGTACTCTTGATGCAGCGCTTCCAAGCCAGTGAACTGAGGTGTATATCCGCAGTTACTGGCGGTATTGACGATTAGCATGGGCTTACCCGCATAGCTTTCGCAAAAATTGATGGATTCCTTGGAACTCAGCTTGCGCATTTCCGTGTTTAAAAAATCAGGGCATGCAGTCACTGCGCTTGACAGGCTGATGCCCGTGATTAGTGCTAAGGCGTGTTTCATGTACTTCTCCTTTTGAAGGTGCTTATTATAGGCAAAAAGTCGGCCCTTGGATTGGTAAGCGGTCTGTGCGTCGAGCGGCTGTCCAGCAAAGCTGGAGGTGAAATCGGAGCGCTACTCGAGGTTGGCAAGCAGTTGCTCTACCTGCGTTAACGTCCATTGGGGGTGACAGTGAAACGCCGACGCATGTGTGCCCCAGCGGCCCTTGTCGGAAAGGCAGTTGTGCCCTGGCTCAGTATCCGGCACGAAGGTCAAGCTCACCCAGTCGGATCGCGCGTCTAGTTCCTCACTCCATCGGGAGCGTGTTATCGGATCATCTTTGTTCTGCATGATTGCGATCGGAAGTTCGAGTTCTGTGGCGACATTGAGGGCATCGTTCTCACCATGGGGTAAACCCCAAAACAGGGGAGCGAGATAGGCCATAGGCTTAAAGAGTGCAGAGGGCAGACCGTAGCCGACCCATCCACCTTGTGCTAGCGCGTCTCGTGTATTCAGCATCGGATCAAATAAGAGCAGTGCATCTGCCTGCACACCCTCTGCTAACGCGTAAATAGCGGTTGCCGCGCCCATCGAGAGGCCACAGATGATGAGCGGCGTCTCATTGTCTGTTTGCTCGCTTACCCATTCTCTGGCAGCCATGACATCGCGGTGTTCCACCGCTCCCATTCTGAGATAGCCGTCGGTGTAGTCAGAGTTGCCATGGTTACGTTGGTCAAAGGTAAAGACAGAAATACCCGCCTTCTGCAATTGTTCATAAAACTGCAAGGTATTAAAGAACCAGGAGATGCGGCTCGATCCAGCACCATGAACGAACACTAGGGTTGCCCGGGGATTCTGCGCTTCAAGCCACCACCCTTGAAGTGTGAGGCCATCGCTCTCGAAAGATATTTCCTCAAGTGACAGTGTATCCGTCGGTATTTTTGTGACGGGTTCAGAGCCCGATTTTAAACCGAGTGACGGCATCAAGACCCCAAACAGAAAAACTAGGCTGAGGGCGAGTAAAAGGCTCATAGTCGATTTTACCATCTTGGATGTGACTGCTTTATGCGCTTCTCACTTAGAGATTAAATCGCTCTCGAAGAAACCGCGCCACACCATCATCATCATGATGTCCAATGACCTGAGTCGCTATAGCCTTAAGTTCTGAGTCCGCGTTATCCACCGCATAAGACTCGCTGGCTACCTTAAATAAGCTGATGTCATTGTCTCCGTCACCGAATGCGATAACCTCGTCATAACCTTGCAGCTGCGCAACGTGTTTTACCCCGTTCGCTTTAGAGCCCTCGCTGTGGTGTACGTCGAGCCACGCAAGCCCTTTTTCTTTGATTGCCATGCCGGAATAGGCGACCAAGTGCGGTTGATTAGCGACGAATTCCATCACGGGTTCAATTTGATCCTGGGGACCCATGGCGGAGATGTTGATGACATGTGCATCGCTTGGCATTGAGTCTAGTGGTTGAAGTGGGAGTTCTCGCTCACTTTCAAATAAATTAGCGAGTTTTTTTTCAAAATTATCCCGCAAGGCAGCGTGATACACCGCGTGGTGGTCACCGGTCTCGAGTGAAAAAACAAATGGCGTTAGGTCCTGAGCAATAAAAGCACCTAAAACATCATTAACCTCAATGGGTGTCAGCAGGTGGTGGTGACTGTAGCTTCCCAGCGTTGGCTCCCAAATTACAGCACCATTTTTTAGAACCATCGATCGGTTAAATTGGTCTTGTGCTAGAGGTGCCAGGGCAGCCTGCAATGTTCGGCCCGTGGCGACCGTATAGGCAATGTTGTTCCTGCGCATTAGCGCTAACGTATCGCTGGTAAAGGGTGTGATTTTCGACTGAGCGTCAAGCAGTGTCCCGTCCATGTCAAATACAACAAGTGTCATGGTAATAGGCCTCGCAACTCAGAAGCGCAAAGAGTAACGCACTAAGGGGACCTAGTTCCAACTTGTCTGGGCTCTGCGCTAACTGCTGTCCAACTTACTCAGATGGTGCAAACTAGCTCACTGCATGTCAGCATCATGCTCTCGACCCTGTAGGGATAAGAATGACCACGATAGAGGAGCTACGGCGTGTCGGATCAATTAGCAATTAGGCGGCGGCGATTTAGTCAGTGGCTGGCAGCGTCGTCAATCAGTCTATTGGCCAATCCCGCATTATCTGGTTCTGCGCCCAAACAGAAGCACATTGTCATTGTGGGGGCGGGGATCGTTGGCAGTTCGATTGCGTACCATCTGGCAAAGTGGGGCGTTAAGGTCACGCTCCTCGATAGAAACACCGTGGCAAGTGGTGCGAGTCACGGAACCTTCGCGTGGATTAATGCGACTTGGGCGAAGCAGCCTGAGCACTACCATGCGTTTTCTCAAACTGGTGTTGATGCCTGGCATGAACTTCAGACAGAGCTCGATTTGCCTATAAAATGGGGAGGTTCGCTTGAGTGGTTTTCTTCAGCGAGTCGTCAACAACAGCTCGCCACGGATATTATTGAGCAGCAAAAATGGGGTGAGCCAGCTCAGATCATCGACGCTGCTGAGGCATTGAAGCGGGAACCGCTAGTGAATTTTACGGGTGCATCGCTAGTGGCTGAATCGCCGCGCGATGGCGCTCTCGACCCTGTCGTGATCTCTAAGCTGTTGGTAAGTGCGGCTGAGACCCTTGGCTCCAAGACCATCGAGGCCTGTGACGTTGTCAATATCCAGAACGCTCCCGATGGACAAAAAGTAGTGCAAACCACGTGTGGCGATATCACGGCAGATCGGGTGGTCCTTGCAACGGGTGCGGACTCGTCCTCGGTGGCGCGCCTTGGACGGTTTGAACTGCCGCAGCGTTCGACAGCGGGAGTGATAGTCATTACAGACCCATTGCCACCACTATTGAATGGGATTTTAGTAGCCCCGGGTGTTCATATTCACCAACGAATCGATGGCCGTTTGGTCATTGGCGAGCAGGAGGGAGCTCCCGATACTGAAGCCCACCGTGCCAGACTCATGGGTCGTCCTACCGCATTTCCAACAGCGGACATCTCAGCTGAGCATGCAAGGCGCTTGCTAACGCTGGCTCGACAATACCTGCAAATGCCCGACAAGGTTGTCGTTAATGAGGTGGTCATCGGCTGGAGGCCATTGCCGCTAGATGGTCTTCCCGTCATTGGGCCCAGTCCCGAGGACAGCGATACATACATTGCGGTCATGCACAGTGGGGTGTCGTTAGCCGCTGTAGTAGGCCATTTGGTTGCAAGGGAGCTGATTGACGGAGTTGATATGGCTGAGTTGTCGCCGTATCGGGCTAACCGGGTTTTTGCCAGTGCGAATCGATATTAGTGTGGATTGAGCCAAGGCCTGACCAATGAGCCCGCAAATGCCTGTAGGTTGTGCGGCCTGAACGTCACCGGATCTTGGTAAGCAAACGACCAGGCAGTTGGCCTAGGTGGCCGTATCATAGATCCCTGACCTCGCTCTATGACATAGCTTCGTGACACAGCTTCGTGACAGAACTCCGTGAATGCTTCGTGATACAAGGCCGCGGTATAGATCAGACTGACGTTATTTTGAAGCACGTAGCGACGGTGGCGACGGTGGCCATGCAGACCGCCGCCGCCCATAGCTTAGTGTGAAACGAGTACTAGGTCTCGAACCAAGGCGTCGCGCGTGGTTTGTGCGACTTCGAATCTCGCAATCGGGTAAGCGGCATGCTCGACACTGGCAAAGAGTTTCGCGCCGTCTTTCAACGCTGCGATTTGCTCGTTACTGAGTTCGAAGCGCATAAAATGCACGGCCGACGTCTTCTCTTCCGTTTCTCGCTCGAGATCTTCATCCGCGATCACCTGAACGACACCCTGGCCTTCAATCTCGATGTTGATGCAATTCTCGATACCGCGCATCTCGCGCAAACGCTGTGCTCGCTCTGCAGGGTCGCCAAATTCAATCATGAAGGTCGCCTTCCAGTTTGTACCATCGGGAATTAACGGATTGTATGCAGCTAATTCTTCCTCGATACCTGCAACTTCAAAAATCTTTTCGATGCGCAGCATTTCCTGAATTTGATATCGAATGGTTACCGTATCTTCAAAGTAGATCCGCGCGTTCTCTCCCAGAGACAACCGGCGATTGTTTTTGTGCGCTAGAACCTCAGCTCGAAAGCTCTCGCGCTGTTCTGAGTATTGCTCAAGTGACCATAGGTCACTTCGGGTCAGGTGTGGCATGAAAATCTCCTCGTTACTTTAGGCCGTACGCAGTGCGTAGCAGCGTCATAGGGTGCTGGGCGCTATCGATGCCATCGGCTAGGTGTGCAATGTGCTCTCCAGCCATAGGGCAGTCTGAAATAAAATGGTCGGGCTTCTGGTCGTTTACCTTCCGCACCGTTGGCCGCGCAATTTTAACGGACTTATCGCGTGTTTCCTTTTTGATGGCATACGTACCATCGTGTCCGGAACAACGCTCGTGGGCGACGACGGTTGTCTCTTCAATCAGTGACAGTATGTCGCGCGTTTTAAGGCCAATATTCTGAACTCGTTGGTGGCAGGCGACTTGGTAGGCAATGTTCCCGAGGCTCTCGGCGAACTCGGTCTTGAACGCTTCGCCCTTGTGGCGCAACCACAAATACTCAAAGGGGTCATAGAATGCGGCTTTCACTTTCTGAACATCGGGATCGTCGGGGAACATCAGCGGTAGCTCTTGCTTGTACATCAATACACAAGAGGGAATCGGTGCCGTTAAATCATAGCCTTGGTCTACGAGGCTGGCTAGCAACGGTATGTTAGCTTCTTTGAGCGCCGCGACAGAATCCAGATCGCCAAGTTCCAGCTTCGGCATACCACAACACTTTTCCTTCGGAATCACATCGATGCTGATGTCATTGTGTTGAAAGACTTTAATAAAATCTTCACCAATGTCAGGGCTGCTGTAATTGCCATAACAGGTTGCATACAACGCAAGTTTACCGGTTGTAGCACCAACGGGTGTCGCCTTGATATCGGTGATGAGCTTTTTGGCACGTTTGATGAGGGTATTCCTGTGGATCTCGGGCAAGGGTGCATCGGCAGCAATGTCAAAACTGCTCTCGAGCGCCTTACGGAAGGTGCCGTTTTTGTTCAGCGCATTTGCGGTGACGTCTACCAGTGGAATCGCCGCAACGCCGCCCATTAGCGCGTCGGTAGAAGTCAGTACTTTGTCTCGCAGCTTCGCGCCTTTGGTCTTGAAGTTCTGAGCCTTAGCTCGGAGCATCAAATGCGGAAAATCGATATTGAACTCATGCGGCGGCACATAGGGGCACTTAGTCAGATAACACAGGTCGCACATGTAGCACTGATCGACCACTTTGTTGTAGTCCTCAACCGCGACGCCGTCGACTTCGAAGGTTTCAGATTCATCGATCAGGTCAAACAGTGTCGGGAAAGAGTCGCACAGGCTGACGCACCGGCGGCATCCATGACAAACGTCGTAGACACGCTCTAACTCGTTATTGAGCGCATCACGATCCCAAAAATTCTCCGTTTTCCACTCAATGGGGTGGCGAGTGGGTGCATCCACGCTACCTTCACGCATGTATTTTGCCTCTATTGCGATGGTTTAACCGAAAGGGGGGACTGACGTCCCCCCAAAATACGACATGACTCGCGCTTAGGCGTCGAGGTTATCGAGAGCCTTCTGGAAACGGTTTGCGTGACTACGCTCGGCTTTCGCAAGTGTTTCGAACCAGTCCGCGATCTCGTCAAAGCTCTCGTCGCGAGCTGTTTTGGCCATACCGGGGTACATATCGGTATATTCGTGAGTCTCGCCTGCAATCGATGCTTCGAGGTTTTTCACGGTGTCGCCCATTGGCATGCCCGTTGCGGGATCACCCACCTCTTCGAGGTACTCCAAGTGACCGTGCGCGTGGCCTGTTTCACCCTCAGCTGTTGAGCGGAAAACAGCTGCAACATCGTTGTAACCTTCTACATCTGCCTTTGAGGCGAAGTAGAGGTAGCGACGATTCGCTTGTGATTCACCCGCAAACGCGTCTTTGAGGTTCTGTTCGGTTTGGCTACCTTTCAGTTCCATTGCTTTTTACTCCCTAGTTGAACATTAGACGTCATGACGCCGCTCTGCAGCGACAACGTGAATACTATACTCATTTCGGCGGCAATTGGTTCCAAAAAAAGCAGGCAAAACCAATCGATTTTTCCGATCGTATATAGGACAAATTGACGACAAGATCGATGGAGCCTCCGTGTCGCGACAGCCAACCTTGAAGCAATTAAAATATTTGTGCGCAGTAGCCGAGCACCAGCACTTTGGCCAGGCTGCAAAAGCCTGTCATGTCAGCCAAAGTACACTGAGCGCGTCGATAGTAGAGCTCGAAGATGTATTGTCTGCCAGCCTCGTTGAGCGGAATAATCGCTCTGTGTTACTCACCGCATTGGGTGACGAGGTGGTTGCACGCGCACGTGATGTCCTTACGGATGTCGATGACGTGGTTGCGCTGTGCGAGGCCTCTGGAGAACCCTTTCACGGAACCATCAGGCTTGGTGTCATTCCAACCATCGCACCCTTTATTCTGCCAGCGATGCTCAATGCTCTGCGGTCAGCCCATCCAGCATGTAAGCTCTTTATGCGTGAAGACTTATCGCAAAGTTTGGTTGATGCACTGCAGGCGGGTGAGCTGGATGTGTTGTTATTGGCCCTACCGTTCCCCAGCGATCACGTTGACACCCTTACGCTGTTTGATGACCCGTTTTATTTGGCGACACTGCCAGCATCAGCACTGGCTAAAAGCGTAAAGCTGCGAACCCGCGATCTTCAGGGTACCGATATGCTGCTATTGGAGGAGGGGCATTGCCTGAGGGATCATGCGCTTGAGGCATGTAAGCTTGGCGAAAAAGACGTGAAAGTTCCCTATCAAGCGACAAGTCTGACAACCATTGTGCAAATGGTGGCAAACGGGATTGGTACGACACTGCTACCCAAGATGGCGATTGACGCCGGGATTACACAGGGTACTGAGTTGGTGTTGCGGCCGTTTGATGAGCCCGATATCAGTCGAAAAATCGGATTGATGTGGCGCAAAAAAACGCCCCGGAAGCATGAGTTTACATTGCTCGGGGCGTTTATAGAGGAGTGCCTAGCAGCCCGCTAGGCACCTTGATATTGCTCAGAAGTTGCGGCGTATTGTCGCGCCAACAGTACGGGGTTGGTTTGGATAGCCTGAAACACTACCCGTTTGAGCGACCGACGGGAACCACGTAATTAACCATTGATCATCAGTCAAGTTACGCCCCCACAACCTAATCTGCCAATCGTTCTTTTTGAAGCCTATACTCGCGTTGAACATATTAACTTCGCGCTTGCGACTACCGAGCGCTTCAAGCTGTTGGTTAATGAGCGATAGGTCACCACCGTCGTTAATATCAACTTCGCTGTCGTGTTGATAATCAGCCTGAACGAAACCATCCCAACCGCCGACAGTGAAGTCATAGGTAGCAACGGCGCTGAAACTCAGCTCGTGAATGCCGGCTGGCTGAAGCCCGCTGAAGTCAGCAGGCGCACCATTAAGCACGGCGCCTTGGAAATCGTCGTACAAAGGATCAAGCACTGTAGCTGACAGCGCGATAGACAGATTATCGGTTGGACGGACCATCATATCCACCTCAAACCCGTCCACCGACTGCTTACCGGCATTGGTTAGATTGAAGCCAGCACCAGTAAATGCGTTCGATTGGAAACCTTCAATGGTTTGATCAAAAATGGCCGCGTTGATATAACCCCAGCTGGTGTCGTACTTCACACCTAGCTCTATCACTTCCGACTCCTCAGGCCCCGCAAGGCGTGTGCCTAAAGTGAGGTTGTTTGGCAACGGCTCACCCGCCGCGACTAAGGCATTGTATTCGCCAGCAGTGGGGCGCGTATCGCGTGAGAGGTTCCAGCTCGTCGCCTTGTAACCCGTTGCATAGGTCGCGTAGGCGTTGAGGTTGTCACTAAACGCATGTGACAAGCTTACGGTGTAGGTGATTTTTTCGTCGTTCGACGTGCCCGGTTGTGCTGGGTTTGGGATGCCTAACATCGGTGGCAAGAACTGTAGCGCCTGAAGACCGACAAAGGGGTTCTGTGCAGGATCCGAGAGATCAGATGCCGCAACGGCTCCTGCCACTTGTGCGAGAACGCCTGCTTGAAGCCCTGCAAGGCCAGCCGCACCCGCGGCACTAGAGCTGACGAGTGCAACGTTTTCGGGCGTGTAGGGCAGACCGAAGGTACCCGCAAACGCGCCTGGGAAGGCCCCAAGGAAGCCCGCATTGGTCAAGGCAGTAGCCCCATCAGCACCATCTAATTGGAGTTGGGCGAAAATGTCAGTATTTTCCTGATTAAGCGTGATCGCCTTGTCATCGTCGAGGAAGTTCATCCCCACTGTGACATCAGTTTTGTCTGACAGTGCGTAGGTCATTTGCCCAAAAAACGAGTATGTCTCGTTTTCCTGTGTCGCAGTCTCTTGCACACCGGTGCCTGGAGCAAAGAAAGTGCCCGGCGCATAACCGAGCAAGGCTTCTAGACTACCTGTGATGGCTTCGCCACCGGCCGGCGTGCCGGCGACCAGAATATTGGCGTAATTTCGCCATTGGCTGCCAAAATCAATAGCACTGACGAAATCGATGCTCTCGTCAAAGTAAAAGCCACCAATCAGCCAGTCCATGTTCTCAGTTTCGCCGCTAAGGCGGAATTCCTGCGTGAAGGTCTGGATGTCTGTACTGTAGACCTGATTACCAATAGCGTCGGCCGCTGAGTAGTCAATATCGGCCTGAGGCTGATCAGAGTACGAATCACGGTATCCCGTGATAGACCTGACGTCGACGCCACCCCACATGGTGCGAAAATCGATCGTTAAACCCGAGTTTTCAGAGCGATTTATGGGGTCTAAGTTGCCATAGGTTCTAAACGAGAAGGGCGCTTCAGAGTCATACGCGGTACCGGGGATTGTCGACAGCGCCGCAAGAGCCGCACCAGCTGGCCCATCGATAAGGTTGGCGGTGCCACAGCAGACCTCATCTAGCTCGTCGTAATCGTAGATCACCCGCAGTTCTGTGTCTTCGCTTGGCGTGACCAATAATTCACCGCGCAGTGTCCAACGGTCTCGCTCGTTCTGCGCATTTCCATTGACCGGGTTATCAAAATACCCGTCTCGCTGGAGTAGGCTGCCGCCAAGGCTGTAGGCTACCGTTTCAGACAAGGGGCCTGTGATATAGCCTCGCGTCGATTTCTGGCCCATATTGCCGATGCCGAACTCTAGGTTGCCGCGTTGCTCGAACTCGGGCTGAGACGTCGTGACGGAGATCACACCGGCAGACGCATTTTTACCATAAAGCGTGCTTTGTGGGCCTCGAAGCACCTCGATTTGCTGAATATTGGGCAGATCAGATATTCGTGCCAATGAGCGGCTTCGATACACACCGTCAATAAAGACCGCTACCGAGGGCTCGATGCCTGGGTTGTTAGCACCGTTACCAAATCCCCTGATGACAAAGTTTGTCTGTGTTGAGTTTTGGAACTGCGGCACTCGCAGTGAGGGTACAAGCGATTGCAGATCGAGCAAATCTCGGACCTCTGCGCGCTCCATAAGTTCCCCGCTGATCACGCTGACAGACAATGGAACATCTTGAATTGATTCAGCGCGCTTGGTTGACGTGACTACGACTTCCTCCATGGCTTGTTGCGCGAGTGAGGGTGCACTCAAAACGGCGAAAACCGCAAGACTCAATGACGTGTGTATAAATTTCATAGGTATCCCTATCTATTGTGATTGTTGTTCGTGGTGCCACTATAAATACTTATCGTTATGTCTCGGACCGTAGCAGTATTTTTGCGCGCTGCAAAGCCTTGTTCCGCCGGATTGCAGTCAAACTTACCGGGTGTGTTTGGTCCTGAAAGGCGTTGTTCCTCGCCCATCCTTTACAAGACGATGCCGTTTGGGTGGTTGTCGGGACGGCACAAGGTGCATCGGTCCATTGCCAATGAGGTCGCGACGGCCTATTTTCTTGAGCGCATCACGCAGTGCGGGCCAATTATCAGGGTCGTGGTAGCGCAGAAACGCTTTGTGAAGACGGCGTTGTTTAATACTCCGCACTGCAGGGACCTGCGTAGACTCGCGACTAACTTTTTTCAGCGGATTCTTCTCGCTGTGATACATCGCTGTGGCGAGCGCCATGGGCGAGGGATAGAACGTCTGCACCTGATCGGCTCTAAACTTATTGCGTTTTAGCCACAGCGCTAGATTAACCATGTCGTTATCGGTGGTGCCGGGGTGCGCCGCGATAAAATAGGGAATTAAGTACTGCTTTTTACCGGCGGCTTTGGTGTAGGTATCAAACAGCTGCTTGAATTTGTCATAGGTTCCAATGCCCGGCTTCATCATCTGATCGAGCGGGCCGTCCTCGGTATGTTCGGGGGCAATTTTCAGATATCCCCCAACGTGGTGCGTTACCAGTTCTTTGACGTATTCGGGTGTCTCGACGGCAATGTCATAACGCAGACCAGAGGCGATTAACACTTTTTTGATGCCAGGTATGGCTCGTGCCCTGCGATAAAGATGTACGAGCGGTGTTTGATCGGTATTTAAATTTTTGCAAATGCCAGGGAAGACGCAGCTCAGTTTGCGACACTTTGCTTCGATCTCCTCGCTCTTGCATGCCAAGCGCCACATATTGGCGGTAGGACCGCCAAGATCCGAAATAACGCCCGTAAAACTGGGACTGGTATCTCTAATCTTCTCAATTTCACGCACGATGGAGTCTTCGGAGCGGTTCTGGATGATGCGACCTTCATGCTCCGTAATGGAGCAAAACGTGCAGCCGCCAAAGCAGCCGCGCATGATATTGACGGAGTGCTGGATCATCTCCAGCGCCGGAATTTTTGCCTCGCCATAAATCGGATGAGGTCGGCGTTGATAGGGTTGCTCAAAAACCCAATCGAGCTCGGGCGTGGACAGGGGGATAGGGGGAGGGTTGAACCAAACCTCACGATCTCCGTGCGCTTGTATCAGCGCCAGCGCGTTATGCGGGTTGGTCTCCTTGTGCATGACTCGAGCGGCGTGCGCATACAACACCGGATCGTCCTTGACGCGTTCATAGCTGGGTAATCTGATCACATCTTTGTTCGGATTGCTGCTGGCCTGCAGCGTTACCGGCGCCGCAACAATCTCAATCGGTGGTTCCGATTTTGCCGACTCATTGTCACAAACCTCGGGCTCCATACCCTCGTAAGGATTGAGGTGCGGTTCTACTTTGCCAGGCTGATCGACTGATGAAGAGTCAATGAGGCGATAGCCGGGCAAGACCTCGGTAACAAGAAAGGCGGTCCCTCTCAAATGCTTGAGTTGGTCTATCGTTTTGCCATTGGCGAGACCGTGGGCGAGATCGATAATCGCTCGCTCAGCGTTGCCGTAGAGCAATATATCGGCCTTGCTGTCTACGAGGACAGAGCGCCTTACGGTGTCGCTCCAGTAATCATAATGCGCCATGCGACGAAGGCTGGCCTCAATGCCGCCTATGACCACAGGTACGTCGCGATACGCTTCTCTGGCGCGCTGACTGTAGACAGTTACCGCACGATCAGGGCGTTTTCCCGCTAAATCGCCGGCGGTGTAGGCGTCATCATTTCGTCGTTTTCGATCAGCCGTGTAATGGTTGATCATGGAGTCCATATTGCCAGCGGCTATGCCAAAGAACAGATTCGGCTTTCCCAGCTCCCGGAAGGGATCAACACTGCGCCAGTCAGGCTGGGATATGATGCCGACCCGAAAACCTTGTCCCTCTAGCACCCGCCCGATGACGGCCATACCGAAGCTCGGATGATCGACGTAGGCATCTCCGGTAACAATGATGATGTCGCAGCTATCCCAGCCGAGCTCGTCCATTTCGGCACGTGACATGGGCAGCCATGGTGCAGGCCCAAAGCACTCTGCCCAGTACTTCCGATGGGAAAAAATGTCGGTTGGATTTTTAGTCACGGCAGCGTTGGCCTTGGTGCGCGAATTTCATCTGGAATGTCCATTTCGGCGCCACAGTGTTTGCAAAATGCCGCATCCAGTGCGTGGTCCGCACCAGCACATACTTGGCAGTTCCACGCGAGGGTTTGTGCGGCTCGTCTTGACCCTAATCGTTCCCATAGTTTACTGGTTATGATCGCTGTCGGCACGGCTAGAATCGAATAACCGACCAAAATACCAATTGAGGCAACAAATCGCCCCATGGGGGTGCCTGGCACGACGTCACCATAACCGACCGTCGTAATGGTAACGATGGCCCAATAGATACTCATCGGAATGCTGACAAAACCGTGCTCAGGGCCATCGATGACGTATAAGAGACAACCGAATACGACGACGGTGACCATCACGAGGGAGAAAAACACTAGGATTGATCTGGATGTAGCTCGCAGTACACCAATGATTTCAATGTACTCTTCGTGGAGTTCAAACAAGTGCAGGATTCGAAAGACCCGCAGTACACGCAGCAGGCGGATAACCATGAGAGAGGAGGCTTCCGGGACGAACAGGGTCAGAAATGTCGGTAGGATGGCCAGTAAATCAATGACTCCCCAGAAACTAATGGCATAGGCCATGGGGTTGCGAACACACCAAAGTCGGGTCAGATATTCGAGTGTAAATACGAGGGTAAAGGTGATTTCGAGAATGCGAAAAAGCGGACCGTAGAGTTCGTGATAGGCATTCACGGAGTCGAGCATAACGACAGCGACACTGGCTAATATGGTGATCAGAAGCGCCACATCAAACAGGTTGCCCCCGCGTGTTTCGGTGCCGAAAATCACGGTTTCAAGGGTGTCGCGTAGCGGCCTTGCCTCACTCATCGATACTATTTCCCAACAACGTAAGTAAAGACGGCCACACCACATCCAGTAGCAGCGGTTGTGCTTTGGCATTGGGATGAGTGGCGTCCGCTTGCATCAGTTCATCTGACAAAAAGATATGCTCTACGATAAAGGGTAACGACATAACGGCCTCGTTCTGCGCGAGCTGAGTATAACTCTCACGGAAAAGGGCAGTGTATCGGCGCCCTAAGTTGGGCGGGGCTTCGGCAGCCAGCAGAAGCACTTTGCTATTGGTGTTTAAAGCGGCGTCGGTCATGGTTTTCAGATTGCGCCGCATCTGTTTTATCGGATACGCCCGAAGTCCGTCATTGCCGCCAAGCTCAATAATCACAACGCTGGGTTCGTATTTGTCGAGCAATCCGGCTAGTCTCGCAGCACCGCCACCGGTTGTTTCCCCCGATATGCTGGCATTAATCACCTTCGCATTGGGCGCCTTAATCTTGAGGCGTTGTTCAAGCAAATTGACCCAGCCTTGCTCCATGTCCATGCCGTATGCTGCACTCAAGCTGTCGCCCAAAACCAATATACTGGGACCGGACGCGGCTGCAGACTGATGTGAAAGGGTAAGTAGTAGCAAGACAAGTCCAGCGCAGAGACGCTGTCGTAAGTGATGCCAGAGGTAGTAACGCATGATCAAAACATCCCAGCTGAGTAAACGAGTTGGCACGGCTTCGTCCGAGCTTGAAATCCTGCGAGGGATCGATTTGGAAATCAAGCAGGGAGAGACTGCCGCCATTGTAGGCGCCTCCGGATCTGGCAAGTCTACATTGCTAGGGTTGCTGGCGGGACTCGATTCGCCCACTGCGGGCGATATTTACCTCGATGATATCAATATCGTTGACCTCGATGAGGATCAGCGTGCCACCCTGCGCAGCGAAAAAGTAGGCTTTGTCTTTCAAAATTTCCAATTGCTCCCGGCGCTCACAGCACTTGAAAACGTGATGTTGCCGCTTGAGCTGGCCGGTACACAGGGTGCGCGAGAAAAGTCCGAGGGTTTTCTCGCCAGAGTGGGGCTGGGAGAGCGCCTGCATCATTACCCTCGGACGCTGTCGGGCGGCGAGCAGCAGCGCGTCGCTATAGCGCGTGCCTTTGCCTCGGCGCCAGTTATTTTGTTTGCTGATGAGCCTACGGGGAACCTCGATACGGTGACGGGTGCCAATGTCGTGAGGCTATTGTTTGATCTGAACATTGAGGAAGGCACGACCCTGGTGCTGGTGACTCATGACACAGATCTTGCCGATCGTTGCCAACGCAAATTCAGTATGTCGGCAGGCCGACTAGAAGAAGCACTGTGACGTCACCCATCACCAGCTCAATTCGATTGCTACTGCGCGATTGGCGCGGCGGTGAGTTGGGAGTGCTGTTCAGCGCCTTGCTATTAGCCGTGTCTGTGGTCGTTGCGATAAGCGGATTTGTCAATCGACTTCAATTAAATCTTGAACGCGAATCAGCGAGCTTCTTGGCGTCAGATTTAGTGGTCTCCAGTGCAAGTTTGGTCCCGTTAACCTGGATTGATGAAGCGGACAGTTTAGGTTTGGCGCGCGCCGAGACAGTCACCTTTTCATCCATGGTCATATCGGACTCTGATGAGATGTTTCTTGCTTCTGTCAAAGCGGTTGGTGGAGCATATCCACTTCGGGGCGCGCTATCGATTGATACGGGGTCACTCCAGCCATCTTCCGACATGCCTGAGCCCGGCCGAGTGTTTTTGGCACCTAGACTGGTAGAGCAGTTGTCAGTTTCGATTGGTGATGACGTTTATGTTGGCGATGCCACATTGACCGTAGCGGGAACGCTCCTGAGCGAGCCTGACTCGACAAGTGGCTTTTTTGGCTACGGCCCACGCTTGGTAATGAATTCCGTGGATCTTAACGCCACGGGGGTCATTCAGCCGGGCAGCAGAGTGACTTACAGAATGCTGGTTGCAGGCGATTCTGACCAACTGGATCGTTTTCATGACTGGGTAAAACCACAACTCGTGCAGGGGCAGCGTGTATTGACCGTTGATGAGTCGCAACCCGGCATTGGGGCTACCTTGGATCGTGCACGGGGTTTTCTCTTACTTGCAGGAAGTCTTGGCGTCGTCTTGGCCGCAGCTGCGATCTTGGTGGCGGCTCGGCGTTTTGGCGAGCGTCACACCGATCAAGTCGCCGTAATGAAAAGTTTGGGAGCGACTAAGCATACCATTCAACAACTATATGCGTTCAGCCTCGCGTGGCTTGGGCTCATTGCAATCATCGTCGGAAGTGGCATCGGCTGGTTGGCTCAGAGCGCCATGTTTAACGCACTTGCAGATCAACTGCCCGGTGAAATCACCGCTACCGGCTGGTCGCCTTACATTACGGGTGGAGTCACCGCCTTGGTCTGTATTGGTTTTTTTGCGTGGCCCCCTTTGGCTCGACTGGGTGCGGTATCACCGCTCAGGGTTATTCGTCGCGAGGAAACGATTGCTGATGCCACTCGTGCATCGGATCTTGTCCTAGGTGCAATATCACTGGGGCTCTTGATGTTGTGGTACAGCGGAGACCTGAAGCTTACCGGCGCTCTGCTCGGCTCTGTGGCGCTGACTGTGGGTCTTGGATTCGGCGCGGCTCAGCTGCTCTTAAAGGGCAGTCGTCAAATCGGCAGTAGCGCGGGGAGTATTTGGCGTCTGGCACTGGCCGGCATGCAGCGCCGTGGCAATGCCAGTGCGTTCCAAGTGGTCATTTTTGGCATCGCAATCATGCTCCTACTCGTGCTCACGGCTGTCAGGACAAGTCTGTTGGATCAATGGCGTCTTCAAATCCCCGAAGGCACCCCTAACCACTTTGTATTAAACCTCGCCTCTTCAGAGGAACAGACATTATTAGACTTTTTCGCCCAACGCGATATTGAGGTGGGTGAGTTGTATCCCGCGGCGAGGGGGCGAGTTATGGCGGTTAACGATAAGCCATTGCCCAATTGGGATGAGTTTGAGGAGGGGGCGCGGCAGAGAGAGGCTAATTTCACATCGACCGACACATTGCCCGAGGGCAATAAGCTTGTGTCGGGATCGTGGTGGGAGCCCGGCACAGAAGACGCTTTGATCTCCCTCGAGGATGGTTTTGCTGACGACATTGGAGCCAAGGTCGGTGATCGGCTGAGCCTTAGAATCGCGGCAGATGAATTCGTTGTGGAGGTGGCAAGTATCCGTGAGGTTAACTGGGAGTCTATGCAGCCCAACTTTTTCGTCATTTTTCCAGATAGCTTACTGCAGCGCTTCCCCAGCACCCTCTTTACAAGTTTTTACCTCGATCCGAGTGAAAAGCCTCGCGTTGGCGAATTGTTGGCCCTGATGCCAACGCTGACCATCATCGAGCTAGATGTCGCTATTCAGGAAATTAAAACCATCATAGATCAGGTGAGCCAGGCGATTGAATTGGTGCTGCTTGTGATACTGGTCGCCGGGGCGCTGGTGCTCATTGCCGGCGTCAGTGCCAGTGTTGATGAGCGCTTGCACGAGAGCGCTATTTTACGCGCGTTAGGTGCGAGCCGAAGCACGCTACTGGGCGCCGTGGCCATTGAGTTTGCTGTCATGGGCGCGCTCGCGGGCGTTCTTGCCATTTTAGGGTCTGAAGCTGCAGGTTGGGCGCTGCAAACGCAAATGCTGGATCTTAAGTATCAAGTGCAATGGTTACTGTGGCCCACAGGTATTGCATTGGGCGGGGGCATCATTGGCGTTCTGGGAACGTTTGCCTGTCGAAAAGTGGTAGCCGTGCCACCGCTTCAAGTATTGCGAGAGCTTTGAAACGCGCGCCGGGAGGATACGGACTCTTCGGCGGCGCGCATGTCTAGACGCGGTTAGCCGAGTAGGTGCCGAACTGCGTCGCGTTCTTCACTGAGTTCTTGTGCAGTTGCATCGAGTCTTGAGCGACTAAAGTCGCCAACACTAACAGCCTCTACTACGCTGTAGACACCGTTGCTGCAGACGCAAGGAAAGGAATAAATGAGTCCGTCAGGCACGCCGTAGGCGCCAGTCGACAGGATGCCCATGGAGGTCCAGTCGTTTGTTGCAGTGCCTAAGGCCCAGGTGCGCATGTGATCGATGGCCGCATTCGCCGCAGATGCTGCCGATGAGGCGCCCCGCGCGTTAATAATGGCTGCGCCGCGCTGTTGTACCGTAGGAATAAAGTCTTGTTCCAACCAGGCATGATCGACGAGCTCAATGGCTGATTGACCCCTCACTCGGGTGTTGAATAGGTCTGGATACTGTGTTGCTGAGTGATTACCCCAAATGGTCATATTGCTTACGTCTGTGCTCGGCACACCCAGTTTTTGTGCGATCTGTGTGATAGCGCGATTGTGATCGAGCCGTGTCATGGCTGTAAATTGGGTGCCATCAATATCCGGGGCGTTGTGCATGGCAATAAGTGCATTGGTATTGGCGGGGTTGCCAACCACCAGCACCTTGATATTGCGACTTGCGACAGCATTCATGGCCTTGCCTTGGGCCGAGAAAATGGCGGCGTTGGCCTCCAGCAAATCTTTGCGCTCCATGCCAGGACCGCGTGGGCGGGCGCCGACGAGCAAGGCGTAATCGCAGTCAGCAAACGCGACATGGGGATCGTCACTGCAGGTGATGCCAGACAGTAGCGGGAAAGCACAGTCATCCAGCTCCATCCGAACACCTTCAAGCGCATCCAAAGCGGGCGTGATATCGAGAAGGTTAAGTCTTACGGGTTGGTCACTGCCAAGCATCGCGCCAGAAGCAATGCGAAAAAGTAGGGCATAACCTATTTGACCGGCGGCGCCAGTGACAGTAACCGTAACGGGTGTTTTCATGGAACTCTCCTCACAGAGGGGTGAACAATCGGCGGGTGGGTAGTAGTGCGGTCGGAATTTTCATGCGCCAGCGCGCAAACTGCAAGCCAGTTTTTCACAGGTATGGACGATATTCGTGCCGGTAATTTTGATTCGGTCAGTCTGTGCCACTATCATCCGCGTTTTACCACTGTGATATTTGAATGAGCCGTACCGCTAATCCTATAGAGAAACCTGAGCCCAGTGTGGTGAGGACCGTCTCTCCGGCGGCTAAGAAGGCGTCCTACAACCACAATAAAGTGCGAAAGCGGTTGCGGCGTTTAACAGGCCAGGCGATCTCGGATTACAACATGATAGAAGCGGGGGACCGCGTCATGGTGTGTTTGTCCGGAGGTAAAGACTCGTACACCATGCTGGACATCTTGCTTCATTTGCAGCGCAGCGCGCCGATTCACTTCGAAATTATTGCGGTCAATCTCGACCAGAAGCAGCCCGAGTATCCGGAGCACATTTTGCCCGCCTACCTGGAGTCAATTGGCGTTCCCTATTACATTTTGGAGCGGGATACCTACAGCGTGGTGCGGTCTGTCATCCCCGAAGGAAAAACGACTTGCGGATTGTGCAGTCGTCTTCGTCGCGGGACCTTGTATGGGTTTGCCGAAGAAATTGGGGCCCATAAGATAGCGCTGGGCCACCATCGGGACGATATTGTCGAAACGCTGTTTTTAAATATGTTTTTCGGTGGAAAGCTCAAAGCGATGCCCCCCAAGCTTTTGAGTGACGACAAAAAAAATGTGGTCATACGCCCGCTGTCTTATTGCAAGGAGAGGGATATCGAGGCGTTTGCGGCGTATGAGAACTTCCCGATCATTCCCTGTAACTTGTGTGGCTCGCAGGAAAATTTGCAGCGAGCTGAGGTCAAGCGCATGTTAGGTGAGTGGGAGAAGCAATACCCAGGGCGCACAGAGACCATCTTCAAGTCACTTCGAAACGTAGCGCCATCTCAATTAGCGGATCGACAACTGTTTGACTTCGAGACCCTTGCAGTTGATCGAACCGGTAGCGAGGACACCGAGCTGCCGGTGATAAAAACGGTGTCGTTGTGACGGCAACGCTGCTCGAGGTGAGAGACCTCGACGTCTATAAAGGCCCGCGACAGTTGTTGACGGGCCTTAATTTAACGGTGACTACCGGAAGTCTGTTGCAGCTAGCTGGGGGTAACGGTGTGGGCAAGACGTCATTACTTCGAGCTTTTGCTGGATTGGCACGAATTGAGGTCTTCGGGCACCTTTCGCGTTGTGATGACGTTTTATATAGCGGTCACGCTCCAGCGCTCAAAGGCACGATGTCGCCTCGTCAAAATCTGCGAACTCATCCGGCGGGATTGTGCTCACCGAGTGATTCAGAACTGGACAAGGCGTTGGCGGCTCTAAATATGACAGGTTATGAGGACGCGTTAACGGCCCGTTTGTCTGCAGGTCAGCAGAGGCGCGTTGCGCTCGCAAGGCTATTTTTACCGTCGGCCCGTCTATGGCTTCTGGATGAACCCTTTACCGCACTGGATGTCGCTGGTGTTCGAGTCTTAGAAAATCGATTTCGTGAGCACGCGGACGACGGAGGAGCGGTGATTTTTACCAGCCATCAGAAAGCGGACTTGGGAGAGCGACTCGAGGTTTTGGACTTGGAGTCGTATCGTGGCCCCTGAGCGAGCAGACGCCAGTCTGGCTCATTACTGTATCCGTCAGACGGGCAGGCATTTGCTGCTGCTGGTGAGATCCCCCGGCGAAATTGTTAACCCGTTGTTATTTTTCTTGTTAGTTATCATTTTGTTTCCTCTGGGTCTTGGGCCCGATCCGGAAATGCTGTCCGCACTTGCGCCCGGTATTGTGTGGGTGGTCGCACTGCTAGCGAATGTCATGCTATGCATGCGACTCTTTGCCGACGACTTTGCTGATGGAAGTCTGGAGCAATTAGCGATGGCCAACATCCCGTTGGCAGTTGCCGTCTTGCCGCAGTTGCTCGCCTCTTGGTTGGCGAGTGGGTTTCTGCTCAGCCTTGTGTCACCACTTTTTGGTTTGATGCTAGGGCTGCCACTCAGTGTGGCTCCGATACTGATGGCTAGCTTATTGATGGGCACACTCATTATGTTACTACTGGGGGCCGTCGGTGCGGCATTGACCGTTGGGATTCAGCGCGGCGGCATGTTGCTATCTTTACTTATCTTACCGCTCTATGTCCCCGTTCTTATTGTGGGTACGAGGTCGTTGACGGAGGCGGTTGGCGGGGGCGATCCGGCTGTGGCGCTCGCGCTGCTTGGTGCTGGTGTTACTGGTGGGCTCGTCTTGTCGCCAGTGGCAATAGCGGCAGGTCTTCGAGTGTCATTGGAGCTCTGATAACCCCCACTTCGATCATTTACCGGATATACTTGGGCCATGTGGCGTATCGTTCATCAATTTGGTTCTCCTCCCTGGGTTTATCGCTTCTGTGACAGAGTGATTCCTTGGCTCCTCCCCCTCACCGTTGTCGCTCTATTGGTGGGTAGCGCCTGGGGCCTGTTGTTTGCACCAACTGACTACAAACAGGGCGACTCCTACCGCATCATTTATATTCACGTGCCCGCTTCCGTTGTGGCGCTTGCTGGCTATTACGTCATGGCCTCTGCGGGACTGGTGAGTTTGGTTTGGCGAGTTAAACTTGCCGACACCGCAATGCGAGCTGCCGCACCCATTGGCGCGGCATACACAGCGATTGCCCTCGTAACAGGGGCGATTTGGGGTAAGCCGACATGGGGTGCATGGTGGGTTTGGGATGCTCGCATCACGTCGATGTTAATCTTGTTCTTTCTCTATGTGGGCGTTATGGCGCTTTTTGAGGCCTACGAGAATAAGACGATTGCGGCGAGGGCCTGTGCCATTTTGAGTCTGGTTGGTACGGTCAATATCCCTATCATCTACAAATCGGTTGACTGGTGGTACTCGTTACACCAGCCCGCATCGATTAAGTTCACCGGTAGTTCCGCAATTGATACTTCTATGCTTTACCCGTTACTGGGGATGATCGTGACGTTTTATGTGTTGTTCGCATTGCTTATGATGCTGAATATAAAACAGTCACTGACCCAAGAGTATGCACACTCCGCTTGGTTACATAAGAGGTTAAACGATTAGTCATGTACTTCGAATCAATCGGCGAGGCGCTGTTAATGGGTGGTCACGGGGGCTTCGTATGGAGCGCCTATGGCATTACGTTCGCCGTGCTAACGATTGCACTCATTCGCCCCCTAGTCTCGACTCGCTCGCTCAACGCGACCATCAGACTGCGCAGCGCTCGGCAATCCAACCTGAGTGAGGGCGATAGTTAACTGTGCATCCAAAACGTAAACAACGACTCATCATAGCGCTTGTGATTGTTTTACTGTCGAGTCTGACCGTGGGCCTGACATCTTATGCGCTGCGAGGCAACATCAACTTATTTTATTCACCCTCAGAGGTGGCGGCGGGTGAAGCGCCAACAGATCGCTCGATTCGCGTGGGTGGCATGGTCGTCGAGGGAAGCGTCACGCGCGCGCGAGACAAATTAGAGACTCGGTTCATCGTTACTGACTTTGCGAGTTCGGTCACCGTAACCTATGACGGTATCCTGCCCGATTTGTTCGCCGAGGGCGAAGGTGTCGTGGCGACAGGAATCCTCGGTGCAAATGGTGTAGTGACAGCCAGCGAGGTGCTCGCTAAGCACGATGAAAACTACATGCCGCCAGAAGTCGCTGACGCGCTGGAAAAAGCGCAAGCGCAAGGAGCACCGCAACCATGATTCCTGAAGCTGGGCAGATTGCCCTGATCATTGCTTTGTGCCTCGGCGCTCTCCAAGGGACCGTTCCTCTCATCGGAGCGTGGCGGGGTGAGCGCTGGGCTATGAATATAGCGCCGAGTCTCGCCGCAGGCTTTTTTGTTTTCCTGTCGATTGCATTCGCCTGCCTCGTGATTGTCTTTCTGCAAGATGATTTCTCGGTAAAAGTAGTTGCCGGTAACTCGAACTCGTTACTGCCGCCAATCTACAAGTTCTCCGCGGTATGGGGTAACCACGAGGGCTCCCTTCTGCTGTGGGTATGGATTTTGGGGGCTTGGTCATTGGCGGTGGCAGTGGCAAGCCGGGGTCTGCCGCTGGTGGTATTAGCACGAGTGCTGAGTATTTTGGGTTTGATTGGTGTTGGATTTATTGCGTTTTCACTGTTTACGTCTAACCCCTTCGAACGACTACTCCCAGGTGTTGCCGCCGAGGGCAACGATCTCAATCCGTTGTTGCAAGACCCCGGACTTATTATTCATCCTCCGCTTCTCTACATGGGTTACGTCGGTCTCGCTGTTCCGTTTGCCTTTGCCGTCGCGGCACTAATGGGTGGACGGTTAGATGCGGCATGGGCAAAGTGGTCTCGGCCGTGGACAAATGTCGCCTGGGCATTTCTGACCTTGGGCATCATGCTTGGCAGTTGGTGGGCGTATTACGAGTTAGGCTGGGGCGGTTGGTGGTTCTGGGATCCCGTCGAAAATGCGTCGTTTATGCCTTGGCTTGTTGGTACGGCATTGATTCATAGCTTGGCCGTGACAGAGAAGAGAGGACTATTCAGATCGTGGACAGTGCTGCTTGCCATTGCCGCCTTCTCTTTGTCGCTTCTTGGGACTTTTCTCGTTCGATCTGGTGTGCTCACCTCAGTCCACGCTTTCGCCGCAGACCCGGAGCGAGGGTTGTTTATTTTGATCTTCCTTGTCTTAGTAGTGGGTGGCTCGCTCACTCTGTTTGCGTTTCGCGCGCCGACAGTGGCGAGTCCGATCAGCTACAAGCTTGAGTCCCGAGAATCACTCCTTCTCGCGAATAATCTCATCTTCGCCGTGTCGGCTATCGTCGTTTTAGTGGGAACGTTATTTCCGCTGATGATGGATGCCTTGGGGCAGGGGAAATACTCCGTAGGGCCGCCTTATTTTAATGCAGTTTTTGTGCCCGCCATGGCGTTGGTAGCACCGTTCATGGCGGTAGGCCCTATCTCCCGCTGGAAGCAAGATGAAGCCAAGCGCTGGATCAGTGAGCTGGGTTTCCCCGCTGTCATTTGCGTAATTGTCGCGCTGCTGGTGCCTTATCTCGGTATTGGCGAGGTCAACCTATGGGCAACTCTCGCAGTGTTGCTGGCTGCATGGGTGTTGTTGGGCTTGGCACGAGATCTGCAGCAGCGTAGCCGCGGGGTGACCAGTGCCGGCGCGATGTTGCGCCGGCTGACGCCATCGTACATTGGTATGTTGACGGCGCATTTTGGATTTGCTCTGGTCATTATTGGCGCGGTGTTTGTCACACAGTTCAGTGAAGAGCGTGATTTACGCATGGAAGTGGGTGACAGCATTACGCTCAATGACCACGGCTTTACGTTGCAAGCGTTAACTGTGGTAGAGGGCCCTAATTACGTCGCTGATAGAGGCGTGTTCTCGGTTGCTTATAAGGGGACGGCGTTCACTACATTGATGCCTGAAAAACGACGTTACGTCGCGAGCGGTCAAATAATGACGGAAGCCGCTATCGATGCAGGCGTGTTACGTGATTTGTATATTGCATTGGGAGAACCACTGGGTGACGGTGCCTGGTCGGTTCGCGTTCAGCACAAGCCGTTCATAAGGTGGATCTGGTTTGGCGCATTGCTAATCGGTGTTGGTGGACTAACCACAAGCTTTGATCGCCGCTATCGCAGGGCGCGTCGGTCTGAAGCACCGCAGGGAGTTGAGGTTGCAGCCGTTTAAACGATTTGCGCCTTTGATCGCTTTTTTGGCACTTGTCGTGTTGCTGGTAAGAGGTTTGGCTCTCGATCCAATGGATCTTCCCTCGGCGCGCATTGGCGATCCCTTGCCGGATTTTGTGCTCCCGGTCCTGGGAAATGATGCGATGCGCACCCCTGATGGCTGGCAGGGAAAGCCCGCCTTAATCAACGTTTGGGCGACGTGGTGTTTCTCTTGCCGGGTAGAACATCCCTATCTTCTGGATCTCGCAAAAACGGGCGTTACCATCTACGGTCTTAATTATAAAGATGATCCTCAAAAGGCCGAAAAGTGGCTAGATGATCTCGGTAATCCCTATGCCGAGACAGTTGTCGATGTGAAGGGCACCTTCGGATTGGATCTCGGGGTTTATGGTGCCCCTGAAACCTACGTCATCGACGCGCAAGGTATTGTCCAGCACCGGCATGTCGGCGTCGTTGACGAAACTGTCTGGCGCGAGCAATTGGCGCCCTACTTTGAAGAGGGTGAGATTTGATGTTACTGCGCAGTATTTTGCTACTTTTGGTTTTGTGGACGTCGAGTTCGGCAGCGGTTATCGAAACTTATGATTTTAGCTCTCCTGAGCTAGAAGTTCGTTATAAGCTGCTTAGCCAGGAGCTCCGGTGTCCGAAGTGCCAGAACCAAAATATCGCTGATTCGAATGCACCTATTTCACGTGATCTCAGGGCTATTCTTTACGAGCAATTGGAATCAGGTGCTTCAAATGAGGAGATAGTTGATTTCTTGGTGGATCGCTACGGCGAGTTTGTTCGCTATCGTCCCGGTGTTGACTCAAATACGATGTGGCTTTGGTCTGCTCCACTCATTTTATTTGTCATGGCGGTCACTGTGGTGCTGATTCAAATCCGCAGGGATCAAGCTACGGCAACAGTGTCGTCTAATACTCAGCGAGCCGAGGCGTTACGACGAAAGTATGTCGATGGTGATTCATGAGTGAGTTATTTCTGTTAGTGCTGGGTTTGAGTGGGATCGCCGCTGTCTTTTTGTTGGTATTGCCCGCGGTCTGGTCGCGCGAAGTTGATGGCGATTCAGTAGATGACTGGTTGGCTATCCGTCAAAAAGAGACTGACGACGAGGCGCTGATGGCCGATGCGCAACTGCGAGTGTGGGACGACAAGGAAATCGATACTGCTGGGCCTGCTGTCATGGGAGCGAGCGTAAGCTGGCCTTATCAGATTGTCCTGCTACTAGCCCTCACTGCAGCAACCTGGGTCTTGTACGATCGATTAGGTGCCTACGAAGATGTTCAGATTACGCGAGCCATTGTCGATCTGGAGGCAGCGTCGCCTGAGGAGGTGAACGAACTGGTGCAGCGGATAGAGTCTCGATCCAAAGACAGGCCTGACAACCTAGACTATAGGTCGTTGTTGGGCGAGTACTACATCTCCACCGGTCGCGCGGAGGACGCGCTTGATAATTATGAAGCGATATTAGCCGAGGCACCTGAGTCGCCTGATGTGCTTGGTCGTGCTGCGCAAGCCGAGTTTATTATCAATGAACAGACTTTGACACCTCGTGCGCGTCTGCGCGCCGAGCGGGCATTGGCCTCCGACCCAACACAACAATCGGCGTTAGCAACGCTGTCAATGGGGGCTTTCGGTGCCGGCAACTTTGTAGAGGCTATTGGTTACATGCGGGTGTTGCGCGATCTCGAGGTGCCAGGTTCTCAGGGATATGAGTTGATGCGTACGGCCATCGCTGAAGCGGAGTCGCGAATCGCGTCTGGCCCCGAGGTCGGTGGCGAGTCGGAGATGGTCGCTGGCGTCAGCGGGCCGAGTCTTGAGATAGAGGTCGACGTTGAAGGAACATTGGCGGCGAGTGATTACATAGGTAATACCGTATTTGTGATCGCACGACCCGCAGGAAGTAGCCAGCGAATGCCCACCGCAGTGGTCCGCCACCAGCTCAGTGGTTGGCCTTTTACGGTAATGTTGTCAGATGAAAATAGTATGGCGGGGCAAGTATTGTCCGACCTCGAAGAAGTCGATATCGAGGTTCAGGTATCGAAAAATGGTCAGCCAGGTCTGTCGAATGCGGTGCTGCGCGGCGAAATACGTGGTGTCGCTTTAGCCGATAGCCCTAGGCTTTACCTGTCTCTGAATCCCGCACCCCGCTGAGAGCCTATTTAGATCAATTTGCATATAGTGTTGAACAGCCTTTGTGGGTACACTAGATGTAGTGTTTTTTGATTGGAATTTAGTGGCGGCACAACCGCCAGTTGGGGCTCAATGCGTTTAAAGTCGATCTCACTGTCTGGGTTCAAATCGTTTGTTGACCCAACAAAAGTCACCCTCCCGAGCAATATGTGCGCAGTAGTGGGCCCAAACGGCTGTGGCAAATCTAATATCATCGACGCTGTCCGCTGGGTAATGGGTGAAAGCTCGGCGAAAACCCTCCGCGGTGAGTCAATGACCGACGTCATCTTCAATGGCACCACGCATCGTCAACCTGTTGGCCAGGCGTCAATTGAACTGCTTTTTGACAACTCTACCGGCAAGGTGGGCGGTGAGTTTGCGGCCTACAGTGACATCTCGGTGCGGCGGTTGGTTACGCGTGAAGGCACGTCAGATTACTTCCTTAATGGCAATAAGTGTCGGCGCAGAGACATAACCGACCTGTTCTTAGGAACCGGTCTCGGGCCAAGAAGCTATGCGATCATTGAACAAGGCATGATCTCGCGCTTGATTGAGTCCAAGCCAGAAGACCTTCGTGTGTATATCGAGGAGGCAGCTGGCATTTCCAAGTACAAGGAACGACGGCGCGAAACCGAAAATCGTATGCAGCGGACCCTCGATAATCTCGATCGGTTAACTGATCTGCGAGAGGAGTTGGATAGAAATCTGACCCATTTAAAGCGTCAGGCTCAGTCCGCCGAACGTTACGCAGAATACCGAAAGGAAGAGCAAGATCTGAAGGCCCAGCTCTTGGTGTTGCAGCGGCGTGTTCAGTCAGGTGTTGCCGAGCGAGCGCAGCGGGAAATTGATGACTTTGCCATGCAACGAGAGCGTCATCAGTCGGAAGCCGCAGCAAAGGCAGCCGAAATCGAGTCAATACGACAGCAGATTACTGACGCTAATACCACCGTAAGTGACTTGCAGGGCGAGTTCTATGCGCTCGGTAGCGATGTTAGTCGGATAGAGCAAGCCATTAGTTTTGCAAAGCAGCGTCGGGACTCCTTGGCAAAAGACCTGGCTCAGACCCTTGAAGGCAAGCAGCGCGAGTTGGGTCTGGTAGATTCAGATAGTCAGCGGCTCACGGATTTAAAGGAAGCATTGTCATCAATAGAGCCCACGCTTGTGCGGGAGCGAGAGGAGGTGGCGCGGGTGGATCGTGCGCTCGCTGAAGCCGAGAAAGTCGCTATGACAGCCGACGCTGACTGGGATCACTTTACGCAGAAAGCCGCACTGCCGCGACAACAGGTGCAGGTTCAGCAAGGGCGTAAGACCAACGCTGAGCGCAACCTTTCAGCGATTAATGAGCGCAAAACACGGATTAACAAGGAGCTCGCTAGTTTGGCCGAGCGCGATAGCGATACAGAGCTTGAAGCGTCTGCAAGCGCACTATCGGACGCGCAGGGCGCTGTATCGTCAAGGAAGCTGTCGCTGGATAGTCTTAAGCAAGCGTTGTATGCGATTCGAGGCGAGCTAGACACCGAGCGCCAGCAACAAGATGTGTTGCGGAGGCAGTTGCAGGCGCTGACTGGACAACGTGCCTCCTTGGAAGCCTTACAGCTTGATTCAAAAGAGATGGCATCGGACGATGCCGTGGACGCATGGCTCAGTGCTCAGGCGATGACGAACAGCGATCCATTAGTAGAGGCCATCAGCGTAGATGAGGGTTTTGAGGTTGCGGCGGATGTTATCCTAGGTCACTGGCTTCATGGCATGCAGTCGGATTTAGGGGCGCTTGATACGGCGGCGACAGTACCTCCCACGGGTCTGACCTTAATTGACGCCGGTGCCACCCCTAGGTCGAGCGATCCGGCGTTGCTGGCACATTATATTGACGTTCCGCGCGGTCTTGAGTACCTGATATCGGGTGTTCAGGTGGTTGATGATTGGACAGCTGCACTGAATGCGCGATCCAGATTGTCCTCGGGCGAGTCTGTTATCTCGAAAGATGGGATCTGGGTCGCCAAAGGCTGGATTCGTTCGCGTTCACAGTCTGATGCAGAGCAGGGAATCATTGCCAGACAGGCCCAGCTCAACAGTGTGATAGAAGAGTTTGATGTGGTTGCCGCTAACTTGTCGGCCACCGACCAGCGCGTTGAGGACCTGCGCTCGAAGCGCTCTGAGGCGGAGACCACCATTGACACTGAGCAGGAGCTTTTTCAGGGCGCACAGCAAGCTGTGAGTCAGCTTGACGCCAAGCATCGAGCGCTGGCTGCCAGTGATGAGCAGCAACGTAATCGCGTTCAGCAATTACGTCAGGATTTATCGGATACTGAAATCAGATCTGCTGAGGAGCAGACGGTTATTGAAGAGGCGGTTAAGCTGCTTGATCGAGCTGCGTATGAGGTGGCCTCTGATGATGACAGGCGTGAGATACTGGAAGCTGCGAGATCAGGTGCCAGAGACTCAGTCCGACAATGTCGCCATGCGAAGCAACAGGCGGATGTCGCACTAAACCGTTGCGAGGTGCGACATAAGGAGTTACTGACTCAGCGTGACGCCTTGCTGAGATCGATCGAGCGAGCACGCGAGCAAGTCACTAGTTATGAGCAGCGTGAGACAGTCATCCGGGGCGAGATGCCGGCTGACGATAATCCTGACCTCGAAGCACGGAAAGAGTTGAGTGACTTACTCGAAAAACGGTTAGGTGTGGAGGCTAAGCTGACGCAGGCTCGTCAAAGTCTCTCTGAGCTAGAGACGGTGTTACGTGACAGGGAGCAAGCCAGAATGCAGGCCGAACAGGCGGCTTCAGGTGTGCAGTCCAAGAGCGAGGGTGCCCGCTTAAAGCTGGCCGAGACAGGGGTTCGGATAGAGCAAATTGACGCAGCCTTGCGAGACCTCGAAGCCGATTTGGATGCCGTAGAAATGAGCTTGCCGGAAGGTGCCGACGAGAGTGAATGGCAAGTGCGTGTCGATCGGGTTGGCGCTCGAATCCATCGGCTTGGCCCGATTAATCTGGCGGCCATAGACGAGACATCGAGAGCGGAAGAGCGTAAGCATTACCTAGATGCGCAGGACAGTGACTTACGAACCGCCTTAGAGACCTTGCAAAATGCAATCAAAAAGATCGACAAAGAGACGCGGAGTCGCTTTAAAGACACCTTTGATACAGTCAATGCTGGCTTTAGTGAGCTTTTCCCCAAGGTATTTGGTGGAGGAACGGCAAGTCTTGAGATGACAGGCGATGATCTTCTGGACACAGGTGTCTCGATTATGGCCCGACCACCGGGTAAGAAAAATAGCACGATTCATTTGCTGTCTGGTGGTGAAAAGGCGATGACTGCAATTGCTCTAGTATTTTCTATATTCCAATTGAATCCAGCACCATTTTGCATGTTAGACGAGGTGGATGCGCCTTTAGATGACGCTAATGTTGGGCGCTACGCGCGTCTCGTCTCGGAGATGTCCAAAAAAGTACAGTTTGTCTTTATCACACACAATAAAATCACCATGGAGGCGGCTGAGCAGCTGATGGGCGTAACCATGCACGAGCCGGGGGTTTCTCGGTTGGTTACGGTCGATATCGAGGAAGCGGCGCGGCTGGCAGCAAGTTAGAGGAACGAGGAATGACCGAGGTAATTCAAGCGTTATCCGCTGAAGCTATGATTGCCCTGTTACTGATTTTTGCCCTGATTGTCGCGTTCATAGTGGCTGCGCGCCGAAGGCGAGCCGGCGGCTACAAGATGAATGCGCGACTTGTTCGTGATGAGTCACCTGTCCCGGACCCACACGATAGGACGGCTAGGGAACTACCCAACGGGGGTGCGAGGACTGTAGGTCGACAGGATCCCACCTTCGGAGAGTACTTAACTGATGCAGAGCCGAGGGACTTTGAGCGTGCTCAGATGGCAGGCTCTAGCCGTGATGACGACTCTGATACCGTCGATGATGAATCCACCATGACATCGGTTGCTCAGGTGTTAAGCCCGAATCAGACAACACTGTCCGATGGTGGCGACGGCGGAGATGGCGTCGGTGCCTCACTGGATCCGGGGACGCTGGATTGGCTCGACGAGGTCGAATCTATCAGCAGTGCGACAGTCGAGTCGCCTCGGTTGCCACGTCACGATGAGACACAAGTCTACTCATTCAACGTAATTACTCGCTCCGACACCGGGTTTGATGGCGAAGACATCCTGCGAGTTTTGCTGGGTTGTGGATTGCGGTTTGGTGACATGGATTTCTTCCATTTGAGTGAATTACAGGACGACAAACCCACGATTCAGTTTAGTGTGGCGAACATGATGCAGCCGGGTGTGTTTGACCTAGATAATATGGACGAACTGAAGACCCAGGGATTGATGTTCTTCCTGACGCTTCCGGGGCCTAAAGATATGCTAAAGGCCTTCGATTTGATGTTAGAGACCGCTCATACGGTTGCCCATAGTTTAGGCGGCGATGTTTATGACGAGACGCGAAGTGTCATGACCAAGCAGTATGTTGAGAGTTTACGTCAGTCGATTCGGGAATATGAGCATAAATGTCGGGTTTAAGTGCCGAATTAAACTCTGTTGAACGCGAGATGGCTGAGTTGCTTGATCGGTTAGATCGATGGTCTCTTGCGTATCATCGCGATGACAGCCCCCTAGCGAGTGATGCTGAATATGACAGTGAGCTGCGGCGTCTTGCAGAGTTAGAGCGCGCGAACCCTGAGCTGATATCCCCGATATCGCCCACGCAGCGGGTGGGTGATAAGCCACTACCTGAGTTTGTAAGTGTCAGACATAAGCTACCCATGCTGAGTTTAGACAATGCGTTTAGTGGCGAAGATCTTGAAGCATTTGAGCAGCGTAATACGTCGAAATTAAATATACCGTCCCTGAGGTTCTGCTGTGAACCAAAACTGGATGGTGTCGCTATGAGCCTACTCTATGAAAACGGTATCTTAGTCCGGGCGGCGACACGAGGTGATGGCAGTGTTGGTGAGGACATAACCCATAACGCCAGAACTATGGCCACTGTTCCGCTTGGGCTAAAGCGTCAGGATCTACCAAAGGTACTTGAAGTGCGAGGGGAGGTTGTAATTCCGCGTGCCGACTTTCAGAGGCTGAATGAGCGACAGGCTCGCCACGGCGAGACTATATTTCAGAATCCCCGCAATGCTGCTGCGGGCAGTCTTCGACAGCTTGATCCGAGGATTACGGCAAAGCGACCACTCGTATTTATGGCTTACTCGGTGGGCCATGTGCAGGGCGGTACACTTCCAGACACGCACAGTGAGGTTCTGACCTATTTGAACGAGCTCGGTTTCAAAGTGTCTGAGCTGACACGTGTTGTTACGGGTTGGCGCGAGGCGGAAAATTATGTGGCAAGCATCTTGGCACAACGCGACGATGGTGATGTCGATATCGACGGTGTTGTCGTCAAGGTGGATGATTTTAGTCAACAAAACGCACTCGGCTATGTGGCGCGCGCGCCACGTTGGGCAATCGCCCGAAAGTTTCCGGCTCAGGAGGAGGTGACGACGCTCCTTGCTATCGACTTTCAAGTGGGCAGAACTGGCGCTATTACGCCTGTCGCTAGGCTAAAGCCCGTTTTTGTAGGCGGCGTCACTGTGAGTAATGCCACCCTGCATAACGCAGATGAGATTGCGAGGCTCGACGTCAGAGTTGGTGATCAAGTTATTGTTCGTAGAGCCGGTGATGTCATTCCCCAAATAGTGAAAGTATTGGTGGAACGCAGATCTGGCGACCCTACCCCCGTTGTGTATCCAACTAAATGCCCCGACTGCTCCTCTAGCTTGATACGTGATGTGGAGGAGGCTGTAACTCGCTGCGATAACAGTATGGCGTGTCCCGCCCAGCAAAAGGCGGCTTTGGAGCATTTCGTCTCGCGCAAAGCTATGGATATCGACGGCGTCGGTGAAAAGCTCCTCGGTCAGTTATTTGATCAGGGTTTAGTCAAAACCGCCGCTGATTTGTATCTTCTCACCCCACAGGATTTGTCGGCACTAGATCGGATGGGACAAAAATCGGCAACAAAAGTCGTGCGTGCCATCGCTGCCAGCAGAGAAACTGAGCTGTCTCGGTTTCTTTATGCGCTTGGAATTAGAGAAGTGGGGGAGGCCACGGCGCGAGCGCTAGCGGCCCATTTTGATAGCTTGGACCTCATTATGACAGCATCAAGAGAGTCACTTGAGGAAATTAACGACGTTGGTCCCATTGTTGCGGGGCACATACACCACTATTTCTCAAGCCAGGCGAAGCGACAGATAGTGGTCTGTCTGCTGAGTGCTGGTATCAGTTGGCCCAAAAAGGAAAATAAACCAGATTTGACGAAGAGTCTGGCCGACCAGACGTGGGTGGTTTCCGGTAAATTGGAGTCTATGTCTCGTGATGAGGCAGGCGCAGCCATCCGCCAGCTAGGCGGTCATACAGCGGGTTCGGTGAGTAAAAAAACAGATGTATTACTTGCAGGTCCCGGCGCAGGTTCTAAGCTGAGTAAAGCGCAGTCACTCGGTGTCACGATCATAGACGAGGCGGCGTTTTCTGAGATTCTGAGGGAGGCGGGATTATGAAAGGGACTTCGACTCAGGCGCTCGTTGTAATGTCATTGGTCTTCTTGGGAGGCTGTGCAACGTCTCCGCCGGATAAACTCGATAATATCTGCGAGATTTTTCGTGAGAAGCGGAGTTGGTATGACGATGCACGAGAATCTAGACAACGTTGGGGGACCCCCATCTCGGTTATGATGGCGTTCATGCATCAGGAGTCCCGCTTTGTAGCAGGGGCAAAACCGCCGCGCACGACTATATGGGGCTTCATCCCCGGTCCTCGTGCCAGTGATGCCTATGGCTACTCTCAGGCAAAAAACGATACCTGGGACTGGTATAAGCGAAAGTCGGGAAATCATGGTGCTGATCGTGATGACTTTGATGATGCCATTGATTTTGTGGGCTGGTACAACAATACGACAAGCAAGATTAATGGTATTGCAAAGGACGATAGCTTCCGTCTATACCTCAATTACCACGAGGGGCACGGTGGTTATAAGCGCGGCAGCTATCGCGCTAAGCCATGGCTCGTCGACGTGGCAAAAAAGGTGGAACGACGCGCAAATATGTACAACCGGCAACTGGCGGCATGTCAGTCCGAGTTTGAGAAAAAAGGTTGGCTTAATTGGTGGTAGCCACCGTCACTTAACTGTCACGTAAATTGCATTTAATGTCGACGAAACAGGGGAAGGTATCATGGCGTCGAAAAAGGTATTAATTGTTGACGATGAGTTTTCGATTCGCGACATGTTGCGTATGGCCCTAGAGATTGCCGACTTTGAGTGTTTGGAAGCAGATAACATTCAAGATGCGCACCGCCTCGTTGTGGATGAGCGCCCTTCGATTGTTTTGCTCGACTGGATGTTGCCGGGTGGCAGTGGTATCGAGCTGTTGCGAAGACTCAAGCGCAATGAAACAACTGCGGAGATTCCCGTCATCATGCTGACCGCCAAAGCGGCTGAGGACAATGTGATTCAGGGGCTTGACGTCGGTGCAGATGATTATGTGACCAAGCCATTTGCCCCTCGCGAATTAATTGCGCGAATTAAAGCGTTGTTGCGACGCAGCGTTGGTGGAGATGATCGCGACCGGCTAGAGATCGATGAGTTAGTTTTAGACATCGATAGCCGCAGGATATTTGTGGCTAAGTCACCAATAGAAATGGGACCCACAGAGTTTAATTTATTGCAATTCTTCATGTCACATCCTGAGCGCGCTTACACGCGCAACCAACTTCTAGACCACGTTTGGGGTGCCAATGTCTATGTGGAAGAACGCACTGTAGACGTGCACATTCGCCGTCTAAGAAAAGCCCTTCAAGGGGGTGTCAAAGACTACAGTGACCTAATTCAAACGGTTCGAGGCACGGGTTATCGGTTCTCTTCTAAGGGCATGGTAGCGGGGTGACTGTTCCGCGCCACTGGTGGCGTGCCGGTAGCAGAATATCATTATTGGCATTGTTGGGAGCGGCACTAGGAATCCTGCTCGATGACATAGCCCTGGGTCTTCTGTGCAGCGCGCTGGCACTGCTTGTTTTTTGGTATGTGCAGCTTTTTCGGGTTGAACGGTGGTTAGCACAGCCTGATCGTGAACCCCCTGAAGCGCGAGGTATATGGGGGCGCCTGCTCGATCATATCTATCGTCTTCAGCGGCAGAGTAAAGAGGCGCAAGGTCGTCTTGAATTCTCAATTCAGTATTTGCAGGATTCACTTAAATCTGTGCGAGATGCCGCAATCATAACAGACCCCTGGGGTAACATCGCTTGGGTTAATGACTCTGCCGAAAGCCTCCTTGGCATCAGTTTGAATGACGACGTCGGTCGGCCATTGGTCAATCTTATGCGGATACGCGAGTTATCCCAGTACCTGTCATTAGCGGACTACAGTCAGCCGTTGCGATTATTACCCACATCAGAGCGCGAGGCCTGCTTGCAAGTCGAAGTCTCCACATTCAGTGGCGGTGATAGGCTGATTTTTGTGAAAGATATTTCTGAGCAATACAAACTGGAGGTTATGCGACGCGACTTTGTTGGTAACGTGTCCCATGAATTGCGCACGCCACTCACAGTGCTTAAAGGTTATGTTGAGAACATACAGTCCCTCGAGTCAGAGCTCGTAGATCAGATAGCGCGGCCTTTAGCTCAGATGGAGATGCAGGTTGTGCGGATGGAGGTCCTACTAAAAGATCTCCTTTGGCTTTCACGTATTGAGTCGATCGAGGGCGCAGATAAAACGTCGCCCATTAATATGGCATCACTTGTCAACGAGATTGCTGAAGATCTCAGGGCGGCGTGGCCCCAAAGAGAGCTCATATGCTCAATGGAATATGACGGGATGATTTTAGGCGATGCAGTAGAGCTGCATAGCGCCGTAAGTAACTTGGTGGTTAATGCTCTAAAGTACAGTGGCGCTGATAGTTGTGTGATGATCAGATGGAGTAGGGTAGACGGTCAGCCAACTTTGAGTGTTATCGATGAGGGCGAGGGCATTGAGCCCCAGCATATTCCAAGGCTCACGGAACGGTTTTATCGAGTCGATAAAAGTCGCAGCCAGAACACCGGGGGCACTGGCCTGGGATTGGCAATCGTCAAGCATGTGGCACTGAGCCACAATGCCGAATTAGTTATTTCCAGTGTATACGGTAAAGGATCTGAGTTTGCCTTGGCGTTTGCTCCTCAAGAAGACAATGTTGACTAAACGCACGATTTTGCTGTGGTTGCTGGTTGCCGTAAATAACACCGCGCTGGCGGTGAACGACCAGAGTGTCAACGACAAACTGACGGTGGTCGGCTCCGACACTCTTTCCGACTTAATGACAGCCTGGGCAGAACGCTTTTATGGCACCGGCATGGGTGTTGCGGTCGAGATTCAAGCGGTAGGCTCAGCGGCAGCGCCGCCCGCGCTTGAAGAGGGGACCGCTGACATCGGCACAATGAGTCGACGTATGAATGTCGACGAAAAGGAAGGGTTTCTTCGGCGTTACGGCAGGGAGCCAATTGAGTTAGCGGTGGCTCAAGATGCTGTCGTCTTTATTGTGCACGCAGACAATCCGACCACATCGATTGGCAAAGACGATGTGGCTCGTGTCTTTGGGATGCCGGGCACATGTGGGACCGAAGGGCGTGTTCGGTCTTGGCGTGACTTGGATAAGGAGCATGAATTTAGCGCTAAACCAATACAGGTACTGGGCAGAACAGCAACGTCGGGTACCTATCAATATTTCCGCCGCACAGGGCTTTGTAACGGAGACCCGGGCATTTTCATCAACGAGGTCCCGGGTAGCGCCGGCATTGTAAACGCGGTGTCGAGGATACCGACAGCCCTAGCCTATACGGCTGCAGGTTATGTCACAGACGCAGTCAAAGTGCTCGGCATTGAAATGGATGACGGTTCGGTGTTCCTGCCAGGCGAGGTGGGTTACCCGTTCACTCGCACGCTCTATATGTATCTGTCTGGTGAGTTGAGCTATGTTACCAGCCCGAATCAGTGTGCCTTTTTAACGTTTATGGCGGGTGATTTAGGGCAATCGACGTTGCGAGAGGCGGGTTTTTCTAATCCGAAAGGGAACGGTGTACTCCTTTTGTCCGAGGCGGCCAATGCCTGTCGTTAACTGGCGGTATTTGCTGTCTGCTGTTTTTGGGTTGTCGATTCGCATTGCCAGCCTCTTTGCAATTGTCGCGCTACTGGGTATGTTCCTGCAGATGCTCGTTGTGGCATACCCCATTCTGGCGCCCAGTACATTGGTGTCTAGTCAGTCGATGTCGGCTCCTCGGCAGTATCAGGAGGGCCTCAACCGTGGCTTGGCTGAAAGAGTCGAGCGGCTTGAGTTTATTGTCTCCGAAAACTGGCAGTTACAGGGAGTCAAGGGGGACGAGTGGAGCTGGGTTCAACCTTCGTCGGGACTTCGGCTGGAGGCAAGCGAGTTACCGAAAGACTGGTTATTCGCTGACGCAGTTGGGAATAACAAAGGGCTTGTTATTTTCGCGAACGACACCTTGCATCATTTTCACTACCTATCGTCTGATCAAGCTGGTGACGCACCGCGGGCCGGGCTAGTACAAGCTCACCCGTTTACAGGGATGATCAGATTACTGGTCGGTCATCCGAGGCTTCCGGTCGTGGCTATCGCAGGAAGCGATAATAAACTTCAGGTTGTTGACTTCAGAGATTCAGACGCTCTGCTTAGTATTGCTCTAGAGCAACCACCTGACGCCCTGGTATGGCGCACCACAGCACAGCTTGATGTATTAGCAGATGGTCAGACGAGCGCGTATGAGTTTACCACCACAGATATTGGTGGCGCATGGAGCAGACTATTTACGCCTATCCAGTATGAAGGCTACGAGAGACCTAGTTTGTTGTGGTTGCCTCTGCCCGCAGCAGAGGAGGCTGAGCCCAAGTACTCGTTGGTTCCCTTATTGTTTGGCACCCTCAAGGCTGCGCTATTGGCATTGATCTTTGCCATTCCTTTGAGTATGGGAGCTGCGATCTACGTGGGCTTTTTTATGTCAGAATTTCAGCGGCGTCGGATTCGACCTGCATTAGATATGTTGGCGGCGTTTCCCACGGTGGTTCTAGGCGCGATAGGTTTGTTCTGGATTGCACCTTATTTCGAGCAAATAGTGTCTTCCTTGATTGGTGTGGTGATCATATTCCCCCTTTTGTTGCTTACAAGTGTGTATCTTGCGAGAGCATTCGGTTTGCGCTTGGTTAATCTCGATGCACTCGATGACTGGCCGTTGACGCTAATGCCTTTGATCATTGGAATACTGATCATCGGTTCTGTTATCGGTTTGGGCATTACCTCTAAGCTTCCGGGAAACTCACTCTATGCCTATCTGACCTCTTTGGGTGTATCCGTATCGTACTTTAATTCTCTGCTGGTTGGTCTTGTCTTAGGTGTTGCGATCACGCCGACTGTATTCTCCGTTGCAGAGGAGGCGATTCATGCAGTACCGAAAAATCTGGCATCAGGTGCTCTGGCGCTAGGCGCGACACCCTGGCAAGGCTATCGCGATATTGTATTACCTGTTGCACTACCGGGTATCATTGCCGCGATGATGATTGGTTTTGGTCGTGCGGCTGGTGAAACCATGATCCTGCTGATGTTGTCAGGAAACACGGGTCTCATCGATGGTAACGTCTTTGAGGGTCTCCGCTCGGTCAGCGCATCTTTGGCGCTGGAACTGCCCGAAGCACCCCGAGATTCCTCACACTTTCAGGTTCTCTTCGTGATGAGTATTCTTCTGTTTGGCGTCACCTTTTCTGTGAACACGGTGGCTGCACTTATTCGCAATCGGATTCGCACAAGAGTCAGAGGCTTTTAACGGGCATGTTGGCTACGACGCGGACAGCATTTTTGCAAAGGACCCGATGGCAGCGGCTCAGATCGCTCACCATGATAAGTGTCTCAGCATCAATGGTTACTGCGACCTTACTGCTCACCCTAGGTCTTTTTGCGTTGTTGTTTATCAGCGCGATGGAGTGGATTTTTTGGATTGGCGAGGGCGGTTCCGCTGACGTCGCTAGCCGATTACGTGATATCGCGTTGGCAAGACCGGGTTTGGAATCCAGTGTGATCGGGTTAGTTCCAGCAATCGTTGGCACTGTTGCTCTCGTCATGCTAATGACCTTGTTTGTGGCACCTTTGGGCGTGGCGACGGCACTGTATTTGTCTGAGTACGCGCGTGACACGTGGTATACACAGCTCATCCGCATCAGTATTACTAATCTGGCCGGTGTACCAGCTGTTATTTACGGGGTATTTGGACTGGGCTTTTTTGTTTATGGTCTCGGCGGGCAGGTTGATCAATTATTTTTTTCAGATCGATTACCAAGCCCCACGTTTGGCACACCAGGTCTACTTTGGGCGGCGCTGACGCTTGCGCTCGTGAATTTGCCGGTGGTCATAGTCGCTGTCACCGAGGGTTTGGACGCGTTGCCTGAGGATCTGCGCCAAGCTAGCGCTGCGCTCGGAGCGACTAAGAATGAAACGGTTTTTTATGCTGTCTTGCCGGCGGCCATGCCCAGTGTATTTACTGGATTGATCCTGTCGACCGCCCGCGCTGCGGGCGAGGTGGCGCCTCTGATGTTAGTCGGTGCGGTAAAATTTGCGCCTTCATTGCCGGTCATGACGACTGCACCATTTATAGGATTGGAGCAGAAGTTCATGCATTTAGGTTTCCAGCTGTTTGATGCCGCACTATTTAGCACTGTACCACCCGGCGGTATTGGTTGGGTCGCGACCATAGCTCTGACCCTAGTGATTTTGATTGCCCTACTCAATATTGTGGCGATGAGTTTGAGATCTGTCATTTTACGGCGACAGGCAGTAGATTCGCCGTTTTAGGCCCTACGGATGCTCTACCCTAAGCTGAAGGACACATGATGGACCAGCAGTCGAAAAATGATATTGCCTTATCAATAAGAGATTTATCGCTTAGCTATCAAGGCAACCCCAGTGCTCTGAAATCAATCTCCGTGGATATACCTCGTCATTCAGTGACCGCCATCATTGGAGCTAGCGGTTGCGGTAAGTCTTCGCTTTTGCGGTGCCTGAACCGCATGAACGATTTAATCGATGGTGTCCAGTACAGCGGCGAGGTGCTTTTAGAGGAGATGAATGTTCTCAGCGCTGAAACCAACGTCACAGCGCTGCGCCGGCGGGTTGGCATGGTGTTTCAACGACCTAATCCTTTCCCTAAGTCGGTATTTGACAATGTAGCCTACGGACTCAAGCTCAGTGGCGTTAAAAGCCAGAGACATCGTGAGGAGTTGGTAGAAAAAGCACTCCGGTCTGCTGCACTGTGGGATGAAGTGCAATACCGATTGGATGAGTCTGCCTTACAGCTGTCGCAAGGTCAGCAACAAAGGCTGGTTATTGCTCGCGCGATTGCGTTGGAGCCCGATATTCTACTATTAGACGAGCCCGCATCTTCCCTCGATCCAATTTCGACGTTACGACTTGAAGAGCTGATCTACGAACTGAAACAAACGCTCACTATTATTATCGTCACGCATAACATGCAGCAGGCGGCGCGCGTGTCTGACTTTACAGCGTTTATGAACCAAGGACATTTAGTAGAGTTTGGACCGACCGATACCATTTTTACTAGGCCTTCTATGCGCGAGACTGAGGATTATATTACCGGCCGATACGGCTAAGCGTTCAGGAACGACATCATGACCGACCAGAGTCACCAGCGGATTCATATTTCAGCGCAATTTAGCCGTGAACTTGAGGGTGTTCGTGACGACGTATTAACGATGGGCGGTACTGTCGAATCGCAAATCACCAAGGCGCTCGACGCGTTGTTGGACGGTAATTCAGAGCTCGCCGAGCAAGTCATTGCCCTCGATAGCAATGTGAATGAATTAGAGCGCAGCATCAGTGACCAGTGCATGCGAATTCTGGCTCTTCGGCAACCTGCCGCCGGCGATTTGAGATTGGTGCTGGCCGTGATTAAAGTGACGACTGATTTAGAGCGCATTGGCGATGAGGCAGCGAAAATGGGACGTCAGGCCGTGCTGCTTTCCGAGATCGGCGTGCAAGAGAAAATCGCGGCGCAGGTCAGAGACGTTGCAGTGCGGAGTATTACCATGGTCAAAAATGCATTGGACAGTTTTGCTAGACTTGAAGTGGGAGACGCGCTGTCCGTCATCCTGAGTGACGACGACACTGACGAGGCCTATGCTAATGCGCGTGAATGGCTCTTGTTGTTTGCGGAGGAAAACCCGGCGAGCTTGAGGGTCGCGATGTCTTACCTCTGGATTTTAAAAGGGCTTGAGCGGATAGGTGATCACGCGGCTAACATTGCCGAGCAGGTGATTTTTTTAACCGAAGGCGTCGACGTCCGGCATCTTGATAGTCAGAATACGCGGGATCTGCTTAGCTGACACAGCGTCGACAGAGCACTACACTTCGATATTTTCTAGGGTTACCCATGAATCGCCTCTGGTCACACACGCTAAAAGGCCTCTCACCTTACACGCCAGGTGAGCAGGCGCAGTCCAGCCATATCGTCAAGCTGAACACCAACGAGCATGCGCTGCAGCCCTCGAGTTTAGCTATTGCGGCCGCCCAACAGATCGCTCCAGAACAATTACGGCGTTACCCCGATCCGACATCGGCACACTTGACCCGTGCGATAGCGGCCGCCAACACAGTTTCAGAAGATCAGGTTCTGGTTGCCAATGGCTCGGATGAGGTGCTGGCATTTGCGTGGGCCGCTTTTTTGTCGGACAGAGGCACTATTCCCGCTATTCCCTCGCTGACCTATACCTTTTACCCGGTATGGGCACAGCTTTTCGGTCATGGAATACATTTCGTGCCGATGCGACCGGATTTTAAGATCGATATTGAAGCAATGACGGCATGGGATGGTCCTTTAGTATTCCCCAATCCAAATGCGCCATCGGGTATTGGTATATCGCTTGAGTCCATAGAGTCAATGCTGTCTGCTAAACCTGATCGATTGGTGGTGGTAGATGAGGCCTATTACGGGTTTGGCGCCGCATCAGCCTCAGAGCTAATATCGCGATATGACAATCTACTCATCACACGGAGTTTTTCTAAAAGTCATGCGTTGGCTGGACTTCGTGTGGGTTACGCCTTGGGACACGTCGATTTGATCGAGGGGTTGCGGCGGGTAAAGGATTCGTTCAATTCCTACCCGCTGGATGCTATTGCGCAGGTTACGGCAACGGCGGCGATACTGGACACTGAGTGGTTTAAGCAGGCATCAGACACAGTTCAGAAAAATCGGGAAGACTTGACGCAGAATCTCACTGAGCTGGGGTTTTCTGTATTGCCGTCACTCGCTAATTTCGTTTTGGCGTCTCATCCTCACCACTCGGGGCTCGCCATTACTGAGTATCTGCGGACACAGGATATCCTCGTTCGCAGCTGGCCTAATGAGATGTTGCTGCCTTGGGTGCGCATTACAGTGGGAACGATCGAACAGCAGAGCAAGCTATTCTCCGCGCTCGCAAACTATCTGAGCTCTTAGATCCGCTTTAACACTATCGAGCCGATGCTGTACCCAGCACCGAAAGACGACAATACGCCAAGATCACCGGGCGCAAAGTCTTCATTATGCTTTTTGAAGGCGATAATAGAGCCGGCGGATGAGGTGTTGGCATACTCATCTAAGATCGTTGGAGATTCCTGATCGCTAGGCTCTCTGCCCAGTACTTTGCGCGCGATGAGGTCATTCATGTTTCGGTTGGCTTGATGCAGCCATATGCGCTTTAGGGCGTCGGGAGCTATATTGAGCTCAGCGAGTTGACCTGTGATTTGCTCGGCGACAGCAGGGCAGACCTCACGAAACACCTTCCGACCCTCTTGTACAAACAGCTTGTCGACTTGACCGATTCCCTCTTCCGTAGCTCGATTAAGAAAGCCGAAATTGTTGCGGATATTATTTGAAAAGATGGTCTGAAGTTTTGTATCTAAAATCTCAAAAGCATGAGATGAGCGACAGTCATCCAACGTCTCCACGATGACGGCGGTTGCCACGTCGCCAAAAATAAAGTGCGAGTCGCGGTCTTTAAAATTCAGGTGTCCCGTGCATATTTCTGGATTTACCATCAGAACCCGTCGCGCACTTCCAGAGACAACCATGCTATGTGCCTGCTGGATCCCAAAGGTCGCTGATGAGCACGCGACATTCATGTCGAAGGCAAAGCCTTTTATCCCTAAGTGCGCCTGCACTTCAATCGCTATCGCAGGATATGCGCGCTCCATATTCGATGCGGCTACGATTACGGCGTCGATATCGTCAGCAGTGACACCGGCTTGCGCCATTGCTTGGTGGGCGGCTGCGACCCCCATTTCACACATGACCGAGGGTTGGTCATTGGTTCGAGGTGCGAGGCGTGGGACCATGCGATGGGGATCGATGATGCCCGATTTATTCATGACAAACCGTGATTTTATGCCCGATGCTTTTTCGATGAACTCGACGCTTGAGTGCGCTTTTGAATCCAGCTCACCGGCGCTGATAGCCGCTGCATTTTCAGCATTAAAGTCATCAACCCATGCATTAAACGCCTGAACCAGCTCGTCATTGCTGACGCTATCTGGCGGTGTAAATAACCCGGCTCCGGAGATGGCAGTCGGCTTCATGTTGGTTGGCATTAGCGTCTCTCTACGGGGACAAAATCTCTTGCAGCGTAGCCCGTATATAACTGCCTGGGACGACCGATTCGGTAGCTGCCGCTGATCATCTCGTTCCAATGGGCTACCCATCCGACAGTCCGACCTACGGCAAAGATGACAGTGAACATCGAGGTGGGAATACCCAAGGCCTTTAGGATAATACCGGAGTAAAAATCGACATTTGGATAGAGCTTTTTCTCGATGAAGTAGGGGTCATTCAATGCGATTTCCTCGAGACGCTTTGCAATTTCGAGGTTTTCATCCTGTATCCCGAGTTCCGCCAATACTTCATCAGCAGCCTGTTTCATGACCTTCGCGCGCGGATCGAAGTTCTTGTATACGCGGTGGCCAAAGCCCATCAATCGGAAAGGATCATTTTTATCTTTGGCGCGCGCAACGTACTTGTCGATTTGTGACACATCACCAATTTCGTCAAGCATCTTGACGACGGCTTCATTTGCACCGCCGTGTGAAGGTCCCCATAGTGCGGCGATGCCGGCTGCTATGCAGGCAAAGGGGTTCGCTTGCGATGAACCTGCCAGGCGTACTGTCGAAGTCGAGGCGTTCTGCTCATGGTCTGCGTGAAGTAAAAAGATGCGATCCATCGCGCGCGCAAGTGTTGGCGATATGACACTCGGCTCGCAGGGATTGCCAAACATCATATGCAAAAAATTAGCTGAATAATCTAGGTCGTTGCGCGGATACATAAACGGCTGACCAATCGAAAATTTATAGCTCATTGCTGCGATGGTTGGCATTTTTGCAATGAGTCGAAACGCGGCAACCTCTCGGTGATACGGATCAGAAATGTCAGTTGAGTCATGATAGAAAGCGGACAAAGCACCAACCACACCGCACATGATAGCCATGGGGTGGGCGTCACGCCGAAAGCCATTGAAGAACGTTCTAATTTGCTCGTGAACCATGGTGTGGTGAGTCACCATGTTTACAAACGCTTCTTTTTGATCGGCGTTCGGTAGTTCGCCGTTGAGTAGTAGGTAACATGTCTCTAAATAGTCGGACTGCTCCGCAAGTTGCTCTATCGGATAGCCTCGATGCAGCAAGACGCCGTTGTCACCATCGATAAAGGTTATTTTTGATTCGCAGGATGCGGTGGAGGTAAACCCGGGATCGAAGGTAAAATGGCCTTGAGATGTCAACTTGCCAACATCAATGACATCTGGGCCCAGCGAACCGGCGTGTATCGGTAGATCAATATCTAAGGTGCTGCTGTCGCTTTGCTGAATTGAAAGCGTTGCCGTTTTGCCTGTCATTGCGTGTCCCCCGACATCTGTTTTTGTGACACTACCTGGCGGCAGTGTTTGGTGTGCCTAGATTTTACATCAATGGCGGTATAAAACACGACAGATGATCGCCTTTTGCCATATGAATTTGTCAGTGGCCGAACGACTCCATATACTCACGCCTCAATTCAGACCACTTGATTGCTCTGGGGGCTAAAAGTGAAACCACGTGGCAGTAAGGACCAGCGTCCTATCAATCTCGACATCAGTACCATGAAACTCCCGATTACGGCGTATGCCTCAATATCGCATCGCGTGTCGGGCGTCTTACTTTTTGCCTCTAGTATCCTAATGGTATGGGCATTGGATGCGAGTTTGGAGTCTGAAGAGAGCTTTGACCAACTTGCGGTGCTGCTGTCTGGTTCCTTGGTAAAGGTAATTCTGTGGGCGGTGCTCGTCGTCCTGACCTATCACGCGTTAGCGGGCATCAGACACCTCATCATGGATATGGGTTTCGGTGAGGATTTTGAAGGCGGTGCCCTGGGTGCCCGAATCTTATTCTCGGTGGCTGCGCTCGCGGCTGTCATATGGGGGGTCGTGTTGTGGTAATGCAGGTAACCAGCTTCAGTCGCAACGGCCTGTCGGATTGGCTCATTCAGAGAGTGAGCTCGCTTATCCTTCTCGCATATTTTTTATTCATTGGCGTCCAGATTGGTATTGGAATTGACTACACTTCGTGGCGAGAGTTGCACGACGGTACTGCGATGAAGGTATTTACCCTACTCGCCGTCGGGGCCTATGTGTCCCACGCATGGATCGGCCTATGGACCGTCTTTACTGACTACTTGACCGAGTACATGTTGGGAGCAGTGGGTAATGTTGTCCGACCACTGGTGCAGATAGCAGTCATACTCACTTTGGTGGTTTATGCCATTTGGGTAATACAAGTCATTTGGGGTTAACTCGCGCTGGCGAAGCGTTTTGGGGAGAAGTAAAGAGATGCGAACAATCTCGTTTGATGGAGTGATTGTGGGTGGCGGTGGCGCTGGAATGCGTGCTGCGCTGCAGTTGGCTCAATCCGGATACAAAACGGCGGTAATTTCAAAGGTGTTCCCGACACGGTCGCACACCGTAAGCGCGCAAGGTGGCATCACCTGCGCTATCGCAAGCGACGATCCCCAGGATGATTGGCGCTGGCACATGTACGACACCGTAAAGGGCAGCGACTATATAGGTGACCAGGACGCAATTGAGTATATGTGTTCCGTGGGTCCCGAGGCGATTTTCGAGCTGGAGCATATGGGTTTGCCCTTCTCTCGCACTGAGGAAGGCCGTATCTACCAGCGTCCGTTCGGTGGTCAATCAAAGAATTATGGCGAAGGCGGGCAGGCAGCCCGAACCTGTGCTGCGGCCGATAGAACGGGCCATGCGCTGCTGCATACGCTCTATCAAAACAATGTGAAGAATGAGACCGTATTTTTCAACGAGTGGTTCGCAACCGATCTGGTTAAAAATCAGGATGGCGCGGTGGTGGGCGTTCTTGCGATATGTATAGAAACCGGCGAAACCGTCTATGTGAAATCGAAGGCGACGGTCTTTGCGACGGGTGGCGCGGGGCGTATTTACGCATCAACTACCAATGCTCACATTAACACCGGTGACGGTATTGGAATGGCATTGCGCGCCGATGTGCCGGTTCAAGATATGGAAATGTGGCAGTTTCATCCGACCGGCATATACGGTGCGGGCACCCTCGTGACTGAAGGGTGTCGTGGTGAAGGTGGTTACCTCATTAACGCCGATGGCGAGCGTTTCATGGAGCGTTACGCGCCTAACGCAAAAGATCTGGCGGGACGCGATGTTGTTGCGCGATCAATGATTCTAGAGATTCTCGAGGGTCGCGGTTGCGGGCCAGAGGGAGACCACGTGATGCTGAAGTTGGATCATCTGGGCGAAGAGGTTCTAGAGTCGAGGCTCCCGGGAATTTGTGAGTTGTCGCGGACGTTCGCACATGCCGATCCGGTGAAAGAGCCCATTCCAGTCGTGCCTACCTGTCACTACATGATGGGCGGAATCCCGACGAATGTTCATGGTCAAGCGCTAACCGTCGATGCACAAGGCAATGATCACGTTATTCCTGGCTTATACGCCTGCGGCGAAGTGGCCTGCGTCTCGGTGCACGGGGCGAACCGGCTCGGCGGCAATTCATTACTCGACCTCGTTGTATTTGGTCGGGCTTCAGGGCTATTTATCGAGGATGCACTGCGTCAAGGTATTGAGATGCGAGATGCCTCTACCAGTGATATTGAGGCCGCCAATGTGCGACTTGTTGCTTTGAATGAGGGTGACAGTGGTGAGAATGTATCTGCACTTCGAAAAGAATTGCAGAGCGTGATGCAGAACTATTTTGGTGTATTTCGTAAAGGCGAGTTCATGCAGGAAGGCATCAAGAAGCTCGACGACCTCAAGGAGCGCATTGCCAATGTGAAACTTGAGGATAAGAGTAATGCCTTTAATACTGCGCGGATCGAGTGTCTTGAGCTCCAAAACCTATATGAAACGGCGGAGGCCACAGCGGTTGTTGCCGAAGCGAGAAAAGAAAGTCGTGGCGCTCATGCGCGCGAGGACTTTACGGAACGCAACGACGAGGATTGGTTGTGTCACTCAATTTATCATCGCGAAGGGCGGGTTGTGAGCAAGCGCTCGGTCAATTTCACGCCTAAGACCGTTGATACTTTCCAACCCAAAATTCGCACTTACTAATCTGCGAGGAGAGCAGTTATGTTGCAGGTCAGTGTTTATCGCTTTAACCCAGAAACAGATGCGGCCCCCCGCATGCAGGACTATCAGGTCGATACCGGCGGCAAGGACTTAATGGTTCTTGATGTGCTTGAGATGATTAAGGCGGATTATGACGCCAGCGTCACCTATCGTCGCAGCTGTAGAGAGGGTGTTTGCGGTTCAGACGGTTTAAACATCAATGGTCGAAATGGACTCGCGTGCATTACCCCGCTGTCCGATACCGTTAAGAAGAACAAGCTGGTGATTCGGCCGCTCCCTGGGTTACCTGTGGTTCGAGACTTAGTCGTTGATATGAGTCTATTTTATGCTCAATACGAGAAGATTGAGCCATTTTTGCAGAACAGCACACCAGCGCCGGCCATTGAGCGGCTTCAGTCACCCGAAGATCGTGCAAAGCTTGACGGTTTATACGAGTGTATCTTGTGCGCCTGTTGTTCAACCAGTTGTCCTTCGTTTTGGTGGAATCCGGATCGATTCATAGGTCCTGCCGGTTTGCTTCAGGCATACCGTTTCTTGGCGGATAGTCGCGATTTGGCGACCGATGAGCGGCTCGCAAAGCTAGACGATCCATTTAGCGTTTTCCGCTGCCACGGCATTCAAAACTGTGTGAATGTGTGTCCTAAGGGTCTTAATCCGACGAGAGCCATTGGTCATATCAGGACTATGCTGCTGAATAAAGCTGCGTAGTACCACAGGTAATACATCGCATTCCCGAAGGGAATAGTATGGAAAATTAACGCCACTAATGTGGCGTTTTTACGTTTTGGATGGCCTTATTACATGGGAATCCTCTTGATACGTGCGTAAGATGAGGTCCCAATTGCAGTGACAAAAAACAAATTAAACGTCGCTGCTTATGACTTCGGGGGAAGTGTGCATGGCAAAGGCGATAGACCTGACCAGCATGGAGCAACGACGCAGCACGTCACACCTGTCGGGCGGAAACGCGGCCTACGTAGAGGATTTATACGAGGCGTACTTAAAAGATCCGAATGAGGTTCCGCCGGAGTGGCGTGACTATTTCGACCGTCTTCCAAAGGTAGATACAAAAACGTCGACGTTGCGTGACTTACCGCATTCAGTGCTCAGGGCGCAATTTGCACGCATCAGCAAGATGCGAGTTCGAACCGAAGCCACGCGCAGTCAAGATTCTCAGGCGACGGAGTATGAGCGCAAACAGGTTCGCGTCGTCCAGATGATATCTGCGTATCGCCAGCGTGGACACCAAAAGGCAAAGCTAGACCCTTTATCGCTTCACCCACGGGCGCCAGTTCCCGATCTTGATTTAGAGTTCCACGAATTATCAGAAGCTGATCTGGATACAGTGTTTCAGGTGGGCAGCCTCTACATTGGCAAAGCTGACGCCTCTTTGGCCGAAATCAGAGTGGCTCTAGAGAAGACATATTGTCATACCATTGGTGCTGAATTCATGCACATTGTCAGCACTGACGAGCGCCATTGGATTATGAGCCGGATAGAGTCTGTCCGCGGTGCGCCTGCATTGGACCGAGAGAGTCGTGTTTCGATCTTGCGCCGCCTAATCAAAGCCGAGGGACTTGAAAAGTCGCTCGCGTCAAAGTACCCGGGTACGAAACGATTCGGCTTGGAGGGTGGCGAGAGCCTCATTCCCATGATGTCTGAGGCGATTCAGCGATGCGGTGGCTACGGTGCTAAAGAGGTTGTGATTGGCATGGCTCACCGAGGTCGCTTGAACGTGCTCGTTAACATTCTCGGTAAGAATCCGACGGAGCTGTTCGATGAGTTTGAGGGACGTGCATCCTACTTTGGGTCGGGGGATGTCAAATATCACCAAGGCTTCTCATCAAACATAATGACGCCTGGCGGTGAAGTCCATTTGGCGCTAGCGTTCAACCCCTCCCACCTAGAGATCGTGTCACCGGTGGTGGAGGGCTCGGTTCGTGCCCGCCAGGATCGCAGAGCAGATCCGGTCGGCGATACTGTTGTGCCCATTGTCATTCATGGTGATGCTGCATTTGCCGGTCAAGGCGTCGTAATGGAGACATTTCAGATGTCTCAGACCCGCGGTTACAAAACCGGCGGTACATTACACATAGTGATTAACAATCAAGTTGGTTTCACAACAAGCCGACAAGACGATGCCCGCTCTACGGAGTACTGCACTGATATTGCCAAAATGGTTCAAGCACCGATTTTCCACGTCAATGGTGATGACCCGGAAGCAGTCGTGTTTGTCACGCAGTTGGCGGTCGACTATCGCAATCAATTCAAAAAAGATGTGGTTATTGATCTGGTCTGCTATCGGCGTCGTGGCCACAACGAGGCTGATGAACCTTCGGTTACTCAGCCCATGATGTATGAGGCCATTAGGCAGCACCCATCAACCCGTGATTTATATGCACAGCGACTCATTCGTGAAGACGTTTTAACGGAGCAGGAAGACGCAGATCTAATGGCGCGGTATCGAGAGTCGCTCGACCGAGGTGAGCCCTTGGTGACGCAGCTGGTTATGCAGCCGAATACAAACTTATTTGTCGACTGGAAGCCCTACCTTGGGCACTCGTGGGATATGGCCTGTGATACCTCGATTGAGGCTGATCGCCTGCGCGCGTTGGCTGACGCAATGAGTCGAGTGCCAGAGGGCTTCGTTCTTCAACGACAGGTCAAGAAGTTGTTGGAAGATCGCGGGAAGATGGCCGCTGGCGCGATCGAGATCAACTGGGGTTTTGCAGAAAATATCGCATACGCCTCTTTGTTAGCCGATGGTTATCCGGTCCGAATGACGGGGCAGGACATTGGTCGAGGGACATTCTCGCACCGTCACACGGTATTGCATGCGCAAAACAAAGATGAGGTGCACATCCCAATTCAGCACTTGTCGAGTGATCAGGCAGAGTTAAACATTTACGACTCGCTCCTATCCGAAGAAGCAGTTCTTGCCTTCGAGTACGGTTATGCGACGACATCGCCCACTGGGCTGGTTATATGGGAAGCGCAGTTTGGTGATTTTGCCAATGGCGCGCAGGTGGTTATCGATCAATTTATTACCAGTGGCGAATACAAGTGGGCACGTTTATGCGGTCTTACTATGCTGCTTCCGCATGGCTATGAGGGGCAGGGACCGGAACACTCCTCAGCTCGCTTAGAGCGATATTTACAATTGTCCGCCCAAGAGAATATTCAGGTGTGTGTGCCCAGCACGCCGGCGCAGGTGTTCCACATGCTGCGTCGTCAAGCGATCAGGCCACTGCGAAAGCCCCTCATTGTCATGTCGCCGAAAAGCTTACTCAGACACAAGAGTGCAGTGTCGACATTAGATGAGCTAGCGAATGGTCAGTTTCAGACCGTTATTGACGATGTTAGCGTTGCCGATAAAGGGCTTATTACGCGCGTCGTATTGTGTTCGGGTAAGGTGTTTTACGATCTAGAGGCTGCTCGGGAAGATCGAGGAGCCGACGGTGTGGCACTCATTCGTATCGAGCAGCTCTATCCCCTACCTGACGCTCAATTAAAGCAGGTACTGGGGTCATACCCCCGAGATGCCAGTGTCGTTTGGTGTCAAGAAGAGCCTATGAATCAGGGTGCTTGGTACTCCATTCAAGATGCATTGCGCCGCTTGGTATCGCTCGCAATGTTTGGCGCAGAGTTGCGGTATGTAGGTCGCACCCCGTCGGCATCGGTGTCTGCAGGATACACCGCGCTACACGTGCAGGAGCAAGAGACCTTTATTTCAGCAGCACTGGGCCAAAGCCCCACTAAATCGCAGTAGAACGGACGATAATCATGAAAATAGAAATTAAAGCGCCGGCCTTCCCTGAGTCAGTAGCTGATGGCGAGGTATCCCTGTGGCACAAGCAGGAAGGGGACTTCGTTGCGCGAGACGAACTCCTGGTTGAAATTGAGACCGACAAGGTCGTGATGGAGGTTGTCGCACCAGAGGACGGAAGACTCGATCGGATTCTCGTGGCCGCAGGAAGCACTATTGAGAGCGACGCATTACTCGCAGAGCTCACGCCAGGCGCAAGCGGTGCGGCGGAGAGACCGACCGAGGTCGCGCAGGCCACGGCATCCGGTACCGAGAAAGACATTCCGATGGGCCCAGCAGCTCGTCAGCTGATTGAGGCGAATGGACTCGATGCAACGGCCATTAATGGCACGGGTAAAGACGGTCGGATTAACAAAGAGGACGTGGTTGCCTTCATTGCGGCGCAACAGCCATTGACAGCAGCTTCATCCTCGGCAGACGCAGCCTTATCTGCATCTGCATCTGCGAAGCCGGTTGCGGCTGTTGCTTTAGATCCGCAGGGTCCGACTAGCGAGCGCATCGAGCGACGTGTTCCTATGACGCGAATGCGCGCTCGCATCGCTGAGCGGCTTTTGGCTGCAAGTCAAGAAACGGCGATGCTGACCACATTCAATGAGGTCGATATGGCGCCGTTGATGCGGTTGCGCTCGCAGTACAAAGACCAGTTCGAAAAAACACATAACGGAACACGCCTGGGGTTCATGGGTTTTTTTGTTAGAGCATGTTGTGAGGCGCTAAAACGCTTCCCCGAAGTCAATGCGTCCATCGATGGTAATGATGTGGTGTACCACGGATACCAGGATATTGGTGTCGCTGTCTCAACGGATGATGGCCTTGTTGTGCCTGTTCTTAGAGATGCTGACTTTATGAGTATTGCTGACGTCGAGGCTGCTATTCGCGATTTGGGTCTAAAGGCTCGCGATAAGAAGTTGACGATTGATGATATGACCGGTGGTACGTTTACGGTTTCCAACGGTGGCGTATTTGGATCGCTGCTGTCGACGCCAATTCTTAATCCACCTCAAACAGCAATTTTGGGTATGCACACCATAAAAGATCGTCCTGTTGCGATCGACGGGGAGGTTGTTGTTCGCCCAATGATGTATTTGGCACTGTCCTACGACCACCGTCTCATTGATGGAAAAACAGCAGTACAGTTTTTGGTTACGGTCAAGGATTTGATCGAAGATCCATCGCGCATCTTGCTTCAGCTGTAAAGGGATAATTGATATGAGCGATTCATACGATGTCATTATTATTGGTTCAGGTCCGGCGGGCTACGTCTGCGCTATTAAGTGCGCGCAATTAGGATTGAATACAGCGGTTGTTGAAGTCTCCAGCGATGCCAAGGGCGCCCCTGTATTCGGCGGTACCTGCTTGAACGTTGGCTGTATCCCGTCAAAGGCCTTGTTGGATAGTTCGCATAAATTTACCGAAGCACGGGATCATTTCTCCGTGCATGGCATTGGTGTTGGCAGTCCCAGTATCGATATTGCGGCGATGATGAAACGCAAGGATAAGATCGTCTCTCAGCTAACCGGTGGCGTATCTTCACTGCTCCAGCACAATGGGGTAACGGTAGTGCAAGGCAGAGGCAGACTACTAGCGGGGCGAAAGGTTGAGGTAACTGACTCCGACGGCAGCCAGTCGGTAATCTCGGCTGACAATGTCGTATTGGCTTCCGGATCAGAGCCGGTAACGATTCCGCCCGCGCCGACCGACGATCAGGTAATTGTAGACAGCACTGGAGCGCTTCTATTTGATGCGGTTCCCGAACGTCTAGGTGTCATTGGGGCTGGTGTTATTGGACTCGAACTGGGCAGTGTCTGGGGCCGGCTTGGGTCCAATGTTGTCATGTTTGAGGCGTTAGATACGTTTCTACCGACGATGGATACGCAAGTCAGCAAGGAAGCGGCAAAGGTCTTTAAAAAACAAGGTCTTGATATCCGGCTGAACGCACTGGTAACCGGGACACGCGTGGAAAACAACGCAGTTACAGTTACCTACACAGAAAAAGGGGAAGAGAAATCCGCGGAGTTCGATCGCCTAATCGTTGCGGTAGGCCGCCGGCCACGCACGCGTGACGTGTTCTCTGGTGATTCTGGTGTGACCGTTGATGAGCGAGGCTTTGTGTTTGTGAATGACGCCTGCGCCACGGAGGCACCCGGAGTTTGGGCGGTTGGCGATATTGTTCGAGGTCCTATGCTGGCGCACAAGGGATCCGAAGAGGGCGTCATGGTAGCAGAGCGAATCCATGGAAAAGCGGTGCAGCTCAACTACGACTGTGTGCCGTCGATTATCTATACGCACCCTGAGATTGCGGCTGTTGGGAAGACAGAGCAGGAGTTAAAAGCCGAAGGTGTTGACTACAAGGCGGGCTCATTTCCATTTGCAGCCATAGGACGTGCTCTTGCGAGCGGTGAAACAGAGGGCTTCGTAAAGATTATTGCCGACGCGAAAACGGATCGGATTATCGGTGCACACGCAATTGGTCCATCGGCAGCAGACCTTGTTCAGCAGTTAGTAATCACGATGGAGTTTGGTGGCAGTGCTGAGGACTTACAGCTTATGGTCTTTGGTCATCCTACGATGTCGGAGGCAGTCCATGAAGCGGCATTAGCCGTCGATGGGATCGCCATACACATGCCAAATCGTAAACGCCGTTAACACATCAAAATCCTGAGTCCACGTTGACTTGGGTCGGAGTAGCGCCCGCGCGTTGCTCACGTCAATTCACAAAGGGGGATGTATGAACTTGCACGAATATCAGGGCAAGGCACTGTTTGCGGAGTACGGCTTGCCCGTTTCTAGTGGACAGGCTGTTGCTACACCAGAAGAGGCTGAGGCCGCGGCTTTGGCGATTGGTGGCGACAAGTGGGTGGTTAAAGCCCAGGTCCATGCCGGTGGTCGAGGCAAAGCGGGCGGCGTGAAATTGGTTGACTCTCCGGCAGAAGCGCGTGCATTTGCCGAAATGTGGCTAGGTAAAAACCTAGTGACCTATCAGACGGACGTTAATGGTCAGCCCGTTTCCAAGATTTTGGTGGAAACGTGCACGGATATTTCGGATGAGCTCTATCTGGGT
>ERZ802822.58-NODE-58-length-80896-cov-12.884705_pt1 | contig 80896 bp, 83 predicted proteins | sample MGYA00345649_ERZ802822 | MGnify/ENA primary metagenome ERZ802822 (study PRJEB30503, sample SAMEA104212359) | marine metagenome | biome: Westerlies Biome; feature: [SRF] surface water layer (ENVO:00010504) within the epipelagic zone...; material: water... | reverse complement strand
TTATATTTATTAAGTAAAAAAACTGAATGGGATTCTTTTTCAGAAAATATTGCTACAAGGATATTTATTGGTTTAACAACTCCTTTTCCTGAAGATTGAATATGAAAAACAGCTCTTTGAAGAACTCTTTGAAATCCGAGGGTTGGTTGTACTGGTTTTTGTTGATCAACCTTAGGAACAACATTTTTTGACAAATGTTCATTTAGGTTTTCCTTTAGATTATCGATCTTTAAATTCTGAGATTTAAAAAATTCAGCAACATCAAAATCATCTAATATCATTAATAGCAAATGTTCAACAGTAATATATTGAATATTAGCTTCATGAGCTTTATCAAATAAACTTGCTATGGATAATTCTAATTCTTTACTAAACATTTATTAATCTGTTAAAGGTTCTATCTCGCTTAAAAGAGGATGGCCATGATCTTTTGCCATAGTGTTGACTTCATATGACATCATTTCAGCTATTTCTTTAGAGAATATACCACAAACACCCTTACCTTTTGTATGGACAGCCATCATTATTTCTGTTGATTTTTGATGAGTATGTCCAAATACTGTCTGTAAAACAAATACTACAAACTCCATTGGCGTATAGTCATCATTTATTAATATAACTTGATATGATGGCGGCTCTTTAACTTCAGGATCTTTTTCGAGAACGACAGCACCAATATCAGATGAAGTATCATTATTATTATCTTGCGACAATTTGAACATTACATTCTTTTTATCATTTCATCAGCGAATCCAGACGATGATACCTGATCAGCATCATCCATCATTCTTGCAAAGTCATAAGTAACTTTTTTTGCACCAATAGTTCTATCCATAGAAGTTATCAATATATCAGCAGCCTCACCCCAACCCATATGTCTTAACATCATCTCAGCAGATAATATTAAACTACCAGGATTTACTTTATTTTGACCTGCATATTTAGGAGCTGTACCATGGGTAGCCTCAAATACGGCATACTCATCTGAGATGTTAGCGCCTGGAGCAATTCCAATACCACCAACCATCGCAGCAAGAGCATCAGAAATATAATCACCATTTAAATTCATAGTAGCAATAACATCATATTCTGTTGGTCTTAAAAGTATTTGTTGTAAAAATGCATCACATATAACATCTTTAATTACAATTTTTCTACCATTGTTAGGGTTTACTATTTCTTGCCATGGACCTTCATCAATTTCTTGTCCGCCATATTCATTAGCAGCTAGCTCATAGCCCCAATCTCTAAATGCCCCTTCAGTAAATTTCATAATATTTCCTTTATGGACAAGAGTTACAGACGATCTGTTATTATCAATAGCATAGTCTATAGCTTTTTTAACTAAACGAGATGTTCCTTCTTTTGAGATTGGCTTTACACCAATTCCAACATTATCATCAAATCTAATTTTTGTTACATCAAACTTGGATTTAAGAATTTTTATAAGATTTTTTGATTCTTTTGAATTGGCTTCAAATTCAACACCACAGTATATATCTTCAGAGTTTTCTCTGAATATGGTCATATCAACATCTTGTGGTCTTTTAACAGGTGATGGAACACCATCAAAATATCTTATTGGCCTTGAGCAAACGTAAAGATCCATTAATTGACGAAGAGAAACATTTAATGACCTTATACCACCACCAACAGGCGTAGTTAAGGGACCCTTAATGCTTACAACATATTCTTTTAAGGCTTCTATAGTCTCTTCGGGTAGCCAAGTATCCTTTGAATAAACTTTTGTAGCCTTTTCTCCACAAAAGACTTCCATCCATTCAATCTTCTTTTTATTTCCATAAGCTACTTTTACAGCCTCATTAACAACTTTTATCATTGGCGGTGTAATATCGACACCAATTCCATCACCTTCTATAAAGGGAATGATAGGATTATCAGGTACTAGTATTTTTCCATCTTTGTATGAAATTTTATTACCTTTTTTTGGTACTTTTATTTTTTTGTAAGTCATTGAATAATAATGCCTCTTAAAGAAGGTTTGCAGTTAAAATCGGTGATAATTATACTCCTAAAATATTATTTAATGAATGAATTTAACAGATATGAATAATCTTAATAAAACTGTTGTTGTTGGAATGTCTGGTGGTGTTGATTCGTCAGTATCAGCCTACCTCCTTAAACAACAAGGCTATAAGGTAATTGGATTATTTATGCAGAATTGGCAAAATGAACCAGGTGAAATCTGTACCTCAGAAATAGACTTTTCTGATGCATCTGAGGTGTGTGATAAATTAGAAATTCCTCTTCATAAAGCAAATTTTTCAGATGATTATTGGGATAGGGTTTTTGAAGAATTTCTAAGTGAACATAGGAATGGGAGAACGCCAAATCCAGATATTCTGTGTAATAGAGAAATTAAATTTAAATCTTTCTTAAAATATGCTTTAAAAATAGGTGCTGATTTTATTGCCACAGGTCATTACGCATCACTGGTTGAAAGAAATGGAAATAAATATTTATGTAGAGCAAAGGATGTTGATAAAGATCAAACATATTTTTTACATGAGGTTAAAGAATCTGAATTTTCAAAATGTATATTCCCACTTCAGGATTTACTTAAAAGTGAAGTAAGAGACATTGCAAAAAAATTAGACTTATCTGTTTCGTCTAAAAAAGACTCTGTTGGTATATGTTTTGTAGGTGAAAAAAATATGAAAGATTTTATAGGAAGATTTATAGAGTTAAAAAAAGGTCCTATCTATGACGAAAATGATAATAAAATTGGTGAGCATAACGGAGCAACTCTCTATACAAAAGGTCAAAGACACGGTCTCAATATTGGAGGTGTTAAAGGTAAGAAAGAACTTCCATGGTATGTTTATGATAAAAATATAAATAATAATGAAATATATGTTTGTCAGGGTGTAAATAATAAACTTCTTTTTAGCAAGAGTTTAGAATGTGAATCAATATCATGGATAAATGATAAAAAAATCAAATATCCTATAAATTGTTATTTACAAGTTAGACATCAACATACGCCAGTAAAATGTGTAATTAATAAGATAAAAAAAGGATTTAAAATTATTTTTGATGAGTCAATAAGGGGTGTTGCACCAGGACAATCAGCTGTATTTTACGATGACAATATTTGTCTTGGTGGTGGTGTAATTTCAAAAAGCATCTAAAATAAAAAACTTAATTAATGATAAAATGAAATATGAAGTTTGAGCATAACAACATCTCACCTCTTGATAACAGATATTCTAATAAAATTTCTGAACATAGAGAGGCGTTTTCAGAAAAATCATTAATAAAAACAAGATTTATAATAGAAATAAACTGGTTACTTTTTCTATGTAAAAAATACCCCAATTATTTTAATAAAATATCCAAGTCATCAGAAAGTAAAATAATTAAATTTAGAAATAATTTTGATGATAAAAGTGTGCTAAAAATTAAGCAGATAGAGAAAAAAACTAATCACGATGTAAAGGCTGTTGAATACTTCATTAGTGATTTTTTTAAAAAAGATAAAACTTTAACAAAATATATTAATTTAATTCATTTTGGTTTAACTAGTGAGGATGTGAACTCCTTGTCTTATGCAATTCTTATTAAGGATGGGATAGATATTCATTTTAAAAAAATTAATACTATTAATAAATATATTAAATCTCTTTCAAAAAAATGGATTAATATTGCTCTTCTCTCAAGAACTCATGGCCAACCTGCATCGCCATCAACTATTGGTAAAGAGTTAAAAGTTTTTACTTCAAGAATAGACCGCGAATTAATAAAATTAAAACAAGTTAAACCGCTTGCTAAGTTTAGTGGTGCTGTTGGAAATTATCATGCATTTAATATCGCTAATGATAAGATTAATTGGCCATTATTTACAAAACAATTTATTAATACTTTTGGAATAAAACAAAATCCCATAACTACACAAATAGAGCCTCATGATTGGATTGCTGAAGCATTGCAAACCATAAGTAGAATAAATAATATTTACACAGACTTAAGTCAAGATATGTGGATCTATATATCAAATGAAATTTTTAAATTAAAAGTTAATTCTAATGAAGTTGGATCATCAACAATGCCACATAAGGTCAATCCTATAGATTTTGAAAATGCTGAAGGTAATTTTGGTTTATCAAATAGTTTGAATGATTTTTTTGCTAATAAACTATCTAGGTCCAGACTTCAAAGAGACCTATCAGATAGCACAGTGCAAAGAAATATTGGGCTATCATTTGCTTACTCATATATTGGATTAGAATCTCTAAATAAGGGTATGAACAAAATATCTCCTAACAAAGATACTATTATGAGAGAGCTTGATAATAATTGGGAAGTTTTAACTGAAGCGGTTCAAACTGTAATGCGATATGAAGGTATTGATGATGCATATGAACAGCTTAAAACCTTATCAAGAGGAAAGAAACTTGACAAAAGTAGTTATCAAGAATTTATTTCAAATTTAGAAATATCAACAGAGTCTAAAAATAAATTATTAAAACTTACGCCCTCTAAATATATAGGTCTTGCTAAATATATTAAATAAAATACATTTTTGTAGTAAAACTACATGCCTAAACCACTATTCTATATAGTCTAAAACTGATATTGACATAATTTACATATTGTTATTTACTGCACTACATATAGGGGTAAATATATGTCAAAATTTAATAAAGAGATAGATCGGGCATCTTCGATATCAGAAATAAATTCGTCAAATTGGGATTCTATTAATCCTAATTATGTTGCAAGAATGCGATTACAAAATCAGTTCAAAACTGGAATTGATATTGCTAAATATACTGCATCAATAATGCGCAAAGATATGGATGAATATGACAAAGATACATCAGCATATACTCAATCACTTGGTTGTTGGCATGGATTTATTGGTCAACAAAAATTAATATCAATAAAGAAACACTTTGGTACAAATAATAAAAAGTATCTATATTTATCTGGTTGGATGATAGCTGCATTAAGATCTGAATTTGGCCCCCTTCCAGATCAATCAATGCATGAAAAAACGTCTGTAGCAAGTCTTATAAATGAACTTTATACCTTTTTAAAACAAGCGGATGCTCGAGAGCTTGGTGGATTATTTAGAGAATTAGATGCTGCAAGCGATTCTGATAAAACAGAGATTCAAAATAAAATTGATAATTTTGAAACACATATTGTTCCAATAATAGCTGATATAGATGCTGGATTTGGTAATGAAGAAGCAACTTACTTAATGGCTAAGCAAATGATTGAAGCTGGAGCATGTGCTATCCAGATTGAAAATCAGGTTTCTGATGAAAAACAATGTGGACATCAAGATGGAAAAGTTACTGTGCCGCATGCAGACTTTCTTGCAAAAATTAATGCTGTTAGATATGCCTTTTTAGAATTAGGTGTTGATGATGGAATTATTGTTGCAAGAACTGATTCATTGGGTGCTGGCTTAACAAAACAAATTGCAATAACTAGTGAGGAAGGAGATCTAGGAGATCAATATAACTCATTTTTAGATGTTGAAGAGATAGATAGTGAAAATATGAATCACGGTGATGTCATGATTAGTCAAAATGGCAAAGTAGTAAGGCCAAAAAGACTACCATCAAATTTATATCAATTTAGAAAAGGTACAGGTGAGGCAAGATGTATTCTCGACTCAATCACAAGCCTGCAAAATGGAGCAGATTTGATATGGATTGAGACTGAAAAACCGCATATAGGACAAATAGCTGGAATGATGGATGAAATTAAGAAAGTTATTCCAAATGCAAAGCTTGTATACAACAATAGCCCTTCATTTAACTGGACTTTAAGTTTTAGACAACAAGTTTTTGATTCTATGTCAGAATCTGGTGAAGATATCTCATCTTACGAAAGAGATGACCTTATGAATGAAAAATATGACGATACGGATTTAGCAAAAAAAGCTGATGATAGTATTAGATCTTTTCAAGCCGATGCATCTAAGGAAGCAGGTATTTTCCATCACTTGATAACACTTCCTACCTATCACACGGCTGCCCTATCAACAGACAATCTTGCAAAGGAATACTTTGGATCTGAAGGAATGTTGGGATACGTTGCAAATGTTCAAAGAAAAGAAATTAGAGAAGGCATTGCATGTGTAAAACATCAAAATATGTCTGGTTCGGATATGGGTGATGATCATAAAGAATATTTTGCTGGTGATGCTGCATTAAAAGCAGCAGGTAAAGACAATACGATGAATCAATTTTAATCTAATATTTTATACAAGGCCTCTGTAAGTAGATTAGAAGTTTTATAGAGATTTGCAGGTTTTTGCTGCTTATTACATACAAAAGAATAACCAATCTTCTTATCTAAATCTCCAAATGCTACTGCTCCACCAATACCTGCATGCCCAAATGTATTTTTTTTCATTAATGGCGCAAAATTTACTCTATTTCGTTCATTGCCATTTAACATAAAACAATATCCAAAATTTATTTTTGAACCAAATAATACAGTATCAGGGCCACTTGTTTTTATAGTAGTGGCATCTTTTAGAGTGATAAAATCTAACAACTTTATATCGTCTCTTTCACATCCTGTTACAAGTATCCCAAATAATTTAGCCAAACTTGCAGCAGTTCCATGTCCATTTGCGGAGGGAACTTGAGACTTTCTCCAGTCAGGTGAGTTTGGATCATATTTATTAAAGAGCTCTCCATTAAAGGCATATGTGAAATCTTTAGAAATGATTGAATTTTTTAAATTCTTTAAATTATTAAATAAGAAAATATCTGGAATATATTTAATAAATTCTAATGGAGGATTTAAATTATCAAATCTTTTAAATGAAATATCTGCGCATCTATAATGATCATCATCAGGTAATCCAATATGAAAATCTAAATTAAATGGGGTTGCGATTTCATCTCTAAAGTAATCACCAACCATTCGTCCTTCTGCCCTTCTAAATATTTCACCAACCAACCAGGCAAATGTTAAAGCATGATAACCTTGTGATAGTCCCGGCTCATGATATGGTGTTTGTGATTCAAGAGTTTTTACAAACCTATCCCAGTCTGTCCAATTGCACTCTGGGAACCCATCCTTAAATCCAAACATGCCAGCTCTATGAGTCAGTACATCTATGACTTTTGTATCTGATTTTGTTTTTCCATACTCTGGCCAGTAATAATCCACATTCTTATTTACATCTAAAAGGCCATCGCTAATTATTTTTGAAATACATATTCCGGTTACTGCTTTAGTAACTGACCAAACATTGACAAGTGTGTCATCTTCCCATTCTTTAGATTTTGATTTATTTGTATAGCCGCCATACAGGTTAACTACTTCATTGCCTTTGTATTCGATTGCTACAGAACATCCAAGTTCATGACCAGATTTTAGCTGCTTAGAAAATATTTCATGTATCTTTTTAAATCGATCGTCGCAATGACCATTTATCATTAATAAATAGAACTAGTCGTTACAGGATTGAGGATCAGTCCTGCCGCATATTTGACATTCACCACTGCTATCAAGATTTGCCATACCACCACATGAGCCTTTTATCGGTTGGTTCCTGAAGATTAGTCCAACAGCAAGCCCAGTAAAAGCAAGAACTATAATTAAAAAACCAAGAATTAATTCACTCATAGATCTAGATCATACCATTTATTAGAATAAGTAATATCTTGTCCATTGCCATCATCAAATATAACCATTATGGCTATGTCATTTCTATTGGCAATATTTATAGCTTTTTCCATGCCCATCGCATTGAATGCAGTCGCGTAAGCATCAGCATATGTAACAGAACTTTTATCTACTACAGTTATTGATAAAGTATTATTTGTTATGGATTTAAGAGTTTTGGGATTAATTGTATGGCTTATGATTTCTCCATTTGAGCCTACTTTGTAGTTTCTATATTCTCCAGATGTTGCAATCCCAAGAAAGTTGTTATTCTTGTTATCTATAACAACAGATGGACTCTCATAGTTAGATCCAGGATCTTGAATCCCTATACTCCAAGGACTACCATTTTTGCTACCATTAATTATTATCTCGCCACCAATGTCTATTAAGTGATTTCTAAGATTATTTGAATATAAATACTCGTGAATTTGTTGAACAGCATAACCCTTAGCGATGGAAGATAAATCAAACCAGTTTTCAGAATATCTTCTGAGAGATTTATCATTTTCATTTAATTCATAGTTTGAGACTTCTTTTTGTGAGATATTTTTTTCGAAGTCTGGGGCGAATCCAAGTTCACTCGATACCTTTCCCATCATTATGTTGTAGTAGCCTTCAGAAATATCTTCTACTTTTTTAGCTATTAATAGAATATTTAATAAGTGATCAGATATAAACTGGTTTGTATTAAAATTCATATTTATTATATTAATTTCAGATTTAGCTTTGTAATTTGAAGCAACTAAATCTATTTTGTTAATAATTTTTTCTATTTCTTCTTTATGATGATCTCCGATATATTCAGAAGATGATATAGACCAGTAGGTACCATAAGCATTTCCTGAGATACTATAAACTGAATTTGTGTTATGGAAATAAGCAATAGCTAATAAGGAAATACCAGCAAGCAAAGCAATTATTTTAGAAAAAAGATATCGAGACACGATATTTATTAATTAACCGCCAAAGTCATCAAGTGCTATATTTTCTGGCTCTACGCCTAAGTTTAGCAATAAATCTATTACAGCCTTATTCATCATTGGAGGCCCACACATATAGTATTCACAATCTTCAGGGGCTTCATGTGATTTTAGATAATTTTCATATAACACATTATGAATAAAACCAGTATCTCCATCCCAATTGTCTTCCGGTATTGGATCAGATAAAGCAACATGCCATTCAAAATTATCATATTTTTTAGCCAATTCATCGAAGTCTTTAACATAAAACATTTCTTTTAAACTTCTAGCGCCATACCAAAATGTTATTTTTCTATCTGTGTTAAGTCTTAGCAATTGATCAAATATATGTGATCTCATAGGAGCCATACCAGCACCACCACCAACAAATACCATTTCTGCTTTTGTTTCCTTTGCAAAAAACTCACCAAAAGGTCCAAAGACTTTAACTTTATCACCAGGCTTTAAGCCAAATGTCCAAGAAGACATAAGACCTGGAGGCACATCAGAACCTGGAGGTGGTGAGGCTATTCTTATATTAAATTTAATAATACCTTTCTCCTCAGGATAATTTGCCATTGAGTATGCTCTTATGACTGGCTCATTAGTAATAGATTCATTATCCCATATCTTAAAGCGATCCCAGTCTTCGTGATATTCTTTATCTATATCAAAATCTTTGTAGTTGATGCTATATGCAGGTGCTTCAAGTTGAACATATCCACCAGCTTTAAAATCAACATTTTCTCCTTCAGGTAATTTTAAAATCAGTTCTTTTATAAAAGTTGCAACATTATCATTAGAAATAACTTCACATTCCCATTCTTTTACACCGAATACATCGTCTGGGACATTTATTTTTAAATCATTTTTAACAGGAACCTGACAAGACAATCTCCAACCATCTTTTTGTTGGGTAGGATTAAAATGGGATTCCTCGGCAGCTAGTATGGAACCACCTCCTTCTAATACCTGACACTTACACTGACTACATGTTCCTCCACCGCCGCATGCTGATGCTAAAAAAATATTATTATCAGCGAGAGTTTGAAGAAGTTTTGATCCTGCAGGAACAACTATTGGATTAGATGCATCGCCATTAATTTCGATTGAAACGTCACCAGTTGATACAAGCTTAGATCTAGCAAAAATAATTACCATAACAAGCAACAATATAATTCCACTAAAAGAAGTTACACCTAAAAGTAAATCAATATTCATAATTAAAGAGATATTCCTCCAAATGACATAAAACCAAAACTCATTAAACCTACTATAATAAATGTAGTGCCGAGTCCTTTGAGGCCTTCAGGTATATCAGAGTATTTTAACTTTTCTCTAATACCTGCTAAAACAACAATTGCCATAGCCCAACCAAAACCAGCACCAAAACCATAGACAACACTTTCAACAAATAACAAATCTTTTTCTACCATAAAAAGTGAAGCACCCAAGATTGCACAATTAACTGTAATTAATGGCAGAAATTGACCTAAAGCATTATACAAAGCTGGGACATATTTATCTAAAAACATTTCCAAAATTTGAACACTTGCAGCAATTACACCTATATAACTTATAAGCTCTACAAACTCTAAATTCGTACCTTCTATTCCAGCCCAAGTTAACGCATCTTCCCTTAATATATAGTTATAAATTAAATTATTTAAAGGTACTGTGATCAAACAAACTACAATTACCGCCACGCCTAAACCGAATGCAGCATCTATTTTTTTAGATATTGCAATGAAAGTGCACATTCCAAGAAATAATGATAATGCAATATTTTCAATAAATACTGTTGTAATAAAGATATTTAAATAGTGTTCAAACATTTAATTCTCTTTTAGTTAAATCAGAAGCCGTCGAATGCTTTGATAAGTTAAAATCATCCTCTTCAACTTGATTTGGTCTAATTGATCTTATTAGCCAAATAAATAAACCAATAATAATAAATGAGCTTGGAGGAAGTAATAATAAATTATTTCCCATATACCATCCCCCATTTGAAACAAGAGGAAGTATTTCATATCCAAATAAAGTCCCTGCTCCAAAAAGTTCTCTAATAGTGGCAACCCCAATTAAAATTATGCTATAACCCAATCCATTTCCTAATCCATCTAAAAAACTTAATAAAGGCCTTTCCTTCATCGCAAATGCCTCAGCCCTTCCCATCACAATACAATTAGTAATTATTAGACCTACAAATACAGAAAGTTTTTTACTGGTTTCATAGTCATATGCTTTTAGCAACTCATCAACAACTATAACCAATGAGGCTATAATCGTCATTTGAACAATAATTCTTATGCTAGACGGAATATAGTTTCTTATAAGTGATATAAATAAATTTGAAAAAGAAAGAACACTAATAACAGCAACACACATAACCATTGTTACTGTAAGGTTGTTTGTTACAGCTAAAGCTGAACATATGCCAAGAATTTGAAGCGTTATAGGATTTTCATCTATAAGAGGTTTAATTATTACTTCCTGATATTTCTTAAGATTCATAATTTAATTCTCTTAATAATTGCGAATAGCCAGACTCACCAAACCAGTATGAAACCATATTAGTTACGCCCCTACTGGTAATTGTTGCTCCCGATAAACCATCAACTTTATATGAAGATTGTAGATCGCTTTCATCAACCTTTCCTTTTATAACAGAAAGTACAACCTCATTATCTTTATATATCTTTTTTCCTTTCCATGAAGCTTTCCACTTAGGATTATCAACTTCAGCTCCAAGTCCAGGAGTTTCTTTATGTTCGTAAAATTCAATTCCTGAAACAGTATTAAAGTCATCTTTTATAGCGATATATCCATATAAAGTTCCCCATAGACCATATCCTCTAATTGGTAATATTAATTTATCAATTTCGCCTATTTCATTTCTTAAAATATATATTTTTCCAATATTTTCTCTATTCTTTATGATAGCTATATCATCTGAGGCATCTACTTTGATTGATAGTTGAGGATTTTTTGTAGCACTAAGTTGATCATATTCATCAATATTATAATTTTTGTATTCACTTAGAAGCATTCCTGAATTGAAATCAATAAACTTAGATTCTAATTTTGTAAATTGTTGAGCTATGGATTCATTCGGATCATAAATATCAGCAACTTGAAGAACCTTCAATCTTCGATCATTTAATTTATTTTCTTTTTGAAGGTCTCTAAGGCTTACGGCTGAGGTTGAAACCACCAGTGAGCATACTAAACAAACGGAAAATGCTACACCTATTGTTTTTAAAATAGATTCATTCATTTGTAAGTGCCTTTCTTTTTTTAATATTTGACATAACAACCATGTGATCAATGACTGGAGCTAATAAATTTGCAAATAGTATAGCTAACATCATACCTTCAGGGAATGCTGGATTAATAACTCTAATCAATATAACGGTAACACCTATTACAAATCCATAAATCCATCTGCCAGTATTAGTACCAGAGCCTGATACAGGTTCTGTAGCCATAAATACTAAACCAAAAGCAAAGCTACCAATTACTAAATGCCAATACCAAGGTATGTTAAACATTGGATTAGTTTCTGATCCAACGAGATTTAATATTGAAGACATAAGAATCATGCCAACCAAAGTTCCTAAAATAATCCTATATGAGGCTACTTTTGTATATAGTAAGACTGCTAGTCCAATTGCTATAGCAATTATGGATGTTTCTCCGACAGAACCAGGTATATTGCCAAGAAATGCATCAAACCATGTATAAGAACTAGTTATACCAGCCATGCCAGACTCTGCAGCAACACCAAGTGCAGTTGCACCACTATATCCCTCTGGAATTAAATTATAGTCAGAAATACCAGCCACCCAAACCTTATCTCCTGATATTTGTGCAGGATAAGCAAAGTATAAAAATGCTCTTCCAGTAAGTGCAGGATTTAAAAAATTCTTACCAGTTCCGCCAAATATTTCCTTTCCAATTACCAAACCAAAAGAAATTCCCATCGCTGCTTGCCATAATGGAATATCTGGAGGACAACTTAAAGCAAATAGAACAGTCGATACAAAAGCACCCTCATTTATTTCATGTTTTCTTACAATTGCAAATAAAGCCTCCCATGCTATACCTACAGTAAATACTACAAAATATATTGGCATAAAGTAGCAAGCGCCAAACCATAATTTACTTATAAAACTAGTTGAATCATAACCAACAATAGAGACAAAATAATGATGCCAGTCACCTGTATTTTGTTGATTAATAGTTTCTAGATATTCAAGTGAATTAGCGCCAAGGTTATACATTCCAAAAAACATTGCTGGGAATGTTGCAAGCCATACAGTAACCATAACTTTTTGAATATCAACTGCATCTCGAACATGAATGGGATTCCTGGTTTTTTTAGAATACGAAAAAAATAAATTTTCTAGCGCATCAAATAACGGAAACCACTTAGAATATTTACCATCATCAATAAAGTTTGGCTTGACGTTATTTATATAGCTTCTTAAAGATTTCATGATTCTAAATAAAGTTTATTTAAGTTATCCAATAAGATGGATGAGTAATCATATTTACTTGGACACACATATGAACACAAAGCTAAATCTTCAGGTACTAACTCTAACATTCCTAAATCGATTGCCATTTCTGTATCAAAAACAACCAAGGCTTTAAGCAACTGTGTTACTAATATGTCCATTGGCATTACTTCTTCATATGATGAAATGGGAACTATTGCTCTATTACCTCCCCCTATAGATGTATTAAAAATAAACTTTTTGGGTTTAATTAATGAAGATATGAAAACATTAAGCTTTGAATGAAGAGATGAACCTGGCATTAACCAGTTCATAAAAATTTCGTTAACTTCATCTGGTAAAGCAGAAATTTGTGAATCATAAAAACCAAGATAATTCATTACACCCTCTGATTCATGACCATGAAGAACAGAACCAGAAATTACTCTTGAATTGGTTTCGATTTTACCTGCTGTTATTTCATCTATATTTCCACATATCCTCACATTTAACAATGAAGGCTCATAAACAGATGGGCCACCTAAGGCAATAATTTTATTTGTTCTAATTTTCTTGTTTATTTTTAAAAATCCAAGTGAAATTACATCCTGATAGTTTATTGTCCACACAGATCGATTTAAATTAACGGGATATATATTTGAAATATGTATGCTAGATAAACCAGCTGGATGAGGCCCTTTAAATTGGTAATAATTAATATTTTCATTAGAGGTATCAAAGTCATCAAATTGATATGAAAGATTAATATCGCAGTCAAATAAATCACATAATACTTGTAGTCCTACATCAAATTCATTTTTGTTATGGGTGATTATATGAAAAGGGTCAACTGAAAGAGGATTCGTATCGCAACAATTAATAAAAAGAGCATCTGGAGTTTCTTTAATAGAAGGTGTTCTATTAAAAGGTCTTGTTCTAAAGGAATTCCATAAGCCTGAATTGATAATAGTATTTTTAAATTGATCTAAGGATTCGTCTATATTAAATAATTCAAATTGTTCATCGTCTGAAATTTCAATCTCTATAGATAAAAATTTTCTCTTATCGCCTCTATTTATATCTTTAATTTTTCCTCCAGCAGGCGATGTAAAGAAAATACCTGGATTTTTTTTATCTTCAAATAATTTTTGTCCAGCTTTAACTTCATCACCTTCTTTAACAAACATAGTAGGTTTCATCCCAATAAAATCATTAGATAATAATGCTACTGACGAACTATTTGGTTCGTCACTTAAAGATGCTTTAGGTGCTCCTGATATCGGTAAATCAAGACCTTTTGATATTCTTATCACTGTTTGTGTGCCTTTAAAAAAGTTGCTTTAAAACTATTAAAAAACAATAGAATTATAAGGCTAAAAAACCTTAGATTCTAGTTTTAACTGATTGGTTTTGGTAATCTTTCAAGGCTTATATTAGAAACCTTCTTGGTAAGACTTATTACCTGCTTGGTATATCCATATTCATTGTCATACCAACAATAAAGAGTAACCATATTTCCATTTGTTATAGTTGCTTGAGAATCAACAATAGTTGCAAAAGGGGAAGAGTAGAAATCTGTCGAGACAATTTCCGTTGAATTTACATAACCTATGATATCTCTATATTTTGAATGAAACGCCATAGACCTTAAATAATCATTAATATCGGTGGTGTTAACTTTTTTGGACAAAGTTAAAGATAATATAGCTAGACTAACGTTAGGAGTTGGAACTCTGATTGCATTACCGGTAAGCTTACCTTCAAGCTCAGGCAGTGCTTTAGCTACTGCTTTTACCGCACCTGTTGAAGTTAGAACCATGTTTAATGGCGCGCCCCTTCCTCTGCGATCTTTTTTATGAAAATTATCAATTAGATTTTGATCATTGGTATATGAATGAATTGTTTCAATATGACCTCCTACAATTCCATATTCAGTGTTTATGATTTCTAACACAGGAACAATTGCATTTGTGGTACATGAAGCAGCAGAAAGAATATTATCTGAGTCTTTGATAATATTATCATTTATGCCATAAACAATATTTTTGATATTGCCTTTTGCCGGTGCAGTAAGTATTACCTTTGATGCTCCTGATTTTATATGTTGTGATAGATCAGTTTCATCTCTCCATATACCAGTATTATCAATAACTAGAGGATCTTTGATGTCATAATCTGCATAATTAACTTCGTTTGGTCCTGATGCGTATATTATCTTAACTGGATTTCCATTTATGACTATTGATGAGTTCTCTTCATCAACTCTTACTGTTCCATCAAAAGAGCCATGAACTGAATCTCTGCTTAAAAGGCTTGCTCTTTTATATATATCGTCATCAATGGCTTTTCTTATTACAATAGCTTTTAGTCGAAAATAGTTTCCAGGACCAGTTGTTTGAGTCATTATTCTTGCAGCCAGTCTACCAATCCTACCAAAACCATATAAAACTATATTTGTAGGTTCCTTTGGTCTATTAGAGTCTTTATTTATAACCGATTTGAGTTCAGCATCTATATATTCTTTAATTTTTGAATTGTCATCTTTAATGTCCTTAAAAAAAGGACATCTTACAGCTATTTCTCCAACATCAATTTCACAATCCATAAGCTGTAATGTTCTTATGTATTCAAGAATCGGATAGGTTTCCAGTTCACTTAGTTCATTATTATCAGATTGTCTTGCAAATCTATGAGCTCTCATAATCGCTACAGGAGATTCGTTTACAAGTGACTTTCCATAAATCATTATATTTATTCCATCACGATATAATGAACCTATGATGGGCACCATTAATTCTGCTAAGCCCTCTCTCCACTTCCAATCACCAAATGAATCATCAGGAAGTATTCTTTTTTGTCTTTGAGTAGATTTAAAACTTATATCTTTATTGTCAGCCATTTTACGATTATAAGTGTTTTGTTTAGATATCTGATATAACTAATTAGAAATATTTTTTAAATGGAAATCAGAATTACCAAATAAAGCATCAATTGAAATCATTTTCTTAAGGTAATGTCCTATCATCATTTCTTCACTTACTCCCATTCCGCCATGCATTTGTACTGCATCTTGAGCAGAAATTTTGCCTGCTTTTCCAATATATGATTTTAATGCAGAAACATGCTTAGTCATGTCCTCTGAATTGTTATTAACTTCAAGCATAGCTTTAATTAATAAAGATTTAGCTAATTCCGATTCAATAAACATATCTACCATTCTGTGTTGAAGAACTTGAAAGCTTGATATGGGTTGACCAAACTGCTCTCTGCCTTTTGTATACTCTAATGTCTTTGTATAGCAAGATTCCATGCAACCAACAGCCTCTGCACAAATGCATAAAGTTGCTAAATTTATTGTTTTATTTACTAACTCAATTGCTTCTTCGCCAGATGCAATTATATTTGTATCGTCTAATTGCACATTTTCAAAAGAAATTTCTGCACAGGACTGGCCATCTACGGTTGAAAAAGAATTAATTGATACTCCATTTGTATTTGTATCAAAAATAACAATTTTTAATTCATTACCATCAGTACAAGTAGAAATTATTTTGTTAGCATTGCCTCCATTCAAAACCAAGGTTTTAGTTCCGTTCAAAACATTTTTTGAATCAAGTGAAGTATTAACAGATAAATAATCATAACTATTTGATGCTTCTGCATATGCAAAAGAAATATGCATATCACCACTACATATTTGCTCTATTAATTCATTTTTATGAGGATATGATGATTTATCTAATAGAGAACCAGAAAGAACAACTGTTGCTAGGTATGGCTCAATAACAAGAGATTTACCAAATTCTTCAAATAAAATAGATAACTCTATAGCACCAAAACCCAAACCACCAGAATCCTCAGAAAATGCCATTGAAAGCCAGCCTTGTTCAGCGAATAGTTTCCAAACATTACTATCAAAATCTTCAGATGATTTAACAATATCTTCTCGTTTATAAAAATCGTATTCAGATTCACAGAATTTTTGAATCTGTTCTCGAAGCATTATTTGTTCTTCGCTGTAATTAAGATTCAATTTTAAACACCTAAAACAAATTTAGAGAGAATATTTTTTTGTATCTCATTACTTCCACCATATATAGATGTTTTTCTGAGATTTAAAAATGCAGATAGACCATTGGCAGCGTAGTCTGGTCCTGCTGGTTTGTCATTACTGCCATAACCATGAGGTCCCGGATACATTAGGGCATATTCACCTGAAGCCTCTACAAATAATTCAGAAATCTTTTGCTGCATCTCTGTACCTTTTATTTTAAGAATAGATGATTCAGCACCAGGATGACCGCCGTTTTCAAGCTCAGATAATAACCTTAGTTCTGTAATCTCAAGAGCAGAAAGTGAAACCTCTAATTCTCCAACTTTTTTTCTGAGGTCATCATTATCTATGTCATTAACAATTTTTTTAAGCCTATCAAGTTCACGCATCGATGATCCAACTGCAGCTATTCCAAATCTCTCATGAGCTAGTAGAAATTTTGCATATGTCCAACCCTTACCTTCTTCACCAATAAGATTTTTAGCTGGGACCTTAACATCAGAAAAGAAAACTGTATTTACTTCGTGATCACCATCAATTGTGATTATAGGTTTGACTTCTATACCAGGAGACTTCATGTCAATGAGCAAAAATGAGATGCCTTCCTGTTTAATTCCACTACTATCTGTTCTAACTAAACAGAATATCCAGTCAGCATTTTGAGCTAAAGTAGTCCAGGTTTTAGCTCCATTAACAACATAATACTCTTCATCAAGATCATTCCTTTTAACTGCTTTTGTTTTTAACGATGCCAAGTCTGATCCTGAACCTGGTTCAGAGTACCCCTGACACCACCATGTATTAAAATTAAGAATATCAGGTAAAAAAGTTTCCTTTTGTTCATCATTACCAAATGTGTATATAACTGGACCGACCATTCCTACACCAAAAGGTAATATTGGTGGGCAACCTGCTAAGCCTAGTTCTTTATTGAAAATATAAAGTTTAGATGCAGACCATCCTGTTCCACCATATTCAGTAGGCCAGTTATATCCCATCCAACCTTTCTTTGATAATGCCTTATGAAAATCAACAAGATCTTGCTTGCTAATTGTTATGCCGCTATCAGTTTTTTCTTTTACATGTTTAGGATAGTCATTGGCTAACCAATCTCTAACTTCATCTCTAAACGCAATATCTTCTTTACTAAAGTTTATATCCATAATTTTCTTTTATTATTTAATTTGATTGCTAAAATAAGGACCTCATTATACACAACAAAATGCTTAAAAATAAACATAATCTATACCAAAATTATTCTTATTGTTTGGCTACTTATTTCAATGAAAAAAATGAGTCATTATGCATCATTACTAATAGCAATAATGAAGCTAAGTATTTAGTAAATGAACTAAAATTAATCTTAGAAAACAATAGTATTATACATTTTAGAGAAAGTGATATTCTTCCATATGATCATTTTTCTGTTCCAGAAAAAATAACCAAAGAAAGATTTAAAATTGTAAATAATAGCAAAAGCTATAAAAAACATATATTAGTTGCCTCAGTTAAAAACCTCTTTGAGAGGTATCCAGAAAATGAATTCTTTAAATCTATTAAAAATTTTAAAATTGATACAAAAATCTCATTAATTGAATTAATAAATATAGTTGAATCATTAAATTATCAAAAAAAAACTAACGTTGAAAATATTAATGAATATTCTGTAAGAGGAGGAATAATTGACATATACACACCTATCTATAGCAACCCTTTAAGAGTAGAAATATTTGATGACAGAATTGAGTCTATTAGATTTTTTGATGTTGAATCACAACTTTCAGTGAACACACTTTCAGAATTTTCAATTTCAAATGGCAATAGTGTCTTATTTGATAAGAATACAATAGATATGTTTATAGATAGATGGAGAGACTATTTTCCTGAAATTGATGAAAGATATTGCCCTATTTTTCAAAATATTAAAAATAATTATAATTCAGAAGGTTACGAAATCTATTATCCATTTTTTTTTAAAAAGACTTTAAATTTTCTTGAATTATTTGATGATTATAAGTATCTAAAATTGAATAATCTTGATGAAGAAATGTTGAAATACAATAATTTTATCCAAGAAAGATATAGAGATGAAAAAATAGATAATTCTAGACCTTTAATAAAACCTTCTGATTTATTTTTACCCTACGATGATGTAAATAAAATTTATAATTCTATAAATTCATTAAATATTAATGAAATCGGCTTTAATTTTAGTTCTTTTAATGAGTTAGAAGAAGCTATATCAAATAACGTTTTTAGTAAAAGTAAAGTTGTTTTGATGTCATCAATTCCCAGCGAAGTCGAAAAGCTAAAGGAGAAATATTCTATTAGTTGCGATTTAATAAAAAATATAAATGATGCTAAAAATTCTATATCAATAATGTACGGAGATATTGTTAGACCAATTCATGACATTAAAAATGATGTATATATATTTCATAAAGAGGATATCGATAATATTGTCTATCAATTTGAAGATGCAAAACCAGAAAAAGCAAAAAATACTAATATAAATAATATTTTTAATAAAGGTGACTATGTTATTCATGAGAGCTATGGATTGGGGTTATATGATGGGCTTGAAATAATCGATACTAATAATAATTTTAACGAATATATAAAAATAATATATTTAAATAATGAAAACCTATATGTGCCTCTTAGGGATATTAATAAACTTTCTAGTTACCATAAAAATAAGAATTTATTAGATACACAGCTTGATTCATTATCGTCATCAAAGTGGAGAAATAAAAAAGTTAAGGCTAAGAAGCGAGCAATTGATCATGCTGCAGAGATTTTAGATGTTGAGTCTAGAAGAAATAAAGCTCACTCATTTCCTCTTAAAATTGATTCAGAAAAACTTACTTCATTTGAAAATGAATTTCCCTATAACGAAACACCTGATCAGATAGAATCATTTAAGGCAATAAAAAAAGATATATCACTTATCAAACCAATGAATAGAGTTCTATGTGGTGATGTGGGTTTTGGTAAGACAGAAGTTGCAATGAGAGCATCTTTTATTTCCGCATTATCAGAAAAACAAGTAATAGTAATTGTTCCAAGTACAGTACTGTGTGAACAACATTTTAATTCTTTTATCAAAAGATTTATTAATTACCCCGTAAATATTAAAAAACTTAACAGATTTGTATCAACAAAAGAACGTGAAATTGTTATTGATGAGTTTAATGAAAAAAAAATAGATATTCTTATATCAACTCATGTTGTCTTTAATAATAATATCAACTTCAAAAATACAGGCTTATTGGTAATTGATGAGGAACATAAATTTGGTATAAAACAGAAAAATTATATTAAAGATAAGCAAGCAAATATCCATATTCTTTATCTTTCAGCAACTCCAATACCAAGAACAATGAATTTAGTATATTCAGGCCTTAAAGATTTTTCATTTTTACACACAGCTCCTTCTAATAGAATTAGCATAAAATCATTTTTAAAATTGCATACATCTCAAATTTTAAAAGAAGCTCTTTCTAGAGAGAAAAATAGAGGCGGTCAATGTTTTATAGTTCAAAATGACATATCAAAAATGGCTTCTATTAAAAAAGAAATAAATAATATATTGCCAAACTTCAAGGTTGGTACTGCTCACGGCAAGCTATCAAAGAAAGATATTAATATGGTTATGAATGATTTTAAAAATGGAAATATTGATGGTTTAATTTGTACAACGATTGTTGAGATGGGCTTAGATATACCTAATGCTAATACAATGATAATAACTAACTCACATAACTTCGGTCTATCACAGCTTCATCAATTAAGAGGAAGAGTTGGTAGATCAGATAAACAGGGATATTGTTACTTTTTAATACCAACAATGGATATTCCTAATATTTCACGAAATAGGCTTGATGCAGTTATAAAACATTCAAAACTTGGAGAAGGCTTTTTGATAGCCCAAGAGGACTTAGAAATACGTGGTGGTGGAGAGATGTTAGGTGATAAACAAAGTGGTCACGTAAATGATGTTGGTATAAGTCTTTACCTTTCAATGCTTAAAGAAGCAATTAAAGGAACTGATGATATCTATTCAAATAATAATTTAGAAATAAATTTTAATGACTCTTCATTTATAGATGATAATTATCTCCCGTCACCTATTGAAAGATTAAAAATTTATTCTCAGATAAGTCAATCATCATCCTTTGAAGAGCTTGAAGAACTAAATAAGAATTTAATAGATAGGTGTGGAAAGATGCCTCCTGAAACATTAAATTTAATTAACAACAAGTTTATTGGTCTTAGGATAAAAGATACTGGAATAAAATCGATAAAATCAAACGAAAAAAGTACTAATATTCAGCTTGAGAGTAATGCTAAAAAAGATATTATCAACAATATGATAAATTTAGCGTCTTCAAGTCCAGAAATTTACTCGATTACAAAAGATAATAAATTTATATTTAAATCAAATGATATTAAATCCGAACAAAGAAGAAAAAATGTTAATCTCCTTTTAGATGAAATACTTTAAGTTTAAATACATAGCACTAATTATGCTCTCAATATCTGTCTATTCTTATGAAGAATTACAAGAATATAAGGTTGAATTAATTATTTTTAAGTACTCTACACCTAATGCAAATGAATTATTTGATTCAATATTAAAAATTCCAGATATGGAAATTATTAATAACTATTCTATAGATTCTGACACTAGTGAATACAGGTATAGTAATTTCTCTAATGTATCTGAATATATATCTAGCGTTATCAACAAAGATTACATTAAGAGTAAGAGCCTTTATCCTTCAGTATGGTACAGGGATGACGTTAAACTTGAAACACTCAAGAAATTGAGGACTAATATAATAAATGATAATGAAATTGATTATATTGATTCAAAATCTTGGATTCAATCAATACCATCATATGAATCCAGTAACTATCTTGCTTACGAAAATGATATTAAGAATTATGGATTCTTCTTAAATCTTTATAAGAAAAGATTTATGCATATTCAGCTAAAAGGATATCTTTCAAATTTAAATTATAGAAATAATAATATAAATATATTTATCGACGATGAGAAAAGAATTTTTAACGAAGAAGTTCATTTTTTTGATAACCCATATTTTGGAATTATCATCTCTGTAATACAAATCTAATTACTTATAATAAGCATTATCATCAATTGAATGATCGGTTAGGTCTTTTACAGATTTAACTTCAGGTATCTGCTCAATTAATGTTTTTTCAATTCCATCTTTAAGAGTAACATCAACCATTCCACAACCCTGACATCCTCCACCAAACTGCAAAACAGCAACATTATCTTTATTAAATTCAACTAGCGATACCTCTCCACCATGAGACTCTAACATTGGATTTATCTCGTTATATATAACATAGTTTATTCTGTCTTCAACGGGGCTATCAGAGGAAATATTTGGAAGTCTGGCATGAGGCGCCTTGATCGTAAGTTGACCACCAAAGGTATCATTATCAAAATTAACTTCACAGTCCTTTAAAAAAGGAATACTTCGTTTTTCTATATGAACACTAATCAATTTAAGATTAATAATCATATCATCGGGCATAGCTTCATCTGGTTTACAATATGCTAAACATGTTTCGGCTTTTGGTGTACCTGGATCAGAAATAAAGATTCTAATTGAAAGATCGGTTTCATTCTTATCTTTTATAAGATTAGCTAAGTACTCTTCAGCAGATTTTGTGATATTAATTATTTCATTCATAAATATATGTGGTTATTTAGAATTATAAATTCTTTTTTAGGAATAAGAAAAAAAAATGATCTTTCAAGAGATCTTAAGCATATATCTCTTTATAAAGTAATAGTTCTTTTCTTAACACTAAACATTATATTTATAGGCATAGTATTTTTTATTACAAGGCTATTTATTACAAATGGATAAATTTGGAAGATTTAAAAATAATATTTTAAATAATTATTCCAAAAATATAATTATTAATATAAGTCCTTCATCATCATTTAGGTGCAGATGCGAGTTTTCATATTCAAATAACTCTTATGTTATGCATGATAAAGATCAAAAAGTATTTATGGATTCCTTCGAATATGCCTCAAAGGCAATACAAAAGAAGATGCCTATATTATTGAATGAAATTAATTCATCAAAAAAAATTAAGGAAAAACTATTTCAAATAAATTTTAGGTCAAATAATAAGAATGAGGTGCTAGTAACATTAATTTATCATAGAAAAATTGATGAATTTCTTATTAATTCTATAAGTGATTTGTCAAATAAAATTGGTATTAAAATTATTATTAGGTCCAAAAATTTTATTCATGTGTTTGACGATCATATGTTTAGAGACACTCTTGATTATAATAATTTAAGAATATATCAAACTGATAACTGCTTTTTTCAACCAAATAAATACCTATTAAATAAAATGATAAATAAGGTTATTGATTTTGTGAAAAATCCAGAAGATTTATTAGAGCTTTATTGTGGTGTTGGAACCTTCACTATGCCATTGTCTTCTACTTTTAAAAAAATTCTTGCTACAGAAAATAATAGAAAAGCGGATGAATGCCTTCAAAGAGGAATTTTAGAAAACAAAATAAATAATATTCATACAGCGAGATTGTCATCTAATGAGGTTATTGAATTATTTAATGGTCGAACTTTTAGAAGAATGAAAGATAAGTCGTTATTGTCATATAATTTTTCACACATCTTAGTTGATCCACCAAGAAGTGGCCTTGCAGAAGAAGTAATAGAAACTATTAACTTATTTAAAAATGTTATTTATATATCATGCAATCCTAATAGCTATCTTAGAGATATAAATTTATTGAGTGATCATAATGTAAAAAAAATAGAAATATTTGATCAATTCCCAAACACTGAGCATCTTGAAATAGTATCTTTACTTTCCAAAGAATAAATTAATTCAATCTTTCATATTCAATCCAATCAATTAATAACCTCTTATCATCTGGATTATCTATAAAATTTGAACATAAGGAATTATTACAAATTTCAGAACTTTCAATTCTTCCATTATCAAAGTCTCCTCCAACAGCAACATTTAATATTAAATAAAAATTATTATTAAAAGGATATGAGTATTGATTTAATGGGAATATTGATGGATTAATTGAAAGGTGGGGATCGGTTTCATTATTCACATAAAAATCCAACTTATTTGATTGGAAGATTAAAGTTATTGAGTGAAAGTAGGATTGAAAAGTGTTTTCATTTGAACTATAAAAATCGGCATTAATATATCTATTGTCTGGCCATTCGGTACCAAAATGAACAGCTGAACCAATTCTGTTTGCCTCTCCAGGCAGTCCATCAACTGGATAGGATCTACCTTTTGCTTCCATTAAATCAATTTCGCCACCCTTAGGCCATGGGGTTTCATCAAAAGGCAACATCCATATTGCTGGCCATAGACCAGTTCCATCAGGAACCTTAAAACAAACAGTTATTCTTGATCCAACCTCAATTGCAAATTTATTTTTAGTAAAGATTTTTGCAGAAGTAAAATGTTGTTCAACGTTATCACTACCTATATTTACTTCATATATTGGTTGGATTTTTAATAAACCATCTTCTATAAATAAATTATCTCTGTCGTCTGACGTATAGTTCTGCAATTCATTATTGCCATTGCACCCTCCTCCGTTATTGTTACACCCCTCGTCATATGACCATTTAGTTTCATCCAGTTCAGTGGTATTAAAGTCATCTATCCAATTAGCTGAGTCCGATTTTGCAACACAGTTATCTCTTGAATTTCCAGATGGTGGAACATATGAAAATGTTTGATGATCTGGTGGTATTTCAATCAATAAAGTTGGAGAGTTGTTGCTGCCACCTCCACAAGAAACTAATAACAATATTAATATATTTCTTAATGAGGTCATTAATATAAGAATTATCTTATTTTGTTATAAATTCATCAGATAGCAATTTCATCTCTTTTCTTAAAACAAACATTGCAATTAAATTTGGAATAGATACTAAAGCAACTACAACATATGCAATATTCCAGACCACAGTGGTATCTATTACAGCTGCAAGAATGAAACATAAAACATAAAAATTTCTGTACCATATGACTCCCTTCTCACCAAAAATATAGGCAGTTGACCTATCTCCGTAATAGCACCAAGTTATTGCCGTCGAAAAAGCAAACAATAATAATGCTATTGCAACTAGCTTGCCGCCATAGTCACCCAAAATTCCATTTGAAAAAGCTTTAGCAGTTAATTCTGCTGAGCTCACTAATGACTTACCCTCAAAAGTAACAGCATCTTTAGCTTTTCCATTATCTATATTTATGGATCCATTAAATAAATTTTTATTTGCATCTCTAACAACAATATCTTCGGCTATGGATCTTAAATGAATAACAGTAATATTGTTATTTAATATTTTTCCATCTTCTATATTTAGAATTCCATTGAATTCTTCAACACTTGAATCAATATTTTGTACATATTTGGTCAATTCATTGATTTGATCTGGATACACGAAACTATTGTCCTCATTAAGCTTATCGCTATAAGAACCATTTAAAACAATCATGTCTGTTTTTGAAAAATTAGTATCAAATTTTTCAGTCCATACATTGCTAGATAAAATTACTAAAGCTGTGACAGTGCAAACTACTAAAGTATCAATAAAGGGTTCTAAAATAGAAACAACACCTTGATCAATTGACTTATTTTTAGATGATGCATGAGCTATAGGAGAAGAGCCTTGGCCAGCTTCATTAGAATATAAACCCCTTGCAACACCATACTTTAAACTCATTGCAAAGCTAGCTCCCAAAAAACCACCCATTGCTGCAGAACCCGTAAAAACTTGAGCAAATATTGCATTAAATGAAGGAATAATATTTTGATAATTCTCTATAAGAATTATTAAAGCGCCGCCAAAATATATAAGTCCCATTATAGGAATAATTTTACTTGCGACAGAAGCAATTCTTTTAATGCCTCCAATAATAATTATCCATAATAATGTTCCCAAAAATAAGCCTGTAAATAGTTTTGGTACTGCAAACTCAGTATTCATAACGAGAGCAATATTATTTATTTGTGGCATGTTCCCAGAACCAATTGCGGTTATCATCATCAAAAAAGCAAATAAAATGGCAACCCATTTCATATTAAGGCCTTGTTCGATGTAATACATTGGACCACCAGAAATTGATCCATCTTTTAGCTTAGTTCTATACTTATGTCCTAGTGTTACTTCAACAAATTTTGTTGTCATTCCAAAGATAGCAGTAATCCACATCCAGAAAATAGCAGCTGGTCCACCAGTCCAAATTGCTAATGCGACACCGCCTATATTACCTGTACCAACTGCTCCAGACATAGCTGTAGTAAGAGCTTGAAAACCAGTGGTTTCTCCGTCAGTTTCAGTATTATTTGCTTTGCCAGAAACAATGTTAAATGCGCTTTTAAAGTATTTGAACTGAGGAAAGCCTAAGTAAATAGTAAAATATACACCAGTGCCAATTAAGAGGGCAGGAAACCACCAAGAGCCACTTAAATTACTATCCAATAAAACTAAAAAAGAATTAAATTGTTCCATGATTTTTATTCCGAAAATTTTTCGATCAAATCAGTATAACCGCCAACAAGTGTTCCATCTATAAATATTTGAGGAACGGTTCTTGCAGCAGGATTGCGTTTTAACATTTCTTGAAATACTTCAGGATTGTCAGCATCATAAACTTCATAGCTAATCCCTTTTAAATCAAAAAAATTTTTTGCCATGTCGCAATAGGTACAGATTTTTTTAGAATATATTTCAACTTTTTTGCTCATTATTTAATTATAATGAAAATATGAATTTATTTAACCTAAAAGACAAATCTATTTTAATTACTGGTTCTTCAAGAGGTATAGGTAAATCAATTGCTCATCAATGTGCTCTTCATGGTGCCAATGTAGTAATTTCAAGCAGGAAATTAAATGCATGCGAATTAGCTGCTCAAGAAATAAATGATTCTGTTGGTAAGAATGTGGCATTCCCAATTTCTGCAAATATAAGTGATGAGGATCAACTTAAAGAGCTCGTGGTCTTAACAAGAGAAAGGCTTGGTAAAATTGACACGCTTGTATGTAATGCAGCAACAAATCCTTTTATGGGCTCAATGTTGGATATGCCTAATGATAAATTTGATAAAGTGATGAACAATAATATCAAATCAAATCAAATTTTATGCAACCTTGTTCTTCCTGAAATGATAGAAAGAAAGGATGGATCAATAATTATTATATCTAGCATAGCAGCAATAAAAGGAAGCCCAATATTAGGTGCTTATAATATAAGCAAAGCTGCGGATGTAATGATTGTAAAGAATATTGCTGCTGAATTTGGCCATAAAAATATTAGAGCAAACTCAATAGCTCCTGGTTTAATTAAAACTGATTTTGCAAAAGCTTTATGGGAAAATCCAGATATATTAAAAACAGTACTATCTAGCACCCCAATGCAAAGAATTGGAGAGCCTGATGAGATTGCAGGTGTTGCAGTTATGTTAGCCTCAGATGCTGGAAATTATATAAATGGACAAACTATAGTAGTTGACGGTGGCACAACTATATCTTAATAGAATTCTTTATTTCACTTAAAAAATAATTTAATACATGATTCTCATTAATTTGGGGAACTCTATAGAAATCATCTCTAAGGTTATTTAATTCATTAATTAAATTTGAAATCTTTAAATTATTAAAATTAGAACTATTAAATATTTTATATATACCTGACATTTCTTCTGATAGTAACTTTGATCTTAAGAGTATCTTCAAAAATTCTATTAGATAATTAGTTTTAGTTATTAGATTTATGTCCATTGAAGACAAATCCTTTATTAATGATCCAATGTCTGATTTATTATTAATATAATCTGAAATTACGCTGATAAATTTTTTAAAGATTAAATGTCTGTCGTTTTCAATATCTTCAATAATTTTTAATGGTGTATAAAAACTTGGGAAATCATTAAAATTAATTTCAGATATTCCCCTTTTAGATAACCAAGCATTCATCTCTTTTGATGAAAGATTAGGTATATTGAATATCTGACATCGACTATAAATGGTTTCCAGCAGCACGTTAGATCGATCTGTTACCATTATGATATAAGTATTAGGAGCTGGCTCTTCAAGATTCTTTAAAAGAGCGTTTTGACATTCATTATTCATGGTTTGTGCATTTAAAATTAATGCGACTTTATTAATAGCTATCGAGGGTGTTATTCCTAAAAAGTCATTAATATTTCTTTGTCCTTTTTCCTCATCCCATTTTGTTTTTCTAAAAGTAATATGATGAAGAAGAATTTTATCTTTTTGTAAAATAAAGTAGTCTGGATGATTGTTTGCATCTAATAAATCACAGTCTTGGAGAAGAGTGTTTTTATTTAACAATAATTCTGATGCAAGCTCTTTAGCAAAAATTTCTTTCCCAATACCCTTAGGACCATTTATTATTATTCCATGAGGAAGATTTTCTAAATTAATACTTTTATAAATATTATCAAGCCAGTCTAAATCAGATAGCTTCATGTTAATGATTCAATTTTCTTAATAATAGATTTATGAATAAATTGAATGTTATTTGAAGCGTCAATCGTAACGAATCTTTTGTCTTTTGCTATTTCTAGATAACCATTTCTAACATTGTTAAAGAACTCAATACCTGCCGATTCAATTCTGTCCTTGGTATCGTTAGTTTTTCTAGAAAAGCCTTCCTCGACTGAAATATCTAATAAAAAACTTAAATTAGGTTCTGGACATTCTATGAATAATGTAAGTTCATTTATAAACGTTTTAGACAGATTTCTTCCATAACCTTGATAAGCAATCGATGCATCATAAAATCTATCGAATAAAATAAAATCAGCTTTGCTCTTATTAATTTTTTGATTTATAAGTTCAGCTCGAGCTGCAAACATTAATAACAACTCAGCTTTATCTGATAATTGACTTGAGTTATTTAATAAAATATCTCTTATTTTTTCTCCTGTGGTTGTTGAACCTGGTTCTCGATAAATCTCAACTAAATATTTTTTACTTTCCAAATATTCTTTTAATAAAGATATTTGTGTTGATTTTCCTACACCCTCAATCCCCTCAAAAGATATTATTTTCATTTATTTAATCCCAATTCTTTAATTTTACTTAAATGCTCATCATATGTTTTAGAGAAATAATGAGTAGTAGGTGAATTGGCAACAAAAAATAAATAATCTCCTGGAGTGCTATTTTTAGCGGCTTTTATGGAGCTAGTTGAGGATATTGAAATAGGTGTTGGAGGAAGTCCATTGATCATATAAGTATTATATTTATTTTTTTTATTAAGAATATCAGATTTTTTTATATCTCCATCAAAATTTGGTAATAAACCATAAATTATTGTTGGATCAGCCTGTAATCTCATATTTAATGATAATCTTTTTAAAAATACGTCTCCAATATCTATTTTCTCATTATCGTTTCCTGCTTCTTTTTCAATAATTGATGCAAGTATTAAGATTTGATATTTGTCTAAAGAGTTTGGTGGCGGTTTTTTATTAAATAATTCTTCAAGAAAATCATTTAGCCTAGTATGACTTTTATTAATAATAAGCGAGGCATTCATGCCCTTCTTATAGAAGTAGGTATCTGGATATAGAATTCCCTCCCTGAAAGGATAATCTGTTTTAACACATCTTAAAAAACTACAATCATTTATTAGTAATGAATTATTTATTAAATCTTCAATATCATAGATTGTTGATCCTTCAAGAAATTTGATTTTATGAGTTATTGTTTTACCTTGACTCATTTTAGAAATTATTTCTTTTATAGGTAGATTGCCAATAGCATATTCACCTGTTTGAATATTATTTATATTATTAAATTTAACAAATAATCTTATAAATAATTTATTAATAGCTGTATTAGAAGAAAATTTTGAAAGGACTTGGTTAATGGATTCACCAGATTTGACATCAATTATCTTAGTTCCATATACAGGAATATCGTCAATATAAGCTTTGTAAGGAGCAACTAAACAAATTGTTACAAATCCAACAAGACAAACTAATTTAAGAAATTTCATACTAAAGTCTAAATAACATAGTTATTTTAAACCATTAGTATAATTTTAAAATTCTAGAATTTATGAATTTGAATTAACGTATTCTACAGCTTCGTTGACTGTAGATATTTTCTCTGCGTCTTCATCAGCTATTTCAAGATCAAATTCTTCTTCTAGCGCCATAACTAATTCGACTGTATCTAGAGAATCTGCTCCCAAGTCATCCACAAAAGATGAATCACTCTGGATTTCATCCAATGATTTTCCTAGTTGATCACTTACAATTTTTTTGACTCTTTCTTCAATACTCATAACCTCTCCGTTGTCTCTATAGAAAATTTGACACATTTTACAACTAATAGTTCAAAGTTGCACATAAATTAATACATTAATAGACCGCCATCTATTGAGATCGTTTGACCTGTTATGTATGAAGCCTCATCTGAAGCTAAAAACATTACAAGATCAGAAACATCATCAGCCTTTCCAAGTCTATTCAATGGAATGCTGTTAATAATATTAACTTTAGAATCATCATCTAAAAATGAAGTCATATCAGTCTCTATGAAGCCAGGAGCAACACAGTTAACTGTAATATTTCTTGAACCCAATTCCTTTGCTAGCGACTTTGTAAAGCCATTTAATGCTGATTTTGATGATGAATAATTTACCTGGCCGGGATTACCCATTAAACCAGAAATTGAAGAAATATTAATAATTCTTCCAACTTTATTTTTAACCATATTTTTAATAAAAACTTTTGTTAAGTTAAAAACTCCATTTAAATTGGTATTTATAACATCATCCCAATCACCATCCTTCATTCTTAGAAATAATTGATCGGACGTTATTCCAGCATTATTAATTAGTATATCTGGCAATAAGTTTTTATCTTTTAAAGACTTATAACAATCTCTGACGTCTTCCCTTGATGTTACATCTAGTTTTATTGGAAAAAGGTTGTCTAACTTTTCTTTAAATTCAAATTCATTCCTAGAAGTCCCAACCACATTGAAGTTTTTATTTGCAAAATGAAGAGCTATATTCTTACCAATACCTCTTGAAGCGCCTGAAATAAATACGTTCATACTCTTCATAGAATTTTTTCTAAACTATCCATAAATGTTTCAGATGACGTTGAATAAACATTATCAATATTATTAGCTTTAGCTAGCCCAGATAAAACTTTGCCAGGCCCACATTCAATAATAATACCATTAGATTTTTTAATATTCTTCATGATATTAGTCCATTGTACTGGCTTAATTAATTGACATAGTAACTTTTCTTTTAGCTCATCGATATTTAATGATATTTTTGAGTCAACATTATGCAAAATTTCATACTTTGGCATAGAAATATTTATTTCATTCAAGACTTTTTTAAATTTATTTAAGGTTGGGGACATAACCTTTGAGTGGGATGCAATACTTACATTTAATTTAATACATTTTCTATATCCTCTTTCTTTTAAATCTTCTATTACAGCATCTGTTCCTTCAATTGTTCCAGAAATTACAGTTTGATTTGGTGAGTTTAAATTTGCTGGTGAAACTATTGTATCCATTTCTATTTCAACTTTTGAACAAATTTCTTTTATCTCCTCAAAATCAACATTTATAACTGCGTACATTGAGCCTTGTTCACAACTTTCCATCAACAGGCCTCTTTTATGTACTATAAGTAGAGCATCATCTAGAGCTAATGATTCTGCCGCAACTAATGAAGAGTATTCACCTAACGAATGTCCGGAAAGAATATTGGGCTCTATATTTAATGATTTTTTTATACGTTCAAAATACAAATAGGAAGTAAATAAAATTGCTGGTTGTGTAATAGAGGTTCTGTTTAATTCTTCTTCTGGGCCATTATTAATAATATCAATCAAATCAAATCCCAATGATTTGATTATCGAATCTTTGTATGAATTTAATATATCTTTTGAAAAGCAATTTAGCATGCCAAGTGATTGAGATCCTTGACCTGGGAAAACGATGCTTATATGCCTAGGCATACCTATGATGTTACTTCTTCAGACTCTTCTTTGACAGGTTTACGTAGATCTTTTATTAGCCTACCTTTATAAAATCCATCTTTCGTCATTTGATGGCGTACATGCTTTTCTCCAGAAACTGGATCTATAGATAAGGTTTTTAATTTTAAAGAATCATGAGAGCGTCTTTGCCCTCTTCTTGATCTTGTAACTTTACTCTTTTGTACTGCCATAATATGCCCTAAAAGACGCTATCCTATCAAAAATTGTTTGATAATAATAGTTATTAAGAAAGTTTATCTACGAGCTCATTAAATTCAGATGGATTTTCGCAAGTAATATTTATTAACTTAGAATCAGTATCATCAAATATTATATTTTTTGAATGAAGAGCAATATTCCTATTACCTAGACTTAGACTTTTATCAAAATCCCCATCACCGTATTTTTTATCAAAAATTATAGGATGGTTCATCTGAGATGCATGAATTCTTATTTGATGGGTTCTACCTGTATATATTTTTACATCAACAACCGTTGTGCTTTTTAATTTTCTATTAAGTTTAAAAACAGAAATTGAGTCTTTAGATTTTGATTCAATACTTTTATATATTTGATTACTTATTATTTTTTTACCTGAAAAGTTTCCTTTAATTATAGCTGTGTATATTTTTGTAACTCTTTGACTTAATAATGAATCATTAAAATGCTTAACAGCCTTCTTATTTTTTCCAAAAACCAAGCAGCCAGATGTTGTTTTATCTAATCGATGACATAAATCTATACCGTCTCCATACTTATTTCTAAATATATCAATAAGGCCAATATGATTCTTACTCCCGCTATGAACAGCAATATTATTTTTTTTATTTGTAACTAAATAATTATTATCTTCAAATAAAATATCGTTGGTATGAGTTTCAATAAGACCTATGCTTATATTTTTTGATTTAGCTAAAGGAGATTCAAGATTTGGTGGAATTCTGACTAGATCATCTTTGCGCAGTTTATAGCTTGGCTTAACTCTTGAAGAGTTTATTCTTACTTCGCCCTTTCTAATAATGCTATAAATTTTACTTTTAGGGACTGATTTGTAGATAGAGATTAAATAATTATCCAACCTTCTCCCACTATTATCATGATCTATAAGTAATTTTTTGACAGTCATGAGACAAATCTATAGGATATACACATAAATAACTAGGTAATCCTAGTATTAATATAAAGAAAGATAAATACAACAGTTAAATAAAACAACTCTGAAAAGGGTTAATCATTAAGCAAAATTTGTAAGACTTATTGATAGAAGCTTAAAGTAAAGCGTACTGCTGAATTATCTTCCTAATTTTAGGGAGAAATAATGAAAAGAATACTTATAAATTCATCTTATGGAGATGAACTTCGTGTGGCACTTGTTGATGGTGCTAAATTATATGATTTTGATACTGAATCACCAGAAAAAATACTTCTAAAAGGAAGTATCTACAAAGCAACTGTCTCAAGGATTGAATCAAGTTTAGATGCAGCTTTCATAAATTTTGGCTCCGAGAGGCATGGATTTCTTCCATTAAAAGATCTATCTAAAGAATATTTTAAAAAAGATAAAAACGGTAAATTTGTTTGCATCCTTGAAGAAGGTCAAGAAATTATAGTCCAAGTTACAAAAGAGGAAAGAGGCACAAAAGGTGCTGCGTTAACAACACAGATTGGACTTGCTGGAAGATTTTTAGTGTTAATACCCAATTCATCAAGATCAGGTGGAATATCTAGAAGAATAAGTGGAGAGGAAAGAGATCAGATAAAGGATGCTCTAAATAAACTTAACATTCCTGAAAATATGAGCGCTATTGTTAGAACAAATGGTCTAGGAAGAACTGCAGAAGAACTAAGTCTAGATTTAGCTTATCTCCTAGCTCTATGGGATGAGATTAATAATACTCTTCCAAATGCTGTTTCACCATCATTAATATTTAGAGATGATAAATTAATAGTTAGAGTTGTTAGGGATTATTTCAAAGAAGATATCGAAGAAATACTAATTGATGATAAAGATATTTTTGATGAAGCAAAAGAATTTATTGATGCTGTCATACCAGATCATTCTGAAAAAGTTAAATATTATAATGAAGAAATTCCTTTATTTAATCGATATCAAATTGAATCTCAGATTGAGGTAGCCTTTCAAAGAGAGATCTCTCTTAACTCAGGTGGTTCAATTGTAATAGATCCAACCGAAGCAATGACGGCCATTGATGTTAATTCTGCTAGATCAACAAAAGGAAAAGATATAGAAGAAACAGCCTTTAAAACAAATTTGGAAGCAGCTGTTGAAATTGCGAGACAATTAAAGCTAAGAGATGTTGGCGGACTTGTTGTAATAGATTTTATAGACATGTTGAAAGAAGAAAATCAGACCAAGGTTGAATCAGCATTTAGAAAAGCAGTTTATTCAGATAGAGCAAGAGTACAAATATCAAATATATCTAGATTTGGTTTATTAGAAATATCTAGACAAAGACTTCGCCCCTCATTAAATGAGTCATATGACATAGAACATGTTCTTGTAAGAGGTCCTAGATCTCTTGGCCAATCAATTTTAAGGATTGTTGGTGAAGATGCAGCTAAAGATAATACTGGTGAGATTCATGTATTTGTACCTGCTGATGTTGCAAGTTATTTATTAAATGAAAAAAGATACGACATCATAAGTATTGAAAAAACAAATAATATTAAAATACTTGTTGTTGCTGATCCATATAAATCTCGTCCATATTACAAAGTTATAAGAATAAAGAGTTCGGATGTCAAAGTAACTGATTCATACAATTTAACGCCTGATAGTCCTGAACCAGATGTCAATTGGAGAGACGTTAACAATAAAACTAATAATAAAAAACCACTTGTTAATGGTGTTAAACCACCAAAGATGCCTAAAAAGAAAAAAGATGGAATTGTTAAATGGTTAAAATCAATCACTGGAATTGATTCTGAAGAGACTATTAAAACTCCAAAGAAGCCACAAAGACGTTATAAAAAGAATAAAAATTATAATAAAGGTAAGAATAAACCAGCTGGTACTTCAAATAAAAAATTTCCTAATAAAAAGAATGTAAATCAGCAAAATAATGTTAAAAATCAGAACTCTAATAAATCAAAGCCTCATAATAAGAATGATGCTAATAAAAAAGATTTAAAAAAAGTTTCTCCAAAGAATGATATTCCAAAGAAGAAAGACGATTCTCTGACGAAAAAAACCCCAGTGAAAAAAGACATTTCTTTGAAGAAAGAATCTACTCAAAATAAGGAAGCTCCAAAAAAGAAAGAACCAGCAATAAAGGAAATTGTAAGAGAAAAGAAAATTAAGAAAGATATTCCTTTAAGAGCTAAGAATGATCCACGACAAAAGAGTTAATTAGCTGGCCTGATAAACTCGTTTTTGGTGGGACATACGGTAGCTTGTCATATCTATACCAGTTCGCCTCAGCTATTTCATTTTTATCCAAAACTATCTCACCTGAATCATATTCACATGAAAAACCAAGCATAAGTTGAGACGGGAATGGCCACGGCTGACTACCGTGATACTTAATGTTCTTCACATTAACACCAACCTCTTCTAATACCTCTCTTTGAACTGTCTCTTCTGCAGATTCAGAAACTTCAACAAATCCAGCTAGAACACTAAATAATCCTTCTGGAAACATATTATTTCTTGCAAGAAGAATTTCATTACCATTAGTAACCATAGCTAAAACACATGGTGCAATTGATGGATAAATAATTGAAGAGGTACTTGGGCAAATAAGAGCCTCCTCTTTTTTATTAAATTTATTTAAATTCCCACTGTAACCAGAATATTTATTACTTTTAACCCAATGTAATAATTGATTTGCCCTGCCCATAAGAACAATGTCTTCAGGACTAGAAATTGCAAGTAAATGCCGAATATCATATTCAACTAAAGATTTATACCCTATGTTTATCTCATCAATAGAACTATTGATATCAATTGCATAAATTTTATGACAGTCTTCTGCTATACCTACATAAGTTGAGTTTTCCAAGTCTATATTTAAATAGTTGCTATCTAAAATAAAGGTATTTAATTCAGGCTCATATATTATTTTATTATCTTTAAAAACAATATAATGATTAGTATCAGTACCCTTTATGTCCAAAAATCTTTTAAAATGCATAATTAATTAAATAAATTTATAAATAATGTTAAACGAAATACAAAAGTTATTTTTAGGCAATGCGCCAATTTGGTACAAGTCTACCATAATAGGTTTTTTAATAATTAATCCAATATTGTTGTTAATTCTTAATTCATTTGAATTGAATGGAAATTTTATTATAGGTTGGGTTTTTCTCCTTGAATTTATATTTACATTAGCTCTAGCACTTAAATGCTACCCTCTTCAACCAGGAGGTTTATTGGCCTTACAAGCTATCGTATTAGGCTTAACAACTACAAAGCATGTATTTCACGAAATTGAAAATAATTTAGAAGTTATCTTGTTACTTGTATTCATGGTAGCAGGAATATATTTTATGAAAAATTTAATGTTAACTATTTTTACAAAATTATTATTAAACGTAAGATCTAAAACATTATTGTCTTTATTATTTTGTATATCTGCAGCAGTTCTATCTGCTTTCTTAGATGCCTTGACTGTCACAGCTGTTTTAATAGGAGTGACAATTGGTTTTTACAGAATTTATCATTCTGTTGCATCAGGTAATACATTTTCAGATACAGGTCATGATTTTCACAATGATGGGGCAATTAATTCTTTGAAATTAAGTGAACTTGAAGAATTTAAAGCTTTCCTGAGAGATCTTGTAATGCATGGTGCTGTAGGAACAGCACTTGGCGGTGTTTGCACGTTGGTAGGTGAACCACAAAATCTTTTAATTGCTACAATTGCCGGATGGGAGTTTGTTGAATTCTTTTTAAGAATGGCTCCAATTACTATGCCAGTATTTTTAGCTGGAATTATCACATGTGTTGTCATTGAGAGATTTTCAATAGCTGGTTTTGGTAATCAACTACCTAATAATATAAGAGATATATTTAACGAATACTCTACATACAGGAATGACAACATTACTTCAAAAGATAAAGCTGAGCTTCTAATAGAGTCACTTGTAGCAGTCTTCTTAGTTATTGCCCTAGCCTTTCACTTAGCTGCAGTTGGTTTAATAGGATTGAGTGTGATAATCCTTCTTACAGCATTTAAGGGTATTACTGAGGAGCACAAGCTTGGTGAGGCATTTCATGAGGCACTCCCTTTCACTGCATTATTGGCAGTTTTTTTTGCAATTGTGAGTGTTATACATGATCAGCAATTATTCTCACCAGTTATAGATTATGTTTTAGCACAAGACCCGGCATCTCAACCTTCATTATTTTTTATTGCAAATGGATTCTTATCTGCTATTAGTGATAATGTCTTTGTTGCAACAATATATATAAATGAAGTAAAAAATGCGTTTGATAATGGAGTAATTACATTAGAGCAATTTAATAATCTTGCAATTGCAATTAATACTGGAACAAATATTCCAAGTGTTGCAACACCAAATGGACAAGCGGCATTCTTGTTTTTATTGACATCATCGCTGGCACCGCTAATAAACTTATCTTATATGAGAATGGTATATATGGCATTGCCTTATACAATAGTTTTATCAATTGTTGGTTATGTTTCAATAAATTTATTTCTTTAGGTGAAATCCATAGATCATAAATTCTGTGTTGCACCAATGATGCAATATACAGATATGCATGATAGATACCTGCTTCGATTAATATCTAAAAAAATATTTTTATATACTGAAATGATTGCAACAGGCTCACTAATTTATGGAAAATGCCTAGATCAATTAGATTTTAATAAAGAAGAGCATCCAGTTGGAATTCAGCTAGGGGGTAGCGATATTAATGACCTTGTTGAGTGTTCTAAGATGAGCGAACAGCGTGGCTATGATGAAATAAATTTGAATGTTGGATGTCCCTCTGACCGGGTTCAAAAAGGTAAATTTGGTGCATGTCTTATGTTAGAGCCAAACCTTGTAGGGGATTGTCTTAAGAATATGCAGGACGCAGTTAACATACCAGTTTCGATAAAATGCAGACTTGGAATAGATGAAAATATTTCTTACGAATTTCTATATAATTTTATATCAATTGTAAAAGAATCTGGAATTAATATATTTATTATTCATGCAAGAAATGGCATCCTAAGTGGTCTAAGTCCGAGACAAAATCGTAATGTACCTCCTCTAAAGTATGATTATGTCTACAAGCTAAAAGAAGATTTCCCAGAGCTAGAAATTATTATAAATGGCGGAATAAAATCACTTGAGGAATCAAAGACTCATCTTAAGAAGGTTGATGGTGTAATGATAGGAAGAGCTGCATATGATAATCCTTTTATGCTAAAAGACATTGAATCGAATTTTTATAATATTGATTCATGTACTGAGTCTAAGAAAGAGATTCTTAATAAGTATCTAGAATACGTTGAGATGCAATTAAAAAATGGACATAATTTAAGCAAAATGATGAAACATTTATTTGGGCTATCGAGAGGAGATAAATATGCCAAGACATTTCGAATTAAGATAATTGAGATCATGAAGAATAATTCACTCAAAGGTCATAAAGAAGATTTAGAAAAACTACTAGTCTATTAAAAAATCATCCATATCATCAATAAATTTATCCTCAACATCAATACCATCTTTTATTTCATAACTCATTGATTGGATGTAAGCATCTTTAACAAATGCATATCTATCCCCTGACAATAATGACTCTACATCAAGAAGCCTTTCTCTTGTTTCAATTGCATCAATTGATTTTAAAGCTATATTTACATCAGCATCAGTCATATGAAATGTAATTGATGAAAAGGATGAGACAGGACGGCTAAGTGTATCCCTTAAAGTCGATGGACCAAATGCTGGTAGCATAATATAAGGACCTGGACCAACCCCCCAAACAGCTAATGTTTGTCCAAAGTCTTCTTCGTGTCTATCAAGACCAATTTTTGATGCTACGTCAACAAACCCAGCCAATCCAATTGTAGAATTAATAATGAAACGGGTTATATCATTCAATGATTTTTTAGGCTTACCTTGAAGAAATTGATTTAAAGAAGTTTCTACATCCTCAAGATTATTAAAAAAGTTTGTAACACCTAATTTAATTTTTGGAGGAAATTTAGAATAAGTTTTGGCTATAGGTTTGAGAAGTTTTTCATCTAACTTTTCATTAAATTCAAATGATACTCTATTAAGATCTTCAAATGGATCACTTACCTCCTCAGCAATAACTATTGGCACTAAAAGAAATACAGAAACTAAAAAAAATTTATTCATTTGGTTTTAATATAAATTATCTTAGATATTTCATTTGAAACATCCGAATTATATTCACAATCGAAATTATAAATCTTTTTATCAAATAAAAATGTGCCTAAATGGGTTATATCATTAGATTTAAAAAAAGTATCATCGAATTTATCTTGCATATTTAATATATTATTACGTATATAACCAAGTATGTTTATATTCAACTTATTTAGCATTGTAATTGTTTTTTTTAGGTCTGATATTGCTAATCTATTTTCAGTTGTAACTAATATAAAGTGGTCAACATTAAGTTCATTAAATATAGTTAAGTATGCATCTCCTGTTCCAGGAGGCATATCAATCAAAAGATAGTCTAAGTCATCCCATTTTGTTGAATGAATTAATTTTTTTATAGCCCCACTTAGCATTGGGCCACGCCATATTGCTGCTTCTTCAGAATTTAAAATATTACCAATAGATATAATTTGTATTCCTTGTTTAGATATTGGGATAATTGATGTATCTTCAAATTTTGGCTTGGTGTTTGTATTGAATAAAAGATGTTGATTTGGTCCATATATATCAGCGTCGAGAATACCCACTTTATTATTTTTGGATAAACTAATGGCTATTGAAGCTGTCATCGAGCTTTTTCCAACACCACCTTTAGCTGAACCAATCGCAATAATTTTTTTAATGGCCATATAAATTAATATTTTTCACATATAATACAGATATTGCATGAACATACCTACAAAAAAAGCTAGAAAAATACTAGTAACGCAGGCATTACCCTATGCTAATGCACCATTACATCTTGGTCATATTTTAGAAGCTGTTCAGACTGATATTTGGACAAGGTTCCAAAATTTAAATGGTAATGAGTGCTTGTTTTTTTGCGCAGACGACACTCACGGAACTCCAGTAATGTTAAAAGCAAAAGAAATGGGCATTTCCCCAGAAGAATTAATAAAACAGGTTTATGAAGATCACAAATCTACTTATAGTTTATACGGAATTAATTTTACAAACTTTTATACAACCCACAGTGATGAAAATAAAAAATATTCAGAAAAGATTTATTTAGAAGCTAAAAAAAATAATCTGATATCAAAAAAGATAGTTGAGCAACTTTATGACGAAAAAGAAGGGATGTTTTTATCAGACAGATTTGTTAAGGGTACTTGTCCTAAATGCGGAGAACCAGATCAGTACGGAGATAATTGCAGTAAATGCGGTGCTAGTTATGACGTTCTTGAAATTAAAGATCCTATTTCGACGCTGTCTAATTCATCTCCAATAAGAAAAAAAAGTGAACATATTTTTTTTGATCTGCCTCAAAAAATAGAAATATTAAGGAAATTTCTTGAAGAATCAAATCTTCAAATGCCAATCAAGAATAAACTAAGTGAATGGCTTTCTGATGATCTTAAGCAATGGGATATCTCAAGAGACGCACCCTATTTTGGATTTAAAATTCCAGAAGAAGATAATAAATACTTCTATGTTTGGGTTGATGCACCCATTGGGTATATAGCTTCTATGGATAATTGGTTTAAAGATAAAGATTTAGATACTGAAGTGATTTGGTCAGATGATTCTGATCATGAGATATATCATTTTATAGGTAAAGATATTGCTTATTTTCATGGATTATTTTGGCCAGCATTATTGAGTTCAGCTAATTTTAAACTTCCTAATGGAATTTTCGTTCATGGATTCTTAACTGTAAATGGCGAGAAAATGTCAAAATCAAAAGGAACAGGAATACTTGCAAAGAATTTTGCAAAAACTTGTGATCCAGAAACATTAAGATATTATTTTGCAGCTAAATTAAACGATAAAGTAGAAGACATAGATTTGAATTTTGAAGATTTTATTCAGCGTATTAATTCAGATTTAGTTGGCAAGTACTTAAATATAGCTTCAAGGTCTGCATCATTCCTTAAAAAAAATGACAATAAATTATCAGAAAATATTAACAAAGATCTAATTAAAATATTAGTTGATGAAAAACAAAATATCATTAATTTATATGAAGAAAGAAAATATTCTAAATTAATAAGATTAATCATGGATTTAGCAGATCAAGTAAATAAGTATATTAACGATGAAACACCTTGGAAAAAAGAAACCAATGAAGCAGTTGATATATGTTCTACAGCAATAAATGCATTCAAAATTATTACAATTTATTTGAGCCCAGTCATACCAAATTTAACCAATAATGCATTTAAATTTTTGAATCTAAAAAAAGATATTTCATTTAATGATGTTGATCATCTTTTGTCTGGTCAAATAAATGACTATAAAGCATTGCTAAATAGACTTGAACCATTAATAATTTCTGAGGAAGATGATATGGAAAACCAAAACTTAATTAATATAAAACAATTCTCTGAAGTAGATCTAAGGGTTGCAAAAATTATTAAAGCGCAAGATGTTAAAGAGGCTGATAAATTATTACAGCTAACCTTAGATGTTGGAGAATTAGGTACAAGAAATGTTTTTGCTGGAATAAAAAGTTCCTATAACCCAAGTGATCTAGAAAATAGGATGGTTGTTTTGGTTAATAATCTTGCACCAAGAGAAATGAAATTTGGTCTTTCAGAAGGCATGGTTCTTGCCTCAAGTAATGATGATGGGGTTTATTTAATATCACCTGATGAAGGTGCTAAACCAGGAATGAAAGTAAGATAATGAAAAAAAAAGATATCATTGTTATAGGTGCTGGACCTGTAGGATTGTTCACAGTCTTTGAAGCTGGTCTTCTAGGTCTAAATTGTGCACTTATAGATAATTTAGATAAGCCAGGTGGCCAGTGCGCAGAGTTGTATCCAGAAAAACCTATATATGACATACCAGGTGTGCCCTTTCAAACAGGTCAAGAACATGTTGATGCGCTATTAAAACAAATAGAGCCATTTGATTATGAGTTATTTCTAAGTCAGCGGGTAGATTCACTAAGTGAAATTAATGATGGTGATGAAAGATTTTGGGAAGTTGTTACAACAGAAAATGAAAAGTTTATATCAAAAAATATATTTATTGCAGCTGGCGCTGGATCATTTGAAGCAAGAAGACCGCCTAATATAGAAGATCCAGACAAGTTTATAAATAATGGTGTGACATATGCCGTAAGATCTATTGCTCAATATAAAGATAAAAATATATTTATATTTGGTGGTGGTGATTCTGCTTTGGATTGGACTGTTGAATTATCAAAGGTTGCAAAATCAGTTTCATTGGTTCACCGAAGAGATGCATTTAGAGGGGCTCAACACACAGAGGAAATGATGCGTGACCTTGTAAAAAAAGGAGATGTTAACCTACTTACTCCTTATTTAATTGATTCCATTATAGGTGAACAAAAAGTAACTGAAGTAACTCTTAAAAATTTTGAAACTAATGAAATTAATTCATATGAAGCTGATGAATTAATCTTCCTATTTGGTTTAAATAAAAAACTTGGACCAATTTTAGAATGGGATATTGAATTAAGTGGTAAGAAAATTACTGTAAATACTGAAAATTTTCAAACCAATAAAGAAGGTATATTTGCAGTTGGTGACATAAATGATTATCCGGGAAAACTAGATTTAATTTTATCGGGATTTCATGAAACAACTCTTGCTGTTCAAGAGGCCTATAAAAGGATTCATCCTGGTGAACGTGTGCCATTTGGTTACACTACTTCAAATTCTAAATTACAAGAAAAACTAGGTGTTAAAAAATAGATTCCGAAAATACCTACCCGTCGTTGTAGATGTCGAAACTGGTGGATTTGATCCTGAAACTAATGCAATCTTAGAAATTGCTATTACTTTAATTGAACAAGAAGATGGTAATTTTATAGTTGGAGAAACTTTTAGACATCACATAACACCCTTTAAAGGTTTAATTGTTGAAGATGAATCTTTAGAATTTACAAAAATAAAATTAGATCATCCATTGAGAAATGCAGTAAGTGAGAATGATGCATTACAAGATTTATTTAAAATAATAAATAAAACTAGAAATAAATATGAATGTTCGAGAGCTATCTTAGTCGGTCATAATGCACACTTTGATCATTCTTTTTTGATTGCTTCTTATAAAAGAAACAATATCAAAAAAACTCCTTTCCATAAATTCTCACTAATAGACACAGTATCATTAGGAGTTCTTGCTACAGGTCAGACCGTATTAGCAAGAATATGTGATGAATTAGACATTGACTATGATAATGAGGAAGCGCATTCAGCTGCTTACGACACAATTGTTACTGCAAAAGTATTTTGCTCAATAGTGAATAAATTTGATAATTAAGACTCTACTGAGTCAACAAGCTTTTTAAGTTCTCCACTTTCATGCATCTGAGCAATGATGTCTGCTCCACCAACTAATTCGCCCTTAATAAAGACCTGTGGAAATGTAGGCCAATCAGAGACCTTGGGAAGAGCCATTCTTACATCATTATTTTCAAGAATATCAACATAACTAAACTGAGACTCACATTCTATGAGAGCTTGAATAGTTCTTGCTGAAAAACCACATCTTGGTTCATAAGGGGTTCCCTTCATATAAATTAATATACTATTCTCTTTGATCTGCTCTTTTAACTTGTTTTCTATATCCATTTCTATTTCCTGATAATATCTAAATATTTTAAAACTGTATCTTTAAAACCATAATTTAATGAGTCTATTATAATCGCATGACCAATAGATACTTCATTAATATTACCCATTTCTACTAAATAATGTAAATTATTTAAATTTAAATCATGACCCGCATTGATTAATAGATTTTTAGTAAGTGCAAAGTTAATCATTTTTTGAATATCTTCTATTACTGACATATCATTTTTTTGAATCCCATTTGAAAACTTACCAGTGTGAATCTCAATTAAATCAACTTGCATATCATAGGCATACTCAACACCATTAATATCATCAACAAATAGACTTATTTTAGAGCCTAATGATTTTTCTCTTAGAAGTTCAATAGAGTGTTTTAGTTTATTGTCATGCGGTCCTGGTACCCAGCCATGATCTGATGTTATTTGATCAATTGTATCTGGAACGAGTGTTATCTGATCAGGCTGTATCTTTTCTACTAATTCACAAAAACCTAAAAAGTCTTTATTGGGTTGTGAAAATGGATTTCCTTCAATATTAAATTCTACTTCTCTTTCTTTAGAGATTTTAGCCAGCCTTATAACATCTTCGCTTGTTGCGTGTCGATGATCTGGCCTTGGATGTAAAGTTAACCCATTAACACCTAGATCAATTGCCATATTTGCAAAATATTCTAAATCTGGATAATTTTCACCTCTTGCATTTCTTAAAAGTGCTATTTTATTTAGATTTACACTGAGTTTCATATCACAATTATATATTTGAATGATTATCTGTATAGGTCTTCATTCTCATTCATAATTAAATCAAATGCATTGTTGATTTCATGAGTGCTTTTATTAAATCCTTTTATTAATACAATTGGTTTTTTTTCATCACTTTGACCCATTAATAGCCCAGCTGCAGATGCTAACTCATCAGCTACTGCAACCTCAGTTCCTTTTAGCTTATTACCATACATGTCATTTACGCCCTTTAAGTCAACCAAACTTTGAATATTACTGCTTGCTAATGCAAAATTGATAACTCCTGACCTATATGGTCTTGTCATAGAGTCAGATATTATTATTGAAAGATTTTTATTTAGCTGATTAGATAAATTTGTTTGAATGACTTCGGCGCTTTTTGTAGGATTTTCTGGTAATAATAAAGCCAAATTATTAGCTTGAGGAATATTAGATTGATCTATGCCTGCATTTATATTTATAAATCCTAACTTATGCTCAACTATGATTACGTTTTTTTTAGTTGAGATAATTTTATTTGATTCATTTATGATTGCCTGAACCAGCCCCTTATCTTTTTTTAATTTAAGAGCTAGTTTATTTGCTTGATCAGAGATATTAATATTATCTAAATCTATATATCTGTTCTCTGCCTTAGAAATAACTTTTTGTGCTATGACAATAACATCAAAGTCATCAATGAGAATATTATTTGTATTTAGGTTGTTAACGATTAATTCAACAATATTATTTCCAGGTTCAACATCTGGAAAATCTTTAAGTGCTATTAATTCAAGTGAATTCATTGTTACAGATAGGTATAAAACAATAAGATAACATATATAAACAAAATTTAATTCATCATGTATACTTTCTGCCTATGACGACAATGGATAAAAAACTGCTTGATATATTAGTATGTCCTGTATCTAAAAAACCTTTATCATTGAATGATGAAACAAATGAGTTAATCTGTGAAGAATCTGGTTTAGCCTATCAAATTAGAGATGGAATTCCAGTAATGTTACCTGAAGAAGCTCGAAAACTTTAATAATCGCGCCCGTAGCTCAGTTGGATTAGAGTGCTTGGCTACGAACCAAGAGGTCGGGAGTTCGAATCTCTCCGGGCGCGCCATCCATAAAAATAAAATATTTGGCATGATAATTGCAAACATTAGATATACATATGGAGACATTATGAGTGATTACATTGAAAGATTAGTATATTTTTGTAAAAAAGAACCTCTATGGGCATTAGCATTTTTTTTCTGCGGGTATGTAATAGGTGAAACCTATTTTATTTTATAAAAACTAAATAGACTTAAGTTTTTGTAATGGGATTTTATTCTTTACATCCTTAATATTATTGTTTTTATCAAAATATACTAAAGTCGGTTGATGAGTTTTTGACTCATCCTCATTATATGATCCATATGTACAAATTATAACGATGTCATTAAGAGAGACTTTATGAGCTGCCGCTCCATTAACAGAAAGCGTCTTCGAGCCTGCTTCAGCAAAAATTATATAAGTTGAGAACCTTTCACCATTAGATACATTGTAAACTTCAATTTTTTCATATTCTTGCATACCAGCAGTTTCTATAAAGTCTTTGTCTATAGCACAAGAGCCCTCATAGTCGAGCTCTACTTGAGTAACATTTATACGATGCAGTTTGGATTTAAGTAAAGTTTTTCTCATAGAATCGAAAGTATAGAGAAATATTAGATAATATTAAAGTTTCGTCAGTACAATATTATCTATGAGTCTAACGTTATTAAGCTTTGCTGCAATGGCAACTAATAGATCTTTTTTACAGATATCTAATGATTGTTCAAGAGATTCTGTATCACAAACAGCTAAGTAATCTAGTTCAAAGCCATTAGATGTTAAATATTTAATCTGAGTATTAAGTAAGTCATTAGATAAAACATCCTTATTTAATTCGATATCCTTTAATACCTTATATAACATTGATGCTATAGATTTATTATTATTTGATAACAAAGTATTTCTAGAGGAATAAGCCAATCCATTTCTTTCTCTTATTGTTTCAACTCCAATAGTATTAATATTTAAGTTTTTATCTTTAATGAAATCTTTTACTAAAATAAATTGTTGATAATCTTTTTTGCCTAGTATTAATATATTTGGATTTATAATATTAAAAAATTTATTCAATATCGTTAATACTCCATCAAAATGTCCTGGTCTATTTAATCCACATAGTTTATTTGCTTTTGATGGGGCTTTTATAGTCTTAATATTATCTAGTATAGAATCATCAGGTAGAATTAAATGGTTACAACCATGTTGTTTTAATAACTCTAAATCTTTGTCCAGTGTTTTGGGATAATTTAAATAATCATTTTTATCATTGAACTGGAGTTTGTTTATATAAATTGTTGCGATGACCTCTTGATCAAATTGCTTTGCTGTATCTATAAGTGCAGCATGACCATAATGCAGATTTCCCATTGTTGGAACATAAACCAGATTAGAAAGATTTTCTTTTATCTGATTAAATTCATCGATTGAATTGTAAATTTTCACATTTATTTAAATGTATGATTGGATGATGGAAATTTTAAATCCTTTACATCTTTTACATAATTCTTGATTGCATCTTGTATTGATGCAGAGTTTTCCATAAAGTTTTTTACAAATTTTGGTGGTTTTTCAAGACATGAAATACCCAACAAATCATGAACAACCATTATCTGACCATCTGTATGAACACCAGCACCAATCCCAATAACTGGTATTTTTAATTCATCAGTAATAATTTTTGCTAAATCTCCAGGCACACATTCTAAAAGTAACATTGCAGCGCCAGCTTTTTCTAAAGTCTTAGCTTCGTTAATAATTTTTTCTTTTTGAGAAGGGTCTCTTCCTTGAACATTGTGACCCCCTATTCTATTGATAGTTTGAGGAGTTAATCCCATATGTGCACATACCGGAATACCTCGATCAGATAAAACTTTTGCCATTGTAGATATCCATTCTCCACCTTCAACCTTTACAGAATTTGCACCAGCTTGCATTAATCTTTTTGCATTTTCTAATCCTAAATCATCAGTCGAATAGCTCATAAAAGGCATATCAGCCATAATATGTGATCTTTGATTCCCTTTTACTACACACTCAAGATGATATATAAGTTGATCCATAGTAACTGGAAGTGTGCTGTCATGTCCCTGAATAACCATACCCAAACTATCACCTACTAAAATAACATCAACACCACAATCACTTATAACAGATGCCATAGTAGATTCGTAAGCAGTTAAACAAGTAAATTTTTCAGAATTCTCCTTGAATTTATTTAGGGTTGTTAGATTGACCGACTTAATATCCGATGGCGTAGACATAATTATTTGTTAGTATTGTTAGCGATTATTTTAAGTATTTCACGTGCTATTCTAATCTTTTTATCTTTTTTAATAAAAATTTTTTCATCACAAGTTATAACAGTAACTTCATTATCATCTACATTAAATCCTATTGATTTATCAGAAACATCATTAGAAATAATCATATCTAAATTTTTAGATTTTAATTTTTGCATTGCATTGTTATTAATATTTGAAGTTTCTGCTGCAAATCCGACTACATATGATGAAGAAAAGTTAGTTGCTACATTTTTTAATATATCTTTATTTTTTTTAAGCTCTATTTCTAAATGAGGCATTTGATCCTTTTTAATTTTATTTTCAGAGTAGTCTGCAGGTTTATAATCTGAAACAGCGGCACAGCCAATAAAAATATCTGAACTATCCATGCACTCCATGACTACATTCATCATTTCACTAGCTGAATTAATCTTATATAAATTTATAGATTTATCAGCCTCAAGTGAAACAGGTCCACTAACTAAATTGACAGATGCTCCTGCTTCAATTGCGGCATGAGCTAAAGAATATCCCATTTTTCCAGAACTATTATTTGAAATAAATCTAACAGGATCAATTTGTTCCCTAGTTGGACCAGCAGTAATAGTTATTGTTTTACCACTAAGAGGGCCTGTTTTATATGAAGATCTTATTAACTCAATGATATTTTCAGGTTCAACCATTCGACCAGGTCCAATATCACCACATGCTTGCTCGCCTTCTGCAGGACCTATAAAAGATATGCCTCTTGATGAAAGAGTTTTATAATTTTGTTGGGTACTATCGTCCAACCACATATTCATATTCATAGCAGGAGCAATAAAAATATCAGCTTTTGACGCAAGTATTAAGGCTCCCATTAAATCATCTGCTCTTCCATGGGTAATTTTTGAAATAGTTTCAGCTGTGCAAGGTGCAATCAATATAATATCAGCCCATTTAGCTAATTCAATATGACCCATAGCTGCTTCAGCCTCAGTATTCAAAAGCGAGTCATGAATTTCGTTACCAGAAATAGCTTGAAGTGTTAGAGGTGTAATAAACTCCTTTGCTGATTCAGTCATAACAACTCTTACATCAGCTCCAAGTTTTTTAAAAAGACGAATTATTTCTGCAGATTTATATGCTGCAATTCCTCCAGTCACGCCTAATAATATATTTTTTTTTGAAAAACTTAGCATTAATATATTTAGTAATTATTATTTAAAGAATAATACCAATTACTCGGTCTATAAACCAATAGAAACCAAAGCCACCTATTACTAAACTAGCTACTAATTTTAATTTTTCAAAGTAATTATATTTATGTGATAAATATATTAATAGTATAGGAATTGGTATTAAGGCTATTTGTGCTAATTCTATTCCAATATTAAAAAATAGTAACGATAGAAGCATCTTATTATTTTCAATACCAATATCAATTAATGCACTTGCAAAACCAAGTCCATGCAGTAGACCAAAACTAAATGCCATGATCCAAGGAGATTTAATTTTTCCTTTCGTGCGCGATATTTCAAGGGCGAGATATATAATTGTTAATGCAATTAGTGCTTCTACAGTACCTTGTGGAAGAGTAATAATCTGAAATACAGTTAAACCTAAGGTTATGCTATGAGCTATAGTAAAAGCAGTAATAGTTTTAATAATATTTAGTAACCCTGAGATACAAAAAAGCAATCCAAATATAAAAAGAATATGATCTAGTCCATCAAATAAATGTGAAGTACCAAGACTTAAATATGATGATGGATAATATTTATTCTTTTGGGGAATATCTATGACGTTTTTTTGAACATTTACTATGCCTTCAAATGAATCGTCGTTAAAATTTATGGTAATCAAGGCATCGGTTAAAACGCTAAGATTTAGTATTTCTATTGATAGACCTTTTAAGGAAGATGAGCATTCTAGGTATATTTTTTCATTTATGTACTTCCCCTGATAATACAATTCTCCATATTCTGTTAAGCATTCTTTGGGAAATACAACCTCTGCTCTTCTTCCAATATTCTTATATGGATACATCCAAGTTGCTTCATAATTAAATTCTTTATTTTCTAATTTATTAATTACAAGATGGGCTGGATTGAATTCATGAGATTGAACATCAAATATACAAAATAACAATAATGTAAATAGAATCCTATTCACTATATTTTTAATTCTGGATTTATAAAAACTTTATAATTAATTTTTATTTCATCTATAAATTTTTTTATAGCTTTATCTCTTTTACTTTGCAACAAATCAACTTCAACTTGTTTTAAAACACTTGAAATATCTGGATAATATCCATCTACACGTTTTGAAACAAATATTATGTGATGGCCAAAGGCGGATTCTATAGGGGCTATCCAATTATTAAGTTCAATATTGTCAAAGTGAGATGAAAAATTATTACCAAAGTCGTTTTCGATATCTTGTTTGCTCATATCAACAAAATTCTTACCTAGAAAAAATACATCTGAGTTTACAGGTAGCTTGTTGGTTAAGCCTTGGTAACTATCTTCTGATCTATCTTTAGAATTATTTTCATAAGAAAAGAAATAATGTGTAAATGTATATTTTGTATCTATGTAATATTTATCTTTATTATTGGTAAAGTATTTTTTGATTTCTTCGTTTGAGAAATTATTTGCTATGGATTCTTGTTTAAGAAATGATATTTTTTGAGCCAATCTTCTTTTAATAATTTTGTCTTCAGCGTCAAGTCCAAGCAATAAAGCTTCTCTATATAAGATTTCTTCCTCAACTAAATTATTAATAATTCTAGCAATTTCGTCATCATTGGGATTTCTTCCTACTTGTGACTTCCAGGCATTAATTAAACTGATGATCTCCTGATCGCTTATATATATTTCTTTATCATTATAAGAATTTAATCCTGTATCAATAAGATACAGAACAAGTCCAATAGTGAAAAATATAGATATTTTATATTTCAATTTAAAAGAATTATTATTTCTTAATCAATATTTCTTAAACGAATTGTTCCACCAAGAGGAATCACTTCAACATCTGATTCGTAAGGGGTATACCATATAGGTGATGTCCATGCTCTTTCTTGTATTGTCTCATGGAGGTCCTCACGCGGTTTATAGCCTCTTTTAATGGCATCCCAAGTACTCCATCTACAGGTTGGATTTTCTAATACTCTTACGTAATAAAAATACTTATTAGAGGACACAAAATCTGGATCTTTCCAAAGAGTTTTTAACTCAGATGAGCCAACATTATTTGTAATAGAACAATCTGAAATATTAACTCTTGCACCATTATCTGGGCATCTATTTGTTATAGGATCGACATTCATTCCATCAGAACATGCAACATCGTAAACATTCTCTTTTGGTCTTCCACTATTTGTATCAATCCATCCTTTTATTATTTGAACTCTTTGCAAAGGTGCGCCATTTTTATCTCTTTGAGCCCACACAATAAATTCTGGAGTTTTGTTTTCATCTTGCATTAAATCTGCACCCATAGTTACACCTTTTTCATAAGCATCACTTACCAAAGAATCTGAATTAATGTCTATTGATGACAGGTCATAGCCTGCAAAAAAACGAACGGCGATTCTTGTGCCAGTTGTTGCAAACGTTTCTTTTCTTTTAAAAGCCTTGAATATTGAATCTCTAGTATTTTCTTCCGCCCATGCAACAGCAAGACCGGAAGCTCCCCATTGAGTAAAACCTGTATTTGCATAAGTTCCCTGTTCTAATTCAATAGTACTATTAGGTTGATTGAATGCTCTCATATATTCATCAAGCCTTTCAACATTTTCTTCTGCAAGAGGCACAGAGCCTCTATTCTCAGGATCGCCATCAAGAAGTCCAACTTTTGACCAGTAATTAGATTCATCAAATGCCCCTGCACCTGTATGAGTATCTGTAGATCCAATTAAACCAAACTTATATGGATTTCCTTGTCTTGTAAATTCTAGAGTAAGGCCATTTAAATAGGCTTCTCTAACATATGAGCCAGAAGGTTTACTGTAGGTTGGAGGCCTACTACCAACTCTAACATCCATTATTTCAAAGTCAGCCCACTCATCATCTGGTGAAAGCAATGGATGTGTATCAGAAGTGCCCTTCACTTGAGTAATTTCTACAATAGGTTCGTTTCTCATCCGTTTTTCTGAATATTCACGATCAATAGCATTACCCTTAAAGGTTTCCATTTCAAACATCTGACCATTAGAGCCATTGGGATTATGTGGCATGGAAATTGTGTCAACACCCTTTTCTCTTAATTTATCTTGCCATGTCCATAGATCTTCTGGATTTATTGAATCAATCCTTGTCCAAGGTCTTATAGAAGCTTTAGAGGAATTAAAAATTACATTTCTATGAAGATTGCCCCCTTCAATATCAGTTGAGGTCGTAAATTCATACCCAATGAAAGTTGTAAAATTTCCAGGATCATTATGTTCATTCGCAGACCTAGCAATATCAGCCCAAGCAGATTTATGAATTTTATAATCAAATGACTGTAAAGCATCTTGAGTATTTCTTGTGAAGTATGCTTTTAGTAATTTTGGATGCCAATTTGGGTAAGGTCTAATAATTGTAGCTCCTAGCACAGAACTAAATATATTAGATCTTTCCCCAGCGGACTCGACTGTTAAATTATCCAATCTATTTAAATTATGGAAAGGTTCAGCAAAATCATTTTGTGAAATGTCTGTTGAAGTATCCGCATAAGCCTGAATCATTCCCATATAAAATCCATGATCAGTGACTGAGTAAAAATCTAGAGGTTCTTTAAGCTTCATCTCATACCCTAAAGGATGTTCAATGCCCTCACCCTTTGCATATCTATATGCATCATCCGGAGAAGCTGTAACACCAAAAACATAGGCATCAAATGAATATTTAGTATGAACATGCAAATCACCATAATAAGCATTTCTATCTTTATTTGGAGCAGGCTTTGTATCCTTGATTTGTTCCTTATCAACGGAGAAATCAACCACTTCAAGAGACGAATCAGATTGTAAATTCTTAAACAGACTAACAATTGGTCTGCTATCTTCTATATCGATATAAATCAGACCGAGGGTTATAATATAAACACCAACTAATAATAATAAACCTTTTATATACTTCATCTATTCCCCCAAAGAATTAATGCTTAATATGATTATAGATTTTGACATATATTATGACAATATAGTTACAATAATTACTATTTAAGCTATAGCTGATTTTTGCGCCTGTAGCTCAGTTGGACAGAGTACTTGGCTTCGAACCAAGGGGTCGGGAGTTCGAATCTTCCCGGGCGCGCCAATAAAAAAGGGATTCATCAGAACCCCTTTTTTATTTTTTATTAAAACCTTAGAAACTATAATTTAAAGTTAATCCATAAGTTTTGTAGTTGTTAGGATAACCAAAGAATGATGTTTCTGAGAGATCAGCAACAGCAATAAATGCCGATGTTAAAAATTCATCATCATTTATATTTTTACCCCATAAAGTTATTGATAAATTATCTTTCTCAAATCCAGCTGTAAAATTTAATGTATCTTGCTTTCTAAAGCCATTTCCTTGAGCTACAAGCAAAGCTTGATGTACAGGATTTTCAAGAAGTTTAGCTTCACTAGAGTAAAGATGTGAGACTCTTAAAAATGAATCCCACCCACTAACATTATAATTCCAAGTTATAGTTGAAGCTATTGTATCTTCAGGTGTATTAGAAGGAACTGTTCCTGATAGATCGCCTGGTGCTGCTCCAACATAAGAATCATATAAAGAATCCATAAATAATCCACTTAAAGATAAATCAATAGATTCAGTTGGTGAATAAACTAGATCGAATTCATATCCATCAGCTGATTGTGTTCCTGCATTTGCGAGAACAAAGCCCGTACCGACAAAAGTATTAGTTTGGAAGTCATCAATTTCTTGATCAAAAAATGCAATGTTCAAATAACCTGACGGTAAAGCAATCTTTGCGCCAAGCTCAAAAACCTCAGCTTGTTCAGGATTAGCATATCTAGTTCCGACTGTTGTATTAGCCCCCACAGGCGTTCCTGCAGCAGCCAAAGCTGAAATCTCACTGGCAGTAGGTCTTGAATCTCTTGAGATATTCCAAGCAGATGCTTTAAAACCAGTTGAGATGCCTCCATAGATAGATATAAAGTCATTTAATGCATAAGAAAACTTTACACTATAATCCGTATTATCATCATTACTTTTACCATCATTTGCGCTATTGGGAAAGTTAACAAATTGTGGTAGCAATTGAAGAGCTTGAAATGCTAATAATGTATTTTGTGAAGGATCTGATGCTGTTGCTAAAGCAACTGATGCAGGCAGTCCAAGACCCATTAATTGAGCAGTAACAATTCCTACAAAATCAAGTTGAGAAAAAAAATCAGTATTAATTTGATTATATGAAACAGTTTTTTCGTCCTCTAAATAACTGAGACCAACAAGCATATTCATCTTATCTGAAATATCATAATCTATTTGCATAAATATTGATGTGCTAGTGTTATCTTGAGTAGCTGTTTCAGTATTTCCTGCACCAGCTGGGAAAATTGTTCCAGTAGGCAAACCAAATGCAAATTCAAGACCTGCAAATGCGCCTGGTGGAAGAAATGATCCAATATAATTTCTAAAACCTGGTCCATAGTAGATTGACTCTTCATAATCCATCTCTTCATTAAAATAATGAGCTCCAATTAACCAATTTAAATCACCATCATTATTACTATAAAGTCTAAATTCTTGTGTTATTTGATTAAGATCTTGTGTTATTGGACTTGGATTAACAATGGGTGCTGCATCAAAATCTACATCTTGAACATTTTCCATATATGAATTTCTTAGAGAAGAAATGCTTTCAAAAGTCATATTATTAAAGTTATAAGTTACATGAGCAGAGATACCTGTATTATCTCCTGAAGTATTTGGATCAAAATCAAAAAATACTTTTTGAGTAAACGGGTCATTAGGAATAACCCCACCACCTAATGCTGCACCAATCTGATTTGCAATACCAAAGCTCGTACTTCCTACAGCACAACATGTTTCATCATATTCGTCATAATCTGCAGTAAATCTAATTGAAAGATCTTCAGACTGATCAAGTAAAATTTCAGCTCTTAAATTACTTCTATCTCTATTATTTACATCATTTCCAGTTGTTACGTTGTCAGAATGCCCATCAGATTTATTAAAATTTGCATAAAAGCTATATGCTGCAGTTTCACTTATTGGACCTGTTGTATATATTTTTGCTATTTTTGAATTAAAATTTCCAAATGTAGTAGTAATAAAGCTAGATTTTTCAAATGATGGCTTTTTTGTAACAACATTAATAACACCTGCTGTCGCATTTTTACCAAATAAAGTACTTTGAGGACCTCTTAAAACCTCTATTCTCTCGATCAATGGAAGATCAGAAATTTGTGATTGCATTTTAGACCGATAAACACCATCAATGAAAACTGCAACAGATGGTTCTATGCCTTGGTTGTAATCACCATTACCGAAACCTCTAATATAAAATGATGATTGAGTTGAAGTTGTTCTTTGACGTGTATCTAAAGATGGAACTACTGCTTTTAAGTCAAGAATATCAGTAATATTTGCTTTTTCAATTGTATCTCCAGATACAACAGAAACTGCAACAGGTACTTCTTGCAAAGTTTTTTCAGTTTTTGTTGCAGTAACAATTACTTCTTCAACGGTCTGTTGTGAATAAATATAACCTGGACTTAATATAAGAACAGTTAAAGTAAGAATTAATCTCTTCATTTAGTACCCCCTAAAATGTGTAAAGTGATTATACATAAATTATGGAGATGCTTGAATATCTCCACCATTATCTATCCAATTTTGATAGCCGCCAATATTATAAACATTTTTAAATCCAATATCTGATAAAGTTTTTGCTGCAAGTGCTGAACGGTAACCGCCTGCACAATAAATTAGTAAATTTGTATTTTGATCAATTCCGTTTGGATTATTTGGGGAATGTGGGCTTAACTTAAACTCTATTAAACCTCTTGGTATATGTATGGCATTTTTAATAACGCCTAAACTGATAACTTCTGATTCCTCTCTTACATCTACAATAATTGTATTTTTATTTTTTATCATCTCTAGTGATTCATTAAATGATAATCTTTTAATTTGTTTATTAGCTTCTTCAAGAAGCATATCAAGGGATTTAGTTTGCATGTATATCTCCAGTACTTAAGCTTTTCTTATTAGAGGTTGCTAAAAATACTCCTATCAAAATAGTACCACAACCTAATATTATTCCAGTTGTAATGATTTCATCAAGAAATATACTGCCCCAAATAATTCCAAATATTGGAAGAAAATAAGCAACTGTTGAAGTTTTCACTGCTCCGATCTTTTCAATTAGATATACATATCCAAAAAATGCCAATCCAGTTGAAATTGATCCAAGCCAGGCTGCTGCCGTGAAAGCGTTTATTGATGGCATTTGAGTTGGTAAATTAAGCAATGTTAATGGCATCATAATAAAAGCACTAAAAACTATAGACCATCCTATTAAAACTAATTTATCTGTTTGTTGTGAATATTTTTGAATAAATACAGTTGAAAATGAATAACATGTTGCTCCAACAAGACACAATATGGCAGAAAGTATGGAAGTCGAAGATGACTCTGGATTTACAAGAATAATTACTCCAATAAAGCCAAGTATTAAACCAAATATTTGTTTAAAGGTAATTTTTTCATTTAACCAAAAAAAAGCAATAATCATTGTATTAAATGCTGTGGTTGCATTAAGTATGGCAAGAATATTTGAATCAGCACCAAAACTACCAAAAGAAAAAAGTGTAAAAGGAATAGCGTTATTTGTAACAGCTAATAATAAAGAATGTTTCCATGAAAATTTTAATAATGATAAATATTTTTTTCTAAATAATATTGGCAGAAAAACTGTTGATGCAATTATTAATCTTGCTTGGACTAATCCAATTGCTCCAAATTCAGGAGCAGCAATTTTTATAAATATAAAAGCGCTGCCCCATATAGCACCCAAGAAAGTTAAAACAACCCAATATTTTAATTCCATAATTTGTGTATAAAAAAACCCCCAAATAAATTTGGGGGTTTATAAACTAATTTTTTGTTAATAACAAAAATCTAGTCGGAAACTAAGAAAATACCCCTGTCAAAAGGTAACCCCTCCGTTTCCTGATTTTAAATAAATACTAATAGGACCACCTCCATGTTCAGGGTAGTAATAAAATGATCAAGAATCCCCTTAAACAATTCTTTATCAAGACGCCAACCTAAATTATATACAGTATGGGTGCTAAAGAAAGTGGTTTAGTTAAATTAAAATGAAAATTCTAACTGTGATATAGGTTTAAGTGTTTTGTTGTGATATGTATTATTATTGTGAGAATTATCTTTATCTTTTAGATAATCATCTAAAAGATTAATATCATTATTAAAATACTTAAAAGCAATCATTCTTTTAGCAGAATTTTTATCAACTGAGTCGTTAAGTTCAACTAGTATGGGATCGTTTTGTAGATATAATATATTGTTCATAATAATAATTATACTGTATAAATATACAGTAGTAAAGTGCCTTTATTTTTCAGGTGATAAGATCAACCTAGTATCAATTGCGGTTGTGAAAACAATCCACATTAATGCAATAACTGTTATTGCTCCCAAGAAATCTCCAACCATAAACCTTAGGACTGTTAATACATCAATACTGACTTGATCATTAATAATTGAAATAATGCTGTTACAAATAACTCCACTTAAAAGTGACGATAGAACCACAACCAAAAAAAGAAACTTATAATTTTTAAAATTAACTGGTTTAAAAAATGAAAATTTACCTTCTGATACTCTTGACCACTTTATTAGCTCAACAGATAAAATAACTGCTGCAATACAACCTATAGCTGCAATATTTGATCCTTCAACATAGTTAACGTTATATTGTTCATGATTCATGATAGATGGACCAGTAATATCTGCTAGGTAAAGTGCTGGTAGCGAATAATATCTAAAAAAGCAAACCATTAAGACTCTTGCCCCATGAGGTAAAAAAACAAGCGATCCAGTCCATTCATTATCAAGACGAAGATTTGCAAAATCTTGAATATGAAGAAAGTACCATGTTCCATATAGGAACATATAGAAAACATACACTGTGATAGATACTTTAATAAAATGTGGTAAATCAAATTTGTGCATATGGTTTATTGTTATAGTGATTTATTTCTAAGGTGCTAAAACTAAGTTGAATTCCCTTTTGTCGTTTCTAGACTGCTCAACAATAATAAGATTTGCTTTTTCAAATTTTTTAATAGTTTTGTAAACTGTCGATCTTGAAAATCTTGATTCAAGAATTACATCTGTGATATTACAACTGCCGTTATTCGATATTGACATAGCTATTGTATAATAAATTTTTTTTTCAGTTTCATTGTAATTAGCTAAGTTAAGATCTCTTTCAATATTAGCTAACATCTCAAGAATGTTTATTAAATCTTTTTTATAATTAGTAGTCATTGATTAATTATGTCACACAATTGACACATGATGTATAAGTTATAAACATATTATCAAACTTGTTTTCTTATAAGTATAATGACACCACCTGGAAGGTTGGCAGAGCGGTAATGCAGCACCTTGGAAAGGTGTCGTCGGCAACGGCGCGGGGGTTCGATTCCCTCACCTTCCGCCATTAACAAATATTACTGATTAAATTCTCTAAAATTAGAAAATAGTTTTTTATTATGCGTTCCGCGTGCAGGATTTATATCAATTCCACCTCTTCTTTGAAATCTTCCGCAAACCTCAAGATGATTAATAAGAAATTTATTTTTTAATTTTCTAAAAATTAATTCAATGCATTGCTCATGAAAACCGCCATGATCACTAAATGAAATTAAGTAGTGTTTTAGCCATTGCAAATCAATGGGTCTATCTGAATATATATAAATACTTGCGAAGTCTGGTTGAGATGTAACAGGACAAATTGATCTAAAGCCATTAAATTTTAAAACTTTCTTAATTGGTGAAGATTTTAGTTTCAGTTTATTGATATTAATTACTGTAGGTTCTTTATAAAAAGATTTGATAAATTTAACCTTTATTTTTGAGTTAATTTTATATTCGATATCTTTCTTTACAATTTTTGATATTTCACTTGTTGTTTTAAAAGATTTATTATAAAAATGGTTTAAGTATAGCTTCATTGATTTTGATTCAATTATAAAATCAGAATTTGAGGGTATTGTTATCTCTAAAACAGATAAATGAGGAATCATATTTTTATCGAGATACATAAAATCATAAACATTCCATATATCAAAACCATGTTTTATATCCTCTTTAGTTCTAGGAATATTATCGAGTAAATTTTTTCCTTTTTTTTTCGACTTATTATTAGTTTTGCCTAAAAATTTAGTTTTCATTCTCTTATTCCTGTGCCTTTTTTAAGAAGGTATAAAGATAAGAAGGTAAAAATAAATATAAATAAGCCTATCATTGATAGAGAAAATGAAATTGATACATCGCTGATGCCCAACATACCCTCTCTAAAAGTATTTACAACATAAAGCATGGGGTTTGCCATAGATATTGATCTCCAGAACTCTGGGAGGATATTTATAGAATAAAATACACCTCCTAGATAAATAAGGGGGGTCAAAACAAAGGTTGGGACCACAGATATAGCATCAAAACTGTCAGCAAAGACTGCATTTATAAAACCCATTAAAGAAAATAAAATTGAAGTTAGAAAAAGAACACAAATGGTCAGCATTGGATTTGCAACTTCAAATTCTGGATAAAAAAACAAACTAACAACAAATACAATTATTCCTACCAGCACTCCTCTAGAAACTCCACCCAGAATAAAGCCTAAAAGGATTGCCCAATTTGGCATTGGGGATATCAATAATTCTTCAATGGATTTTTGAAATTTAACAGCATAGAAAGAAGATACAACATTGGCATATGAATTGGTTATCACAGACATCATAATAAGCCCTGGTATCATAAACTGAACATAATCAAAACCATCCATGTCTCCAATTCTCGGCCCAATAAGAGAGCCAAAAATTACAAAATACAGTGACATTGTTACAGCTGGTGGTACCAAAGTCTGTATCCAAATTCTCATAAATCTTCTTATTTCTTTATAAGTCAAAGTCCATAAAGTTACTGAAATATTTATGTTGTTAGATTCTTTCATATTTTATTTTTTTATCATTTCAATGAATAATTCTTCAAGTCTGTTTGATTCATTCCTCATTGACTTGACTTTGATACCAATCCTATTTAACTCATTAAATAAACTATTAATTGATTTCTCTTTATTTGTTGCTGTCACTAGTGTTAACGGATCATCTAATCTCAGTTCAAATCCATCTATTTTCGGTACATGGTCAAGAGGCTTTTCAAGATCAAGAACAAAACCTTGAACATCCAATCTGCTCAAAAGATCCTTCATTGATGTATCAACAACTATTTCTCCATGATCTATGATGCCTATATTCCTACAAAGTTGTTCTGCCTCCTCAAGATAATGCGTTGTTAAGATAATAGTTGTTCCGTTTTGATTTATCTCTTTCAAAAAAGTCCACATTTCTCTTCGTAATTCAATATCAACACCAGCAGTTGGTTCATCAAGAATTAATAACTTTGGTTCATGAATTAATGCTTTAGCTATCATCAATCTTCTCTTGTAACCTCCAGAGAGCGTTCTTGCTTGATCATTTCTTTTATCCCATAAGCCCAATCTTTTTAACATTTCTTCTACTTTGGGTTTAGCTATAGAATTACTTATTCCATAAAAGCCTGCTTGTGTTGTAACAATATCAATAATTTTTTCAAATTGAGAAAAATTGATTTCTTGAGAAACAACTCCTAACAATGATTTTGCAACAGCTACATTCTCATCAATATCGTAACCAAATATTTTTACATTTCCTTCTGTTTTAGTGACTAACGTTCCGATGATTCCAATTGTAGAAGACTTACCTGCGCCATTTGGTCCAAGCAAAGCATAAAAATCTCCTTCTTTAACTTTTAAAGAGATTCCCTTCAAGGCCTCTGTACCACCTGAGTAAACTTTCTTTAGGTTTGAAATTTCAAGAGCGTAGCTATCCAACTTGTTCCTCTTCAATATTACTATCTACTAGCAATAAGCTAAGTACAAGACCAATAACAATACCAATCCATGGAGCTGCCACTCCCTTATATTCACCAAAAGCAACAAAAAGTGCTGTAACAATTGAGATTGCAATTTCGGAATTTCTTTTAACCAATGACATTGCTACATATGAACATGCCAATCCAGTAAGAACTAAAGTAACTCCAAGAGCCAAAATCATAAGCGGTTTCATAAAAGTAATAAAAGGTAAAACAAAGAATAACAAAGGTATGCCCATTAAATAGTATGAGCCAATGCCGTCAAATAATGATTTCATTATATTTGGACCCTGTTTCCATCTTTCTACAATTACAACGTGAACACCTGTCCATAGTGCTCCTTGTGTTGGAAAAAAAGGATTAATTGAAGCTCCTAAAAGATTTCTAATACCAACACTATTATGAGCCCTATTGATATCAATAGTGATCGGCTCATCAGGTCTATTTTTTTGAGCATCTTTTAGAATTTCTGTACCAGTTACAAAATCACCAAACAAAAGAAGATAACCAATAATAACAAGAGGTAAAACCTCTAAATAATATGAGCTAGGAGGAAAATCTATTGAAAAAGGTGAGGTTAAATTAAATACCTCATTTACTGGAGGAAGAATAAAGCCTGACTGAATATCAAAATTAATTTCTCCAACCAAAAAACCTACTAAGGTCGCAATTAAAAATCCAGGAAGTAAACCCAAAGAACCAATAATAGATAGGATCTTATTCTTAGAAGCCAAACGTTTAAATGGTTCTGAGAAGGTTGTAATAGTGCAGATTGTCAGGATAGTAATCATAGCAATCGGTGTACTTCCAATATATCTATCAAAATCACTAAAAAATATTTGATAAAATGCTGCCATTGCAGCTCCTAATATAATTCCAGATTTTAATGCATTTGGAATTTTTTCAACAATCACCTTGCCAAAGCCAGAAACTCCGAGAAGGATAATAATTGCAGTAAACTCTATGCACATTGCAGCCATATATTGAAATGCTTCTTCTCTATATACACCGTCAAAAAAACCTTTTGATATGAAAAATGCTATCACTAAAGGAAGTGCTGGAGTAACCCATCCTGGGGCTAGTGGTTCACCAAATATAATGGGCCCTGATGTAATAAGAAAACTTGCAATAAGTGAGCAAGCCACTGCTTGTTCAAAGCTTAATCCTAACGCCATTACAACTGGAGCTCCTGCAAGTGCAGTAGCGCCTGATATAACTAAACCTTGAAGAACTTCACTAGTTAAAAACCTCATATGTAAGAAAGGTATTCTTAATCTAAATGGACCCCATTTAATTCCGGTCTCTTTAATAATTTCATTGTTCATTTTGATAACTCCGCCATTCCGTCTTCTAATCCCTTTAATGTTAAAGGATACATTCTCTTGTCAAATAAGTCTCTTAGAATACATATCGAAGAGGTATAGTCCCAGTGATCATCAGGGACAGGGTTTAGCCACGCCATGTTTTCAAAATGCTCAGATAATCTTTTTATCCATACATGACCAGCCTCTTCATTCCAATGTTCAATACTTCCTCCAGCATTTGTTATTTCATATGGGGCCATGGTCGCATCACCTACAACTATTACTTTGTAATCAGATGAGAACTTATTAATAACATCTTGAACTAAAGTTCTTTCTTGGGTTCTTCTTCTGTTATCTTTCCATACTGATTCATATATACAATTATGAAAGTAAAAATATTCTAAGTTTTTAAACTCTGTTTTTATTGCTGAAAATAATTCTTCACAGAGTTTTATATATGGATCCATTGAACCACCAACATCAAACATAACAATTACTTTTACAGAATTTAATCTTTCAGGAACCATTTTTATATCAAGATATCCTGCATTTTTTGCAGTTGATTTGATGGTGTCGTCCATATCTAATTCAAGATCATTTCCTTGCCTTGCAAACTTTCTTAATCGCCTTAAAGCCATTTTAATGTCTCTTGTTCCAATGATTACAGAGTCATCAAGATTGGAATATTGACGCTGCTCCCAAATCTTTACTGCTTTTTTTTGGCCACCAGGCCCACCAATTCTGATACCTTCAGGATTCTGACCACCATGTCCAAAGGGAGATGTTCCATTAGTGCCTACCCATTTATTTCCACCCTCATGACGATCTTTTTGCTCTTCAAGTCTTTTCTTGAATTCTTCGAGGAGTTTTTCTAAACCACCTAAAGATTTAATTTTTTTAAGCTCTTCAGGATCAAGCTCTTTTTCAAATGCTTTTCGCAGCCAATCTTCAGGAATTAAAGCCTGGAAAACATCTTCCATTTTTTCAATGCCTTTAAAGTATATTTCAAAAGCCTTATCAAACTTATCGTAATGCTTTTCATCTTTAACTAGTACTGCTCTGGAAAGATAATAAAAATCGTCAATATCTGCATAAACTAGCTGATTTTCAAGTGCACCCAACAAATCCAACAATTCTCTTAAAGTGCATGGAACTCCTGATGATCTTATTGTCTGAAACAGATTAATTAACATTTATTTTGAGTTAGCTTCTCTTCGTGACATAAATGCTAATCTTTCTAAAAGCTGAACATCTTGTTCATTCTTTAATAGTGCTCCATAAAGTGGCGGTATGGCTTTTGACGAATCTGCATTCTTAAGTATTTCATCAGGCATATCATCAGATAAAAGCAATTTTAACCAATCAATTAACTCTGATGTTGATGGCTTCTTTTTTAATCCAGGAATTTTTCTTAAATCAAAAAATATTTCTAAAGCCTCACTAACAAGTTTCTTTTTAATTTTTGGATAGTGCACAGTAACAATTTTATTCATTGTTTCTCTATCTGGAAATTGTATGTAATGGAAAAAACATCTTCTTAAAAATGCATCTGGTAATTCTTTTTCATTATTTGATGTCATTATTATCAATGGTCTATGTTTTGCTTTTATAGTTTCTCCTGTCTCATAACAAAAGAATTCCATCCTATCTAACTCTTGAAGTAAATCATTTGGAAATTCAATATCAGCTTTATCAATTTCATCTATCAATAAGACAACTTGTTTGTCTGAGGTAAATGCATCCCAGAGTTTTCCTTTTTTAATATAATTTGCAATATCTTTAACCCTTTCATCACCTAGTTGTGAATCTCTCAAGCGGGTAACTGCATCATACTCATACAAACCTTGAGAAGCTTTTGTTGTTGATTTTATGTGCCACTCTATTAGTTCCATGCCCATAGCATCAGCAACTTCAATTGCAAGCAAGGTTTTACCAGTTCCAGGCTCTCCTTTTACCAACAGGGGTCTTTCTAGGGATTTAGCAGCATTTACTGCCATGCTTAAATCCTCAGTTGATATATAGTTCTTAGTGCCTTTAAATTGCATCATTCTTCCTTTTTAATTAGTAATTCTAGATAATTTTTCTTCTGACTTAAGTATTCTAGTTAGTTGTCGGCTCGAAGCAACTAAATTTCCATTTAAATCCCAAATATTACAATCTTGTTCAAAATATCCTTTATTAATATCTGTGGCTATAAAGTCCGCATATAACTGACTTGTTGTTGGCAATTGTCTTATATGGGTTGTTAAAGTAATAGTTGGTATCCAGCCAAGTGGGCCATATTTATTACAAACTACAGGAGGAAGAATGTCTGAATAAAAAGATAGGCAAAATTGATCTGGTTGCCCGCCTTCCATTTCTAAAAAAGCAGAACATCTTGCATTATTATCTTTAGACTTAGTATCTGTCTCTCTATTCCACCAGGCATGATCGGGATGTATTAAACATTCAAGCTGTTGAATAAATGAAGGTGTAAATCCTTTAGAAATTTTATCGTAATTCATTTTAACGTAATCATTTTTATCTTTTTCAATAAAAATATCAGGCAAAGGTTTTTGAAGATCATCATGCCCTTTCATGAACTCAAAATCAGAACATGTTCCAGTAAAGGTTGTACAGATTTTATCATCTTGTTTTAATTTCACTATACCTGATGAGCTACCTCTGCTAGCTTTAAAAATTTCTACTTCTAATTCAAATGGCTTTGCATCAATTCTATCTAGATACTGAACAGAAGAGCTAATAGCTGTTGAATGTGGCAATATAGTAGTAAGCGCTTTATGCATAATTGCCATCAAATATCCACCATGAGGTGTGTTACCAACAAAATAATTAGTGTTAGGATTAACTATAAATTTATTATCTTCAACATTCTCTATTTTTAGAGCATCTTGAAATCTTTTAAATTGATTCATGATGGTTTAATTTTAGTTCATAATTTATATTATTAGAAATTAATATATATACATGCATGAAATAGCTGACATAGCTTGTAACTTTACAAGCGAAAGATTTGATAACGATCTGGGTAAGGTTGTCGATAAGGCCATTGCTAATAAAATTTCAAAATTTGGACTTATATGTAGCCGATTAAGTGACATTGATAAATTATTAGGTATATATAATCAATACTCTAGTAATATGTTCTTCACAATCGGAGTTCATCCGCATCATGCCAATGAAATAAATGATGAGTATTTAACAAAACTTAAAGAAATAATTGATAAAAATGAACCTCATGCTATTGGTGAAACAGGATTAGATTTTTTTAGAAATTTGTCAACTTATGAAGAACAAATCTTTGCGTTCGAAGAGCAAATCAAAATTTCAATTGATACAAATAAACCTCTTTTTTTACATCAAAGAGATTCACATGATGACTTTATCAAGATCTTAAGAAAATATTCATCTGATATAGACAAGGCTGTTGTTCACTGTTTCACTGGTACTCAAGCACAATTAGATGACTATTTAGAGCTTGATGCTTATATTGGGCTTACAGGATGGATATGTGACGAAAAAAGAAATGTCGATCTGCGTAAAACTATTAAAAATATACCTTTATCAAAATTAATGATTGAGACTGACTGTCCTTATCTAATTCCTAAAGACCTTCCTGATAAACCTAAAAATAATAGAAATGAGCCAAGTTATCTTAATCATATAGCAAGAGAGATAGCCACGCTAATGGAGGTTGAGGAAGAGATGCTCAGGATAAAATCTTTTGAGAATACTTTAGATTTTTTTGATATTAAAACGCTTCTTTAGATATATTAAACTCATTGCAAATATCGTCTAAATCAACTCCAACTTCTTTTGCGTTATGTTTGATTTCTAATTTAGTTTTAGAATATCTTGGAGATGCATTTGGCTGGTTGAATCCGTCAATATTTATAAATGCCTTTCTTGAAACATTATGAGGATGATCTTGAGCTTCTTGCATGTCCAGAACTGGCGTAACACATGCATCACTTTCAGAAAATATTTCATTCCATTCATATCTTGTTTTTGATTTAATCTTCAAAGCAATTAAACCCTTGAGTTCTGGCCATAATTCTTTGTTATATTGATCTAAGAATTTTTTATCATCAATTTCTAGTTTTTCTAAAAGCTCTGAATAAAATTGTGGCTCTATTGAGCCCACTGCAATAAATTTATTATCTTTACATTCATATGTATCGTAAAAATGTGCAAAGCCGTCAAGTAAATTAGATTCTCTTTTATCCTCCCAATGCCCCATTTCCTTTAGTGAATAAAAAAATGACATCAATGAAAGAGATCCATCTATCATTGCTGAATCAACTACCTGTCCCTCTCCTGTCTTAAGTGAATGGATTAATCCTGAAACTATTCCCAATGCAAGATGCATCCCACCACCACCATAATCACCTATTAAATTTAAGGGAGCTGTTGGATTAGAATCTTTTCTACCAATAGCATTCAAGGCTCCTGATAAGCTAATATAATTAATGTCATGGCCAGCAAGATTAGACATTGGTCCTTCCTGACCCCAACCAGTCATTCTTCCATAAACAAGCTTAGGATTTCTTTTTAAGCAAATATCTGGGCCTAGACCAAGTTTTTCCATAACACCAGGTCTATATCCTTCAAAAACTACATCCACTTGATCAATTAATTTTAAGATTTCATTAACAGTTGCTTGATTTTTAAGATCAGCTGCTATTGAACGTTTTGATCGATTATGAATATCAAATTTATTTTCTAGGCCTTCTGTTCCTTTTTTACTAATTCTAATAACATCAGCTCCCATGTCAGCTAATAACATTCCACAGAATGGTCCTGGCCCAATTCCTGAAAATTCTAATATTTTTATATCTTTTAGAGGTCCCATGTATTAATACTATTGAAAAACTTTATATTTTACTAATAGATTTGGTAACAAAGTTAAAGAGCTTATAAAAGCTAACACCATAGCGATTGATGTAAATAATCCAAATAAAATAGTTGGGAAAAAATTTGATAAAGATAATATACAAAATCCTGCAGAAATAGTTGTTGCTGTATAGAAAATAGCTCTTCCAGTGGTAGAGTGAGCATTTTTAAGTGCGAGATCTACTGCATCATGCTTTTTGAGTTCTTTTTTATATCTGTATATGTAATGGATAGTATTATCAACTGCCATTCCAACACTAATTGCAGCAACAGTTATAGTCATAATGTCTAGAGGGATGCTTAGTAAGCCAAGTAACCCCATAACAGAAGATGCAACAAAAATATTTGGTACTAAACCGATTATCATCACTTTGATAGATTTAAATATTAAAAACAACATTAATGATATTACTGCGAAAACTATTAATAATGACCCAATTTGGGACTGGAATAAAGATTGAAGCATGTTGTTATATAGAACAGCTAAGCCTGTAATTTCATATTGATCTGGTTTTAGATTAAATCTGTTTTGTAGATCATGATTGATCTTCTTTAGTAGCTCATTTCTATTAAGATTACTTGCTGACTCATTAACTCTTGTTGATATTCTAACTACAGAGTCGTCTTTGTTTATATAAGAATAAAGCAAAGATTCTCTTATATCTTCTGGCAGAACTGACCTCAATAATGCTAATTCAAGATCATTTAAATCTTCACCATTATTAATTTCTCTGGCAAGTTTGACGCCGCTTGCAACACTTAATACTTTTCCTATTTCTGGAATAGAATCAAGATAATCATGAATTTTTTCAAGTTCATTTAATGAGTATATATTCCACCAATAACCTGCTGCAGAACTGTTCTCATCATCAAATAAATCATCTTCAAAGAATTCATCATCAATTTCTATCGATTCAAATGTCTCATCTGGTTGTGAAATAATAATATCAAGAGTTGCTGTGCCACCAAGCTTAGAGTCAATCTCATACATACCCTTATAAATTTCAGTATCCTTGTCAAAATAATCTATGAATCTATTTTCAACTTGTAATTTAGATATCCCAATGAGGAGAACTGCAAAAGTACATACAAATGAAATTGAAATAATATTCTTATAGCTTTTTGAGAAAGACAATAAGGACTGCGTTATTCTATGCAATGATAAATAATCTTTGGTATCCGTATTTTTTATTAAATAAATTGCGCATGGCAAGAATGTAAATGTTAGAACAAAGGCAATTGAGATTCCAAATGCCATCATTTTTCCAAATTCAATAACAGGCTTTAGTTCACCAAATGTTAGTGACAGAAAAGCTACTGCGGTAGTTAATGCAGCAAAAAAGCATGGTGCAAACATTTGTTCATAACCTTTTATAATCGCATTCTTGAAATCATTTTCTTGTTTCAATTCGTTTATTTTTACAAGCAGATGAACTGTAAGAGATATTGTTAAAATTAATAACAAAGCTATAAAATTTGATGAAACAACACTGATTTTCCAATCCATATAACCTAAAAATCCAGCAGTAATAAATGTTGCTAAAAATGCATTCATTAGCGGCAATACTACCAACCACAATGAACCAAAGAAAAGATAAAGCATTGCTGCAAATATGAGAGCTACGGCTGAACCAAATATCATTAGATCTGATTGGATGTATTCCATCATATCTGTTGCTATCATAGATGGCCCTCCAAGATAAATAGTTGCATCATTTCTGTATTTATCTAAGGTTTGCCTAATATTATTTATAAGAATTTTACTAAATTCTGATTCTTGATTATTTAATTGGCTTATTCTTGAGTTTATTTCAGACAGCTTATCAAGAAGGCCTGCTTTTGCCGTGCTGGTTAGTGGCTCTCTTGAGTCAAGGCTTCCAAGGATATCGTATCTTTCAGAAATTAGTCTATCGTATTCATCGTTACCACGAAGTACTAATTGCATAGCGGTAAGTTTGCCGTCTTTGCTTATTATTAATTCCTTATAAATTGGATTATTAATAATCTCATCTTTTGCAAGTTCTAAATCAATATCATCAAAAGTTAAATCCTTTAGATTATCTGCAACCTCAGATAATCCTACTCTCGGTTGAAAGAATATTGGAGCATCAAGAAGTGATAATACAGAGTCTACACCATCTATGCTTTTTAAATCATTTTCTAAATTTGCAATTCTATTAATAGAAAAATCTGAAAATAATTCTTTCTTTGGTTCGTATGTAACAATTAGAAAACTTGAATCTCCAAATTCATCCTCCGCTTCTCTATAGGTTTTAAAAGATTCATCATTTTCCAAAACCAATGCATCAGAAGATGCATCTAATTTAAAGTTATTTAATCCAAAGGCTGAAACAATTGTTAACAGAAATACAAAAAATAAAATAATAAGATATTTATTTATGAGCTTAGAGGCTATATTTTTTAAATCTATTCTCATTATTAATGATTAGCGCAGTTAGGCGAGTCTAATATTACTGGATTGTTCTTATATTCATTTTCATCAAATGAATGAATTGAAATAGCATGAATAGAGTTCATAATATTTCCTAGAACTTTATAGACACATTTATGTCTATTTACTTCAGAAATACCAGTAAAATTTCTTGTAACTAATACGATCTTGAAATGACTCTCTGAGCCTGTTGGTACATTGTGCATATGGCTTTCATTATCTATAAAAAGAACAGATGGGTTAAAGGCATTAATTAAAAGATTTTTTATGTTGTTCTCTATGTTTCCCATTATTTTTTTAAATAATAATAATTTAGGATCTTTTCCATAGTTTGTTATAAAACAAAGCAAATATAACTATAAATGAAGCTCCTATTGCAACCGGCATTATAACGAATTCAAATGATTTTGCCCCGAGAATTGCTATTACTGGATTAGCGCCAGCTGGCGGATGAATTGTGTTTGTAATTGACATTATAAATATGGCAAGACTAACTCCCAATGATATTGACAAAGGAGTTCCACCAAGAAAATAAAACATTAATACTCCAGAGGATGCTGACAGTACATGCCCAAAAAAAACATTTCTAGGTTTTGCTAGTGGGCTTTCATGAACGGCCATTACAAGAACTAAACTTGCTCCAAAAGGTGGAATTAACCAAATATTTGTCTGGTCTATTGAATTAAAGTACGCGATCAAGAACATGCATAAGAATGCACCCAAGGAAGAAATTAATATATTTTTATTATTTTCAGATAAGAAATTAAATTTCATAAGTTTATAGAGTAACCTTTTTTTAAATATTTATACATTTAACCATCCAGCTTTGGTGAATGACTCATGGTTTTAATGACTTCAATTACGCTTTCCCATTTCATCCACTCCTCTTTATTAAGTTCTGCTGCAAATTCTGCAGCTCTTAACATTGCCACTGTTAGAGCATCATCACCATATTGAGATATTAGTGTATTAGCTAGTGATTCTATGTGTTTTATGTCATTCATATTTTTAGAATATCTAATGTTGATGACTTTATCCCATGTATAATTTATTGTACATATGCTATTTGATCTCACATGAATGTACTCTGGATAAAAGATAATAATACTGGGCATGAAAAACAAGTTAGAGTATTACTAGAAGAATTATCAAAACAAATTAAATTAAATATAGATGAAAGATCTGTTAAAGGAATTTTTCCAATCTATTCATACTTAAGTGATGTAAAGGAAAAATATTATGACTTGGTTATTGGTGCTGGGCATAAAACCTATGGATTATTACTGGATACTAATAAATGTCAAAAAAATAACTGTAAATCAATAGCTATCCTTGCCCCAACATTTAAAAGAGACAAATTTGATATCATCTGCTCACCTATTCATGATAATAATAAATTAAAAGACTTAAATAATGTTATCTTCTATGAGGGATCCCTTTCAAAGGTCTCTCTTAAAGAAACAGACAACAACACAGTCATGGTTGCTATTGGTGGTAAGAATAAACATTACCAGTTTAATGAAGAGCATATTTTGAGTCAGATAGATTATTTTATTTCTTTGAATTCAAACAAATATTGTTACCTATTTAATTCAAGAAGAACTTCCACCACCTTTAATAAAAGGTTATATGGTTTAGTTAAAAATAATCCAAATATAAAATTTATTGATTTTAATTCAGACTCTGTAACTTCATTTGAATCAATTCTTCATAAATCATCCATGAAATTAATTACAAGAGATAGCGTAAATATGGTTTATGAAAGCCTCTCGTCTATGGGAGAGACGTATTTAATTGATATGGAGGCTAAAAAAAATGATGGAAAAGTTGTGAAAATTATAAATAAATTAATTAATGAAAAAAAAGTAGGTTATATCGATTGCGAAGATATTGTTACTGGAATTTCTAAAATGAAATTATCTAAACAGAATACCTATAATGAAGTTTTTGCAGAAGTTGAAAAACTTGCCTTTGAAATTAGTAAAGTCATATGAGGGTTGTTCATTTAGTTTTAAGTAATGCATTTGCTGGAATTGAACAGCACGTTGATGAACTTCTTTCAAATAAACTCAATGATAAGCCTATACTGATATGCAATGACTCAATTGCTGACTGTTTTGATAAAAGTATTTCTATTTATAAAATTAAGAACATAGGCAGGAGATCTCTTTATGGTAAATACAAGCTTAAAAAACTTTTAAATAAAATAAACCCTGATATTGTTCATACTCATGGAAGTAAGACATCTTCAATAATTTCATCTATTAATAATAATCGATTTAAGCATGTGGCTACAGTTCACGGAATTAAAAAAAATAAAAAAGTATATGAAAAGGCTGACTTTATTATTGGTGTAAGTCAAAAAACAATCGATGGGCTTAAAAATAATGTTGCGGTTGTTACAAATTGGTGGAATCCAAGTCTTAATAAATTTGATCACAAAAAAAATGAATATGCTTTGGCTATAGGAAGGCTTGAGAAAGTTAAAGGATTTGATTTGTTAATAAATTCTTGGGCAAATATTAATACTAAATTAGAAATAATTGGATCAGGTAAAGAAAAAAATACTCTCATTAATATGATCAATACTAAAGGGCTTAATGAAAAAATTAGGATAATAGACAATGTTCAGAAAAATGAGCTTATAAGTTATTACAGAAACGCAAAATTATTGATTATATCTTCAAGAGATGAAGGCGGTCCTAGAGTTGCCTTGGAAGCACTTTATTTAGAAATCCCAGTGCTGTCAACAGATGTAGGTCATATGAGTAAACTATTACCTAAAGAGATGTTAGCAAATACAAATGACCTAATTTCACTTCAAACCCTGCTTGAGATGTATGTTGATAAAATTGATACTATAAATCAAGGTGCTGTCTTTGAATTTATAACCAACGAGTTTTCAATAGATGAAAAAATATCTGAAATCAAAGATATTTATGAATCTTTATTAATAAGTTGATGATAAAGATCTATTGTGGATTGTGTCATTTTATCTGACGTAAAAGTATTCTCTTTAGGTGTTGGGTGATCTTTTTTGGATATTACCTCAACTTTCTCTTTTAAAGCTTTTATATCACCAAGGCTTACGAGGCCTTCTGGGAATAATTCTTCAAGAATCTCTTTTGTTCCACCATGATCCCAGCCAATAACTTTTGTTCCTGAGCTAATTGCTTCAATTGTAGTTCTTCCAAATGGTTCTGGTTCAATTGATAAATTAAAAACAATATCAGATATTTTATAGATATTCTTAATATCATTTCTTGATCCTGTAAATGTTATATTTTTAGATATCCCTAAATCTTGAGTTTTTTGTTTTAATGAATTTAAGTACCTTTTTTTTGAAGAAGATGTTGGTCCAACTATAAGACCATGAAAAATTGTGTGGTCTAGTTTTGATATTAATTCAATAAAACTATCGAGTCCTTTCCATTTTGAAACTCTTGTAGGAAGAGTTAAGATGATTTTATTTTTTGTTTCAGGAAATTCTTCAAACCAAGAATCAACCCATTCTTGAGCAATTTCATTTCTATTAAAATGTTGAGTATCACAGCCTCTTGGTATTGTAGTAATATTTTTTTCATCAACTTTATATGTGTCAATTATATATTTTTTGACTGTATTAGATATTGCAATTGTATGATCAACTTTTGACATAACCTGACTATATAAAGGTGTGCTATATAAACCATGAAATGTTGAAATTAAAATCGGCTTTTTGGTTAATTTTTTAAATGCATAATAGTTAATCCATGCTGGCATTCTGGATCTAACGTGAACTATGTCTGGTTTTTCTTCTTCATATATTAATTTTAATTGTTTTGATAAAAGTAATGAAAATAGACTCTTCTTATGGACTGGAATCTTTATATGTCTTCCGCCATTATTAATGATATCTTTTTCAAAAACGCCCCCATTAGAAATAACTATTGATTCATGGCCTTGTTTTGCTAAAACTTCAGAAAAGTCTCTTGTGCCCCTTTCAACTCCTCCAATATTTAGTTCTGGTAATAACTGAATGACCTTAAGTTTATTCATATCTTAAGGAAACAGCCGGATCAAGCTTGGCTGCTCTTTTTGCTGGCCATATACCAAAAAATAGCCCAACTAATGCAGAGAATGTGATTGAACCAATTATTGCACTTATAGGTAATGCGTATGGCCAATCATTTAATGAAGCAAAAAGAAATAACAGCGAAGTTCCAATTAATATTCCTATTAAACCTCCGATAATACATAACAGTATTGCCTCAACAATAAATTGCATCATTATTACTCTTTGAGTTGCGCCCAAAGCTTTTCTTAAGCCAATCTCCCTAGTTCTTTCAGTCACAGATACAAGCATAATATTCATTACGCCAATACCGCCTACGATAAGACTAATGCCTGCAATGCCAGCAATTAATGCAGTAAAAATTCCAGTGGCCTGTCTTCTTAAATCTGCAAACTGACTGTAATCACTAATTCTAAAATCATTATCTTCACCAGGGCCAATATCATGTTTTGCTCTAAGAATTTCTTCAATGGTCATCATAACTGCATCAATATTATGATCATTTGTAATACCCACATTAATTGAGTCAACTGTATCAGTTCCAAATAATCTTTGAGCTCCAGTTAGCAATGGTACATAAAGTTCATCATCAGGATTTTGCCATCCAGTTGAACCCTCCTCTTCCAATATACCTATTACTTTATATGAAACTCCAGCAATTAAGATGTTATTGTTAAGGATATTCTTTACATTAGTCCGAAGTTCACTCGGAACATCTGAACCAATAACTACAACTCTTTTTCTTCCAAAATTTTCATCTTCAGTAAAAAGTCTTCCATGTTCCAGATCATAACCTCTAACATTAAAATGAATAGGTAAATACGCACCTACTCTTTCATTAATATTTGCATTATTAAATTTTATTTGCCTATTTCTTGTGATAGTTGGTGAAATCTTCCAATTATGTTCTTTATTTTTAGCTAAGGCTTCTGCATCTTTAATATCCAATGGAATCATTCCCTTGGTGACAGCCCCTCTTCTATTTTGTCCAGGGCTAACATATAAAGTTCTTCCGCCAAGATCATCAATACTTTCTTCTAATGCTTTTTCAGCGCTTGACCCTAGACCTATAACAGCAATAACTGCAGCTGTTCCAATTATAATTGCAAGCGAAGTTAAGAATGATCTAGTTGCATTAGATCTAATTGAGATTATTGCAGATGTTAAAGATTCTTTAATTAACATTATCCAAAACTAAATGATGCTTCTACTCTTTCTCTAAATTGTCTTTGGTAATCAACCAGACTTTTACTGGGAAGAATATAGACAGTATCTCCATTGGTTAGGCCCTCTATTATTTCAACATTTGAGAGATCAGATATGCCAATTTTAACCCAAGTAAGCTTAGGTCCATTTTTTGAATCTTTAACGACGATAAACTTATTAAAATTTTCTCCTTCAACCTTTTTAAGTAAAAATTGATCAACTTCTTCTTTAGAAATATTAACAACGCTTGCTGCGGAATAAATATCTTTTCTAGTTCTTAATGACATTGAGGGTACGCTCATTGAGACGCTTTCATTTAATATTTCAATGACAACATCTGTATTCATTCCTAACAATAGAAGGTTTTCGTCATTATTAATATCAATTAGAACTGGAAAGGTTGTAACGTTTTGTTCTATCCTTGCTAAAGGCTCTACTTTAGATACAATCCCAAAAAATTCTTTATCTCTGTATGCAGCAACCTTAATGGAAACAGTCTGTCCTATTGTAACCTTTCCTACATCAATCTCATCAACCAATGACCTTACTCTCACCTTAGAAAGATCAGCCATTGTCATAAGAAGTGTTCCACCTCCAACAGCCGAAGTTGGTGAAGAGATGACCTGACCAACCTCAACAGTTCTAGATATAATAGTCCCAGTTACAGGCGATCTAACAACTGTATCATCTAGAGCAATTTTTGCGTTCTCGAAAGTAACTTCAGTTCTAACAAGTGTAGATTTTGCTTGTGCATAATTTTCTTGAATATCTTCATAATCTTTGTCAGATATACTCCCTTTTTCATGAAGCTCTTTACCTCTTTCATATTGTGATTCAGCATTTGATAATCTAACTTTTGCAGCTTCTAAATCAGATTTAGATTGATCAAGAATATTTTTTGGAGTTCTTTGATCTATTTGCCCTAAAACAGATCCCTTATTAACAAAATCTCCTACTTCAGCACCTAAAAAGAGAATCTCTCCAGAAGCTTTTGATTTTATTTCTACTGATGATATGGCTTCAATAACTCCAGATGCTTCTATTGACAATTCTAGCTGTTGAGTTTGAGTCTGTTGCTTTTTATAGTATTGTGCAACATCCTTTGAATCGTTACCTGAACCACAAGAGGAGATTAAAAAAATTGATATTAATATATATAGGTTCTTATTATGTTTCATAATTTTAGTTTCTGTTATCTGATTTTATCAGACCATCCATGATTGTAATAATTCTATTTGATTGAGAAGCAATATTATCTTCATGGGTAATAATAATAATTGTTTGACCTTGGTTATTTAATTCTTTAAATAAGTTCATAACATCATTACCCGTCTTTGAATCAAGATTACCTGTTGGTTCGTCTGCAAATAAAATACTAGGTTTATTGACTAATGCTCTTGCAATAGCCACTCTTTGTTGTTGTCCTCCAGATAATTCAGATGGAGCATGTTTTTTTCGATCTGATAACCCAACTTTTTCTAACACTTTTTCGGATCTTCTTATTGCTTCATCTTCTGAGCATCCAGCATATTTTAATGGCAGCATAACATTGTCTAATGCTGAACTTCTTGCTAATAAATGAAATGATTGAAATACAAAGCCAATTTCTTGATTTCTTATCTTTGCTAATTCATCATCATTTAGTGTGCTAACTGACTTATTATTTAAATAATATGATCCTTCTGAAGGTGTATCTAAACACCCAATAATATTCATTAAAGTAGTTTTACCTGATCCTGATGGTCCCATAATTGATATAAACTCACCCTTTTCAACTGACAGATTTATTCCATTTAAAGCTTTAACTGTCTGAGAGCCTGCAACATATTCTTTTGTTAAATTTTCAGTTTTTATTATCATTTTTGTTTAGACAAGTTTGCTGAACATGAGTTCAACAAATTATTTTTTAACCTTTTAATGCCTCAAGATATTCTAGCCATGCTCTACCCTGATCAGCATATTTTTCACTTTTAGAAGCTTGTATAAATGAATTCTCAGCTTTTTTTAAATCTTTAGTTTCAAAAAAAGCAATTCCAATCATTAGGTCATGCTTTCCATCATCTTCAACTCCAATTTTTTCTGCTTTGCGAATACCATTTATAACTTCATTCCATTCAAATGCACTAAATGCAATATTTACATATTGTTTAACTAACTTCTCATCATTCGGATTTAGTGTAAGAGATTCATCTATTATATCCAAAGATTTAATTCTTTCTTTAGCAAATAACCATGAATCAGATAGTAGTTTTGCATTTTTTGAATCAAATATAATTTGATCATCTGTTATAGCATTTTCTAATACCTTTGCAGACATTGCAGGATTCTTTTTATACAAATAAAAACTGGCTAGGGTTGTAAATTCTTCTGGTTTATCAAATAAACCTTTCATATAGCTAACTTCCATGGTGGCTAGAGAAAGATCATATTTTTCTAAAATATTGTAAATTGCAGATAGTTGAACGTAATATCTTTTTTTCTCTGGTTTATTCAATAATAATTCTTTTGCTGATATTTCTGCTGAAATAAAGTCTTCTTTGTTGTATTCGATAGCAAATTTAAGTTGATACCAGTCTTCCCTAAATGACGAAGATAATGAAATAGCTAATTTTATGTAATCATATGCAACATCATAATTTTTTTCAGTAGCATAGATTAAAGCTGTGAGTGCATAAATATTATGCATTCCAGGAACGGGTTTTGGCTGTCGTTTGGCATCCTCAATAAATTTAAGTAATAGCTCTTTGGCTCCTTGAATATTGTTTTGAGTTGAATATAGTTGGGCGAGAGCTTGAACTAGTGAAGTTGCTTCCGCTATTGGAAGAGCTTTTTCATCATACGCGACTTGTAACTTCTCAATTGATTCATCAAATCTTTCGCGTTGAAAAAGAAAAAAACCATAAGTTCTAGCTATAACAGCCTTATTATAAGATCTTGATCTCCAATTTTTTATATACCAACGTCTTAGGATTTCTTCTGCTTCGTCATATTTTTTTTCTTCAATTTTTGAATCTACTCTAGTTAGTTCCCAATAGACAGTCTCATTTAGGACGTCATCAGAATAAATATTAGTGATTAAAAAAATAGCTAAAAATAAATAATAATTTCTTTTCATTTTAAAATAATTTAAATTCGATTAATTGAGTTCCATCTTGTTGAACCGCAACACCATTGACAACCTTAGGTTTAAATTTCCATTTCTTTATTGCCCTTAATGCTGCTGTATCAAATACTCGAGGTGGTTTTGATTGAACAACCTTTGGTGATGATACGGACCCGTCAGGCTCTACTGTAAATCTCACTTTTACCCAACCCTCAACACCTGCTAATAATTCATTTCTCGGATACTGAGGATTTATTCTTACCAATGGAACTACTTGAGAATTTCCTCCTGCATTTTGAGGTCCTAAAAAAGCTCCCTTAAAATCTGTTGGAACTGCAATATCTGGAAATTCTATATCGAGATTTGGAGCTTGAGGTGGTGCTTGCAGTTCAGGTGTAACTAAATCTGGTGGTGGTGGTTTCTTAGGAGGTTCTGGTCTATCTGGTATTGTCCTAGTCTTTTCTTTTAGAGAGGTGTCTTTCTTTAATCGTATAAAGTCTACAACTCTAAAGGAGTTTTCATTCTTTAATGATTCAGAACTTGGTTTTACAATGTATGCGAGTAATAAAAAAAACATTACGGCAACAATTAAACCAATAAGATGTCCGCTATACTCTTTAATCATTCTCAGCTGCAATAGATATTTCAAGAACTCCTGCAAGCCTGATTTGGTCCATTGTCTCAACCAACAACCCAGTCTGCGATGCTTTATCTGCTTGTATGATTACTGCTCCTTCCGGATTTTCTGCTCTCAACCTAATGATATTAGGTCTAATAGCTCGTAATTCAACCTTCCTTCTATCGATGTAAATTTCATTGTTTTCGGAGATAGCAACAAGAATATTTCCCTTCTCATTTCTCTCCGCTGTTTCAGCATTTGGACGATTGACTTCAATCCCTGACTCTTTTACAAAAGAAGTTGTAACAATAAAAAAAATAAGCATTATAAAAACAATATCAAGCATTGGAGTTAGATCTAACCCAGACTCTTCTTGATATATTTTTTTTCTTCTTCTCATAGCTCAGAAATAAGAGTTTGTGATTTACTATTTAATACCGTAAAGGTTAAAAGCCCAACAATACTAATCGCCATACCTGTCATGGTAGGCAATGTTGCCTTGGTAATTCCAGATGCAAGAGCTCTGGCATTACCTGTTCCAAAAAATGATACTACGTCAAATACTTCTATCATTCCAGTAACGGTACCAAGAAGCCCCAGGACAGGACATAAGGCTATTAAAGTTTGTATTATATAAAAGTCTTTAGTAATTAAATTCTTAAAATCACATTTCAATATTGATAAATTAAGAGAATAGTACTGATCTTTATTTAAATTAGTTAAATTTTTTCTATATTCAGATCTTATGCTATCTACATCTATGAATAGAAACTTACACTTTGCTGAAATTAGAATAAATAAATAAATGCTTATTAAAAATAATATAAACACAACAGGACCACCCTGATTAATAAAATTTGAGTACGTTTTAAGAATCTCAGTTATCATTTTTTAGTTTTGTTAGCTACGATACCTGATGACTTTTCTTCTAAGAACGAAATAATAGTTTTTGAATAGTTTTCTGCATAAGAATGCATGAATAACAATGGCGCAGCAACAATTAATCCTAACATTGTCGTAACAAGAGCTTGTGAAATTCCACCTGCCATTAACTTAGGATCGCCAGTACCGAATAAAGTAATTGCTTGGAATGTCTCAATCATTCCTATTACAGTTCCGAGAAGCCCTAATAAAGGCGCAACAGTTGCTATTAACTTAATTGCCTTAACTCGTATTTCAATTCCAGGTGTAATTGATTGTATTTTCTCGTCTAGTATTAACTCAAGAGAATCAAGTGATTCACTGACGTTTTCTTTAGCTGTTTTAAGTAGTAATCCTAATAAATTGCCATCAATAATATCACTACTAGATTCTTGTTCTTGAATGCTAGATAACGTATTTCTTAATGTATAAATCCTTTCTGATGCTAGAGCAACACCACCTAAGCCAAGTAGAATAATTATGTATCCAACCAAACCGCCATCGGCAATTCTTTGAAAAAATGTTTTCTTTTGAATAAGTTTTTCCAATATGGCGCCTCTAGTTGGATCTATGTCTACTTCATACATACCAGTTGCATTATTTTGCAATCTTTTTAATTTACGCTTATTAACACCAGATGGTTGTGATGGCAGGAATTCAATTTGATTTGTATCAATTAAATGTTTTAAAAACATTCCATTATGAGTAATTGAAAATGTGCCAATCCTTAGAACCTCTAGCTCACTATTGTCTCCATCGGCTGATAAAACATTTGTGTTAAAAGTTTTAATTGATTCAGCATTTCTAATTTCTTTTACCA
>ERZ802822.56-NODE-56-length-81053-cov-38.752902_pt1 | contig 81053 bp, 97 predicted proteins | sample MGYA00345649_ERZ802822 | MGnify/ENA primary metagenome ERZ802822 (study PRJEB30503, sample SAMEA104212359) | marine metagenome | biome: Westerlies Biome; feature: [SRF] surface water layer (ENVO:00010504) within the epipelagic zone...; material: water... | reverse complement strand
ACCACGCCGGATTGAGAGCCCGGCATCCAGTTGGTTCCACTCCACATGCTTCCTTTTCCGTCAAACATCAATTTCCCAAGTCCCAAAGCACCGCCACCGTTAAACACCAGGGAAAGTGCAAAGCTTTTGGGTTGAAACAGCAAATATGGAGCGGTTGCAGTTGTGCGCAGCTGTGAGGCTTTGTTGATCGGGTATGCACTTTGGAACAGTTGATAGAGCGCGCCGGCGTTTTTCCAGGGTTGACGGGCAATGGACGTCATTGCCGAGAGTGTGTTCTCTGAATTCGTCAGTGCTAGCAGCTGATCGCACGCTTGAGACTGTTGCGGTTGCCCGCACAAAGCAATCAGATCTGAGAGCACATTCATCCGTGCCGCAGTCTCGGAATTCAGCAGGTTGGTGCTCTTGAGCAACGTTGCTCCAAAGCGACCTGTGCTCTGGTCCACCAGGTTTTCCACTTGGCTCGATCCGATCGCTAAGGCGCTTTGGTTCCCTTCCAACACTGTGCCTTCCAGCAGCTGAGCATTGGGCCAAACAGAACCAACAGTGGTGAGTTCGTTGATAACAACATTATTACGTTCGCGCTTTCCAAGAACTGTCAGCATTGTCAGCTGTTCAGCTGAGAAGCCATCAATAGTGCCTCCCTTGGCAACCAGATAGTGCACAACTCCTTTCTTTTTTTTAATGGAGACTTGGAAATTTCCGTTATTGCTTGAGCTGAGGGTTTTTAAAATTTTTGGGTCTTGTCCGCCCCGTGCTTCCCACAGCGTGACCGATGCACCGCTTACTGGTTCCCCCATCAAAGATACAGAGCCCATCAGCGTCGATTGGCTCGCAGCATGAGAAGAGCTCGCTGCTCCGATAGTGAGAGCGGTGAGCAAGCAAAACTGTCGCAGTGATGTAGGTGCTCGCAATGGTGAAAAAGGTAATTTGATCCAGCTATAGCGCTAAACCGCTCAGAAAGCCGTGAGTTGCTTAGAAATTACTTAATCTTCTCGAACTGCTGGATGTTTGAACAAATCAACAAATTTGTTTGTTGAAACAAAAACCCTACTCGTGTTAAGGCTCACACAATCTCCAGAGATCCTTGACGCCTGCTTGAAATCCAACAATAGGATTTACTTGTAAAATAAATAGAAAAGGGTTAAAGGGCCAGAAGCTTATTAATCACTTGCTTGATCATAGGGATAATGATTAGGAACAAAAAACTGTTCATTAATCGGTGGTCTATTATAAGAACCCTGTTTTGGCCTTGGTGGTAGTTCAATCGCTGGTGGCGTCATATCTTCCCATGGCACCTTGCTAAGAACATGCCTTAAACAATTAAGTCTTGCTCGCCTCTTATCGTCGGCTTCTACGGTGAACCATGGCGCTTCCGGGATATTGGTGCTGGCAAACATCACATCCTTTGCCTCAGAAAACTCGACCCAACGATTGCGTGCTTCAAGGTCCATCGGACTGAGCTTCCAACGCCGGGTTGGATCATCAATGCGGGATTGAAAGCGTTCCTCTTGTTCCGTATCACTCACGGAGAACCAATACTTCAACAACAACACGCCACTGCGAACCAACATTCGCTCGAACTGAGGACAATCCTCAAGGAAGGCTTCAACCTCATTAGGGGTACAAAACCCCATCACCCGCTCCACACCAGCACGGTTATACCAGCTGCGGTCAAACACCACAATTTCACCAGCAGCTGGAAAATGTTCCACATAGCGCTGGAAATACCACTGCGTTTTCTGCTGATCAGAAGGGGTTCCCAAAGCAACTACTCGGGCGCCACGGGGATTCAAAGGTTCGGTTAAACGTTTAATCGTGCCTCCCTTACCAGCTGCATCCCGTCCCTCAAACAGGATGATCATGCGGAAGCCCTTTTCCTTAATCCAGTACTGCATTTTGACGAGTTGTGTCTGGAGCATTTCCAGTTCAGACTCATAGATTTTTTTCTTGAGTCGTTCGGCCCGGGCCAAGCTGTTGGGCTCTCCTCCATCAAGTACAGGCATCTCCTGATCAGATAGGGACTTGGACGCATTGGGTTGGGCTGTGTCTTTGCTGTTGCCGTTGTGTTTTGACTTTTTGTTTTCCTTATGACCCATAACAAAGTGATCAGCACCATCCCATTGGTGCCTCCCAAAACAAAAAAAGGAGCAGGGCTTCAGCTTTTCGAAACGTTCTCTACCAAGAGTTCCATCGGAAATGACAAACGAATAGCGAAGCGCCCTGGAACCTTCAAGTCATTCCAATCCTCGGCATAACGGCAATCGAGGTGGCCACCATGGAGACGCGCCACATGCGCAACAATGGCTAACCCCAATCCACAGTGGCCCTGTCCTCCACGCGAAGAGTCGAGGCGGTGAAACGGTTGAAGGGCCTGCTCAAACAAACGCTGAGGCATGCCATCACCCTGATCCCAAACCTCAATCGAGCACTGATCAGCAGTGCGCAGCAACCTCAACACCACAGGGGCTTGTCCATAGGTGAACGCGTTGTCAATCAAGTTGGCAACAGCTCGACTCAGGGCAACTGGCTTGACCATGACCTCCAATGTGTCCAACTGAAGCTGCAGTTGATCGGCGGGATGACTGCTCGCCACCTCTGCCAGCAGTTGATCCAAAGGAACGGGCACAGAGAGTTCTTCATCACCGCCACCTGCAAACAACAGGAACTGACCTGTGATTCGTTCCAGAGACTGCAAGTCACCGGCACAACGTTCGCGTTCTTTTGCGCTGAGTTGAGGTAAGGACAAACGAAACTGCAGCCGAGTAATGGGTGCGCGTAAGTCATGGGCTATTCCAGCGAGCATGGTGGCTCTTTCGTTTCGATTGGCGGCCAAACGTTTCACCATTGCATTGAAACGGCGCGTTAGGCGCTGAACCTCCGGAGCCCCACGAGCAGGAACAGCATCAGGGTCGATTCCGTCCCCAACCCGTGACAAGGCCTTTTCCAATCCTCGTAACGGGGCCTCCACCTCCACAAGGAGGAACAGGCCGCCACAAATCATGCCAGCCCCAACCAGTGATAACCCCAACAACGTGGGTTCAGGCGGCCAGCTCATCGGGGCACGCACATTCACGCGCAGCCAAATCGGTTCCAGCGGTGAGATCAGCTCAATCCAAATTCCGCGTTCGCCCTCGTGATCTTGATCCGCCACGACCATCGGACAATGGGAGAGGCGCTCACAAAGCTGCGTCTGAAGCGCTTTCGCCTGGCGTTGAAAGCCTGCGGAAGGAAGCTTTTGAACCGGTTTGGGGTGGACCGCAACGGTGAGATCAAGACCGGTGAGTTCAGTGACCAAATGGGGTGGATAGCGCTCTAGAGCCAACTCCGTGAGCCTTACATTGAGCGCCAAATCACGGCCAAGCTGCACCGTCTGAAGCTGCTCAAGCTGCTGTCCAAACAACACCTGTAAAACCAACAAGCAAAATGCCCAACTGCCAAGAGCCAGGCCACTCCAACCGAATAAAGTTCGCAATCGAACTTGCCAAACCCGTGGGCTCATTCCAGCCCTCAACGCGAACGAGGTTGTCCATCAGGAACGAAGACGTAGCCGTATCCCCATACCGTTTGGATGTAGCGAGGTCGCGCAGGATCGGGTTCAACCAGCTTGCGCACCCGCGAAACTTGCACGTCCATGCTGCGACTATCCGTATCAGACCCTGGTCCGCGAGCTAGCTCGATGAGCCGTTCTCTGGACAGAGGTCGGTGGGGATGCTGCACGAAAGCTGCCAACAAGCTGAACTCACCGCTGGTAATAACGACAGGCGTACCGTCGCGAAACAGGGTTCTGGCGGAAAGATCAAATTGATTCTCTCCGAACGTCACATCACCGCCTTCAGCAAGGGGAGTGCCAGCAGGAATCGAGCTACGCCTTCTAAGCACTGCTTCGATGCGTGCTGACAACTCACGGGGAAGAAACGGCTTAGCGAGATAGTCATCAGCCCCTTGCTCTAAACCAATAATGCGGTCAACTCCATCTGCTCTGGCCGTCAACATGACCACGGGTAGATCGTCACCAGCATCTCGCAAGCGACGTAACGCTGTGAGGCCATCATCTCCAGGCATCATCAAGTCGAGCACGATCAAGTCTGGGCGCTGAAATTCCAGCCTTGCCTCAAGCTGCTTGACATCACTAAGACAACGAACGTCATAGCCCTGATCGATCAAGTAGGTGCCCACCATCTGACGAAGCTCCGGATCGTCATCCACGACCCAAATCATCGAAGCTTTTTTGGGAGGCGAATTCGAAGCGGTGCCAGAAGGTTGGGTCATCGCCACAGCAATTGAATGCTCCGATCGTATGGAGCATCAAGCAAACTGTCTCGCGGAGGTGGACCATGTCACAGTTAATTGACGATCTGTCATCACTCAGACATCTCTTGACCAATCACACTCCATAGTCTTCTGTGATGGAAAAGTGGGTCACTTTCACACTCGTTGCACTGGGGACAGGTGTCCTGCTGCCAGACCAAGGTGTGCAAGCCAACCCTGTGCGTCATTACGGCACCCGGATGGAGGCGTTATTCGTTCGAATGGATGTCAATCGTGATGGACGTTTGGAGAGAAGAGAAGTCATTGGCAAGCCGTACCTCGAACGGCAACTACAACGGAATCCAAGCCGCAAATATTTATTGATTGAGGACATCAGGCCCGCTGCTAAATACCCAAGCGGGCTGAGATTGCAAAAACGATTTCAACAAGCCGATCGAAATTTCGATGGCCAACTGGATCCCAAGGAGGTGGCATCACTTCCCTGGCTTCAGCGCAATTTCGAAAGCCTGGATCTCAATGGCGACGGCGGCCTAACCATGAACGAACTTTGGATGATGCAGCGTTCACTCGCCCCGCGTCCACGATCACGATGAGGCACGGCTTCATTAGCAATTTGCTTACAGCCGGCGCTGGCGAGCCGAACGAGAGCTTCCTGTCGGAGCGTTTGGAGATTGAAGCGCTTGTCGACGCGCTAATGGTCGAAAAACAACAGCAAACGTGCGAACTAATCGAATCAAACCTGAGAGAAGCGCCAACAGACCCAACACGAGAAGTGCTGCAATCAAAATCACTGCTGACAAACCAAGAAACGCTTCCAACAATTGGCTGAGGCCGCGAATCAAATCAGCAATCGCTTCACTCACAACAACGATTGCATCGACCTTTGTCGGCAACCAGCTCAAACTGGCGAGCAGGCCAGTCCCTAGAAGTAATAGAAGAACTGACTCCAACAACATCCGCCAAACAGGCAACCGCTTGGATTGTCGTTTGCGTTGACTGAAAAGGCGACGTTCTCTCTGAGTGCGAGGCAGACGGGGGATGTTCTTCGGGGTCATGACACTAATGACAACTTCAGGCGACGCATCCAGCGCTCAAATTCAATGAGAACCAACTCATTCGGGCAGTCGATCAAACTGAGATCTCCAACCGTGCAGTCTCCATAACCACTGTGATGAAGGGTGAGTTGATAATCAGAGCCACTCAAGCCACAAACCTCTGGATCGCTGCGCACAACAACATCCAGTGAAGCTCCAATCCTTGCGACACGACGTCTCAGATCAGACCAACTGGAGGACATTAAAAACAAGCAGTCAAGGCCAATATATGGGCGAAAACCGCGACAGGCTCAACGCGATGGATCGGCTTGTGAAGGATCGCTAACCGGGTCTGTACTAGGAGCCTCTACAGAGTCAGTAGGAGCCTTGTTCTCTTGGCTGGGCAATGGAACAACCATGGCCATGACCCCAACCACAACAAGTGCAACTCCACCAAACACAGGTGCAGCTAAACGACGAACCAGCGGGACCCGCTCCACTAATTCACGACGACTCAAGGGGTGATTGATGATCTCGGGCCAAGGAATGGCCACGCGATCGTCAGAACAAAGAGCATCTAAACAACGCAAAAGATCAGCCAGATCAGCATCATCCAACTTGATTTCCAAAGGGGGAACATCGGGCTGACTGCTCGTGAGTTCCAGCTGATGTCCACCATCCACAGGGCGAATGCTCACTGGATGATGAGACCATCCTTCAGGCCGTGAAACTCCTGATATTTGATGGCGTGCATAGGGAAAGACAACAGCCATCAACGCTTCGAGGTGATCGCGTTTCCCCTCCAATTCAGGAGCACCGACCAATTGAAGACGCCAAGCAGACAAGATCCCAATCACGCTGTCGCCATGTCCAGACGAAAAGTCAGGAAGTCCATCCACCTCAAGCCTGGCGGCCGTTTGGTCATAGCGATAAGAGAGTTTGAGCATCGAGATCATCAGGGTGTTGGGTCAAGAAGACTGGCCCGAAGCCGATCCACTCCTCCGGGACCTGCAGCAAGCGCCAGGGTCAAAACAAGCTGTCGTTGAATCGACTCAGAATGATCAGTGCTGAGCAAGCGTTGAACAGCACCCCGGCGGAGATTGAAGCGCTCAGCAATCAAATCCCTCAGGCGTTGGTCCACTAAGGCCCAGCGCTGCTTGCTGAGATCAGCGGGTTCACGACTTGACAGAAGTTGGTGAAGCATCGGATAAAGCCGATCAGCCATGGCACAGAGAAGCCTGATAAGAGCTTCTGTTTCAGCCGAACCAAGTCTTCCACGACGCGTGGAGCGTCGAAGCGGATTGTGACATCGACGCTTCCAAAGCTCCACCCGATTAGGGAACAGACTTTCGAAGCCGAGTTGTTGGGTGGCCCAAAGCATGGCCTCCCCACCATTGAAATCCAAAGACTCCACAGTGAGCAACAAGAGATCGAGACGCTCCATCCCACGACGGCCAAGCACAGCTGCTGGAAAAGACGCTTCTTGGAGAGGAGTGACTGTTGCTTCAGTCATAGGTGGGTGGCGTACCGATTCGAGTCATACCGCTTCGATTTCAATCAAGACAGACTGGGTGCAGTGCTAACACACGATCAGAAAAGCCGGGCAACAGCTTCCTCATCAGCAACCAAAAATGTTTGACCTTATCGAGACAATCCAACTCTAAGGCTTTAAACAATTCTTTCAAGGGAATGGTAGCAACAGCTTGAATTGACACAAGATCCCAGCCAAACAAAAAAACGAAAGAGCAAAGCAGGAGAAGATTCTTACCTCCAAAATCTTGCTAGCCAATCACTAACACGCTGTGAAAATTAAACAGCAATCACGTAACAAAGAAGCAGCAAAGCTCCTTCAATTGACTCCCTAAAAAGCGAAAGGTCTACACTCATCAACAAGGAGACTCGAGCTGAGTGGAAACAATTAAAACAATTAAATTGCATATTGAGACTAATATTCTAAACCAAAAGATGCTTTAGCATTTGCTGATAATATAAAAATGAGAACAATTTTCAAGCTTCTCATGTTTTTGCCCTATTCATTCGGAGCGGATCAGCAACCAAAACTGCTCAAGGCGCAAGAGAAATCAAGCTCATCCATGGCCATATCTGCGATGATTGCCTGCAAGTTTCACCAGAACGCGTCCTTGGATCTTCGTCACTACGTTCAAGATATTCCAGACTTTCCAAAACCAGGAATTCTCTTTCGTGACATATCGCCAATGTTGCGTGACCCCGTGGGTTGGGCCGATGTCATGAATCGTCTTGGATCGCTGTGCGATTCGTTGAAGCCAGACCTGATTGTGGGTATTGAAGCCAGGGGCTTCATTGTGGGGATGGGTCTGGCAACGCAGAAGAAGCTGGGATTTGTTCCAGTACGCAAGCCAGGAAAACTCCCTGGGAAGGTGTATGGAATTGATTACGCCCTGGAGTACGGAACTGATCGTCTCGAGATTCACGCAGATGCCATGAGAGACCAACCGAAAATTTTGGTTGTTGATGACCTCCTAGCAACAGGCGGTACTGCCTCGGCCACGGCCGATTTAGTCAAGAAGGCTGGCGGTCAATTGGTTGGTTGCGCCTTCATCGTGGAACTCACAGCTTTAGGAGGACGCGAGCGTCTTCCAGACGACATCCACGTTGAATCTTTGATTCACTACTCCTGAGCTTGCTGCCAGTCCAAAACATCTTGGTAACCCTGCAAACTGAGCAGTCCAAAACTCCAGAGCACCACTGGCAAGGGGGCCTGTTCCAATTCGGCTTGGCGCAGGCCAAGATTGATGGCACTCGTACTCAATCCAAGTTTGCCCTGCAAGTAGGCAAGCAACGCAGCGGATGGCTTGGGTTGCGGGTCACTACTAATGACCATCAAAACCAATCAATGGCACTCAGTTTGGCAAGTTGTGCAGAAGAGTGCTTGGTCCATCCGACATCGCCTGAAGAGAAACACGGCGAAACAAGGGAGAGTGCTTGAGCATGAAGAGACCGAGTCGTCGGACGATCAGAAGTGCTGACTGACGGTTGGAGAACAAACGAACGAGAAGATCTGTGGCAAGGCCAACGGTAATCAGATCAAAAAAGCGGAGCCTGGTGTAATTGCCTGGCACAGCTTTTAGCCCACGCCGAACACAGGAAGCAGACGTCATCAACTGAAGGAGAGTTTCAGTATCTCGCCAACAAAGATTGAGCCCTTGCCCCCCTACAGGGTGACAACGATGACCAGATTCACCAACGAGAACAACATTATCTCGATGCAGTTTTGGCGCAAAACTAATTTCTAAGGGGAAAGCAGCGGGTGAATCGAGCAACGCATCTGGCTCAAGACCATGGGGAAGAATTGTGCAAAGCTCATCAAGAAAGGCCGATGTGTCAAGACCAGCTAACTGGCGACATCGATCAAAAGGAGCACTCCATACAACTTGAAAATCATTATTGCCCAGAGGAAGTATGGCTAACGGACCTTCTGGCCTAAAACATTCGAAAGCTTTTTCTGAATCGATATCACGAAAACGAACTTTTGCAGTCAAGCAGCCCTGCGCATAAGAGTGAGACCACCAAGGTAATCTGAACTGTGTTCGCGTCGGTGAGCGAGGGCCATCCGCTGCGATCACCAAACCAAAATCATGACTAAAAAAAGCTGATTGATTGGCCGCTTCGCCGAGAAAAAGTTTAACGTTATTAGAACTCTCTAGACGGCTCATCAAGAGCTTCATCAAAGCACAATGATCCAAAATCCATCCAACAGATTGTGATGGTCTATTTGCTGAATGAAGATCTAATTCTGTAAAATTTACAGATTGGTCAATACCACGATCTTCAAGACTCAAGGTCTTAAAGGGTGATAAATAAGGCAACAACTCATCCCAAAGGCCTAATCGCGTTAGGAGTCTTCTTGAAGATTGAGTTAAAGCATAGGCCCGACTGCGAGAACAGATTTGGTCCGCACTCAGTGGGTCAAAGAGATGAATTGAATAACCAAAATTTGCAAGCCCAAAGGCAAGCAAACTTCCAGTTGGACCGGCTCCATTGATCCGAATCGGAGCTAAGTAGCCGGTCATCACTGAGATCAGCCGATGCCGAGAAGTCCACGGGTGAAGGCTTCACCACCCATGGCCAATTCAGTTGCAAGCAAGGCGATAAAACCGAGCATGGCCATACGACCGTTCAGCTTTTCTGCGCGATCATGGAAACCCCAACCGCTCTCAACGTCCACAACTTCCATGCGTGGCTCTGTTGCGAACGCGTTGAGACGGCCGCCGTCTTCTGTGGTCACAGTTGCGCCACGGATGGTTGCTGCGTTTGTAGAAGCTTGAGTCATGGAGAACCTGCCGGTGTTTAAGAAGTGTAACCCATTTGTGAAGAAACTTTACGCAAGCGCATTCGGCAGAGGTCTTCGAACGCAGGTCGAAGCAGATATGGGTACTCTCCAATCCAGATCCGAAGGCTGGGAAGCCAAGCATCGGTTAGAGCGCCCAATCTCGAAAAATCGTTGCGGTCGCTCAGCACCACACAACGGATCAACACTCCGGTGCGAATCGATGCATGCTGCTTGGTCATCGGGAAGGAGATCCGTCCGAGATAGCCATCCTCATCAGCCAGCTCAAGCACCATCCACGTCCGTCGGTTTTCAATCAATTCGAGCTGGCCGCGATCATCAGCCTGCTCCCTTTGATTTTCAACTCGCTCCTGCCGAGAGGCCTTAACGATCTCCCCTTCAAAAAGAGCCGCCGAAGGATACCGGCGCAAAACGGCGTTTTTTTGACCGGCTTCCAGAATCGGCCCCCACAGCACATAGAGCAAAAACACAACTCCCATCAGCAGCAAAATCGAGCCCCAACGACTCGATAACTGGCTCTGACTGATCAAAAGAGTGATCACTCCCCCAATCGTGGCAATCAGCACACGCTGGAGAACTTTTCGAGGATTGCCAAGTGAAGCTTTGAATTGTTGACCAGTGGCAACAGCGGGAATCAACCGATGCAACTCACCAGGACGAAGCGGAATCAACATCGTGCCAACCTCTCAAAGAAGACGCTCGAGGCCATAGACCAGTGCCTGCAACTGTCGAACCTTACGGACGCAAAGCAACACGCCTGGCATATAGGCAGCCCGATCAATCGTGTCGTGCCGCAGGGTGTAGGTCTCACCAGGGGAGCCAAACATCACTTCCTGATGAGCCACTAGGCCAGGCAATCTCAAAGAATGCAACCGCAGTCCACTCGGACGCTGCCCACCACGGCTTCCAGCAAGAGATTCATGCTCATCCACTTCTGATTCATTGAATTGTTTGCCTAGCTCCTCCATGAGTTCGGCTGTTTTGATGCAGGTTCCACTCGGAGCATCGGCCTTGCGGTTGTGATGGAGCTCGGTCAGCTCGGCATGGTCATAAAACCGAGCAGCAGCGGCAGCCGCCTGCTGAAGCAACACCATCCCCACCGAAAAGTTGGGAATCACAGCCCCACCAATGGATGCCTTGTCGGAAAAGGATTGAAGGTCATCGAGTTGGGCGGGTGAAAGCCCCGTGGTCCCAATCACGGGATGCACTCCGTAGGCAATCGCAGCTCTGGTATTGGCATACACCACAGATGGATGGGTGAAATCCACCATGACGGCTCCTTTCCCTGGCCCTGCATCACGAACGGCCTGACTCGAAGCGCACAAGCAGCCTTCTAGATCAGCAGTTACAGCCACCTCAAGGGTATGAAGCCCCAGTAATTCACCGACGTCTTGGCCTTCTTTGCCGGGCGTGTTGTCCACGGCACCCACCAAATGGCAATCAGGAGCCGCTTGCACAGCTCGAATCACTTCAGCACCCATTCGACCCAGCGCACCGGTCACCACAACGGGTATCGAGCCGGTCTGGATGTCGCTCATGAAGGTGTTGCAGATGAACTCAGCCTATGGGGCCAGGCGCGGATGTAACACGAAATGCAGATCTCAAGCAAAGCGACAAGCACACCCGTAGGCTTCTTTACATTGCTCAGATGCGCTGATGTTTACACAGGTCCGTTCCGCTGATCGTCGGATTGTTCCTGCTGAGAACAACAATCATCAATCGGTCATGAAGGCCGTCTACGTCGTTCTTGAACCGCAATATCAAAGTGCGTTAACGCAAGCAGCGATCAGTCTCAATGCTCAAGACGGTCCCATTGGGATTGAACTCTGCGGATATCTCATCGAGGAACTTCGTAATGAAAATAATTATGCAGATTTTCAAAAAGACATAGCTGAGACCGACGTTTTTATTGGATCCCTTATTTTCATTGAAGATCTTGCCCAAAAAGTTGTTGATGCAGTCAGTCCTCACCGCGATCGACTGAAGGCAGCAGTCATCTTCCCCTCGATGCCGGAGGTGATGCGCCTCAACAAGTTAGGCACTTTCTCAATGGCTCAACTCGGCCAGAGCAAAAGCGCGATTGCCGGCTTTATGAAAAAGCGAAAAGAAGCGGGTGGTGCCGGTTTTCAGGACGCCATGCTCAAACTCTTGAACACACTTCCAACAGTGCTCAAGTATCTGCCTGTCGAGAAAGCGCAAGATGCTCGCAGCTTCATGCTGAGTTTCCAATATTGGTTGGGTGGCACTCCAGACAATCTGCGAAATTTTCTGTTGATGCTGGCCGATAAATATGTTTTTCCCGCATCAGAAGGGAGTGATCGTCCTGATTTAGATGTTGCAGATCCAGAAGTCTTTCCTGATTTAGGAATTTGGCATCCACTGGCACCTCAAATGTTTGAGGATTTAAAGGAATATTTGAATTGGACGGCAAGTCGCCCAGACCTCAACGACAAAGCTCGCCAGGGTCCAATGATTGGTCTCGTGCTTCAACGCAGTCACATCGTGACCGGAGACGACGCCCATTACGTGGCAACCATCCAAGAACTTGAATTCCGTGGTGCACGCGTCATCCCGATCTTCTGCGGAGGTCTTGATTTCTCAAAACCAGTCAATGCGTTTTTCTACGACCCGCTCAATTCAGAGCAGCCTTTGGTGGACAGCATTGTCTCTCTTACAGGTTTTGCCTTGGTTGGCGGTCCAGCACGTCAGGACCATCCCAAGGCTGTTGAGTCGCTGAAAAAGCTCAATAGGCCTTACATGGTTGCCCTGCCATTGGTCTTTCAAACCACACAGGAATGGGAAAAAAGTGATCTAGGCCTTCATCCAGTGCAAGTAGCACTGCAAATCGCGATTCCAGAATTAGATGGCGCAATTGAACCAATTGTTTTGTCTGGGCGAGATGACGCCACGGGCAAAGCCCACACTCTTCAAGATCGCGTTGATGCGATTGCTGAGAGAGCGATCCGCTGGTCATCCCTACGCCTGAAACCAAGGGCAGAGAAAAAACTCGCGATTACCGTTTTCAGCTTTCCCCCAGACAAGGGAAATGTGGGAACAGCAGCGTATCTGAATGTTTTCGACTCCATTCACAGGGTTCTGGAAGAGATGAAGGCCAAGGGATACGACGTGCAGAACATGCCACGTGATGCCAAGGCACTCATGGAGACAGTGATCAATGATCCCGAAGCCCTTCAAGGTTCACCAGAACTCTCGATCGCTCATCGAATGAGCGTTGAAGAGTATGAGCGGTTAACACCCTATTCCGAACGATTAGAAGAGAACTGGGGAAAACCACCAGGTAATTTAAACAGTGATGGGCAAAATTTATTGATTTATGGACGTCATTTTGGAAATATCTTTGTAGGCATTCAACCAACTTTTGGTTATGAAGGTGATCCGATGCGCCTTTTATACTCACGCAGCGCAAGTCCCCATCATGGTTTTGCGGCTTATTACACCTACGTAGAGAAAGTTTGGGGGGCAGATGCTGTGCTCCACTTCGGCACGCATGGTTCTCTTGAATTTATGCCCGGTAAGCAAATGGGTATGAGTGAAACCTGTTATCCAGACTCCCTAATCGGAGCCTTGCCTAACCTCTATTACTACGCAGCTAATAATCCATCGGAAGCAACAATCGCAAAACGTCGGGGGTATGCATCCACAATTAGCTACCTCACACCCCCAGCCGAAAATGCTGGTCTCTACAAAGGACTTAAGGAGCTTGGTGAGTTGGTAGGTTCCTATCAACAACTTAGAGAAAGTGGTCGGGGAGTTCAGATCGTGAATGCGATCGTAGAAACCGCACGCTTGTGCAATCTTGATAAAGACGTCACACTTCCGGACGATGATTCGTCTGATTTAACCCTCGAAGATCGCGACGCCATTGTTGGGGCCATTTATCGCCAATTGATGGAAATTGAAAGTCGTCTGCTTCCTTGCGGCCTGCATACCATCGGCAAGCCACCCACAGCAGAAGAAGCGATTGCAACGCTGGTGAGTATTGCAGCTTTAGAGCGTGAAGATGACGGCCTTCGTTCCTTACCTGGACTGCTCGCTGAATCCCTCGGCCGCAAGATCGAAGACATCTACAAGGGCAACGACGATGGTGTTCTTGAAGATGTGGAACTCAATCGCACGATCACAGAAGTTTCACGCGCAGCTGTGGGATCGATGGTGCGGTCACTCACAGGTGGTGATGGTCGGGTCAATATGCGCGAAAACTTGGGTTGGTTCCTGGGTCTGATCTCTCGCTTTGGATTCAAAGTGCCAACGCCTTGGTTCAGAGCCTGTTCTGCTGCTGGTTTCACGAGTGTCGACAGCACTGCGCTTGATACCCTCTTTACCTATTTGCGTTTCTGCCTCCAACAAATCTGCGCAGATATGGAAATGGAGAGCCTCTTAAGGGCTCTGGATGGCGAATACATTCTCCCTGGCCCCGGAGGAGACCCAATCAGGAATCCAGGCGTTCTGCCAAGTGGCAAAAATATTCACGCTCTTGATCCTCAAGCGATTCCTACCAGAGCAGCAGTGGCTGCAGCCAAAATTGTTGTCGACAAATTGATCGAACGACAGAGAGAGGAACAGGGCGATTGGCCTGAAACCATCGCTTGCGTGCTCTGGGGAACAGACAACATCAAAACCTACGGAGAGTCACTCGCACAGATCCTTTGGTTCATAGGAGTTCGCCCCGTTCCCGACTCCTTAGGCAGGGTCAACAAGCTAGAACTCATTCCCCTTGAAGAACTGGGGAGGCCAAGGATCGATGTTGTTGTGAATTGTTCAGGTGTATTCCGAGATTTATTTATCAATCAGATGGCCCTGATTGATCAAGGTGTGAAAATGGCCGCCGAATCTGAGGAAGCCATTGAACAGAACTATGTTCGAAAACATGCTCTTGAACAAGCAGAAAAAGAAGGAACAAGTCTTCGTGATGCTGCTTGCCGTGTGTTTTCCAATGCAAGCGGTAGCTACAGCTCCAATGTAAACCTCGCCGTTGAAAACAGTAGTTGGGAAGAGGAAGGTGAACTTCAGGAGATGTATCTCTCACGTAAAACATTTGCCTTTAATGCCGACAACCCCGGCGAAATGGATCAAAAGCGTGAGGTCTTTGAATCAGTCATGAAGACAGCAGACGTAACATTCCAAAATCTCGACTCCGCTGAGATTTCTCTCACCGACGTTAGTCATTACTTTGACAGCGACCCCACCAAGCTGATTCAGGGACTTCGCGATGATGGGAAATCACCAACGAGCTACATCGCAGACACGACAACGGCGAATGCTCAGGTTCGCTCCTTAAGTGAAACGATTCGACTTGACTCACGTACCAAACTGCTCAATCCGAAGTGGTACGAAGGCATGCTTGATTCGGGTTATGAGGGTGTACGAGAAGTTGCAAAACGCTTGAACTTTACCCTTGGATGGAGCGCCACCAGTGGTTCTGTTGACAACTTTGTATACGAAGAAGCCAATGAAACATTCATCAATGATCCAGAGATGCGCAAACGGTTACTGGAGCTGAATCCTCACAGCTTCAGGCGCATTGTTGGAACCTTACTTGAAGTAAATGGACGTGGATACTGGGAAACATCTGACGAAAACATCCAACAACTTCAAGAGCTCTATCAAGAGGTTGAGGATCGGATTGAAGGCGTCACATCACAGGGATGATCAATATCTATTTGCAGCATCATCGATGAACTATAGAAACAAGAAATGGGCTTGAAACATATTGCTTGGATCAATGAATAGACGCGAAATCAAAATTAATTTCCAAAACCATATACATAACATTAAAATTATCATCAATGATCCTAATTGCGGAGTTAATTAATTCCCTGATTTACGGTGCTACCTGCTTGCAATGACATAGTTCATTGAGACTTGCACGCCCAGTCATACGCAAACGCTGCGAGGCCCAAAGTGCATAGATACGATCAATCAAGGTTCCAATGAAAGGCCATTGGGTTGGGGCATAGATCCAACCAAGTCCAACGCAGCGATAAGCCTCTCGGAACACAGCCACATCCTGAAGAATCTCTCCGTCAGCTCGAATGGCATGAATGCGTGCCATCGCTTCTCTGTAACCAATCCCCTTCCATTGGGAAGGCTCGTATGTGTCCTGATCGATATCGACAAAAGCAAGCCTTCCATGAAGATCACGGCCTTTCAAAAACTTGACTTCACGAAGACACAGCGGACAAGCTCCGTCATACAAAAGAGTGAGACTGGGTTCACTCATCATCGACACTTGGGAATAGAGAGCTGTTCTAGCGATCTGAACCCATGGCTGAGGCCATCGTTACCACTTGATGAATAGGTCCTACGTCGTGCACACGCAAGACAGCGACGCCAGCATCGACTGCCCGAGCACAGACAGCTGCCGTACCCCAAAGACGGGCACGAGCTCTTGGTTCATCCAGTACAGCTCCGATAAAACGTTTGCGCGAAGGCCCCAGCAACAGAGGAATCCCTTCAGCCACAAGGGTGTTGAGCTGCTGCAGAAGGGTGAGATTTTGGGCCGTTGTTTTAGCAAAGCCAAGGCCTGGATCCCAGAGCAACTGGTCACGATGCACACCCGTCTCGACAGCTCGATCTGTTGCTGCCCGTAATTCGTCCAAAACCCCCTGCACAACTCCCTGTTCCCCGTATTCAGTACAGCGATCCATCGTTCGGCTAGTACCGCGACTGTGCATCAGCACAAACGGGCAGCCGGCACGTGCAATCAAAGGAAACATCTCTGAATCACGTCGTCCACCGCTGACATCGTTAATCCAATCAGCACCAGCCTCAAGAGCCTGGTTAGCGACCGCAGCCAGAAAGGTATCGACCGAGATCACAATCTTGGGGTGCGCTGCACGAATGGCGCTCAGCGTTGGCAACAGGCGTTTGAGTTCCTCATCTGCTCCCACTTCAACAGCGTTTGGCCTCGTGCTTTGGGCTCCCAGATCCAGACAATCAGCCCCAGAGGCAATCTGACGCGATGCCTCAGCCAATGCCCGATCGACTTGATTGAATTGACCACCATCGCTAAAGGAATCGGGAGTGAGATTGATCACTCCCATCACTGCAGTGCGCGTGCCCCAATCCTTCGGCCAGCGCATCAAACGTCAGCTCTTGATGTAGTTCGCGATCCGCCCAAACCCTTCAGGGTCCAGGGAGGCTCCACCGACCAACACCCCATCGATATCGCTCATTCCCATCAACTGATCAATATTGGCTGGCTTCACCGAGCCCCCGTATTGAATGATCAAATCTGGGGAACCAACCCAGCTACGAATCAATCCGCAAATGCGATTAGCTTCACTCGCTTCACACGTTTTGCCGGTACCAATCGCCCAGATCGGCTCATAGGCCACAACCAGCTGGCTGGGGTCTAGACCTTCTAAGCCCTGTTCAACTTGACGACGGATGACCCGCTCAGCCTCACCCCGGCTGCGCTGCTCGTCGCTTTCACCAACACAAACAATGGGAATCAATCCATTGGTTTGGGCTGATCGAGCCCGGTGATTGATCTGTTCATCACTCTCACTGAAGTACTTGCGAGGCTCGCTATGGCCAACGATCGCGTACTCAACGTTGTGCTCCTTGAGCATGCTCGGAGAAATCTCAGCGGTGTACGCACCCTCTCCCTCCCAGTGCACGTTCTGGCTGGAGAGTTCAAGGCGGGTGCCATGGCTCAGTTCAGCAAGTGTGCTGATGGCCGTGAACGGTGGAGCCACCACCAAATGCCGATCATCGGGCAGCTCTGCAATCAGAGGAAGAAACATGCCCATCCAGTCCCTGGCTTGCGCACAGGTCATGTGCATTTTCCAGTTGCCAGCAATCACCGGTTTGCGCACGCTTCCGTCCTCTGCAGCTCAGCAGCTGACAACTTAAGGCCCAGCCTGAAGAGAATCCGAAACTTCGGCGGAGTCGACACCCATTTGGACGCAATCGCCGGCTTTCAGTTGACGGCCACGCCGTTGCTCTAGATCACCGTTGACGAACACGTCCCCCCCCTGGATCCTCAACTTGGCTTCTCCGCCCGTCGCCACCCAGCCCATCCATTTAAGGAATTGATCAAGTCTCATTCCTGCACCAATCAGTCCAATCGCCATTGATAGTCTGACCTGATGCTGAAGCCATCAGAAGCGGGATTCCGCAGGTTGATTCCACTGCTGCGACCTCACAGGCAGCTCCTGACGATGGGCACTCTCTGCATGCTGGTTTTTGTTAGCAGCCAGTTGGTGTTGATGCGGCTGATGGGCCGACTGTTGCCCGATGTGGGATCGGGCGATCTAAAGCGCATCCTGCCGGTCATCGGCCTGGTTCTGTTGGTGTTCGCGATCCAAAAACTTGCTCAATTTGGCCAAGACTCCCTGCTTGCAGGGCCTGCTTTACAAGTCAGCCAGTCGCTGAGAAGAGACCTGTTTCAACGGCTTCAGAAGGTGCAGCTCGGTGCCTTGGAAAAAATGTCGTCTGGAGATCTCACCTATCGGCTCACGGAAGATGCTGATCGTGTGAGCGAGGTGATTTACAAAACCCTCCACGACAGCATCCCAAGTGCTCTGCAGTTGGTGGCTGTACTTGGCTACATGCTTTGGCTTGACTGGAAATTAACGCTCGCAATCCTGCTACTCGCACCCTTTGTTGCCTGGCTGATCAGCCTGTTTGGAGCGAGAGTAATGATCGCCACAGAACGAAGTCAAAAAAAGGTCAGTGAGCTGGCAGGTTTACTCGGAGAGGCCATTGAAGGGCTCCCTCTCGTACGCGCCTTTGCCGCAGAACCCTGGCTAGAGAGCCGTTTTGAACAAGAAATCGATCAGCACCGGCAAGCTCGCTACAACACCTATCGGCTTGTTGCTCTTCAACATCCCGTGGTCGGGATCATTGAGGTGCTCGGTTTCGCCACAGTCCTGGTCTTAGCAGCGATCAGGATCAGTACCGGGGATCTTGCCGTCCCAGAGCTGATCACCTATCTCACTGGCCTGGTGCTGCTGATTGATCCGATCGCGCATGTCACGGCGAATTACAACGAATTTCAGCAGGGACAATCCTCACTTCGCCGTCTGCGTGAAATCGAAAAGGAACCCTCGGAACCGGCAGATACGGTCCCATCGATTCCCCTTGGTCGCCTACGGGGAGATTTGAACTTCAATCAAGTCGAGTTCGCTTACACACCAGGACAACCCGTTCTTCAAGACTTCAATCTCTCGATCAAAGCCGGACAAGTTGTGGCCCTCGTGGGACCTTCAGGGGCTGGTAAGACAACGCTATTTTCTCTGCTGCTTCGATTTAATCGCGTTAACAAAGGAGAACTTCTTTTTGATGACAAGGATCTAAGCCAGGTCAGCGCGCGCGACCTGAGGCAACAAGTTGCTTTAGTACCGCAACGCAGCAGTGTCTTTTCTGGAACGATCGCAGAAGCGATTCGATTTGGACGTCACGCCACCCAGGAACAACTCCAACAAGCCGCAAAGCTGGCAAACGCCCACGACTTCATCATCCGTCTCCCGGACGGCTACAACACCCTTCTTCAAGAGCGAGGTACCAATGTTTCAGGGGGACAGCTCCAGCGCATTGCCATTGCCAGAGCAGTGCTGGGTAATCCCGCAGTGATGCTGTTGGATGAAGCCACCAGTGCCCTCGATGCAGAGGCGGAGGCCGCCGTTCAAGTTGGGCTCAAGCAAGCCATGCTTGGCCGAACAGTGATTGTGATTGCCCATCGCTTGGCAACAGTTCAGGAAGCTGACCTCATTGTTGTTCTCGAACATGGCCGGATTAGCCAACAGGGCAGCCATGACCATCTGATGAGTCAGGGAGGCAGATATAGAGAACTCTGCGAACGACAATTCATCCGCGTCAACGAATGAATGGTTTCAAACAACGCACCAGCTCATAAGATCCTTTCGTTTGCTCTCGATCGATGTCCAGCTCTTCCGTTTCCCAAGACCAGAATCCAATTCTGACCTTTGAAGGGAAACGCTACGACCTCAATAAACTCCCGGATGATCTGAAGGAGCTCGTTAGAGGAATGCAGGTTGCGGACGCCCAACTACGCATGCATGAGGACACTCTCAAAGTGCTAGCAGTAGGACGCCAGTCGATGGCCATGCAGCTCAACGAGCGCCTAAAAGAAGTTAACCCTCTTCCTGAGAACGATTGAAGTTGTAGTCGCTGGTGAGCTTAAAAATCACTGGCGACAACAGAAGCAAAGACACAAGGTTTGGTAATGCCATCAGGCCATTCAGGGTGTCAGCGACACCCCAAACAACACCACGATCTCCTGCAACTGAGCCGATCACAACAACGGCAACCCAAACAAAGCGGAAGGGCTTAATCGCCCTTTCGCCAAACAAGAATTCGGTGCAACGTTCTCCGTAGAAACTCCAACCAAGAACAGTGGTGAAGGCAAACACCACAAGGCCAGCAGTGACGACCCATCCGGCACCGTTCAAGCTTGTGTTGAATGCCAAGATCGAGAGGTTGGCGCCGGACTCACCGCCGCCATAAACACCGCTGGTAATAATCACCAATGCCGTCAACGTGCAGAGGATCAAGGTATCGATCACGGTGCCCAACATCGCCACGGTGCCTTGACGGACTGGATCATTCGTTTTGGCAGCCGCATGGGCAATCGGTGCACTACCTAAACCCGCTTCGTTGGAAAAAATGCCTCGCTTAAATCCCATCAGGACCACCTGTCCTACCGCTCCACCTACAGCAGCTTCTCCACTAAAAGCATTCGAGAAGATCGTTCCGAAGGCAGCAGGTACATCAACAATATTGACCCCTAAAACAACAATGCACGCGAGGATATAGAGGATTGTCATGGCTGGAACCAAGGCTGAGGCTGCTTGAGATATCCGATCAATACCACCAATAATCACAGCAAAAACAAGAACACCAAGAACCAATCCAGTCACCAACCTGGGGATACCAAAGGCTTCCAAAGCACTGGAGACTTCAAAACACTGAACACCGTTACCAATCCCAAAGCCAGCAAGCATTCCAAACGTGGCAAACAAGACAGCAAGCCATTGCCAGTTCTTACCTAGACCATTGCGGATGTAATACATCGGACCACCCACGTGGTTTCCAAGCGCGTCGACTTCGCGATATTTCACAGCCAACACAGCTTCGCCATATTTGGTGGCGATACCAAACACAGCGATCACCCACATCCAAAACACAGCCCCTGGTCCACCTACAGCGATGGCTCCAGCAACACCGGCGATGTTGCCGGTACCGATCGTGGCAGAAAGAGATGTCATCAACGCTCCGAAAGGAGAGATATCTCCTTCTTCAGAGGAAGTAGACCTGGTAGCCAGCACTCGAACGCCAAAATCTAAGCGCTGCAATGGCATTAAGCGCAGGCCAAACATCAAAAGGATGCCCGTCGCAGCGATCAAGATGACCATCGGCCATCCCCAAACGATCCCATTAATAGGATCGTTGACTGCGGAAATAAGTGATTCCATCCATCAACTGAAACTCAGCTGATGGTGCCACATTTCAAGCGCTTGTCAGGTCAATAAAACGAAAAGTCTGCTCACTAGCAGGGGAATCAGCGCAAGCATCCGTACGAATTATGCGCTCGCTCAGCACCCAAGCGCCACCCTCAGAGACGGGTGCAAAGGTGTCAGTAAAGCGATTCATTCCTCCGCGCAGCTCTCCACTGGCTGGATCAGCGTATTGACTCGTGTATGAATGGCTGAGATAGCCATCTCCAGTGTCGGTCGTGCTTTCGGTGTGAATGCTTACCACCGTTCCATGAATGTGACGATGGACCATCGTCACAACATCATTTTTAATCCTGTACTTATCACCTTGGCCCTTACCGCCAATAATGACTTCAAGACCCTCATCGGTGCAATCACCGGCGGTAAATGTATTTTCAGAATGGGTCTGTTCGAATGTGCGACGCACACGATGAATGCAAACTTCCCACAACTGTGAAGCAAATGCCTTTTCAACTTCAGCGTCGGAGACGCCCTCAACCTTGGCTTTTAAATCAGCGCCAACACTGAAAGTTCCTTCAACAGAGCGATCACCTTGTAGCCAGATGCAGCGACCTGAATATCCAGCAAATCCTGGATCCCAGGTGTAACGGTTTTGATAAGCAGCACGAAAAGCATCCCGGCAATCGCTGCCTGGAGCAATCACTGTCGCGGAGGTCGTGGTCAAGAGACTAAAAGCAAGCTTTTAAAACCCTACTGGCCAGCAAGCGATGAATGGACGTCTTGCAAAGCATGAATCACGATTGTTCGAGTTTGCAAGGCCTCAATGGCCTCAACAGCAGCACGAGCACCAGCCAATGTGGTGAGGGTGGTCACGGAATAGTCGAGAGCGGCCCTCCGTAAATAGCGATCATCGTGAGCAGCTTGGCGTCCAATTGGAGTGTTGATCACAAGCTGCACATCCCCTGAACGAATGAGGTCTTCGATGTTGGGCCGTCCTTCATGCACCTTGAGAACAGACTCAACCTCCAACCCTTGATCACGCAGTGCCTTAGCCGTTCCAGACGTAGCAATCAATTTGAAGCCCAATCCGATCAACTGGCGCGCCACAGGCACCAAATCCGTCTTATCGCGATCATGCGTTGAAAGAAAAACAGTTCCAGACGTTGGAAGCGCTTCACCTGCCGCTAGTTCTGCCTTGGCAAAAGCCATGCCGAAATCGGATGCAGAACCCATCACTTCACCAGTTGAGCGCATCTCCGGACCCAGAAGAGAATCGGCCCCAGGAAAACGTCGGAAGGGGAGCACTGCTTCTTTGACGGACTGCAAAGGAGGAACAGGTTCTGTGAGCAGACCAACCTGGCTCAACGTTTCACCCGTCATCAGGCGGGTTGCTAAACGGGCCAATGGAACACCCGTTGCTTTTGCCACAAAGGGAACAGTTCGAGAAGCACGAGGATTGGCTTCGATGATGAACACCTTCTCTTCCCCATCGACAGCCCGTTGAACCGCGAATTGCAAATTAATTAATCCTTGAACTTTCAATGTGGTCGCTAACGCCTCACTCCAATGCCGAATAAGGGCTAAAGCCTCTTCACTTAGAGAAATGGAAGGCAAGCAACACGCTGAATCTCCGGAGTGAATTCCTGCAGGTTCTATGTGTTCCATCAAGCCACCAATCACAACCGTGCCCTCATGATCACAAAGGGCATCAACATCAACCTCAACAGCATTTTCCAGATATTGATCAATGAGCACAGGATGATCAGGCTCAACTTGAACAGCTTCTTTCATATAGCGATTGAGCTCGGCCTCGTCGTACACAACTTCCATGGCGCGCCCACCCAAGACGTAAGAGGGACGAACAACAACGGGATAGCCAACGTTGCCTGCGATCGACCGTGCTTCAACTTCACTTCGAGCCAGACCATTGCGAGGTTGACGAATCTCCAGTTTCCGAAGAATGGCCTCAAACTGTTCCCGATCTTCCGCAAGATCAATTGATTCTGGTGAGGTCCCCCAAATTTGAGTTCCCGTAGAACGTCCTTGCGGTGTGGAGAGCCAATTCAAAAGAGGCAATGCGAGCTTGAGAGGTGTTTGCCCACCGAATTGAACAATCACTCCATTCGGGCGCTCTGCCTCAATCACATTCAGCACATCCTCGAGTGTTAGGGGCTCGAAATAAAGACGGTCACTGCTGTCGTAATCCGTAGAGACCGTCTCGGGGTTGCTGTTTAACATCACTGTCGCAAAACCCTGTTCCTGCGCCGAAAAAGAGGCATGGCAACAACAGTAATCAAATTCAATACCCTGCCCAATTCGATTAGGTCCACCACCCAAAATCATCAACTTGGGCCTCGTTTCAATGGCAACCTCAGTGGATGGAGCCATGGGTTGAAGTTGCCCATCTGACTTCAAACGAAGAAGCGGACGTTCATAGGTTGAGTAGTGATAGGGAGTGGAGGAAGCAAATTCAGCAGCACAGGTATCGACTGTTTTGAACACAGGCGTCACACCCAACTGATCCCTGCGCTCTCTCACATTCAGTTCTTTGCTATCAACAAACCAAGCTATTTGCCGATCTGAATACCCCAGAGACTTAAGTTTAAACAGCATTGGCTCATCAAGATCTTCCAAACTGCGCCCATTTAAAAGCTCAGACTCAACATCAATTAATCCCCTTAACTTTGCAAGAAACCAAGGATCAATATGGCTTAATTCATGAATATGGGCATCAGTCATTCCTGACAGCATGGCGCTGCGGACAGCCAAAATTCGATCGGGAGAAGGTGTCCTTAGTGAGCGTTCAAGATCAGTGTTTGAACACGAGGGCTCCGGACGGTCACCCCCCCAGCCAGACAGGCCAGTTTCCAGCGATCGCAATGCTTTCTGAAACGACTCTTCGAAACAACGACCGATGGCCATCGCCTCACCAACCGACTTCATCGCTGTGGTCAGAACAGCGGGAGATCCACGGAACTTTTCAAACGCAAAACGAGGTACTTTCGTGACCACGTAGTCAATGGTGGGCTCAAAACAAGCTGGTGTCTTGCCAGTGATGTCGTTGACGATCTCATCGAGGGTGTATCCAATGGCCAACCTCGCAGCGATCTTGGCAATGGGAAATCCAGTGGCCTTACTCGCCAATGCAGAGGAGCGACTCACCCTTGGATTCATTTCAATCACCACCACTTCGCCGTCAGCCGGATTGATGGCGAACTGGATATTGCTTCCACCCGTAGCCACACCAATCTCACGAATAATCGCGATCGATTGATCTCGAAGTCTTTGGTATTCCCGATCTGTGAGCGTTTGAGCCGGTGCAACGGTGATCGAGTCACCGGTATGGACCCCCATTGGATCCAAATTCTCAATGCTGCAAACAATCACGACGTTGTCTGCCAAATCACGCATCACCTCAAGCTCAAACTCCTTCCAACCGAGCAAAGATTTCTCAATCAGGATCTGAGAGACAGGACTGGCATCAAGACCCGTCTTGCAAATGGCGATGAACTCCTCGGGGTTGTAAGCGATCCCTCCACCACTACCGCCGAGCGTGAAGGCAGGTCGAATGATGCGTGGATAGCTGCTGATCGAGGCACCAACCGATTCAGCTTCTTCCAAATTGGAGGCGATTCCTGACGGGCAAACGTGAACGCCAATGCGTTCCATCGCCTGCTTGAACAATTTCCGGTCTTCCGCTTTTTGAATCGCTTTGAGATCAGCGCCGATCAGTTCGACGCCAAACCGATCCAGGGTTCCATTTTCGGCAAGCGCAACCGCCAGGTTGAGGGCGGTCTGCCCTCCCATCGTTGGGAGCAAGGCATCGGGCCGCTCAAGTTCAATCACTTGAGTGACAACGTCTGGCGTGAGCGGCTCGACATACGTGCGATCCGCCATTTCCGGATCCGTCATGATCGAGGCCGGATTTGAGTTGATCAGGATCACCTCATACCCTTCCGCCCTCAAGGCTTTACAAGCCTGAGTTCCTGAATAGTCGAACTCGCAGGCCTGTCCGATCACAATCGGTCCGGAACCCAACAGGAGGATGCGACGAAGATCGTTCCGCCTGGGCATGGGCCTTCAATACAGCCAAACCAGCCAATACTCCCATGTGGAGCCCTTGAAAGATTTCATCACCAACCTTTCCGGTCGGTTGGTCGCTAGCGTTGGTTGAAAGGAGTCCTTAAACCACCATGAGTGAGCTCCAGCGACTGAAAGGGTTGCTGCCACCAGAGATGCAGAGCTGGGTATTCGTAGAAGCTGCTGCTGCTGTGGAACCTGCTTTGATCACTCTTGAAGAGATCGGCAGAGATGAGGTCGAGATTCAGGTGGATCTTGATCTGTGGGACAGCTTTGCTCTTGATCACAGAAACCTGCTGTTTTGGCACGAGGTCGGTCGGATCCAAAACGACACGATTCCTAGGGATGGTTGGGAAATGGCTGCTCTAGCCATCGGCCTGGGCGGTGCGATTGGTGAGCTTTGGGTCCAAGACGGTCTGCTCTTGTTTATGGCCCTGGGCTTGTCTGGGTTTGCTGGCTATCGCCTCTATCTCAAAAACAATGCCGAGAAGCGTCTCCGTGATGCGATCTCAGCGGACGAGCGGGCGATTGATCTGGCCTGCCGCTTTGGCTACAGCGTTCCGAACTCGTACAAAAGCTTGGGTGGCGCTCTGAAGGAATTAGTGGAACAGACACGCAAAAAGAAAAAGAGGAGCTTTTACGAGGATCGGCTTGAAGCACTCCGCAAAAGTGCAGGCAAAGCAAGGGCAGAGATGGCTCAGCAACAGGGCTCCAATCAATCTGTTACCAGCGAGAATGTCTATGGATAGTGAACAGCTGGCTGAGCTTGCAGCGGATGCTTGCGACGATCGCAAGGGTGTCGATATTCAGCTGATTCGCGTTGATGAGGTCTCAAGCCTTGCCGATTGGTTGGTGATTGCAGGCGGTCAGAGCGACGTTCAGGTCAAGGCAATGGCCAGATCGGTTGAAGACCGTCTGGAAGAAGAGGCCAAACGACTCCCCTTACGCAAAGAAGGGATGAACGAAGGGCGCTGGGCCCTGCTCGATTACGGCGAATTGATTGTGCACATCCTGCAATCGCACGAACGCAGTTATTACGACTTGGAAGCGTTCTGGAGTCACGGTGAACGCCGTCCCCATCTAGCGTCCGAGACATCAGTAGGCCTCTGACACCTGTTCATATGGCTGCGACAATCCCCTGTCCTGTTCCTCCCGATCAACGTCCTCAGGAAGAGTTCACCCAGTTGAGCCAATCTTGGTTTTTTGCCTGGCCGCGTCATCGACAAATCGATTTAGACAAGGCGTTGCTCTTGAGTTGGCTTCTGATCGCTCCTCTCACCGTGCTGATTGCGAGCGGTAGTTGGAGCTTGAGACATGATTCAATTCGGCTCGTGCTGGCAGGTGCTGTTTCGGGGCTTGTTTTACCGATGCTGTTATTGGTACGCCAATGGCTGGGTTGGAGCTATGTCCACAAGCGTCTACTTTCTGAGCGCGTGGAATACGAAGAATCTGGTTGGTATGACGGGCAAGTTTGGGAAAAACCTTTGTCCTGGCGCGAGCGAGATCTACTGCTTGCCCAACATGAAGTTCGCCCGATCCTGGGACGGCTCGGAAGAGCCATGGCTACAACAACCGGGCTAATTCTTGGTGGAGCCAGCATCTGTCAGGCTCTCTCATTTCGCTGACATTCCTTTGCTAACACTCCCTCTATGACAGTTCCTCCTGGCTACGGCAGATCGTCCAGAAATTCAGGCTGCCCCGCTTTTGAGGTTGTGCTGAAAAGAGGTTCATCGGTGGAATCAATCCATCGCGTGCATGCCGTTGTCTGTGATTCAAAAGGAAGAATCCTGATGAAGGCAGGACGACCTGATCATGAAACCTTTGTGAGATCAGCACTCAAGCCTTTTCAAGCCTTGCCTGCCCTCAGCAGCGGCGCCTCTGGAAGCTATGACTTTGGCGATCGAGGTTTGGCGATTTGTTGTTCCTCCCATGCCGGAACTGCTGAACATGCCAGGGAAGCATTCCGAGTGCTTTGGAACGCCCAACTTGAAACGGACTCTCTCCAGTGCCCAATCCCCGCATGGGGTCACAGTCCCCTGGAGCACAATTGCTCCGGCAAACATGCTGCATTCCTTGCCACATCACGAAAAATGGGGTGGCCCTTGGAGAGCTATCTCCAAGGTGATCATCCACTGCAGCAAGAGATCAATCGACGCGTCGGAGAATTCCTCGGATTACCTGCTGAGGAATTAGTCGCAGAGCGCGATGATTGTGGTGCGCCCACCCTGCTGTTGCAGCTCTCCCAGATGGCCTTGCTCTATGCCCATCTCGGCTCTTCAACCCATGCTGAGCTGGAGCAAATCAGCAGAGCCATGCTCGCCCACCCCAAGCTTGTTGCCGGAGAAGGCCGATTCGACACCGAGCTCATGTCCCGCTCACATAAGCAGGTGATCAGCAAAGGTGGTGCCGAAGGCGTTCAGTGTCTCAGCAGAACAGGAGATGGCTTAGGAGTGGCGATCAAGGTGGAAGATGGCTCTCGCCGTGCGAAACAGGCAGTAGCACTCCATCTACTGCGACAACTTGATTGGATTACTCAGGGGAGCTTGGACGAACTGGAAGACAAGATGTTGATCATCGGTCCAGGAGTCCGACTCGAAGTGAATGGAGAACTGCGAGCGTGAACGCTCACAATTCCTGTGGGTGCGAACCCCAAGTTGTATAGTTTTCAAGTCGACGCGGGGTAGAGCAGTCTGGTAGCTCGTCGGGCTCATAACCCGAAGGTCGGGAGTTCAAATCTCCCCCCCGCCACCAAATCAAAAGCCCCTCTTGATGAGGGGTTTTTTAATGCTTGAATCTCTAAGCACCTTGAGAATCAAAGAATGATGTCCATCCTTGCATCTTGAACCATCAGCATTTTTCAACATTCAAAAAAGAGTTAAGTACAAAATAATTTCACAAAAAATCACAACTTTAAAGCAAGAAAAAGCTAAAAAAATATCGCTCCTAGATCATCATTTGCTCAAAACTAGACACTAAATAAGCCGGTTGGTTACATACGAATCTTCTCCAAATAGGGGCTTAACGGACCAATCTTCTGCTTAATTCGCAATCAATATCAGAATTCAAGACATAAAAGATCTTCAACGGTTGTATCGAGACATCCACTCCAATCACACGCTCAGTGGACGAAGAGGGACACTAAGTAGAGGTCATTGCTGAAGCTGTGCCGCTGAAACCCTTCGAAGCCATCGTGATCGGTTCAGGTGCAACCGGTGGTGTGGCCGCCCAAACGCTTGCTGAAGCAGGAGTTCGCGTTTTGGTGGTGGAAACAGGCCCAGACCTGAGCGCTCACGCCGCCCTGGGGAGCGAACCGATCAACAGCATGCGACGCGTCCGTGGCCTTCTCAGCGGTCAGCACCGACAACAGGCTCAGCATCCCGGTTATTGGAAACACAATCCACTTCTCTATGCCGATGAGCGGCGCTATCCCTACTCCACACCAAAAGATCAACCTTTTCTGTGGACACAAGGGCGCCAAGTTGGAGGCAGGAGTTTGACCTGGGGTGGAATCACCCTGCGACTCTCTGATCTGGAATTTAAGGCTGCAGAGCGGGATGGCCACGGTCACTCTTGGCCTATTTCCCATCACGATCTAGATCCGCATTATTCCGCTCTGGAACGGCAATTTGCCGTTCATGGCAACAGAGATGGACTCGCGCAACTCCCAGATGGTTGCACCACTGCACCCCTGAGTTTCACCCCAGAGGAACAACAGCTGGCTGCTGCCCTCCAGGACACAGCAGACATCGAGATGATTCACTCACGCGGTTTTTCAGCGCATCAACCGTCCGCTGAGTGTCCATGGCCGCCATCGAGCAGTCCTGGCAGCAGTCTCAAAACGGCACTCTCCACTGGACGAGTGGAGGTGCTGTCAGGGCACCTGGCAGAACGTCTGCTGATGAACCGTGATCAAAGTCGCGCTCGCGGAGTCGTTGTCATCGATCAACGCAAAGGGGAGCGAATTGAGCTAGAGGCACCGTTGGTGGTTCTCTGTGCTTCCACCATTGCCTCTCTGCGATTTCTATTGCTCTCAGAACGCTCAGCGACGGAAGGAGGCTTTCAAGATCCCTCAGCAAGCCTTGGGCATCACTTGATGGATCACGTTTCAACCTGCCGCTTCTTTCAAGTGCCAAGCAGGAGTGGACGTCACTCCCTCCAAGATCTAGATCCCACCAGCCAGTTGTCAGGGGCAGGAAGTTTTTTCCTTCCCTTTGGAAGTCTTCCACCACAACGCGCTGGAGCTCTTCCGTTTTCAAGAGGATATGGACTTTGGGGTGCGATCAATCGCTTTGATCCACCCTGGTGGTTAAAAAGAAATCCCGACTGCCGTTTGGGTTTTCTGATTGGCCATGGGGAAGTGCTTCCCTCCGCTCAGAACAGGGTCAGCTTGTCGGAAACAGTGGATCGCTGGGGAGTTCCCATCCCTCATATCAGCTGCCGATGGGGAGCGAACGAAACAGCGATGGTGGCTCACATGCACTCGATGATGGCTGAAGCCATTGCCCTAGGGGGAGGGGAGATTCAACCCCTAACCGATCTGGTCAAGATGCCGCTGATCGAACCCATTGTTGGAAACATGGAAGCGATGAAAGCAGGTGCGCCGCCGCCTGGCTATTACGTGCATGAGCTGGGTGGAGCTCCGATGGGCAACGATGAAAACAACAGTGTTGTGGATGCCTGGAATCGCCTCTGGCGCTGTCCGAACGTGTTGGTCGTTGATGGCTCATGTTGGACCACTTCAGCGTGGCAAAGCCCAACCTTGACAATGATGGCAATTACGAGGAGAGCTTGCCTGCAGGCGCTCAAACCTGAGAACGCCTAAAAAGATCGTCGAGATAACGCTCAGTGACGGCTCGATCGGTACAACCGTTTTGAACTAAAAATTGAGCAATGGCAGAACTAAGCAGTCGATATTGATCCCAACAGGGATTTAATCCGATGAAATCTTTCATTCCGCGATAAAGCACTTCGGGGATTTCTGCTTCCATGCTCACCAATGAAATTCCTACTTCACTGTGTGATTCAGCAACGGGCGTATCGCAATGCTCTAGGGGATATCGATCCATGGAGTGGGGGAAATCCTCAAGCGGGGCTCGCCACCTAGAAAGACACATGAAGGGGGTAGCCGTCAAAGCCGAAGGAATCAGGTCAACCAGAGGGAGACGCAGATGAGAATCATTCCAGCCCAGTAGGTCTGGAGATCATGCAGCGATTCTTTGAAACTCGATACTGGAATCGAGCATGGTGTCAAGTTCGATTGAGGCAAAAACCGAAAAACCACAGCCCCTCAGCAACGACCAAGGATCCAGTGAAAAGTCCGTGGAAAACATGGCAAATTCTGTGGAAAACGCGGGAATCATAAGCTTGATCCTTGATTGATTAGCCTCGCTTATAGCTTCAAGTCTCTTTGGACTTGCATGAGACGAATTCATCAAGAATCTGAGTGAGAGAGGCAGTTGTTCAGGGTTCAGGGCCATCCGTCTTCGAATCCGCACTGCGACCACGAAGGGTGCTGGGACCTAAAGGATGCTCTGCATGCGGGTAGGGGTGATGCCCATGGTCATGGGAATGGTCATGGGCATGATCTCCATGCGTGTGAGGCTCATGCCCACCCCCCAGTGGAATGGGTACACCATCGGGCTGACAGGCCCCGGTGCATTCGAGCTCACACAGATCGCAGCCATCGGTCAAACCCTCCACATGGTGATGGTGACTGGCCTGGGCTAGGCCTACCTCAGTTTCAAAACCCAGCACCTGTGCTCTGTATTTACAGAGCGAACAATTCATCGCTGTCTCACCACCCAGCACTTCATCCACCCGCTCTACAAACGTGTCTTGAACCCTTGCGTGGTCTCCGAGATAGGAGGCATGCAGAAATTCAACCTCGGGGTGATCGTTGGCGACCCGTTCACTGTGCTGGCGGATCCTGGTCACAAGAACACCAGAAAACAGGAAATAGGGGAACACGATGATGCGCTTAAAACCAAGGCGCACCACATGCCGCAGCCCTGGCTCCACCAGCGGGAACGTGACGCCGGAATACACGGTTTCGCCCCAGCCGAAGCCAAAACCTTCCACCAACATTCGGGCAACCTTCGCGACGTTGGAATTGGCATCGGGATCCGATGACCCCCGTCCAACAACCACCAACATGGTTTCAGATAAAGGAACCTCTGAATTGGCGTCCAAGGCCTCTTGAATCCGAGCGCCTGCCGCTGCAATCATTAATCGATCAACTCCGAGTTCTCGGCCGTAATCGATCTCCAAACCGGTTTCAGCGCTGTAGGTGTTCAGCACGGACGGGATGTCATTTTTGGCATGGCCTGCCGCAAACAACATGGCTGGAATCGCCAGCACCCGCTCCACCCCTTGCTCTCTTAAGCGATCCAAACCATCCCTAAGGATTGGTTTGGCAAATTCCAAAAACCCGTGTTCAACAGGAATAGGACTCATACGCCGGCGCAGACCGATCGCGAGACGTTCAAATTCCTCAACCGCTAAGCGATTCCTGCTGCCATGGCCACAAATTAAAATCCCATAGGGCGATGGTTGCGACGCACTCGGATCTGAACTCACTCGGTTCGTTCCACTCCCACGACACTATCCTCGGCGTTGTTGAATTGCGCTTGTTGGTCTTGCCTCGACCATCGGCTTGCTTGGGAGCCACAACGTGACAAAGCACGCTGCGCTTTGGAATCCAATGGCAGACGATTCACACCCAGCGGGTTGGATCTCTGCTGACGCAATCTCTCTCTCCAAGCTGATACGCCAAGGGATCCAGCCAAAGCCCTTGCAGGTTTGCGCAGGGGGCACCAGCAGTCGCTGTGCCGCGGATGGACTTTGGACACTCGATTTAAGAGCGCGCCATCGCCAGCTGATCATCAACGAAGAAGGAGATGAGGTGGAGATTGGGGCCGGGCTCACCATGGCCGAGGTTTTAGAGGGTCTTCAAACCCAGGGACGCTCGATCCCCGTTGGCCTTTCCACCGTTCCAGGCTGTGGCTTTGTCCTGACGGGTGGGATTGGTCCGCTGAGCAGATCACAGGGCCTTGCCATGGATCACATCGTGGGCCTGCGAGGTGTCTGGGGAAATGGCGACATCTTTGACCTTTCAGTGCCGGCCAACCCTGCAAGCGCTGGAACAGCATTTAGCGCCGGATCAGACAATCAGGACGAAACGCAGCAGCAGTGGAAAGGGCTGCTCGGTGCTGCTCCCTTCCTTGCGGTAGTCACTGCGATCCGGCTGCGGACTCAGAGGCTCACACCTTTAGTGATTTGGCGGAGCGTAGGCAGCGTTCAGCAACTTGCTATCGCCGTGGAGGCAGCGGAACAGTGGAAGCACAGCGCCAGCTTGCAATGGGCCTGGAACGAAAGAATTGAGCTGTTCATCGCTTGTAGCGCTGACGACCCTGCCGCGATGACAGCGGTGCAGACGCTGAAAACGCTGCTTGGCCACTGCGCTGAATCGAGCATGACCATCGTGCCCGGCCAACATGCTCAGCCCCCATTTGGAGCTTTAGCGACCTCCACCGCTGCAAAGGGGCGCTTCCACAGCGAAGTCATCAGCAGGCTCGGTCCAGCATGGGGCCAACGCTTGCCCTCACTGCTTGCAGACCTGAATCAACTCATGAGCGAGCGTCCGCACCCTGGATGCCAAATCAGTGCTCAACAACTTGGTGGGATGAGTTCTCAGGTACCCGTGTCACGCACATCCTTCATTCATCGCGATGCGATCTGGAAACCTTGGATCAACGCCGTTTGGAACGCAAATGATCAAGAAGGACGAGAACGTGCACTGGATTGGCTTTTTCACGCCAACACCATCCTTACTGAATCCTGTCCTGGTGTTCACCTCGCGCAGATCCATCCACACCTGTCCTGCCATAAGGCAGAACTCAATGACGCCTTTCAAGACTGGCTTCCAGGCCTCAATCAATTGAAGTCACATCATGATCCCTATGGGTTGCTGCCACCGCTCTGAGATACGGTCCCTGAAAAGAAAGTGGCACTGACGCCCATGGCTTCCTCTCCCGCAATGGGACTTCAGAACTGGTTCAGCAATCCGAGACGGGATGTTCTCTCAGGCCTAGTCGTGGCCTTCGCCATGATTCCAGAAGCGATCGCGTTCTCTGGAATTGCAGGCGTGGATCCAAGGGTTGGATTGTTTGGAGCGTTCTGTCTCTCCATAACGATTGCCTTCGTCGGTGGACGAACGGCGATGATCACCTCTGCCACAGGATCAACGGCCCTGTTGATGACCGGATTGGTTGCGACAGGAAATGCGAGAGGGGAAGGACTGGGGCTGGCCTACTTGATGGCAGCAGGAATTCTCACCGGCGTCTTCCAAATCCTCTGGGGTTACTTGCGACTGGCTTATCAGATGAGGTTCGTTCCTCTAGGTGTCTTAAGCGGGTTTGTAAATGCTCTTGCTTTATTGATCTTTCAGGCTCAACTTCCACAATTGGGAATCAATATTCACTTTGGGGAAGCCGGACATGACCATGTGATGCATGCTCTGACTGGAGGCCAAATGGCCGTGGTTTGGCCACTCGTATTGCTTGGCCTTGTCATTATTTATGGTCTACCACGGATCACACGCGCCCTTCCTTCCCAGCTAATAGCCATCATTGTAATTACAGCCATCAGCATGGGGCTAAGTTCAATATTTCCAGATTTAAATATTCCCAAAGTAGAAGATCTTGGCAAACTCCCCAATGGTCTCCCTATGTTCAACATTCCCTTTGGAGACGTAAGCAACCAAAGGGTTCCTCTTAATTTAGAGACGTTTGGAATTGTCTTACCAACAGCTTTATCGATATCACTAGTCGGCTTGATGGAAACATTCCTCACTCAAGATATTCTTGACGAGAGAACTGATTCTAATTCAAACAAAAATACTGAAGCGAAAGGCCAGGGAATTGCAAACATCGTGTCTTCCTTGTTTGGAGGAATGGCTGGCTGCGCCTTGGTGGGTCAATCCGTCATGAACATCGATAACGGCGGACGAACACGCCTCTCCACCCTTTCCTCAGGAATCAGCCTCTTAGCGATGATTTTACTGGCCAGTACATGGCTTAAGCAGATCCCAATGGCAGCTCTGGTTGCAGTCATGATTGGAATCGCCGTCAGTACAGCCGACATCGCTGGCTTGCGAAATATTCGAAATATCCCCAAAAGTGACACTGCCGTAATGGTGATGACTTTTGCAGTCACCATGCTCACCACTCCCCACAACCTTGCTCTTGGAGTACTGGCCGGTGTGGCGCTTGCAGGTGTTTTATTCAGCCGCAAAGTTGCAAAAGTCATTCGCGTCGAAGCGATCAAAATCAGTGAAGACGAGAGCCGCTATGTGGTCAGTGGACAATTGTTCTTTGTAAGCAAGATTTATTTCCTACAAGGATTTGACGTTCACGATCATCCAGCCAGAATCACTATTGATATGAGTCAGGCACATATTTGGGATCAAAGTGGTGTTGGAGCACTCAACCAACTCATTCGCAAACTCAGACTTGGTGGATCCGTCGTAAACGTTGAAGGATTAAACAAAGAAAGCTTGAATCTCTTTGAAAGGATCGGGAGCCAACCTGAGGGAGGTCATGGTTAATCGTGAATCAGCCTGATGGCTATTCCTTGTTGTAGAGGAGTGCCAAACAAGCGGTCATATCATTCCGCATGCCCTCGAGACGATCGCTGATCTCGACGTCATTCGGATTTAACTCCACATAGCGAACCGTCACGTCGTTACCGATGCTCATAATCAGACAGAGGGTCTGCAAATCATTCGTTTCAACAGCCCTCATTCGCGCCCCTTCAAGCATTACTTTTAGAAGAGACATTTTATTATAATAAGCCTGTTGATCAGTCTCTTCCCAAGCAAGAGCTGGGGGGACGATTCCAAATAAAATTAGAGCTGAAAAGAGTGCAGATCCTACAAGTGTTCGCATCATCAAGCTGTTCACGAACACTCGCGAAAGCTAAACCAGTTCTCTGAGTTGACAAGAACGATCCGCCCTGACGAACGAGCTCTGACACACTTGTTCCCTACCAGAGACAATCAGATGAGAGTCCGTCTTCTTGCACTGCCACTGGTTTCTTTCCTATTCATTTTGAATGGGTGTGCCACGCTTGGCGAAGGTGGAGCCTCAAGACTCGATCTCATTAAACGGAGAACCGAGCTTCGCTGCGGAGTCAGCGGCAAGATTCCAGGTTTTAGTTTTCTGCAAAGGGATGGATCCTTCGCTGGACTTGATGTGGACATCTGTCGAGCCTTTGCTGCAGCATTTACTGGCAGCCCAGATCAAGTGCAATACAGGTCCCTAACCGCTCCAGAACGTTTCACAGCACTACGTACCGGAGAGATTGATCTCCTATCGCGCAACACCACGTTCAACCTCAGCAGAGATGCCGCGGGAGGCAATGGCGTCAGCTTCGCTCCTGTGGTCTTTCATGACGGACAAGGGCTCTTGGTCAAGCGCAGCAGTGGGATCTCCAATCTCAACAACCTCAAGGGCAAAACCATCTGCGTGGGCTCAGGCACCACGACGGAGCAAAACCTCAACGATGCCTTTCAGGCCAAAGGGATCGACTACAAACCAATTAAGTATCAGGATCTCAATCAAGTCATCGCTGGCTACCTTCAAGGTCGCTGCAGCGCCATGACATCGGATCGCTCTCAGCTCGCCGCGGCCAGATCGGGTTTTAACAATCCAGAGCAACACGTGATTCTCCCTGAAGTCTTGAGCAAAGAGCCCCTTGCTCCACTGTCAGCAGGTGGTGATCAGCGCCTAACGGACGCCATGCGCTGGGTGATCTATGCGTTGATCGCTGCAGAAGAATTAGGCATTACACAAGAAAACATCGGAAACAAGCTGGAGGAAGCCCAACGTCGACCTGAACTCACACAGCTGAGGCGTTTTCTTGGGGTAGATGGTGATTTAGGTCAAAAATTAGGTTTAAACAACGATTTCATTGTCCAAGTGATTCAAGCAGTAGGTAATTACGGTGAAATCTATAATCGACATCTCGGCCCGGAGAGTGCCGTTCCAATTCCAAGGGGCCTCAATAATCTGTACAGCAATGGAGGCGTACTGACCTCACCCCCATTCCAATGAATCGTTCAAAACGATTGTGGTTGCAGGTCATCATCGTGCTGGGGCTCCTCACCGTGATGGGGATTCTGATCAATAACCTTGCGGTCAATCTGATAAGAACAGGCCTAGGCCTCAGTTTTGATTGGCTGTGGCGACCCGCAGGTTTCGCGCTCAGTGAGCACTCCCTTCCTTATCAACCTTCAGACAGCACGGCCTGGGCCCTGCTGATGGGATGGCTCAACAGCTTGCGCGTGATCGTTGCAGGAATTGTGTTGGCAACCCTGCTGGGCGTCAGCACCGGTGCTGCGCGCCGCAGCCTGAATCCGTTGTTAAGGCAGTTAGCAGCTCTCTATGTGGGATCCATTCGTCAGATTCCTCTCCTATTGCAGCTTCTGTTCTGGTACTTCGTTGCCTTTCTGGGACTTCCTTCCCAGCCATTCGCACCACTAGGAGCCGTGATCCAGCTGTCCAATCAGGGGATCAGCTTGCTCGGAGTCACGCTCAGTGTGGAGTTTGCAGCGGTCCTTCTCGGACTCAGCGTGTTTACGGGAGCCTCCATTGCAGAAGTGGTTCGCGGTGGCCTCGATTCCGTCCCACGCGGCCAGTGGGAAGCCTTCCGCAGTCTGGGCATGACGGAGGGACTTGGATTACGCCGAATCATCCTTCCCCAGGCCCTCCCAGCAATTTTGCCTGCACTCAGCAGTCAATATTTGAATCTTGCCAAAAACAGCACGCTGGCGATTGCGGTGGGCTACGCCGATCTTTACGCGGTGAGTGACACAACCATCACCCAAACAGGACGAGCAATTGAAGGATTTTTGCTGCTTTTGCTGAGCTTTTTACTGCTGAACTTGCTTATCAATGGAGGGATGCAGCTGCTGAACCGAGCTGTTTTAAAAAACCAGAACCATCATTAAGCTGAAAAGGTATGCTCTGCATTCATGAATAGTCGCCGTATCGCTGCAGTCTTTTTAATTGTGGCCTCTATTGCAGCCATTTTGCTGCCTTTTGCATCAGCGACCCTTCTCACCATTGGCTTAGGGGGGATTGTGTTCGTAGCTGGGATCAATCAACTGCTTCGGATTGGAGATATTCCAAACAATCAAGGGAAACTCTTTAAAGGCTTGTCAGGCCTGCTTTACATCGTTGGTGCTGTCTTCATTCTGATCGACCCCATCGACAGTGAAATCAGCCTCACCCTGTTTGCAGGCGTCCTCTTGCTTGTAGAAGGCTTGATGGAATTAGCAACAGGAGCCAGTTCCCATGCACCAGCTAGCGGTCTTGTGGTGGTTGATGGGATCGTGACTGCCATCCTCGGATTGCTATTGGTGATCGAATGGCCTTCTGACAGCCTTTGGGCTTTGGGGACCATCTTTGGAGTGTCTCTTTTCCTATCCGCCTTGAACTTGCTCAAGCCCACGGATGCTCCACCAGCCGCCAGCTAATGGCGAGCCAGTTCAAACCTCGGCGACAGCGCTATCAGCGTTGGCGGCAAAAACCGATTGAGGCCGCATTCAGCGTTCTCATGCTCGGGTTGATTCTTTGGGCTCTCTGGTCAACGGGATCCTGGCTGATCACCGGGGCTGATTGGCGTGTGGTCAGCCACAACCTTCCGCTTTATGCCTTTGGCAGCTATCCCGCTGATCAACGCTGGAGGCCTTTGGTTTGGATGGCCGCTCTCCTGCTGCTAACGATCACCACGCTGGGCAGTGATCACTTGCCTCAACGCCTGAAACGCCTCCAACCTTTCCTTCCCTGGGCATGGATCCTGATGGTGCCTACAGGAGTTGTTCTGCTTGCTGGAGCCGCCAACCTCCAAGCCGTGCCCTCTCGCGCCTGGGGAGGGCTCACCCTCACCTTGCTGCTGACCACAGCGAGTGGTTTTTTAGCCCTGCCCATGGGGGTAGGGCTTGCGATCGGCAGAACGTCCAATTTGGGTTTGGTGGCGATGCTTTGCCGCATTTACATCGACCTCATGCGTGCCGTTCCTCTCATTGCGGTTCTTTTCTTCGGGCAGTTGCTCCTCCCGCTCTTCCTTCCGGTTGAGATCGAAATCAACAGAGTGTTGAGAGCTGTCATGGCTTTTGCACTATTTGCAGCGGCTTATGTGGCAGAGGATGTGCGCGGAGGACTGCAATCCATCCCACCCACACAAGCGGAGGCGGCCGCGGCCCTCGGCCTCAATGCGTCTCTCACCATGAGACTGATCATTCTTCCTCAAGCCTTGAGAATTGCTGTTCCGGCCCTGACCAACCAAGCGATTGGATTACTGCAAAACACCAGCTTGATGGCCATTCTCGGATTGATAGAACTGCTAGGAATCAGCCGAAGCTTGCTCGCAAACCCTGAATACATCGGCCGGCATCTGGAGGTTTATGTATGGCTCGCAGGTGTGTATTGGTTGCTCTGTTCAGGGATGGCCCTCTTAGCGAAGCGAATTGAACGTCAAGGCCACTTATCCACTAGCTCCTAAGACCGTTCGTACCGCCACAAAACCTATGTCCATCGCCATTCACGCGCAGTCCGTTAGTAAGTCCTATTCCGACGATCATCGTGCTCTTGATGAGGTGAATCTCAGCGTCAACCTTGGCGAAGTTCTTGTGGTCATGGGGCCCTCTGGTTCAGGGAAAAGCACCTTGATCCGCACCTTCAATGGCTTGGAGAACATTGATGAAGGTCAATTAGAAATCGTAGGGATTCAGCTGGATTCCAACCATGACGAACGACAGATCAAACGAATACGGCGCAGGGTTGGAATGGTCTTTCAACAGTTCAATTTGTTTCCCCACCTCTCCATCCTCGACAACATCACGCTGGCACCAATCCGCGTCAAAAAAACAAAGAAAAAAGAGGCGGAGCTGAGGGCGCTCTCGCTCCTGAGCCAAATGGGGATCGCTGATCAGGCCATGAAACGGCCTGCCCAGCTCAGTGGGGGGCAGCAACAACGCGTCGCCATCGCCAGAGCCTTGGCGATGGATCCAGAGGTGATGCTGTTCGACGAGCCAACCAGTGCTCTCGATCCAGAACGCGTCAAGGAAGTTCTCGATGCCATGCGCACGCTGGCCTCAGCAGGAATGACCATGGTGGTCGTTACGCATGAACTGGGATTTGCCCGTGAAGTCGCTGACCGGGTGCTGTTTATGGACGCTGGGAAAGTAGTTGAACTTTCAGACGCAAAGACATTTTTCAGCCATGCCAAAGAAGAGCGCAGCAGGCGCTTCCTCAATCAAATGACTAACTGACAACTGCCATCCAACTGATGCAGGGCCCGTTCAGCAGCTATGAGCTCCCTTTCGGTTTGCAGCCAGCTTTCATTGCCAACGGGAAGGCTATGAATTTGCTCAGCCAACCGCTCCTGCAAGCGCTCACGTTGAGCTTGCAAGGTTTCACTGAGCTGAACCACTCTCTGGGGGATGGAACAGAAAGGAGCCGAAACAGCCACTGAGCACCTGTCGTGGGACAGCTGAAACTTTGGCACATCGTTGTGCGTGTTCCTAGTGTTTGCTCAGATCTGGCAGCTACCGCGATTCTTCGCCTCCTGGTTGAACTCATTCCAGGCCTTCTTGTTGGATATCTGCTCGGACGATTCAAACCAAGTTGGGTCAAGCCGTTAGCGACGCCACTCGTGCGCTACGGCGTCCCCATCAGCCTGATGGGCTTGCTGTTGAAAGGTGGATTGAACAGCTCCCTGATCAGCACGGCCGCCGTGGCCGCGGCCGCCATCATGGGCATGCTGATGGTGCTCAGACGCTGGCGCCGAGGGGACGATCCGCTGCTCTCGCCCACGCTGCAACTGGGCTGTTGCGTTGGTAACACTGCCTATTTCGGGATTCCGGTCGCGCTGGCCTTGCTTCCACCAGAAGCTTTATCAGTCAGTATCGGCTACGACTTCGGCGCAACGCTCCTGGCATGGGGGCTAGGACCGATCTGGCTTGCAGGATCAAGTCCGGAGGCTGATCCGCAACGTTGGCGTGTATTGATCAACCACCTCAGTTCCAGTCCTGCCTCACGAGGACTCCTGGGCGCCTTGGTTGTGATGGCAACACCATGGCAAGCCACGATTACGGCCGCACTGTGGATGCCTTCAAGGGTTGTGATCGTGCTGGCCTTAATCGTTGTGGGCATGCGACTTGCAGGCCTTTCAGACGCGAAATCAACAACACCGCAGGCAGAAGCAGCAACCCAGAGCGCTCAGCGCAAAACGTTGAATGCTGCTCTGGGGTGCAAACTTCTGCTGTTTCCTGCATTCGTATTGGGACTCAGCCTGATCCTTCCCATCAGCGTTTTCGCGCGTCAGGCCCTTGTCCTACAAGCTGCAGCCCCCACTGCCATTTCCGTGCTCTTAATGGCAGAAACCGAGCAGGCAGACAGCACTGCAGCAGCACAGCTCATTTGGCGCAGCACCCTCATGGCACTGATCACGGTGCCAATTTGGGCTGTGCTGCTGAAGACATTGGGAGAAAGACTCGGAACGTGAGGTTCAACCTTGGCGTGCGTACCCTCTTGCGAACCGGAAGGGCGTGCATCCACAACCGTTGGCAATCAGGTTCCATCACCAGCAAATCCCCATCTGCAAGGGCTAGTTCCTCTCGGCTCTGGCTCTGGCGATGACGAAACTGCAACGCCCTGGTGGCACCAAAAGAAAGGGATGCGATCGGACATCTGGCATCAATCTCCGGTTCGTCATCGGCATGCCAGCCCATGCGGTCATCTCCATCCCGATAGAGATTGAACAAACAACCATTGAATTGGGCAGAACAACTCTCATTCACCTGCTCCAGCAAAGGCGTAAACCAGTCGGGCCAGCCCTGCCCGCGATGAATCACACCGCTGTAGCGGTATGACACCGAAGCATCTGCGAGAAAAGCAGTCATTCTCGGCACACGGTGGAGCTTGCCGTACACCCGAACTTGGGGTTGCTCCCAGACAATCTGTTCCTGACATCGATCAAACCAGTAAGCCGAAGCCTGCGGTTCAATCCAGCCAACGCGATGGTTCCAGCTCATCGATCGTGGGTCTTGCCTGAAACAAACCAGTAACGAGCCATAACAGAGACGAAAACTTCGCGGCAACACCCCATACATTCTTCCCATGGCAGCTCGCATCACGGAATCGGAATTTCTCAAACGAGCGCGTAAGCGCTTCGGTGATCACTTCGATTACTCAGAGATTAAATACCGCAGCTACAAGAGCCCGGTCAAAATTCGTTGCAACAAGCATCCGGTCCAACTGATCAGCATCACGCCTGAAAAGCATCTCCAAACCACAGGAGGCTGTCGGCACTGCCTTAGAGAGAGAAGGATTGCCGCCTTGGAGCGGGAACTCAATCGCGAAGCAGCTCAACGGCCAATTGAAACAACAACGCAAAAGGAGAAACTCTCCCCCTTACGACTGAAGGCTGACGCGGTGGTAACAGAACCATAACCACTGCTGGAAGAGCAGGTTTCGATGGGAACGCCACAGGGTTCTCGGATGATCTGCGTCAAAATTTTCAGGCGGTGGAACATCGCCACGGGCCCGATCGCGCTCCATTTCTCCCTGCAGCCTTCCGACGGTGTATTCGGGATGGCCAAGATGCATGAGCTGACGCTGATCTGGCGTTTCAAAAATGGTGTAACCCACCTTCTCTCCATGGGCGAGAAGCCTTAGTCGTCCCTGGCGTTGCGCCGATTCCATCGCCGCATCCGGTAATCCCGCATATCGGCTTTGAGGACAGAGAAATTGATCATCCTGGGTTCCCATGAGGGAATGACCAGGCACAAGACTTCGCATCGGAAACACCCCAAACAATTTCCGATCGAACGTCACCTTGTTCACTCCCGCGAGATAAGCCAGAGCAAACCCAGCCCAACAGAGGCCGAGAGTGCTGGCACAAGAGTGACGCGCCTTGTTGATCAGCTCAACCAACTCTGGCCAATAGGTGACGTCCTCAAACGCCAAGTGTTCCACGGGGGCACCGGTGATGATTAATCCATCCAATGGACGCTCTGACTGAGCCTCCTCCCAGCTCACATAGTGCTGGTTGAGATGGGCTTGATCCCAGCTTCGGTAGGCATGAGATTGGAGGCGAATCCAGATCGGTTCAATCTGAAGAACCGAGAGACCAAGAGGATGAAGCAGGTTGAATTCGTACTGCTTCCCCAAAGGCATGATGTTCAGAATGCCAATGCGCAAGGGCCGGATGTCTTGACGCTCGGCTTGCTCGGGTTCAATCCAAGAGATCCGATTCCGTTCAACAGCGGTGATCTTGTGATAATTCCTAGGAAGGATCAGTGCCATCAGCTCAGATTCCTTCCACTGACTGAGTTTGATTCATCATGTATGCAATGACGAGCGGCCTTTTCGATACAAGGTGTGCTCTGTTCAACGTAGCCACGGCTCATGCCTGTGAGCGGCGGTCGATCACCTTGGTCTTGGGCTCCAAGTGACCAACCGCCTCTCCCCAAATCAGGTCGCAAGAGCCTGCTCAAAATCAGCCTTGATGTCGTCGATGTGTTCCAAACCCACAGACACCCTCACCATGGTGGGAGTCACACCAGCTGAGGCTTGTTCATCAGCACTGAGCTGCTGATGGGTCGTGGAGGCTGGATGAATCACCAACGTCTTGGAGTCGCCAACATTGGCGAGATGGCTCGCCAGCTTGAGGCTGTCGATGAAACGCACCGCATCGTCATAACCACCGTTTAACGAGAACATCAGCATGCAGCCCATCCCACGGTCGGTGAGATAGCGCTTGGCACTTGCGTGATAAGGATCGCTGGGTAATCCGGGATAGCTCACATGAGCAACACTGGAATGCTCCTGTAACCAGGTCGCCAACGCCAGCGCATTTTGCGCATGCCTCTCCACACGCAAGCTCAGTGTTTCTAAGCCTTGCAGCAACAAAAAGCTGTTGAAGGGGCTAATGGCCGGACCCCAATCGCGGAGACATTCCACCCTTGCCCTTAGTGCAAACGCGATATTGCGTTCATCGGGTAATCCCAGCATTTTGCAGATATCACTGCCGAAACCGAAGGCGTCCCAGTGAACAAGGCCGTGATAAGCAGCGCTCGGCTGACTCATCAACGGGAACTTGCCATTCCCCCAGTTGAACGTGCCAGCATCAACAATCACGCCACCAAGACTGGTGCCATGACCACCAATCCATTTCGTGGCGCTCTCCACCACCACATCGGCACCATGCTCAATCGGTCGAATCAAGGCTCCTGCAGCTCCGAGTGTGTTGTCGACAATCAGAGGGATGCCACGTTCCTTAGCGAGTGCGGAGAGGCCGGCGAAGTCGGGAATGTTGAAGCGGGGGTTGCCCATCGCTTCCACATAGATCGCCTTGGTGTTGTCATCAATCTGGGCGGCGAAACTCGCGACATCGTCGCCATCAGCAAACTTGACCTGAATTCCTAGGCGCGGAAATTGCACCTTGAACTGGTTGTACGTGCCGCCGTACAGAAAGGATGTGGAAACAAAATTGTCTCCTGCCTGCATGCAGTTGGTAATCGCTAAAAACTGAGCCGATTGACCTGAAGCGGTGGCGACGGCCGCCACACCTCCCTCCAGTGCTGCAACGCGCTTTTCAAAGACATCCGTTGTGGGGTTCATCAAACGGGTGTAGATGTTCCCGAATTCCTTCAACCCAAACAAATTTGCACCGTGCTCAGCGTTGTTGAACACGTACGAGCTGGTCTGGTAGATCGGGACCGCCCGAGAGTTTGTCGTGGGGTCAGGGACCTGACCAGCATGCAACTGAAGGGTCTCGAAACGTTGTGATGTCAAGGCCGAATTACGGATAACTCCGTTCTAGCTCGCAACTTCCGTTGAGGGGTTCCAATTGTCGTCAGGTGCCGGTTTTTCAGTCTCCGCAAGCGATGGAAGCGTGTCACGCATCAGAGGGCCAAAACGACTGCGCACTTCCGATCGGAAAGAACCCGCCGCATCCTCACTGAGAACTGGATAAGGCTGGTCGCCCTCTTGCTCGCGCAAATGACGCCACTTGCTGTTCTCTTGAGCCTTGAGATCTTTTAACGCAGACATGAAGTCGTAATTCTTTGTCTGACCATCAGCAGCCGCGAGAGGACCGGCCTGAGCTGCTAATTCTTCCCGAATCGCATCAAACGCTTTGGCTTTGATCGTGTCTGGAAGGCCAAGAACTGGCTGGTAGTAATCGAGCAAACGTCGTTCCTCCTCCAGCAAGATCGGCCAAGCGCCACGGGCACCTTGGGGCAAGGCGTACCCGGCTTCAGCCAAATTCATCGCCTCCAAGTGAAAACAGAGCCAGCGGTAATAGGACTTTTCGTTGATCGCCTTTTTCGCTGCCGCCTTGCCCGAAACAATGGCAGGGAGTACGGCTTCAGCCTTACGCAGGAACAAACGATCCTCCCGTTCGAGGTTCATTGCTCCCCAACGCTGGCGATAGTCCCAAAGCTCGGCGTATCGGGCTACTTCATCCGTGGACCAGCCAAGGGTCTTGAGCTCATCGGCCCGGTGCGTCAGTTCCTTCGCCAAAGAGCTCAGCCTTCATCTCCTCGGAATCGTAGAGGTGAAAGGCGATCACGCCAGTCTCTAGACCTCAACCTGATGGACGACTGTGCGGGTTCTGACGCAAATACTGCAAGACATCGGTAGGGCGTGGCTGGTTGTACCCCTCATGAAGCCAGAGATCACCGGCCGAAGAGGCGTAGTGAATTTGCCAGTGATACAAACCGCGATAAGCGAGAGGATCCCGTTTCAGCAGGTCGGCGTAATGGACCACAGCCCTGCCGTAGTGATCGCTGTTGTTGTACCCCCAAAGTCCTTTTCGGATGTCCTGAAGGCCACCACGACGCACCAAATAGCGCGCAGCTGCATGGATGGCATCCCAAGGATCACGAATGTCACCACCACGGCCAATCCCAGGTTCCGTCCAGGTCGTAGGTAGAAATTGCATCGGCCCTTGAGCATTGGCGACGGAAATGCCATCAATGCGACCCATTCCCGTTTCGACCAAATTCACAGCCGCCAGCACTTCCCAATCAATCCCTGTAGATGCTGAAGCGCTTCGATAAGCCTTGAGCAATTGATCTGGAGGAGCTGGGGCCTGGATACGCCAAGCAGGAAGCCTGGACGAAGCCGGGCCACGATGCATGGCAAGAAACGCGCGTCGAGCTGCGATGTGCTGATCAAACACCCAGCGCCAGCGGTCATCGAGCTCAGATCGCACCTGGTCAGAGAGAGCAGAGCGATGCGACAACACGCGATAGATCACCTGCTGATGATGAGCAAGAGAGGGAATGGCCTCAGCAGAAACGTCGGGGTTGCGAATGGCAAGCTCAATGTCTGACAACAATTGAGCAAGCTGATCGGGATTGGCCAGAAACAGCGGATAGTGCGCTCCGGAAGGAGAGCGGGGAAGATCTGACCTTGTAGGAAGCGCCGGAAGCCCGAGATCAGCTGGTTCAACCTGTTCAGGGGCGTCCTGTTCCTGATTCTGGGTGGACTGAAGTGCAGGTGAGCGCCTACAGCCCAAGGCCAGGGGGAGCAACAGCAGGGGAAGACAAATCAGTAGGCGGCGGACTGAAGTCATCATCAAAGGCGTGGACGATCCATCAACAGATCAGAAAGCTGCGACGGTCATGAAAGTCTGCAGCGTCTCCTGGATGGGAAAGAGCCCAGTAGCTGAGACGACCATTGATTTCCTCCACAACCATCGTCAGACCGAGTTCTGGCATGCCCTTAATCGGCCACCAAGGACGTAAATCCAAAACCACATCACAACGGCAGTCCCATCGCGTTTGGCGCACGGTCACGGATGGTGGCAAGGCCTCAACCAACCCAGAGCCAGAGTGGCGGTAGCGCTCAAAGCTGTAAAGGTTCCAGTGACCTAAGGGCGATACGTTTAATTCCCAGTACTGCTGAGAGCCAGGCACTCCGATGAACGCCTCAAAGCAACTTTGCTTCCAAAGCTCATCGCGGCGATCACCATGCATCGGAACGGACACTGGCTCTATCGAAGGCAGCGAAACGGCAAACAAATCTCCATCACGCTGTGCCGGCCGAAGGTTGTAGCTGAGTTCGAGAATGCCTGCTTCACGCCAGACAAACTCAGCGCTAAGCAAGAGATCAGGTGATTCTTGGGGGTCTTGAGGAAGGAGCGGGCAAACCTGCCGGACCATCACGGGATGGCGCGACATTTCAGCTCGCTCCTGAAAGTTCGCGAATCATGAGCTGTAGGTCATCCCCTTGGGCTTCGATCGATTGAGTCAGCGCAAATTGCACCAAGGCTCGATCCAAATTGTGAGCGGGTCGTTCTGTTCGAAAGTAACGATCCCCAGCCAAGTAGTCGGTTAAAAAGCGCAACCCAAGCTCAAACGGAATCAAACGAATGCAGTCTGGTAGATAGCGAAAATCCTGGTCAGAAAGGAAGGATCGACCCATCGTGAGATAACCCTCAAGAATCGCCCGACAAAGGTTGAGATCAAACGTCACCAACTCAACCTGCAAGGTCTCCTCGCCAAGAGGATTGCAACAAGAACGCAGGCAATCACCGATGTCGTAGTGAACCAAACCGGGCTTAACCGTATCGAGATCAATCAATCCCACTGCACGACCACTCTGCTCATCGAGCATCACATTGTTGATTTTGGGGTCTCCATGAATCGGTCGTCGTTGCAGTTCGCCGCGAGCGCAGGCAACCTCCAACACATCCACACAGTCACGGCGGCGTTCCACGAAATCAATCGCACTTTTGAGCCGCGGATCGAGCGATAACCGCTTCTCAAGCCACTCGGATTGATCTCTGCAAACCGTGTCGTAATGCTTGAGATAGCTCGGAGTGATGTGAAAGCCTTCCAGGGTGTCTGCTAGGTCGCAAGTGGGTAAATCACTGATGAGGTGATGGAACATCCCCAATCCATACCCCACCTCTCGCGCATGCCCACCATCACGGATCACATCACTCGTAGTAGCCGCTCCGATGTAGGTGATCGAGCGCCAAAATTCTCCGTTGTGCTCAACCCAATGGCCTTGGCTATCGCGTGTTGGGAGAACCGTTGGAATCTCCCAACGCCGTCCAGCCAATTCAGGAGGCTCTTTAGCCAAACGTTGTTGTACATGCGTGCCTAGAGCCAGCAAGTTGCGCATGACCAACTCAGGCTTTTCGAACACGCTTGTGTTCAGACGCTGCATCACAAAGGCCCGACACTCCGCATCCGCCGTCAAGGACACCAAAAACGTGTCATTCACGTTTCCAGATCCCAGCGTGTCAATCGAGGTGATTTGCTCGGGTGGATGAAACAGTCCTGCGATCGCGTCAAGCGATGGATAAAGCCTGGTATTGGCATCGGCCATAACGAATCGCATGAGACTCAGGACGAAACAATGCCTTGTATCAACTGATCCGCCAGCGCTGAGTGTGCGGAAAAAGAGCCGGGAAGCGGCAGCATGGGGTCAGAACACCCGCTCAGCAACGGTGCCACGTTTTCTTCACACTGCTGACTGGCAAATCGGCAAGCCATATCAATGGATTGAGGATCCTCAAAAACGCGCCCGTCTTCAGCAAGAACGGGTCAATGCCGTTTCACGTATCGCTGCAACAGCAAGCGAGCAAAACGTGGATGCCGTGATGGTGGCCGGTGATCTGTTCGACTCGAGCACGGTGGCTCCAGCGGTGGTGATGGAGGTGATGGAAGCAATCGCTTCGATCACCTGCCCTGTGCTGGTCATTCCTGGAAACCATGACCATGGAGGAGCCGGTGGCATCTGGCAACGCCGAGATGTGCAACGTCAGATGCGCGAACGTTGCCCCAATTTGCAGCTCTTGCTTCAAGCAGAGCCTCAGGTCATTGCAGGAATGGTGCTGCTCCCTTGCCCGTTACTGCGCCAAAGAGATAGTCGTAGCCCCGCGGATTGGCTGGAATCCCTGAACTGGAGTTCCTTGCCCCACGATCAGCCCAGGGTCGTACTCGCCCATGGCTCTGTACAAGGCTTTGGTGCAGAAGGACAAGTCAACCAATTGCATCACGATCGATGGCCTGAAGAAGAGGTGGACTACATCGCTCTGGGCGATTGGCATGCTCTGACCCAACTGAACCCGCGCGCTTGGTATTGCGGCACCCCTGAACCCGATCGTTTCCCCACAAGTGATCACGATCAACGCTCACAAGCTCTTCTGGTGGACGTGCAACGGAAACAACCTCCTGAGGTCACTCCGATTGCAACAGGTGCCATGTCGTGGCACAGGATCGAAACCAAGGTGAGTAGTGGGGCTGATCTACAACGCCTCAAAGACACGATTGAATCCTGTGTGAGACGAAAGGTGGGCAAAGATCTTTTGAGACTTGAGCTAAGCGGCCAACTGTCTTTTCAAGGGCACCAACAGTTGCAACAGCACTTGCAAGATTTAGATCAACAACTCCTCCACCTCAGAATCCGCGGGATGCCCCATCGGAGACCGGAGCCAGGAGAATTTCAAACCTTTCTGCAACGCGATGATGCGCCCTTGATCAAGGGCATCAGCAAAGATCTTGCGACTGAGCTGGATGACAACACCGCTCCAGGCTCTGAACACAACGACATCGATCGAGCCATGCTCGAACAAGCGATGCTCGAGCTGCACAGGATTGTGCTGGAAGACGTCGAAGATCAGGAGGCTTCATGCGGCTGATTCGCAGTGAGTTCGCCAGCGTTCGCCGCCATCAAGACCTAGTTCTGGACTTTGCTCCAGGGCTAACGGTCATTGGTGGAGCCAATGAAAGCGGCAAAAGTTCCTTGGTTGAGGCTCTGCATCGAACACTTTTTGTGCGTGCTGCATCCAGTGGGACAGCAGCGCAGGATCTGCGTTCCCAACTCCATGCCGGCCATCCCCAAATCAAGCTGGAATTTGAAACAAGCGAACAGCATTGGACCCTTCTCAAACGCTTCAGCGGTCCCAGTGGCACCACCCAATTGCAAGCCAAGGGGCAGGTGGCCCTGATTGGATCGGCCGCTGAGGATCAATTAGCCCACCTGCTCGGTGTTGACGAGATTCTCAACAGCCGGCAGGTGAATAAAACATTGCCCAGCCGCTGGGCCCATCTTTGGGTGAAGCAGGGTGAATCGGGTCGCGACTTGCTGAGCCTCAGCCATGAGCACTACGACCTCAACAACTTGATCGAATGCTTGGAACAACAGGCCGAGCAATCATTGCAATCGCCATTGGATCAAAGGGTTCACACGCAACTCGAACGCCTGGTGTCTGAAAGCTTGAGCACACGAGGCGTCCGTCAGCAAAGCGAACTTTGGAAGCGTCAAGAGGCTCTTAAAACAGCCAAGGCGCATCACACGGAAAGCCTTGAGCAACTGCAGGGGTTTGAGCTGTCCTGTGAGGAGCTCGATCGGGTTGAAGCGAAGCTGCACAACCTGGAACTCGAGAAGTTACCGGAGCTGCGACGGCAGCGCCAACGTTTGCTTCAGCTGCAAGAAGCGCTTCAAAAATTGAAGCCCCTCACCCTCCAACAACAGCAACTCGAAAAAAGCTGCGCCACTCTTCGCAAGCTGTTGGCTGACAGCACGGCCTGTGAGCACAACCTGGCCCGCTTGGAGCGAGAACTCAAAGAATTTGAGACGACCTACAACGCGGCAAGCCAGCAAATCAAAGAGGCACAGCAACGGACGGCAGAACTCGAACAACAAAGACAGGCCCTGGAAGAACAGGGCCTCTTGCTTAGACAACGAAAGGACCGCGATGAACTGAAGCAGCGCCTAGAAAGACTTAGTCGCCAGGATGAGCAGCGCCAACGCTTAACCGAACAACAACAACAAATCAACACGGCATTCAACAAGATCGAAGGCGGTACCGCCCAAGAGCTGCAGCAACTCAAGAAAACTCAAGAGGAGCTTCGGGCCGTAGCCATCCGCATCGAAAGCATGGCCTCCACAGTCCTGGTGGAAGCTACAGATCAGACCGTTTCAGTTGAGGGGTCCCATCTAAAGGAAGGTGAATCGTGTGATCAAGCAGGTGTCTTCCGCATTGATGTTGGAGAACATGTACGCCTAAAGATCAGCCCCGGTGAAGGTACAGGACTCGCCTCACTCGAGGACACACAAAAGGCCCTTCAAATCGCTTTGAAAGCTGGATTGAAACTGTGGAAAGCAAGCTCCCTTGAGGAAGCTCAACAACGCAGCGAACAACGCAAGCTTCTCCTCCAACAACAAGAGCTCTTAAAAGCCCAACTCACACAACTCATCCCTCCATCAGGACAAAAAGCTCCCAACCTCGAGGAGTTGCGCTTCCAGTTGGATGCACTGAATCAAGGCCTTCCATCCAGTGATCTGAAACCAGATTCTGATCATGAGAAAGAACTGGAACAATGCCGAATTCGCTACCGAACGTTGAAAGACGAGAGCGAAACCCATCAGAAACAAGTCCGGCAGCTTGAAATTCAGCACGATACACAACAGAAACAATGGCAGCAAAAGCGCCTCCAGCATGAGCGGCTTAAAGCAGAGAAAGAGCAATGCTTTAAGCAACATCAATCGCTTGAACAAGAGGTAGGGTCTCAGCAACAACTCACACAATCAATCGAAACATCAAGTTCTCAGCAGGAGATCTTAAAAGCCCATATTGGGGCCCTTCGGAGATCTACCTCATCCCAAGACAATGGCGATCCAAAAGTAGAATTAGAGACTCTTGATCGCCTGGAACATCAGCTCACCGAGCAACGTCAAGAGCTTGGAATCCAGCGTGGTGCACTCCTAGAACGATGCGACTCACTTGGACAAAGTGATCTGCACTCAGCAGTGGCCGAAGCTTCAGCAAAGCTTGAATTAGCAACACAAGCTGAGCAGCAAGAAGCACTCTTGGTCCGCGCCCGTAGCCATCTACTTCAACGCTTTCAACAAGCTCGAAGTGATCTCTCTCAGCGCTATTCCACCCCCTTGAAACACAACATTAATCAGGTCCTTCAACCCTTATTGAGGAACCCAGCAGACAGCTGTTCTCTTAGTTATGATCCACAAGATGGCCTGCAGCAACTAGGGCTACAACGCGAGGGCACTCTATTCTCCTTTGATCAACTCAGCGGTGGAATGAAAGAACAGCTGAATGCAGCCCTACGCATCGCCATTGCTGACACCCTCAAAGAACGGCATGGGGGATGTCTTCCCCTGGTCTTCGACGACGCCTTCACCAACACTGATGCTCAACGCCTCAAGGGAGTATTGGAGATGCTGCAACAAGCCGTTTCAAGAGGACTACAAGTCATTGTTCTGAGTTGTGATCCTGATCCTTACAAATGTGTTGCCAACAAATTAATCATGATTGATTAAAGCGCATTTTCAATCACATTCATGGCACGGAGGTAGGCAGGAGGATCATTATCAACTTCCATATCCTCGAGGCCTGAATCGCCTCGAATCAAGCGGCGGGCATTATCTGCAATCACAGCATTAACAATGAGATCGATGGCTTCAGGCATGTCCAGATTCTGTAAAGCCTCGGCGTAACGACGGCTATGGGTGGGTCGCACAGATTCCTGGCAGTAAGTAGATAATTGCCGGCTATCAGTCATGACTGAAAAAGCAACATCTTTCGTCGCTTGTCGCCCATAAATAGCCATATAAAGCAAATTGATCATGGATGCATCATGAACCGGAATTGAATATTTACGTGCAATTTGCGGCCAATAACGCAAGGCCTTCAGCCCCTCTAAGCCACCCTTGCGTAGACCGGCAGCTTCACACCACCCTTCCAATTCCTCCATGTTTTCCGGACAGCGCTGCTCAAGATGCATGTGGTCTGAAAGCACCTGACCAACCTGAAAATTCCGTGTTGGCTTACCCGAAACGGGCATCATCATGCTGCCTCGAACATCAGCAACCATCGCCGTGAGCTGGGCAAAGGTATGGTCCCGAACCTTCTCCATATCCCCCTCACGCACAAGGGCCGCTTCAATTCTCGGGACTCCATACCCCAATTCAGTGAGTGAAAACGGCTGACGGTTGTAAAGCCGTTGACGATCGCGGCGTGCCATCGACACCGTGGCCGCCTGATCCAGGCATTGATCCAAGAGAAGTGTCAGCAAGGTAGGCAAAACGCCTGGATTTTGCTTATGGAATGAATAGCCAAAGCCTGCAAACACAGACGCCATGTTTTTAGCCGCCTTGATGTACTGGCCCTCCACGTTGTGAACACCCGGTGAAACCTGAATATTCGGAGACAGACGATCAAGCAAACGCGCGCCCAACAAAGCAGTTAATGCATTGGGATGACAGAAGTTAGCTGTGAAGCTATCGAGAGGATTTCGCAAGGCTCCATGACGATGAAAGCCTGAGAAAAAAGCCAAATTGGGCTCTTTTTCGCAAAGCACATAAGACTCATTGGCAATTTGGTCATGACCAAAGGAGCCTGCAAGACAAGCGATTACCACCTGTTCTCTGCTGAGCTCCGCACGCAGCCGGCAAGCCTCTCGCAGATCGTCCTCCACGTGATTGCTATTAGCACTGAGGATCACCAACTCACAGCGCATGAGCAGGTCGGCTAATGAGTTGGTCACACGCTTGCCAGCAAGCTCGTGGGTGGCCATTGCCTCAATCGTTGCCACATGGACTTCGTCCATGCCTTGAATCACATCGTCGGGGAACGCGCCTAGCAAGTCCCGACCAGGGCGAGGAGCAAGCAAAAGGTGCCCCTCACTGGTTTTCTGCATGGCGCAGTTGTAAGCCAGGGAGGCGGGATAGAGCCCCACGCTGTAGAGGCCAACCTTGCCTTTCTCCAGCTCCAAAATTCGGCGGTGGATGGCGTCTCGATCAAGAGACGGTGAAAAAAATGAGTTGCCATCCAACAGCATCTCCATCAACACACCACTTTGCACACCCCAACACTAAAGAAGGCCTGGCTAGCCGCGATGTTCGAGATGAGAACTTACACGGGCCCATGCAAGCTCAGCAGTTTGAAGGAAAAGACTGGGGCTCAAACCTTCCGGCCCCAACATCACCGCTAGCTCTGCAGCTAGAGCGATCTCGTGCCTTTGCTTTTTCCCCACATCGATCTAGACCCCTATCCATCAATCCAAGCAACGATCGAACAGCTGAGCGTCGTCCTGCTTATCGCAAAGCCATGGGAGCAGCGTGAGTTGTCGCCTCAATGGAACAGAATTAAAAACCACCAAGCCGCGTGGGAGATCTGAGCTAAAACACCGCATCGCGCTATCGAACCCCTACAAAACTCCTGCAAGGACACCGTTTCAACAATGGCACCACTAAGCCTTGATGCACTCCGCGACGAAATGAGGGCGGAGACAGACTTACTGATCGTGCAAGACCTCGACGGAGTTTGCATGCCCCTCGTTAAGGATCCGCTCACACGCACTCTTCGCGCTGACTATGTAGAAGCTGCAGCAGGCATGCAAAACCGGTTCAGCGTGCTGACTAACGGAGAACACGAGGGCCGCCGTGGTGTGAACCGACTCGTTGAAAAAGCTTTAGGCGACAACCAGAAGGCACAACGCGAGGGCCTCTACTTACCAGGGCTTGCCGCCGGAGGCGTTCAATTTCAAGACCGATTTGGGGTCGTCTCACACCCTGGAGTGAGCAATGAGGAAATGAACTTCCTGGAATCCGTGCCTCAACGGATGGGGGATCTGTTGCGCATAAAACTGAGTCAAGTCTTGCCAGAGTTGCAGGGCCAAGAACTCGAGGAAGAACTCAAGCTCGCGATTCTTGATACCCAGGTCTCTCCAACCATCAACCTAAACAGTCTATTCAGCAGAATCAAAGGAGATATAGCGCGGCAGAAACAGCTGCAGTTGATGTTGTCAGAATTGATGGATTCCCTGATGTCAGCTGCAGGAGCGGCTGGCCTACCCACGTCATTTTTCCTTCACGTCGCTCCAAACCTGGGACATGATGACTCTGGTCAGGAAAGAATCAAACCGGCAGAACCTGGGGATGTTGGGACCACTGACATCCAATTCATGCTGAAGGGAGCCATTAAAGAAGTGGGTTTGCTGGTGCTCATCAATCGCCACATCGCTCAAAAGACAGGAACAGCTCCGCTCGGTGACACGTTCAATGTGCGCACTGCGCCCCAAAACCATCAAGACCTTCTGGATCTTTGTCATCAGCACATTGAACGGGAGGCCATTCCCATGCTGGTTGGAGTTGGTGACACCGTGACGTCCACGCCCTGTCCGTTGGGTGATGGTTGGCTGCGAGGAGGAAGTGACAGAGGATTTCTGACCCTTCTTCAACAACTAGGCGCAAGCTATAACCGCCCAGCCCGTGTTGTTCTTGTTGATAGCAGCCATGGAGAAGTCGATCGCCCCAATTTGAGCGACAGCAAGCTGTCAGGTATCAGCGATCCAGACGACCCACTGCGTTTTGACTGCCTCGTGAAGGGAGGTCCAGAAGAGTATGTGGACTGGTTTAAAACATTGCCTCATTAATCGATTGAAAGCTCACGGGGCAAAGTCAGTCCGACCACTGGGTCAAATCGCATCGCACGATGAGCCTTGTTGCACACCAAAGACCCTGGTATCCAAAGATGGAATTTTAGTTTTGATCTCATAAGTACTAGCAAGCACTCTTCTACGCCCTTCACATTGACCTCAATCTCTCCAGCGACTGAACAACAACACCAACAAAGCGCGAAGCGATTCCCTGCCTTGAATCGTGGCGAACTTGAAACCCTTCAAGTCAATCTCGGTTACCGCTGCAATCAAAGCTGCAGCCATTGTCATGTGAATGCGGGACCGTGGCGGACGGAAATGATGGAAGAAGAGCAGATCAATCTGATTCCCAAGGTTCTCCAACACCTGAAACTCAACTGCCTTGACTTAACCGGAGGTGCTCCAGAACTACATCCCCAATTCCGATCCCTTGTACACGATGCACGAGGCCTTGGCGTACAAGTGATTGATCGCTGCAATCTCACGATCCTGCAAGAACCTGGCCAAGAAGACTTGGCTGCATTTTTAGCCGATGAAGGTGTGAAAGTGGTTGCCTCTCTGCCTTGTTTTGAAGAGGAGCGAGTGAACAATCAACGAGGAATGGGTGTTTTTCAGCGCAGCATTTCTGGACTAAAAAGCTTAAATGCACTGGGTTACGGACTTCCTAATAGCAAGCTTGAACTGGATTTAGTGTTCAATCCTTCAGGCGCACAACTACCACCAGCGCAAGGCGAACTAGAACTCCTATATCGCAAAAAGTTATTGCAGAACCATGGCATACATTTCAGCAGGTTATTAACAATCACAAACATGCCGATCCAGAGATTTGCGCAAACATTGAAAGCCCGGGGCGAGCTAGAGACTTATTACTCCTTGCTTCATCAAGCTCATCGTGACACCAACCTCAACTCAGTGATGTGCAGAAGTTTGATCAGTGTTAGCTGGACCGGAGCCCTATTCGACTGCGACTTTAATCAGCAGTTAGGCATTCCTGTGCGTTCTAGGCCAAAGAGCTTGGATGAGCTTCTTCAACAAAATGGAACCATCAACAATCAACCGATTGCTGTTGCCGCTCACTGTTTCGGATGCACTGCTGGAGGAGGCTCAAGCTGTGGTGGAGCGCTCAACTGAGCTGATCAATATCAACAGAGCCCGGCGCGAATAACAACACCCGCTCTCCCACGCGACGCTCTTGACCATTTAAGGCGTAGACACCACCTGAAACGAAGTCAGCGGTGCGCTGAGCAAGTTTCGCCTCCATCTCTGAAAGGTTGAGCAGAACTGTGCGTTGTTCCCGTACGGCCATGACAGCGTCCAACCCCTCCTCGAATCCGCGGGGTGTGAGAACGATTATTTCGTGAAAGCCTGAAACGCCAGAAAGGTCCATACTCACCAGATTGACGGAACCTTCTGCTTGCCACAAGAGCAGTAATAATTAATCAATGATTGATTCAGACCCAAAGACCAACGGGGGACACTGCGGCACGAAGCCAAAGAAATTCGCAATCGGAATTGCTCCGCTGGGAACGGTCTCCATCGGAGTTGTGCCAATGGGGGTGATTTGTATCGGGGTTGTTCCGATGGGAGTGGTCTCGATCGGTGTCGTTGCAATGGGCGTGATCAACCTGTCGGTCGTAGGGATGGGACTGTTGGCGATCGGGGTTAACACCATGGGCGTATGGACAGCAGGACCGATGAGCATGGGCCTCGTGCAATTAGGCAAGAGCGCAACGGAGCACAGCGGTCATAACCATGGCCAGACAAACCAGCATCAGGAAGGTGATGACCCAAGGTTCATGGCTTACCCCACCCGGGCCGAAGCAGAAGCCCAAGCCGCGGCTCAAGGCTGCAAAGGAGCCCACGCGATGGGTGACTTCTGGATGCCCTGCTCAGAGCATCCAACAAGCGATTAATGGTCAAAGGCAGTTAGGACAAACAGCTCGAACGGTCAAACTCGATTCGATCAGTTCAAAGTTGAAACGCTTGGCTGCCTCGCGGCCAGCCTCAAGAACCGGGGTGCTCTCAAATTCTTCGGTGCGACCGCAGCGAACGCAAATCAAATGATGATGATCGCCATGATCACCGCTTGAAAGCTCAAAACGACGACCCCCATCACTGAGTTCAAGCTCTTGAAGAAACCCCATTTCAACCAAGAGTCTCAAGGTCCGATAGATCGTCGCCAAGGAGACTCGCGCCTTGGAATCCACCAACAAGCGGTGGACATCCTCAGCGCTGAGGTGAGTGCCTCCGCCAATTTGTTCGAAAAGATCGAGAATCAGGCGCCGCTGTGGCGTTAAACGCCTGCCACCCTGATGCAACCCACGCTCAAGAGGCCCTTCAACCGGAACTGGCAACGAGGCCATTGGCGTCTGCACCGGAACAACTCTTCTCAACAGTACCCATTAATGCGAGAGGAGAACATGACTGGAATAAAGACCGGTAAGGTTTGAATCTGTTTTTCAAACGCTGTGTCTACCTCCTGGCGAGTGTTGATGCGCTTCGCTGCAAGCGGGTTGTTTCTGCTGGCGCACGGATTGCTCGTGCTCGAGTACGTAGCGCTTGGAACAGCCCTTCATGGGATAGCAGAGATTTTTCTTGCTCCCTGGGCCATCCGTCATCGAGCCTGGGACTTAATCGTGATCGGTGTGATCTTTTGCGTGTTCGATCTGTGGGGGACGCTCAGGCTCACAAACACAATCGGCTGAGGAATCGCTAATCGATCTACCAACGCTGAACCAATCCAGACACATCAGACGAGGGCGAAGGAACCGTTGCCACAGAAAGCCGATCTCGATCACGGTCATAGTCCTAGCGACAAAATTTCCCTACGAACTTGTAGAACTCTCTTTAGCTAACGGACAGCATCTAAAAGATGACTTTCTGTCTATTAATCCTTTCGGTAAGCTTCCAGCAATGAGGGATGATTTCATTCTCGATAAGAACGGCCAACCGCTCATTTTATTTGAATCAGGCTCTATTCTGTTGCACTTAGAAGAGCATCATGGAGGTGAAGTCATGGGACTCTCCTAATAGACACGTCAAGGATGAATCCCAAAACACATCATAGGAATCTTCATTGATGCTGGATATCAACACAACTTTTTACTGCCCATGAATGACCTTCGAAGCACCTTGCTCTTGCATAACACTGGCCATTGGCAGGGATGTTTTATCAGGCTGGATCACGCTGCTAAAGAACAGGAACGCTTTTCTACGTCCCTTGAAGTGAAGGAAACAGAGGGCGTCATTCAGACAAGTTTGACCTACACAGAGAGTGGCCGTCAGCAGTCGATGAATTTCAGGTCATTACCTACAACCATGCAAGTCACACAGACAGGAGACTGGTCAACAGGTCCAGATTTCATTACACCTTGGAGCTGGGTTGCAGAGCTCTGCGTCGTTAATCAACAACAACGACGACGCATGATCGTTCGCCATGGCATAAGCGGACTGGATCAAGTCATTTATGTCGTAGAAGCAAAACAAGGCCTCGGGCCAGCAAGCCCATTACAACCACTGCACTGCCAATCAACATCCTTTGGATCGCTTCTCATTTGGCAACCAGAACCAGGCGTTGAGCTATTCATTGATCCGAGAGATCGCCAACAGGGAGATATCACAGGCTGTGGCATTCGTTGGCGCGATCACAATGGGATCACGCATCAAATTCTGCGTCAGTACAACGCAGCAGGTGCCCTTACCCCATTGGCATTCAGTTGGATTGATCAACCAGATTGATCCAACACAACAAGGATCATGATTGAGCCCATTGCCCTAAGGCACTGCCTTGATCTCTAATCGAATCGATTGAGTCGTACACCATCTCCTCCCAGTTTGACTCAGGCAACCCAGCGAACAGCATCAAGTTGAGAGGGTATTGATCAGAATCCGTGCAACGGCGAAAGTCGTCACGGAACAGGAAAACAGGCTTATTAAGTGCATAAGCAGCTCCAACCTCCACCATCACCCCTTCATCTGGAGGAGTTCCATTCACGATGGCAAAAACTCCGTCAGCATGGCGGACATCCTGCATGCATTGCTGGGCCACCCGATACGCCCATCCAGGCTTGGTGGTATCGACATTCCCATTGCGCTCAAATGGTTCCCAGACCGTAAGTCCTAGATGGGACAGGGCAGCAACAAACTCAGGAAGCAAAAGACGTTTGCACTGGGCGGAGAACCCATACGGAGAAGCAAGATAAATCGTTTTCGATATCATGAAAGAGTCTCAGAGAGTCATGGATCTAGAGGCCCGATAGCGAGCTTCATCCTCTACTGCAAGGTCTACATTTTCCCAAGGGAAGACCAACCATTCATCGGGTGAGATCGTTGTTGCAGCAATCCACCATTCCGGAGGCAGCTTGCTCATCCAAACCACAAAAGTGGCATCAACCTGTTCACGGATCGAGCCCAAAGTCTGGCCCGTTTCATACACATCATCCACAACGAGACAGCCTTGCTTTGGCTCTGTGAGCCAAGGAAGGTCGAGCGAGTGACTCAAGGCCACTGCTAAGCAAACACCACCACGGGGAACTCCATAAACACCTGTGAATGAATGAGAGGCATAGCGAGCAGTGATTGCCTCAACCGCCCAATCAAATTGGCTCCAAGTGAGTTGATGCATCAAATCGCAGGCTGCATTAAAGTTTAGAATGTATGCCTCTATTAGTCATCTAAACAGGAGGCTTCTGGCATCAGGCAGCAATGTTTTAGAAAAAACGAATGGGAAAGATAAAATACAAAATGCGGAGATCAAACTCAGAAAAGATGAGTGGGAAAGAAACGATTATTTCCCCATCAACGCCAGCCAATATCAAGATTCAGCAGTCAAATTCCACTTCTGAACGCTGTTGATGCCTAATCACGTCGTCATCCCTCATCTGGGATTCGTCATAATCCAGTGCCCGAATTGGGCACGCAGAGGCCTTAAAGGGCATGTGCTCGCCTTCGCGAATCAAGGTACCAATGGGCTGTGCTGAGGCGATACTGATCTGCATCAATGGATGCTGCAACCTATTTAGTACTAACAACTTTCAAGCATGGTGCCAGCATCTGTGCTGTCTTCCAGATCAAGGGCGCTGGAGCTCATCGTGCAAAAGACAGCGACAGCACAGGAGAAGTCATCAACAGGGGGATACCCATCTCATCCACCGACCGAAAAGCACTAAGGGGAGATCAATCTGTTGAAACTGCAAAGGAACGAGCGCTCACAGATACAGGCCAAGCCAATGAGATGCCTGGATCACCCATAACGCTTCATAAAGTCATCGAGGGTGTAAAACTCACTGTCTGTTGAGGTTTCCTTGATCAGCTCTTCAAGGGTTTTTGCTTCCATGGCTGATTGATACTCTTCAAACGACAAATCGATCCCAGGATCATAAGCATCTTTAAACAAATGATTGTATTCATTGCATAGCGCTTGAATAATGTCCCTTCGACTAAACTCCATCAAACGATCCCTATACCTTCCTCATTATTACGCATCGCGACTGTCCGGCTCGCTGGAGTTTATCGCTGTCCCTCATTCCATTCGCATCAGCATCTGGACTTACAATCTTTCAATGCTATACAACAAAAAAACCTGATGTGCTTAAGAAGGCTTGCAAGTAATGTTTAACGGCTTCCCATTCTTGATCGCAAAGATTAAGCACAGAACAATGGACTTAAAACTTACAATCCTTGATATTGACTAGACAGCCTTCACAACAGACCTGCCGCTTCAAGAGTTCCTGCTGAGCATTGGATCCTGCTAACAAGCCAAGAGCCAAAACAAAGGCGGAGACAGCTGCTAGCAAAGGAAGTCGGATCACCATCAGCGATAAAAAATCTCAAAAAATGAACTTTGCAAAATACATTAAAACACTATTTCACCAGCTCATCAAACTAAATTGATCCCTATAGTGCACATTTAGCAATTTTCGCAAATTTTGACTCAATCACCAATGCCACACACCTAAATCTACGAACAATCATCGAGCGACTGAGACACCAGCAATGTTGAAATCAATGGGAATAACCTGACCAATCAAGCCGGAAGAAAACTTTGAAACTCTTCTGACAAATGAAACAAACTAACTACAATTACTTTTGAATTTACTATAAAAAATAAACTATTTTAGCTTGGCATTTGTGTCTTTATTTGTAGCAAATCTCAGCTGTACAGTTGGGGAAATTTCGCTTCGCTATCACACTCTGATTCAGGCTCAATCCAGATCCTTCAGTCTGCTTCCGCTAGAGGGTTTGGGATGGAATCAGTAGGGGCATCGAATTGCCCCTCAAGGACATATTCGAGACGCAACTTCATAAATGTAATGAAGGTGGAGTCTGTGGAAACCACTGCTGCCGAAGGTTGTGGCACCTTCGCTTTGATCTCAGACATTTCAGGTGCATTCAGAAAACTTGGATTGAGAACAAGCCAGAAATCAATCTCCTTGCCTTGTTCGCCGTAATGCCTGCGTCTTTCCTTGAGCACTTCTTCCAACGGTTCTTCTTCTGTCAAGAAGCGAGCACTGGCTGCAACAAAATGATGTGTGGTCATGAGCTACTGCTTCCGAACAAGGGGTCACGTCTGGGATTCTGAACCAGGCGCTTCATCTCTCTCACCGCTTCTTGTAAGCCCACAGAGAGAGCGCGGGCCACAATCGTATGCCCGATGTTGAGCTCTTCCATTCCTGGAATTGCAGCAATGGGCTCCACATTTTGGTAGGTCAAGCCGTGGCCTGCATTGACCCGCAATCCCATCGACCGCGCTTGTTCCGTGGCCTCGATGAGACGTGCCAAGGTCATCGGTTGTTCCCTCCAGCTGGCCTGCGCATAGCGTCCGGTATGGAGTTCAACCCAACGGGCTCCGCTTTGCTGACAGGCTTCCAGCTGGTTTCGATCTGGATCCACGAACAAGCTCACAGGAATGTCGTTGCTCTGAAGGGTATCGATCACGGAAGACAAGCTTGTGCACTGACTACGGACGTCTAAGCCTCCCTCCGTTGTGACTTCCTCTCTTCGTTCTGGCACCAAGGTGACCATGTCTGGTTGCTCTCGCAGCGCAATGTCCACCATCTCCGTGGTTGCTGCCATTTCTAAATTCAAACGAGTCCGCACCGTTTGCCGTAAAAGCGTTAGATCGCGATCTTGGATGTGACGGCGATCTTCCCTGAGGTGAATCGTGATCCCATCAGCTCCACCCAACTCAGCCATCAAAGCCATTGGCACAGGATCAGGTTCGACCGTGCGCCTGGCTTGCCGAACATTGGCAATGTGATCAATGTTGACCCCGAGACTGGCCACAACCCTCGTCCAAAGATCCAATTTTATGCGCGGGTGGTCTGCAAGCGAGACGCCGCTCTAACTGCCCAAGCTTGAGCGATACGGAGACAGGGACAACCTAAATTCCGAGCCTGTAGGACAGCGGTATTAAGCCGTGGGCATTGCTCCGAAAACTAGAGGTGAAGTTTTGGGTTCAGCGATGAACCCCTTCTGGTCTTCGCTTGCGATGTTGTTCACGCAAGACTTGGCATTGCCTTGGTATTTCCGAGAGCGTCATGTGCTCGGGGCCCATCATCTCCCCAAGGAAGGGCCTGTGCTTTTGGCCCCGACCCATCGAGCCCGCTGGGATGCCCTGATCTTGCCTATGGCAACGGGTCGACGCATCACCGGCCGTGATTGCCGCTTCATGGTGACGAGGAGCGAAATGAAAGGTGTTCAGGGCTGGTTTCTCTATCGACTCGGCTGCTTTCCCGTGGACCAGGGACGTCCAACCCTCACGTCGCTTCGCTATGCCATCGATCTATTAGCGGCTGGTCAGCAAGTTGTGGTGTTTCCCGAGGGGCGCATCAACCGCACCGACGAACCGATTCGGTTGAGACAAGGACTCGTTCGACTTGCCCAACTGTCCAACTCCAATGGAATTCCTGTCAGCGTTGTTCCCGTAGGGATCGCCTACAGCGAGGCCAGTCCCTCAGCCTCTAGTAGTGCTGCAATCTGCTTCGAGGCTCCCCTCCTAGCCGATGGAACGGGTAGGCAAGCTGCAGCTCATTTGACTCAGCAATTATCAGATCGGATGCATACGGCTGAACAAGCGGCCCGACAGGCGGTGGGCCGACCACTAAGAACCCACTAAAGTCCGCCCACTGTCCTGCTCAGTTCATGCGTTCCCGTCTCACCATCACCGCCTTAGCCCTTTTGGCTGGTTTGGCTGCTGCCCCCGTGCAGGTGTTGGCTCAGTCTTCAGATGGAACCAACCCATCTGTGAGCAAAGTTCTGGCGTCAAGTGGTGCTGGTTTCAATGTTGCTGCTGTCCGCACCCTGCTTAACCGCGGTGATGCAGCAGTGGCCTCAGGAAATCTTGATCAAGCCAAGACCGATTACGACAATGCCCGGACTGCTGCAAAGCAGCTTCTAGCTTTCTACAGAGATCTGAGCGGTGCTTTCAGAGGTCTGGATGCTCGAATTCCAAGAGAGATGGATTCCAAAGGCCGCGAAGCTCTCTCCCTTTTGGCACAAGCCAATTTGCGTTTGGCCGCTTTGTTTAGACGGCAAAATCAACCAGAAGTTGCGGTACCAGTTCTCGTTGAAGTCGTCCGTCTGATGACTCCGGCCAGCAGCGAAGGTCAGAAGGCTTATCAAAGCTTGATTGAGCTGGGGTTTGTTGAGACTCCGTTCGCTGGAGCGAAATCAGCGAAATAAGAAGTGATCCACAGGAGTCATTCACGACGTTGATCTGCCAGCATCAGCTCAGTTCAATCCCGCGTTGCATGGTTCAGTCAGATGCGGTGAGTTCGGCGATTCGCCGAGCTCTTCCAGATGCTCAGGTGTCAGTGGAAGACCTCACAGGAGGTGGAGATCATCTTCAGGTGACGGTGGTATCTGCAAAATTCGAGGGTCTCACCCGAATCAAACAGCACCAATTGGTCTATGGCGCTTTGCGTGAAGATCTTGCGAGTGAGGCAATTCATGCTTTAGCACTCACCACTTCCACGCCTGGCTAAACATCCGCTCGTTACGTCCTTATCTTTTTACGCCATCTTTAATCCATGGATTCCCAAACGAAAGAGCGCATTCAAACGCTGATCCAGTCCAGTCCTATTTTTGTGTTCATGAAGGGCACGAAATTAATGCCTCAATGCGGCTTTTCAAACAATGTCGTCCAAATCCTCAATGCCCTCGGCATGAGTTTTGAGACCTTTGATGTGTTGTCTGACATGGAAATCCGGCAGGGCATCAAGGATTACTCAGAATGGCCAACCATTCCCCAGGTTTACCTCAAAGGGGAATTTATGGGTGGATCCGACATCTTGATCGAGATGTATAACAACGGAGAATTAAAGGAGAAATTAGAGGTTGAGCTCGCCAGCTAAAACTGAGCGTTGAGAACTGACCCAAGAGATTTGACCCTTACCAATCACGATGGGGATGGCTGTACAGCGTGCTGACGTCCCCATCGGGGCCAATAAAGCTTGATGGGTCCATGATCCATCGTTCAACAAGCGACTCGAGGCGAGCCATTTCGCGTGTTTCCAGTGCACGACTGCGTCTCAGCGCATGCAAATATCCATCGGCATACAACCTCAGCTCAGACGGGCTGTGATATCTGGTGGTCAGCTCCTGACAGGCATCGCACAGCGACTGGAAGTGTCGAATGGCTTCAGGATGCTGAAGGGATGTCATCTTTAGTGTGAGCTGCAGCCTCTGCTACCAGCAATCTGTGTATAGGTACTAGCGTAAGCGCGGTTTTCCCTGCTGTGTGACCTCCTCATCCCGGGACCTTCTGGACAACAATCCAGACTTGGTCTCCACATCACAATTTGTACCGTCTGCAGGTCAGCCTCGAGAACCGTTCCGGGTCCTGGTGGTTGAGCCCCATCCCACGCTGAGAACTGTTCTGGTTCAGCGTCTGCGTCAAGACGGTCATCTGACTGCAGCGGTCTCCTCCCCTGCTGAAGCTCAGGAGCTTTGTCAGGACCAATCTCCAGATTTATTGGTTTGTGCTGAGCTCCTCGAGCAAAGTTCAGCTTTGCGCTTGGCACAGCAATTGCGTTCGCCGGTCATCGTCTTAACCGCTCGTAGTGGTGCTGAGCCGGTCGTAGGACTGCTTGATGACGGTGCTGACGATGTACTCCGCAAGCCCTTTGGGCTTGAGGAGCTAGCTGCTCGTTGCCGCACATTGCTTAAACGAGGCCACAGCGGCCTCCAGGAGCGCGTCAGCGTGGGACCTTTAGAGGTTCATCTCCTTCTTCGACAGGTCACCCTGCGCGAGAAGCCTGTTGAGCTCAGCCCACGGGAATTCGCCTTGCTCTGCGCTCTGTTGATGCCTCCAGGAATGGTGCGGAGTCGTCAGGAATTGCTGCGCATGGCGTGGCCCCCCTTCAGTGGAGGTCCCCGATCCGTTGATACCCAGGTGCTCACACTGCGACGCAAACTTGAGCAAGCAGGGTTGGGAGATGGAGGCGGTATCACGACCGTTCGCCAGCAGGGCTACCGATTCAGCCTTGAAAACATCAGGGACTAAGAATCGGTCCTTTGCTTCCTCAAACAGCTGTTTAAGGTTCTCTGCCTAAAACGAGACGGGCAGAAGATTCAATTGCTTCTGAACCAGCAGCGGTAGTGGAATAACCATGGCTATAAGCAGCAGAAAATACTGCTATGCAGGGATCCGTCTCAGCCCAATGGCATAGCTGTTACTGCTCAAAACCATGACTAGTTTTGTTATTGCGGGCAGCCTTGTTCTCTTAAACATGGCTCTGATCTCTACCATCTGCTATCAGTGCCGCTAATTATAAGCGGATCAAAATCATTCTCTTAGACGCATTATCTCCAGGCCTAGCAAATATCTTTTTTAAGCTTTAATTCTCCAAAATCAGTTTCGATTGGAGTCTTCTAGATCACTCGAATCATCAGGGAATGATGATCAAACCCTGCTGCACAGCAAAGGCTACGGATCCTTCACCAACAAGCATCAAAGCAGCCAACACAGCAAGCAGTTGATAGGTCCAAGGGGGTGTCAATCTGCCAACACCGGTGGTTCTCAATGAGCTCTGGGATTGAATCAGGGCGAGAAAACGATCAAATTGTTCAAGACGCTGTGGAAGCAGACGTTGGCTCTGATCATGGGTTGTGATGTAAAACACCTTCCCCCCTTGACTCGTACCGACAGGAACGAGCGCTTTCATCTCGGTCCAGTTCAGGCTCCAGCCACGACGCAGTAACCAACTGCACCAGGGAGGGTGACCGACTGTGATTCCAGAGCTAGTAACGGTGACTTGTTCGCTAAGCATCGCCAATACAACGAGCAATCCCAAAGGAACAGCGGCAAGCAGCCACAAGCGCAGGGATTCAGGAGCCAGGGCCGGCAATGGCAGCACCAAGGCTAAGTAAACGGTGATCAACGTTCCGCGAATCAACGGGGAGAGCTGAAAACAATGGTTGCTGTCGTTCATCGATCCTCCGCAGAGCCAGGTAAGGGCTCGATCACGTCATTGGGGCGATATGCCCCACCAAACACCTCCGCCTCTCGACCTTTCCAGAATTCACCCAAGCGCATGAGGTCGGAGTGTGCCTCTTTGAGGCTGCCCATGTATTCCTCTTGGCTCATGTTGCTGCGAGCTTCCTTGAGCTTGGCCAATCGCAACATCTGCAACATCCAAGGCTTACTCAGCTCCCCCCGGCTCTCGAGATAGCGAGCCAATTCAGCGGCGCTTGGAGGAGTGGACTCCACGATGGGCGTTGCCTGAGGAATTAAACCTTAAGCAGAGACAACCATCGTTAGCGTGATCGAGCGATGGTGCTGCTATCCACTCAAGCTGGAAGAGACCAAGGGTTTAGGCCAAGATCCGCCCCGATCCTGTGGCTGCAGGCATAACCACTAAAGGCCACGGCATTGAGCCCTTGGCCGGGGAAACAGGAATCACCTACGCAATACAGATTTTTCAGGCCGGTGCGGTTAAACGGCATCGGCAACAAGCCAGGGAGTCGGTTCGCAGGAACTGGTCCGTAGCTACCACCCATGCGGCCAAGGAAGCGCCGATGCGTGCGTGGCGTCCCAATTTCCTTGAACTTAATGGCGCTCTTCAAGCCGGGAAGGAGTGCTTCCAGACGATCGATCAAGCGATCGGCATCCTGCTGTTTCTTCTCTGCATAAGCGGATGGAGAGAGACCTTTCCAATAGCGCATATCGCTCTGCGTAAAGGTATGCAAAATGTGCCGTCCAGCTGGAGCCAAAGAAGGATCCAGAAGAGATGGCATCGACACAAACACCACACCTTGCTCTGCTTCCATCTCAGCCCAGTTCTCAAGCAAGAGGTGATGGCAGTGAAAACCATCCGGAACCACCGAGGCATCAACGCCGAGATGGAGGGACAGGAATGATGACGAGGGCTGGTAGCGCTTGCGCCAAGTGGTTTCAGCGGCTGGCGTGTGCTCAGGGCCAACCAGAGTTGACTGTGCTGAACCTTCCCCGGCGAAGGTGTCCCAGCGAGTGGCGTTGCTCACGATCCGCTTGGCTCGTAGCTCCTCACCATCAGCAAGCCGAACGCCAACAGCCTGACCCTGTTCAATCAACACGTTGGTCACGCGATGCTTGTAGCGAATTTCGCCACCATTGGCTTCCAGGCCAGCCACGAGTTTTTCAGCGATCACTCCCACGCCACCTTTGGGATAGTTGATGCCACCGGCATGCCGATCGGAGAACACCATGCCGGCATTGATCATGGGTGTGCGATCTGCTGGCATCACTGACCAGCAGAAACATTCCATATCGATCAAACGCAAAAGATCCTCATCCTTGATGTGCTTTTTGGCCACATCACCAACATTGAAAGGAAGCCACCGAGCCAGACCAAGGCAAGCAAGTGGAGCCTTAAAAAATACTTTTGCGAGATAGGCCGGATCTTCCAAAGAGAGCAATGGCATCGCATCTAAACAACGAAACACCTGCCAGCAGGTCTCGTAAAAAGCGCAAATCCCCTTGGCTTCATGGGGGAAGCGGGCACTCATTCGAGTAATGAAGTCGTCGTAGTCCCTGTCCACGGCCATCGAGAGGCCGTCTGGAAGGTGATATTCAAGCTGCACAGCGTCAGGAACCGTCGCGCAGTGCTGACCGACGTCAGCCAGCGCTCTGGTGAGCAAGTTGGTGTGCCCCTTCTCTCCAAAACCAAAAATCATCGAAGCACCTACATCGAAGGTGTATCCATCTCTGCGAAAGCTCCCACCAGACCCCCCTGGAATCAGATACCGCTCGAGGACCAAGGTCTTCGCTCCCTTCGCAGCCAGTTGTGATGCTGTGACCAGGCCACCGATCCCAGATCCGATGACGATTACATCCCAGTCAGGCATCGGAGCGACGATTCATCCTTTGATCCAGACCCTAGGAGGCTCCGGTGGTGGAGAAGGGAGGGGTGGCCGTAAGAATCAGCTCTGAGGGCAGCCTTAGCGGCAAAGCTTTAGACGTGCTTCAAGCGGTGCAAGCCACATGGGCGATATGGCTCTCTTCGATGGTTCGCTGAAGATCGGCCAAAGCTCTGTCGCGATAAGCGCCATAACGAGCACGCTTATCTCTAATGCGCTCCTGCAGTTCAGGCATTAAGCCGAAATTTGGGGGCATCGGTTGGAATTTGCCCGACGGTGCCTCACTGATGAAATGGGTGAGTGCTCCGATCATCGTGGTGTGCGGCAACTGAATCGGGTCTTGACCCTGAACCAACCGCGCTGCATTCGTGCCAGCCAACCAGCCTCCTGCAACAGCAGCTGCATATCCCTCCGTGCCTGTGATTTGGCCGGCGGCGAGCAGATGAAGGCGGCGGCGGAACTGGAGGGTCGGCTCCAACAGTTCTGGTGCCTCCAAAAAGGTGTTGCGATGCATCACCCCAAAACGAACGAAATCGGCCTGCTCTAAGCCTGGGATCAAACGCAACACCCGTTTCTGCTCCCCCCACTTGAGATTGGTCTGGAAACCCACGAGATTCCAGAGTCGTCCGTCCTTGTCTTCCTGCCTCAATTGCACAACGGCATAGGCCCGTTTTGCGCGGCGCACATCACGGTCAGTCACGTCTCCCCAGCGCGGATCCCATAAACCGATGGGCTTAAGAGGGCCGTAACGCATCGTGTCCTCGCCACGACGGGCCAACTCTTCAATCGGCAAGCAGCCCTCGAAAAAAGTGGCGCTGGTCTTGTCAAAATCCTTGAGTTCGGCTTGTTCGGCCTCCAAGAGAGCCGCTCGAAAGGCCAGAAACTGATCTCGATCCATCGGGCAATTGATGTAATCGGCATCGCCCTTGTCGTAGCGGCTGGCCCGAAAGGCCTTGGTCATATCGATACTTTCACCCTCAACGATCGGACTCGCCGCGTCGAAAAAATGGCAATCGTCTCGGCCGGTGAAAGCGCGTAAATCATCGGCCAACGCTTCACTTGTGAGAGGACCTGTGGCCAGCACGGTGATCTGATCAGGATCAGGAAGCGCTAGCTGCTCTTCTCGACGGATCGTCACCAAGGGATGGTCGTCTAGGACAGACGTGAGAGCAGCGCTGTAACGGCCGCGATCCACAGCGAGAGCACCGCCGGCGGGGACGGAATGATGATCCGCCGTTTGGATGACAAGGGATCCAAGACGCCTTAATTCTTCCTGCAACAAACCCGCTGCACGGTCACTGCTAAGAGCTCCGAAGCTGTTGCTGCAAACCAGTTCGGCGAACTCAGAGCTGTGATGAGCAGGAGATCGCTTGAAAGGGCGCATTTCCCAGAGCGTGACCGGAACGCCTGCTCTTGCAATCTGCCAAGCAGCTTCAGTACCGGCAAGGCCAGCACCAATCACAACAACCGAAGACTGTTCGCTCAAGGACGATGGGATCGAGAACTCAACTCAACCTATCGATCAAGATCAAGCCCGGCTTCGTCTGATCATCAGCTGGAGCTGACCAACAGCAGCACGACCGATGTTGAACCCAGCCCAGGCAAGTGCCAGAAGGATCGGAGAAGCCACGAGCACGAGCCGAAGGTCCATGAGTTCATTTACAAAAGCTTTAGGAGTTTAAGGACAGTTGGGAGAAGCCGGGATCAACAGTGGGCAGTCCGTTTGGTTTTGCATCAATTGAGACCACTTAGCAGCTAGCTCGGCGTAGTGGTCTGCGTGCTGCCACTGATCCTCGATCTCTTCCTCACTCAGCTCACGTTTCACCTTGGCGGGCACACCCGCCACAAGCGTTTGGGCTGGGACATCCTTCGTGACCACAGAGCCTGCAGCAACGAGCGCTCCCCTCCCAACTTTGACGCCATTGAGCACAACGGCACCGATGCCAATCAGGCAACCAGCCTCAAGCAAGGCCCCATGAACAACCGCTCGATGTCCAATCGTCACGTTTTCAGCAATGTGAACGGGAAACGTTGGATCGCCGTGCAAAACAGCTCCCTCCTGAACATTGCTACGAGCACCGATATAAATGGGTGCCATATCGCCACGCGCGACGGCCGTTGGCCAAATGCTGGCCCCTGAACTCACAGTCACATCAGCCATCAAAACGGCTCCAGGTGCAATCCAGGCATCGGAAGCGATGCAGGGTTGGGGCCAAGGGTTGTTCATTCCTAACTTGGTCATCAGTTCGGGGAGCAAATATCTTGGTGGAGGATCGTTGAGTGATAACCTCCACAGGTGCCTAATTGGCATGCCCATGCGGCGGGTCGCTAGCTCAGCGGTAGAGCACTCGGCTTTTAACCGATTGGTCCTGAGTTCGAATCTCAGGCGACCCATTTGTTCAAAGCTACACCTTTCTCCATTCTTTCTTAATGGTTTCAGGTGAAGGAACCTTGGATCAGTAAAACCATGAAATGCGTCGCCATTGTTGACGATGATCCACGGTTACGTGAGTTAATTCGAGTTGAATTGATTGACGAGGGTGTTGAGCCTGTTATTTGCTCGGATGGAGAAGCTTTACTTGAGCTCTTAGATCAACGCCAAATTGATTTAATTTTACTCGATTTAATGATGCCCAAGATGGACGGCATGACCTGTCTACAACGACTGCGTGAGCGTTGCAATGTTGTGCCTGTTTTGGTCGTTACTGCTTTTAATGAAGACAACAAACGCAGCCAAGCCAAGGCACTCGGAGCTAATGACTTCATACTGAAACCAGACCTATTTGAGCTTCTACCCGAATTACTCGAACGTTATCTCTGAACAGAGGTCTTGATCCCAAGGGATGATTTAGGGCGTGGGAATTGCAATGTCACAACAAGGCCCAGACGAGCTGAGCCAGTTGGTACATCAGGAGACGAACAACTCGCCGAACCACCCATTCCTTCCATCAGGCTTTGCACCAAAGAAAGACCAAGTCCACCTCCATCCGCCATGTCTGCGTTTCGATGCTCCTCAATACGGGTAAATCGCTCAAATGCTGCAACACAAAGATCTTCATTTTTGATACCAGGACCATTGTCTATAAATTTCAGCTCCACATGAGACACTGATTGAACAAATTTGATCTGGATCAACGGCTTAGAACCAGAAAAACGACGACTATTATCAAGAAGGTTATCAAGAATCAGATGAAAAGCATCTTGGTCTAACTGCACCTGATAGTCATCAGTTTCATTGACGGCGATCACCTGCAAACAGCCTCTTGATTCAGGATTTAACGTAACAATCCATTGACCAATAAAATTTTGCAAATCATCGATTTGCAACTTCCAACGGCGGCTATCAGTATCTAGCTCAGAAAGCAACAAAAGATGATCAACAAGAGTTGCTATGCGCTGTGTTTCCTCTACAGCATCGGACAAGGATTGCTGTATAGTATTAGAAAACTGTTTTTTACGCTTCAGTCGATGCAAGTTTCCAGTAATAATTGCAAGCGGAGTTCTTAATTCATGAGCAAGATTATCGATAAATTGTCGTTGTCTTGCCAAGGCTTTCTCTAATGGATCAAGATCACGAAAGATCAGCAAAGTAAAGTTCTGATCTATTTGCATGATCTGACGCCAACTCACCGATCGCGTAATCAATTGCGTCTCTTCAGGAGCAGGATCAGATAGGGCTTGGATGAGATAGGAATTGCGACCCTCAGCCGTTAGGGCTTTTTGTAGAGGGTGACTGGGCTCTTCATCCCCCATTGGGCTTCGATCAAGATGGTGGAACTGCAGCAAGGCTGAAAGAGGCCGTCCAATCATCTGCAATGTGATTCCTCCTCCCCAAAGATCTGCTGCTTGCTGGTTCGCCCAGCGCACTGCTGCAGATTCGTCGAGGATCAACATCGCTTCACCCGTGGAATCAAAGGCAACTCTCAACAGCCCAAGCGACTGACTCATCTGCTGAATCAGAGCTCTGGACTCTGCTTCTGCTGACCCGGAAAAGCTGTCTTCAGCAAGCATGGGGGCCTTCCAGGGGCCTCAGCGTTGCCGCAAAGCTCCATCCACCCGCATCACTGCGTTCAGCAACGATGAAATGTTCACTACGAATCTCAGCTCCATCACTACATATGGTCGCCAACTCGAGGGGGTGATTGACAAGCTTTGACGTCTCAGTGAGTTTGAAGCGAGAGAAGCCTGCATGATGAAGTTCACGGAAGGATGCGGGCAGGATCATCCCAATCGTTTGCCCCACTAAGCCATCGTCCCAGCCATAAATCAGGCGAAAGCGGTCGTTGAACTCAACCACCTGACCCTGCTCATCCGTTCGAACAAAAGGGAGATTGTGTTGCTGCCTTAAAGCATCAACCGCGCCAGGGGTCCAGGAATTTGACATGCCCGGAAAAGCTTTTTGTCAGCTTAGACACGCATCTATGGGATCAGGTGAACCCATTCCTTTAAAGTGAATGGGCTACGGGGTGTAGCGCAGTTTGGTAGCGCGCCTGCTTTGGGAGCAGGATGTCGCAGGTTCGAATCCTGTCACCCCGATGCCCGAGACGTCATTCATGACGGGCTCAGTTGCCGCCTCCCCAGGGCGGCTTTTTTATTGGGTTGAGAGTGGTGTGCGCAAAATGTGCGCAAAGCGGTAAGTAAGGGACGGGTTTTACGGACGACTTTCCGAGCATTACGCACAACATCCCATCAGCCACGCCATCATTTTTTAACTGAGCCTCAGGTTGCGGCTGGCGCTGGTGTGAGTCTCTAGTCAGTTTGGGGGATTCGCTCTAGATCCAATGGTGAGAAAGTTGAAGGACAGGTACAACATGTGCACCTAATGCCGGACCTGACTTTTCCTCAATCACAATGATTCCAAGGAGGAGGGTCTAGTACTTGAATCAATAGAAGCTCAGCAGGTGTTACTCCTACTGCCCAAGAGCGATGTCCTTTTCTGTTATTGGTTCCCTGATCACCACCAAAGCTGATATCTCCAGGCCCCATGTCCACGATTACTCCATCCATCGTCTCCACTCTCCAGCGTCCACGGAGGGGAATGATCCATTGTGGCATTGGATTTTCATGCCACTCACCAATTTCTCCCGGCATCAGAATTAACGTGATTAATTTGGCACTACCGCTGTAGTGCAGTGCACTCCAGATTGGAGCCGCTCCCTCAGCAAACACTGATTGCTTATGACCCGAGAGCGATTGAAGGGTCTGACAACTTTTTCCTTGATCGTTGACCCATACACGCCAAAACTTTATATCTTGATTTTTCACAACTTCGTTACCAGTCTAATTCTAGTTAGTCAAAGATAGCTAATCATCCAATCCAGGCGCAATCAAGTTTTTGACGGAAGCAAGTCGAAGATCACAACAATGTCGATATCGATCTCCAGACTAAATATTCACTAGCCCCGCCACGAGCGGGGTTTTTGTAGTCTGCAATACATAACAAAGCTGAAACAACCTATTGCAGCGTGGAGCAGCGATCAAAGCAAGGCATTGTGCGCGCAATAGAACCTTATCAATGCAACGTTCCTTGCGCCTGTCGTTATCGCTGAGCGGTGTTGCTGCGCTGGCACTCTCTAACGGCGCTCTGCTGCCTGCCATTGCTCAAGACGGTGGCGGTGCAGATGATCTTGGGGTGATGGAGATCAACCTCAAGGATACTGTTCAGTTCAACTGGGGTTTCCAGGGGGCACTGCAAGGAGCAGGAACACCGAATCAAGCAGGCATCGGTGGCTTCTTGCCTCTCTCTGTTGGCGAGAACAGTGTGTTCTTTGCTGATGTGCTGCTTAATGCAAACTTTGCTGATTACGGCAATGACAGCAGCATCATCAATACAGAAGTTGCTGGCACCACAATCAGCACCTCATCAAGGCTTGGTTATCGCTGGTTGAATGGTGATCGCTCTTGGATGTACGGGCTAAATGCTGGTTATGACAGCCGCCCGATGAATACAGGTGGAACTGATACAGTCATCAATGTGAGCGGCACAGAGAAGAGTGCTTTCTTCCAGCAGGTCGCAGTCAATGCTGAAGCAGTTTCTAATGATTGGAACTTCAATGCCTATGCCTTGATTCCTGTTGGTGATACAGAGCAGCAGCTAAATAGAGCCTATCAAGGCGGGGCGCTTGATACCTATGGCCTGGATGTTGGTTATTTCATCACTCCAGCCGTTAATGCTTCTGTTGGTTATTACTACCAACATGGTGATCTAGGAGCTGCTGATGGTTCCGGCGTACTCGGGCGCTTGGCTTATGAAATGACAAGTGGCGTCACAGCAGGAGTAAAGCTCTCCTACGACGAAGCATTCGACACTCGTGTGTCTGCAGACATCAAGGTTCGTTTTGGTGGTCCAAAGACAACATCACAGCGGAAACAAGTTCAACAGCTACCTGTTGTTAATGTGCTAACATCAACACCAAGAAATAGAACTATTCGAATTCATGATGCTTCGTACGATGTAAGCAAATGCTGGAAATACGAAACTAACGAAACAACCCTAGACAAAAACTACAGCACAGAAACATGTTCTAATTACTCAACAGGCTATGAATCAGCATCATCGGCCTGAGCGACTAAAACATCGGCATATGAAAGCTGCACAAAGAGAGCTGGAGCGTTTTCTAATGAGGAGACAGTAAAAACTAACGGGAAGTCCAAATACACATACTATTGCCAGACCAATACATGATCGAATCAACAAGATACTCTTTGTTTCATGATAAACTTTGATAAGCCTTTAGTGCTTTGCCAGATATCAATCAGCGCGAGAAGGAAGGTGAGCGCTGGAAGGCAACAGCGACAGATGGAATCAATAGCAATGATAAAAGCTATTATTGCGTCAAAGGTTCTAGGTAAAGGCAATGACTCTCTATAAAATCATCCTCAATAAAACAACAGGTGAGACACAAACGCAATGGTCTTCTGAATCCCATGAGGAGATTATGAAGCTATGGGAAGAGGAGAAGGACGAACAGGATAAGTTCAGCAAGATAGATATGGAGTTAGTTCTTTGTAAGGATGATGAAGTGTTAGATGACTATGAGATAATAGATGCTCAACGGGAGTGGATAGTCATTGACTAACAATCATGAACCCTGGCATTACTATGTCGGTTACGAGGATGGTGAAGAAATGGTTATTGAATATTACGACTATATCTTTGAAGCATTGGCGAGCTACCATGAAGCAATCAACGAAGGACCAGAAGAGTTCAATTTGGTTGAAGTAGAGGTCGGTAGATGTGATTTAAGGATGTTAAATATGGAGCCAATTGAATACTATTTATTCAGTGATTCGACTAGATACGCAACAGCATGATGAGCGCAAAGATTTACAAGCTTCATCGCTAGTGGTTATTACTTGCAAAAGGTTGAAACTAAAAGCGGATCGATCAGCAATTAATGGTGAGGCTTTAGCCCTTTTGGGAGATAGCTCCCAAAAGATAACTATCCGATTGAATGCGGTGAAGAAAGGGGCGTTGCTTGTTACTCAGCTTCCTGGATGAATTTTTTGAGTCTCTTGATCAGCTCAGGATTTACTTTGCCCCGGAATTGTGAGTCGGTCGTGTGCCGAGAGCCATCCGTCAGCCACTTGACCAATTCACAAGGGTCTGACTGCTGTTCTCCGTCGATGTCGATCAGACCAGCACCATGCTCAATTGCCTTTGTCAGCCATTCTTCTGAGGTTTGCCCCTTGTTGCCGAAGACCTCGACAGTGAAGGTGACAGGGATGGTGATTTGGGTCTTCCACATCCCATCACATCCAAACTCTTTACGGATTTGTTCGCTCTCTTCGAGCCTGGGCTTTGAGACGTTCATTAATTCGTAGTGGGTGTTTGCGAGCACCTAGTCATCATCACCGAACCTGAACGCATTGGCGGCTTCGAGGTAGAGCAAGTTCGCGATGGTGCAGTCTTCATCCAGATACAACTCGATCGAGCTGAAAGCAATACAAACCCTGTAAGGGTAAAAGCAGAGGAGTGGTTGTCCGCAATCAACCAGATGCTGCACAACGATCAACAGCCGCAGAAGGCTTTTGACCAGAGCAGGTCAAACAACCACCATTAATTCGATACGGCGCAAGATGCCCTCGGAGGCATAGTGTGCCCCGAAAAAACAACACTTGACCCAACTCCCTTGCATGGGCATCTGTAAGCGGCAGAGATAGCCATCCATCGGGAACGTCACCTTTCAGTTGAGATCGCCGCTGCTCCGCATCAATTCGTCGTTGATGCTCTTCACGGTCATTTTTGGCGCAGACACCTTCAACTTGAAATTCTCGAGAACAATCCAAGCAGGCGGTCACTATTGGCTTCTTACGGGCTGAATTATGCGAAAGCTTGTCACCTGGAACCTCACGATCCTGACCACAAGAACATCGACACCACCAATAGGCATTTCCGCTTTTGGTGCGACGCTCTGAAGCACGGAAAACCGTGAGCTTTCCGTATACCTCACCAACTCGGTTCCGGGGCTTGGAGGGCATTAGGAACGGCAAGCAAGTGAGCTACTTAGTCATTCTGGCCTGGCATTGCTCAAAGAGAGGTGGCAGGTGGACTAGGAACCAACCTGGACAAAGAAAATGCTCATAAAGACACGGAGTGTTGAGTAACAGCCTGGCCTCTGCATGGATCACATGTGAAAGAAATAAACGCTCACAATCCAGAACATCTCGAGCAGCATATTGACATTACTTAAATAATTCTGACAGTTTTAAGCCAAAAAACCATAACCACTAAATCCCATTAGCCCATTAACATCAATATAGATATTTATTGATTTCAGCAAATATAGCGGCTGATAAAGAGGATTCAAGTGTCAGAGAAACAATCAATCATAGTAGGTTGTTTTAGCTGTCGGATTAACTCCTGGCGCAGGCATATCAACAATACTTACTCCAATTATATTAAATCGCTTACGGAGGTCAAGTATAGGCGTATTAATATCATCCCAATAATTCCAATCACGAATTAGATCTGTGTTTATCTTCGCACCAATAGCTAAGGCCTCACTAAATAGTTCTGGATCAAAGTTCATTGTTCCAGCTTTGATTCCCTGTGGAAGTGTCCAGGCAATGCCAAGATGAAAGTCTAAGAGAACTTCAGTAATCATTTCCCAACCAACCTCTGAGTTTGCCATTCCGCTCTCTATGGCACTAACAGCAATCTCGCCAGCCATATCGGTATTCGTTCCTGAGAGGATATGAACACAATCGTGACGGACAGCAGTTTCAGTAAGATTGCCAGGTTCACCTGGAAACTTAAAACCTCTTGCCCGATAAAAAGTATGAATAGTTTTCCCTAGAGTGCCATAATCCAAGCTTGAAAGTTGCTCAAATTCTTCAGCAAGCTTACTATCTCCAATATAACCATGAACTTCTTTTACAAGAGTCCAAATTTTGTGAAGGCCTTTCTCTGGGATAAATTCATTAGTAGCACGACGGAAATAATCGATCAAAGCCAATTTGATTCTTCTGTGCGCAATATTATTGAGATCTCGCAATGAATGAGGAGCAAGGCCAGTTGCACTTGCATAGCAATTAACTCTTTCAACATCTTCATCATGAAGAGCACCAGAAAGATAGGGCATTAAAACCAGAATTTGAAGAGCTATCTTCTCTTTATCTGGCTCAATAAATGTTAGATTGAAAGATTCTGGTGTCGATGGTTGGAGCGCATCAAGATCAATAGCTGACATCTTGAACAAATGATCTCTTATTCCAAGGACAAAATGCCTACTTGGCTGATGCTCCTCGTCTCTATCAGGAGCAACTGTAAGCATGGCCGAAAGAAGCTCAGAAACCTCTTCAACTGAAAAGCCAATATCAAGCATTTTTTCTTTTTAGATTAAGGCTTGTTCCACAATAAGCCTGTATCAATGGCAACACCTGGCGATGGGCCTACAGGGTTGACATTTGCGTGGGACAAACCAAATCCATACTTTGTGCTATACAAGACCTGTAAAGATTATATAGTCTCACTACAATCGAGTTTATATTGGGGATGTCTTTGGAAATACACGCATACGACGCATACGACGCATACTAATTAGCTTGATTTTTTGATATGAATCCTTAATCCTAGATCATCGCAACTGACTTTATTCAGACGGAGAAGCCTGTTCAGTGAATCATATCTTTACCAATATCCAATCAAACTTGAGTTACTGACAATTCTTGCTCAAGAATTTAGCAGCAGGAGCATGGCCCAGATCTAATGCTTTTCTCCAATCAACACATGCATCGCTCATGACACCAGACATCTCCATTGCAATGCCACGGTTGAAGTAAGCATTGCCGTCCTTCGGGCTAATCTCTATTGCCTTATCAAAATCTTGAATTGCACCTTCAAGGTCACCTAATCTTGCTTTAGCAATTCCGCGGCTTCCGTAGGAATCAAGATTATTTGGTTTTAGTTGAATTGCTTTATCGTAATCAACAATAGAACCTTGAAAGTCCCCTGATTTCGCTTTGGCGAGACCACGATAAAAGAAACTTTCGGGATCCTCTGGATTAAGCTCTATTGCTTTATTAAAGTCCACAAGTGCTCCTCGATAGTCACCAGATCCAAGCTTTTCCGCACCGCTAGTGAAGTCATTCAGGTCAGGAGTAGTGAAACCAGCCGATAAAAATGCAAGCAAGGAGAGCAAAACTGCGACTACGGTGTTACGAATAGGCACTTCATGAAGCTGCTTAACTTCGACCATCGTAGTCAGAGCACCGCGTGCAGTGAACAGCAACCAGCTTCAATTGAGAATGTATCGCCACAAATTCCACCTTTGAAGACAACAGACTTGATTATTTAATACACCAAGGCAAACAGGCCATCGCCCACTTCTCTATGGATTACATCATTGTTGTCTACAACATTCAGCTTGTTTTATGTGTTGAGTGGGCAAAGACGCTCCATCCAAGGTTTGCGCAGTCAACGTCTCTGCTCAGTTAGCAGCCCTAGCTGGATGATGATCATCGAGTTCAACAGTTTTCGATTCGATGCCCACCATTGCGTTGCTCGGCACAGGTCTGCTCGGTGAGGCGATCGGCCACCGTCTGCTCGAGCAGGGGGTGACGTTGAAAATCTGGAACCGATCCGCAGCAAAATGTGAGCCACTCCTGAAGCAGGGGGCTGAGCTGATTGAAAACCTCGATGGGGCAGCGAAGGGCTGCCAAGCCGTGATCACGGTGCTGCGTGACGGGCCCGTGAGTGCAGAGGTGATTGCTGAGCTGGGTGACCTCGATGCCGTCTGCTGCCTACCGATGGGCACGATGGGCATCAGCGAATCGCGGCAACTGGAGCTGCAGGTTCAAGGGCAGCAGGGTTTCTACCTGGAAGCTCCAGTCTTGGGGAGCAAACCAGAGGCACTCAAAGGCACGCTGCTGGTGATGGCAGGAGGCGATGCTGCCATCTTTCAACAGCAATTACCGCTGCTACGCCTGCTGTCTGCTGATCCGAAGTGGATGGGGCCAACCGGCAGTGCAGCTGCCAGCAAGCTGGCTCTCAACCAGCTCATTGCCAGCCTCACCCACGGCTATTCCCTGGCCTTGCGATTGGTTCAAGCCTCAGGCTTAGAGATAGAACGTTTTATGGAGGTGCTTCGCCCTTCAGCGCTCTATGCACCAACTGTCGATAAAAAACTCGACCGGATGCTCTCGAACGACTTCACCAATCCCAACTTCAGTACGGCGCTGCTGCGCAAAGACTTGCAGCTCTTTGTTCGTGAGGCGGCTCTGGCTGGGGTGAATGCTGAGGCACTCGAGGGGTTGGTCGAACTCCTAACTCTCGCGGAAGGAACACCCCTTGATGCAGGCGATTATTCAGCGCTGCATGCTTTGACAGCAGATTCAGCCAAAGATCATTGAGGTCTTGATGGTCTTGAAGTGAATAGCGAGTGGTGACTCCTTCACTGGAACAAGCAGCCCTGACAGCAACGAGTCATCGGTGACAGAGATGGATGCCGGTGGCACTGTGGCTATGTAATGAGGTGGCGCCATGGCTCTGATTCCTCGCTGGCAGTACATGTCTGACAGCAGCAAAGCAATCGTTAAAAACGTCGCTGGCACGGCATTCGTGCTCTTGATCGGTTTAATGCTCCTCCGAGCCTTTTTCGGATGGATCGTTCTCGCCGTGATCATCTGGGCAGGATGGAAGGTCCTCAACCGCAAGTAGGCGGGGTACGACACAATCTCGATCAAGACGGTCCGAGCCAGACTGACGACATGAAACGTCTATTGCGACTCCTTAAGCGACTGACAGGCAAAGCACAGAAGCCCCCGCTCCATACGCCGGAAGAGTTGGAGTGCTTCAAAAGGGATGCCATCGAGAACCGAGGCAAGCACTACTAATGCAGGGCGCATTTGAGTTGGGGCTACTTGCCATCCTTTTTCTTGGTCTCCAGGTTTGGTGGCTCAGCAAAGTCTTTTTAAATCGACCTCGGCAGCCCAGACCCATGGGCACTTCAAAGCCAATGCGAGCCAACTCACTTCAGAACGATCGGAATGTCCTGGAGAAGATCTTTGGAAAATCCTGATCACCATCACGTCCATCACAAAGTCCCAACTGGGCCTTCACCTGAATCAGCTCAAATTTGCTTAGAAGTAGAGAAGGCTTGATCGGCACAGACGCAGTGCCTCACGTGCCGAATCCAGCGATGCCTTGTTTGGCATGGTCAAACCGTTTGGAACCACAACTGCGTTATCGCGATCCAGGCGAACCCGAGCAGAGAACCAGGAGCCACCGCCAGCAACTGATGCACGGCAAACATGATTTTGTTCGCTATCTAGCTTGCGCTCAATCAACCAACCATCAACCCGATCAATCGTCTGAAAACTCTGAGCCAGTGCTGATGTTCCGATCAGCGAAAGAAGCAGCAAGAAGCATTTCATCAGCCCAGCTTGTCAGCGCAAGCTGATGATGCCGAGTTGGCCGAACACCTTTGAAGGACAGCAGTCACTCGTCTGCAACGGAAGCATCGTGCATGCGCTCAACAGCTCTTGGCGCGCTGGCAAAAAGCCAAAAGAAAACCCCGCCAAAGGCAGGGTTTCTCGGCTTCTCTTTGGGCGTGTTGCCTTGTTTCCACTCC